>MDSY01054816.1_pt1 | contig 16368 bp, 17 predicted proteins | sample 811131 | NCBI WGS metagenome assembly MDSY01 (sample SAMN05326643, study PRJNA326480) | marine metagenome | isolation source: seawater | place: Atlantic Ocean: South West | collected 2010
AAAAACATTTTCTTGTTATTCTTCATGGTGAAATAATTATCTTGAATATTGTAAAGTGGACTTTTTATAATATTATAATTGTAAATATCATTCTCGTTTACTAATCTAGCAATATTTCTTGAAACAAAAATTATAATTACTATAGAAAAAATTATCTTTATTGATTGAATATAATTTTTTCTCTTGTATTTAAGATTTGAGATAATTATTGAAACAGGAAGACATAAAATAATAAAAAATAGAACATAACCACCATATCTTAATGAAGGATGCTTTAAAAACCATTCAAGGATTAAAATAAATAATATTAAAAAAAAATATTTATATTTTTCAAAATTACTAAAAGATATTTTATTTACTTTAAAAATTATCATAACGATAGCTAAACTAAAAAGCGTACCTAATAAAAAATCTGACATTTTATTAAAAAAGTAATTTGTTAACCAGTTTGACACCCAATTGAAATTGCTTAAATATTCTGAAAAATTTTCAACTCTATAATTAGGTGATGCTCCGGCTTTTGACCATATTTCGTACCATTGCATTGCGCTTATTACATTTTCTTTTCCATAACCCCAAAAAAATGAGTCAAAACAGGTTTTTGCTACAGGATATAAGATGCATCCAGACGCAGCAACATTGCTTATAATGGTAAGTAATAAAATAAAAAAACAAATATATATAATTGGAAAAATTTTAAATAGTTTAAATAAATCGTTAATTTTAAAATATTTGAAGTAAATAAAAAAAAATAAAATTGAGTAGAGAACATAAAATGATTTTATAGATATTATTAATGTAAATAAGATAATTATTAATTCAAAAATTTCTTTTTTAATTTTCTTATTTTCAAAAAGATCTATTATTAGAATAAATACTAAAAAAAATAAAATTTGTGCGGATCTGTCAGTACCATGCTCTGCCAATCTATAAAAAAATATATTTAAAAAAATGATTAAAAATATCTTTAAAAAAAAAGAAATATCTAAATACTTATTATCACTCTTTTTAAATATACTTTCGAACAAAATAGTATTCACGAAAATAAATATAGTTATTTGTCCTATTTGGTAAAAGTAATTTCCTGTAAAAGTTGTTTTAAATAATGAGTGAAAATAAAAAAGAGACGAAACATGATTAAAAGCAATATCAAATTGAGAAATTCCAAATTCAATTTTATTTTCTGTTAAATTATTAATTAAACTTAAATGATAATATGAAAAATCATCGTGGCTCTTAAAGTAAAATAATGCAAAAAAAGAAATTAGATAAGAAAAAAAGAAATACTTAGATATATTTAATTTTTTTTTTCTTAAAAAATAAAAAAAAATTAAAATTCCAATTATTATATAAATTATATTGTGTAAGTTGTTATGAGGTGTAATAAAATTTGTTAAATATGAAATTAAAATTGAAAACAAAATTCCAAATAAACCAATATAACCAATTGATATATTTTTATTTTTAAAACTATTATAGTTTGTAAACTTAGAGGAAAAAATTAATCCGTAACCAACAACAGATAATATCAGCAAAGTATATATTAATATAAATTTTATTAAATCCATAGGATTTGCTTAGTTACTTGTTTCATAATTTTTTTTTTGTAGAAGTTTATAAACAACTAAATAAATAATTATATTTCCAATTAAAATAGAAATTAAAATTTTAGAATCATAAATAAAATTTAAAGCTAAAAGAAAAATAATTAGATTGTAAAAGTTTATACTTAATGACGTAAATAAGTGACACATTAAATCATTGCTAGTAACTTTAGATTTAATAAGATTATAGATATATTGATGTAAATGAAGTACATCTGGCTTATAAGTTTTGGATTTGTAAATATACCTCCTAATCATTGAAAATAATAATTCAAAACAGGGATACCAAAGAAGTAAAATAATAAAATATGGTGAAACAAAATTATGAGTGTAAGAAAAATTAATTAAATAGACTCCTGTAAATAACGATAGAAGATAAGCTCCAGAATCGCCCATGTATATGTAACCTGAAAGGTTTAAAGAAAGTATTATTATTAAAATTAATATAAAATTTAGTAGAAAATTTTTATCAATATCTGGATGATAACCAAAATAAAAAAATAATACTAGGAAAATTAAAATATAATATTTTAACATTAAACCATTTAATCCATCAATAAAATTTCCTCCATTTATCAAAACCATTAAGCAAAATGTAACAAATATAATATTTATATATTCATATGATAAAATTTGATCAACAAAATCGATTTTTGTTGTTTGAATTTCAATACCAATTATTTTGGAAAATAAAATTATTAAAATCAATTGTAAAAAAAATCTTAGTCCAACATTGTTTAATCTTTTAATATCTGACATAAAACCAACCATAAAAATAAAGATTAAAAACAGTAAAAAAATATATTGAGATTGAATTAACAAAAACTCATAAATAAAAAATACTATTAGAAAAATACCTCCTAATGAATTACTTTTTAGTTTTGAAGAAAATCTTTTATGTTTTTCAAGTTTATAATCTACTATTAAATTTTTTCTTTTACAAAAATAAGTAAAAATAAGAATGAATATAATAAAAAAGAGTAAAAAGTATGTATACATATTCTAGCTTCTATCGCTCATATTTAGAAACGAGTCTAGCAACTTAAAATGATTAAAAATTGTGTAATTCTTTGTTTTTTTTTTGCTCTCAACAATTTTATTTAATCTCTCTTTGTCGCTTTCAACCAAAAACAAATTCATTTTATCGACTAAATCTTTTTGGTTATTATTTTTAAATAAATAGCCACTTTTTCCATAAGATAAAAATTCCTCAGGCCCATTTGGACAATTTGAAGAAATTACATTCTTATTGCAAAAAGACGCTTCTATCATAACTGCACCCGGATCTTCCCATTTGGAACTAGAAATAACTGCTAAAGATTTTTTAATGTAAGGATAGACGTTTTCTACATGACCAATTAAGAAAATATTATTATTTAAATTTTTTGATTTTATGTACTTTTCTAAATTTGTCCTCTCCTCACCCTCTCCAACTATCAACAAAATTAAGTTTCTATTTTTTACTAAAATTTCTGAAAACGCTTTAATTAATAAAATTTGATTTTTTTGTTTAGTAAGTCTTCCAATATTTAAAAAATATTTTTTATCATAAAAACTGAATTTTTTGTAATTATCTAGTTCTTTTTTAATTTTTTTAATTTGCAAAATTGGATCATATAAAATTTTTAGTTTATTTTCAGGAAAGATATTCAATTTAATTAGATCCTTTCTTGTTTGATTAGATGGACACAAAACTAAATAAATTTTTTTTGATACCGTTTTCCAGAGAATTTTTCTTAAAAATGACATGTGTGGCAAGCCTGAAATTCTCAAAATAAACTTTGTTTCAAAATTAAAAAAAATAAGTAACGCTAAAGGAAGTGAGGTAACTAAATGCAAAATTAAATAATCAGGTTTTTCATTTTTAAGTATTTTTTTTAAAGCAAAAAATTTAGTTAAACCTATAAAAAAAAAAATTATTCTTGATTTTAAAAAACCAGTAATTGGAATAAACTTATCTAATTTAGGCCCTTTCATATCTATAAAATTAATATCAAATAAAGAAAGTTGATCTTTATTCCTCGACCATTCACCAATTACATTTATTATTGAAATATTTAGAGGTTTTTTGGAATAAGATTTCAAGGATATCATTGAATTTATAACATTTTTAATTGTTGCTACATTCGAAATATGTGGAGACCAATAAAAAATTTTTTTAATATTTGACACTTATTTATGTATATATTTAAATTTATCTATAATGCAAAAAATAAAAACAAATTTAATAACAATTGTTACAGTTGTTAAAAATTCAGAGCAAACAATTGAAAAATGCATTCAAAGTGTATTAAATCAAAAATATGACAATTTTGAGTACATTGTAATAGATGGTGGATCTACTGATAAAACAAAAGAAATTTTGGAAAAATATAAAAAAAAAATACATAAAGTTATTTCTGAAAAAGATAACGGAATTTGGGATGCAATGAATAAAGGACTAAATTTAGCATCAGGTGATATTATTGGATTTTTAAATGCTGATGATTATTACTATCCTGATTGTCTTGAGACAGTAAATAAATATTTTCAAAAAGGTTCGATAGATTTTTTATTTGGAAGTGTAATGAAATACAAGCTAATACATGGGTTCAAACCATCAATAGTCAAATGGAGTTTTGGATTCTACACATCACACTCTGTAGGTTTTTTTATTAAGACTTATCAACATAGAATAATTGGTAATTATAACTCAAAATATTTAAGTGCAGATCTGGATTTTTTTTACAAAATGTTAACTAAATTTAATTTAAAAGGAAAATCTTCAAATAAAAATGAGATTTTTGGGAAATTTGCAAAGGGAGGATATTCTTCAAAAATAAATTACATAGATCACTTGAAAGATTTAAATCAAATACGAATTGATAATAATCAAAATATTTTTTTTGTTTATTTTTTATATTTTATAAAAATTTTGAAAAAACCAATAAAGTTTCTAAAGGCTTTAAAATAAATATTAAAGTGTCTTTAACTTTTCTTTAAATTGTTTAAAACTCATATGATTTTGATCTCTTTCAGATAAAATCGGATTTTTTGATTTCCACTTAATTTTTAAACTTTTATCGTTATATTGTATTCCACTTTCATATTTTGGATTTCTATACTTTTCTAAATGATAAAATACTAAGGTTTCATTTTCTAAACATTCATATCCATGAGCATAATGCGCGGGTATAAAAAGTAAATCACCTTGATTCAGATAAAACTTTGATACTTTACCAAAATTTTCCGAGCTTCTTTTTAAATTAACTACCACATCTAAAATTTTCCCTGCAGAAACATATATTAATTTTGTTTGTTTATTTTTAATTTGAAAATGCAATCCTCTTATTACTCTTTTTTTAGATTTTGCGATTGCTGTAAATTTAATGTTAAGAGAGAAATATTTTTTTAAAAAAATTTCTTGGAAATAACCTCGATTATCAAAATATTTTTTTTGATTAATTTTTATAGGTTCATTAATTTTTTTAAGATTTATTTTTTTCATCACATTCCTACTTTATTAAAGTTCTTTATAGTATTTTTTAATCCTTTCTCAATATCTGTAAATTTAATTTTTCCAATCTCTCTTCTCAGCACAGAGTTATCGCCATAAGTTTTTAACATCTCACCTTTTTGCGGTTTAACAAATAAAACTTTTAATTCTTTTTTTTTTAAAAACTTTTTTATCAAATTAATTAATTTTATAGTTTGAATGGGTTTTGATCTACAAATATTTATTATTTTTTTAGTAGTTTGGATGTTTATTGATTTTTTTAAAATTTTTACAATATCTTGGACATATGTAAAGTCTCTAAAATTTTTTCCAAAATTATAGATTTTTGTTTCTTTATTTAAAATTATGTTGTTTAAAAATTTATGAATAAACATGTCAGGTCGGCCATAAGACCCGTACACAGTAAAAAAACGAAATATAATAAATTCTTTTGTAATTTTTTTTATGATTAAATTTTCACACATTATTTTTGTTTTTGCATAAAAATTTTTTGGTTTAAGTTTAAAACTTTCTTTTAAAGGAAATTTTACCTGTTCTCCATAAACGGAACTTGAGGATGCAAAGATTAGTTTTTTACAATTAAACTTATTTATGCATTCAATTAAATTTTTAGTAGCTTCATAATTATTTCTAAAATAACTATTTGGGTTTTTAAATGAGTAAAGGACACCTGGTTGTCCTGCAAGGTGAAAAACCACATCAGGTTTATTATAAAAAAAAAATTTGTACAAATCTTTTTTTTTTACCAAATCAAGTTTTTTAAAATTAAAATTTTTATTTTTTTTTAAAATATTTAATCTTTCTTGTTTTATTTTATTAGAGTAATATTTATTGTGATTGTCAATTCCATAAACTTTAAATTTTTCTTTTAAAAAATATGTGCACAGATGAAAACCAATAAAACCTGAACTGCCAGTAACTAAAATTTTCATTTTTTTATCATCTGCTTAACTAAATAATTTTTTTATAAAACTATTTCTATTATTTTTAATAAATTGATTTTTAATCAAATTAAATACAAAGATATTTTCTTTTAATTTTTTTGGAAAATCAAATTTTATAATTTTATCTTTTTTTAATCTAGTTTCAAAAATTCTACTCACTTTAGATGTATTTGTTGAATTTTTTCCAATTCCAATATTTTGTGTTAATGAAATTCTAGGGTTTAAGCAAAGTTTATTTTTATTAAATATTGTTGCATACCAAAAGATTGCCCACGAATTCAGAGTTTTATTTTGATTTCTCTCTATTTGAGAAAAAAAATTATATGAATTATCAAAATTAAACATCCTTATCTTATCATTTTTCCACTTGCTTAATATTTTATTAGGTTTTTTCTCAAAATATTTCCATCTATTTTTCCAGGTAGCCCAACCCCAACAATTCATTCCTCTAGTAAAAAAACTATCCTCTTTTATTTTCAAATCTAAATTGTAATTCCATCCTGAAATGTGAAAAACTTTTTTTTTTTTTTCATAAAAATTAAGAGCTTTATTCATAAATGATAAAAAGTTTTTTGAAAAAACAAGATCATCTTCTAATATTATTGCTCTTTTTTCTTTTTTAAGAATTTCAGTTACTCCAGAGATAATATTTTTTGCCAAACCATAATTGCCTTTTCTATAATAAATTTTTTTCTTTTTAAATCCTCGAACTTTTTTAAGATATCCTCTTACCAGCTTAATTTTATTAATCTCATTATTATTTTTTGGACCGTCTGAAAAAACATAAATTTTTGAATATTTCGATAATTTATTTTTCTTTAAAGATGAAATACATTTTTTAAGTTTATTAAGTCGAATGTGCGTAAAAAGAATAATTGGAGATAAATTTTTCATAAAAAAAAGGGCAAAATAAAGTAATTTAGATATTTTAAAAGAAATTATATATATTTTATATTAAAAAAAAAACAATGAATCTTTTTCAAAAAATAAAATTCATATTTGTAAGAATAAATATTTACCTCAGATACAACAAGAATATTTATAATTCCATAAAATGGATACTTGCTGGCAAAGAAATAACAAATTTTACTTACCCGATTAAGAATAATCATGAATTAATTCACGTTGCAAATGCCATTACTAATTTAGATTATAATATTATTAAAAATATTATTGATGAATTAGATATTAAAAACAATAATAATGAAATGAAACTATTCTTTACAGAAAGCTTTTTTAAAGAAATTAATGATCCAAAAAGATTTGGTAGAAGAGTTTTATGGTATATCTTGGCTAGAGCTATAAAACCTGATGTAATAATTGAATCAGGTGTGTTTAAAGGGATGGGAACAGGCTTGTTAATATTTGCTTTACATAAAAACTCTTATGAAAAACCTTTTGTTAAATTCGAATACAAAGGTCTTGATATAAAACTTAATAACTTATTTTATAATGAAAAAAATTCATCTAAAGTAGAAGCTCAGCTTATAGAACAAGATAGTATCGAGTTTCTCAGAAACTATAAAGATAAAAAAAAAATATTGTATATCTCAGATGCAGAACATAATTATGACTTTGAAATGCAAGAATATGAGTTGATAAAAAAAAATTTTGCTCCAGGATCTATAATTATTTCTGATTCAGGATCAAAGTCCTTATCTGATTTTTCAATTGTAAATAATAAAAAAATGATTTGTTTTACAGAAAATCCAGAGGAACATTGGTATAAAGGTTCAAAGTGTTCAGTAAGTTATGGGTATTAATTATTTAAAAAAATTTTTAATTTTATTTGTGATGAAAAATATTTCTTTATCAGTATGCTCCTCAGATATTGGCAAACTTAATATTTTTTTTCCTAGATGATAAGAATTTTTTAATTTTTTTTTATATTTAAAAAATTTTAATTCATTTAACATATATGGATAATGTATCATGGTTTGAATGTTGTTCTTTTTCAAATAATTCCTCAATTGATCCCTTTTATCTAATCTAATTACAAATTGGTGGAAACAATGAGTATTTTTTTTGTTTAATTTAAATAGTTGTAAATGTTTTAACTTTTTAAGTTTTTTAAAATAAATGTTTGCGAGCTCATTTCTTTTTTTTAAAACTCTACTATAATCTTTTATTTTTATATTCAGAATACCTGCTTGTATTGTATCAAGTCTTGAATTTCTTCCTGAAAATTTGCTGTCATATTTTTTTAAAGCTCCATGATTTCTTGCTCTTAGTGCATAAATAAAATATTTTCTTGAATTTGTAACAATTGCCCCACCGTCACCAAATGCACCAAGGTTTTTCCCTGGAAAAAAACTAAATGTACCAATATTACCAATTGTTCCGACATGAGTGTTTCCAAGTTTTGTTCCATGGCCCTGAGCACAATCCTCGATTATTTTTATTTTTTTTTTATTTATAATTTTTTTAATTTCTTTAACATTTGTTGCGATCCCGTATAAATGTACTGGAATTATTGCACTTGTGTTTTTATTTATTTTACTTTTCAAATCATCCATACACATTGAATAATCATCTAAATTAATATCACAAAATTTTATTTTATATCCATTATTAACAACTGCCTCTGCGGTCGCTATCCAAGTATTTACAGGAATAATAATTTCAGAATTTTTTTTTAAATTTAAGGATTTAATTGCAATTTCTAATGCATCTGTTCCATTTCCAACACTTATACAATATTTTGCCCCAACAAATTTCTTAAAACTATTTTCAAATTTTGAAACCTCATCTCCTCCTGAAAATCGTGAATTTTTAATTAAATTTTGTATTTTATTTAAAATTTTTTTTTTATTATGAATTAATTTATATAGATTTGTAAATTTTACTTTCATTTTTTAATTATTTCATTAATTAATTTTTTATATTCAATTTCTATTTTCTTTTCATTAAACATTTTTCTTAATTTATTTTCTGAAACAGTCAAATATTTTTTATTAATTGAACTTAAACAGTATGAAATTGCGTTAGCCAAACTAATTGGATTTATTTTTCGCGCAATATATCCGTTTTTCTTATGTGTTACTATTTCATTAATTCCACCTACATTAAAAGTTGCGACTGGATTTTTACACAAAATCGTTTCAACAATAAACTGCGGCAAAGACTCTGCCTTAGAAGCAGATACTGTAGTACTAGATATAGAATGATATAGAAGTTGCTTTTTTTTTTCATTTTCTAATCTCCTAAAATGGCATTTTATCCCATAAATTTTATCAATATAATTTCTAGATCCACCCAAAATGACTATTTCTAAATTATCTAAATTGTAATTTAAATACTTAATTGAACTCAAAAATAATTCCCCGCCTTTCCTTGGGTTATTTACACCACCTTGAGCACCAAAAAGAATATATTTTTTTTTAGTATTTAAACCAAGACTTCTTTTAGAGGAAAAAATTTCGTGTCTTTTCCAAAAATTGGTTTCAATTGGGTTGTAAATTGTCCTGATTTTAACATTTTTAGTAAGTTCGCTTCTTTTTGCAAAACTTTCTAGCCATTTGCTATTAGATACTAGAAAAATATTTTTTTTACGAAATAATTTTTTTTTTTTAATATAAATTTTTTGTTTTAAAAAATTTTTTTTTGTATCTTTTGATTGATAATTTTTTTTTTTTGTATTTATTAGAAAATGCTCTGTTGAAGTTAATGGCCATAGATCATGCATTGTCCAAATTATTTTTTTTTTTGTGTTAATTAAATCATTTAAAGAAACAATTTCATTTCCAATCCAATGGATATTAATCAAATCACTTTTTGATTTTTCAATATTTAATCTTGAAAATAGATTTAATGAATTTAAATAAATCCTCTCTTTAATAAATAGTTTTGAAATAAATTTTGAAATTAAAATTTTTAGTTTTCCAGAAAAATCTCTTTTTTTGGAGTACAAACAATCTACTTCAAAGTTCTTTCTTAAAATTTTTTCAATTCTGGATGCCGCTATAATGGCTCCACCACTACTTAAACGATCAATGATAAATGATATTTTTTTTTTCACTTTATATTTTTTTAGTATGGTCAACGATTAATTTAAATTATAATAAAATTGTAAAATATAACAATTTAATACTTATTTAAAAAAACTAAACTTAAAATTAGAAAATAAAAAGATTTAAGTATTTGGTATTAGTTGACTATTTTTTATATTTATTTAATTATCATTTTGCATGAAAGATATAATAAATCAATTTTATAATGAAGGGTACATTGGACCTTTTAAGCTACTTGATAACGATGAATGTAATAACATTTTGGATGAGAGGTGTATACCTCTTAAAGAATATACTTGGTATAAATCTATACACGAAAAATCACCATTGGTTAGAGAAGTTTCACTAAAACCCTTAATTTTAGAAAAAATTAAAAATATATTGGGAAATGACATCTTACTTTGGGGAAGTCATTTTATTCACCAAAAGCCAAGTGGACAACATGCGTGGCACCTAGATGTAGAATATGGTTCTTGGAATGGTTTAACAGTTTGGATTGGTCTAAAAAACTTAAATGAAAATACTCCATTATCTATTATAACAAAATCACATTTAATAAATACAGCACCAAAAGAATTAGAAAATACCAAATTTATTGATGTAAGTGATGATATGTCAGTATTAAATGAGGCAAAAAAGATTAATCCAGAATGTGAAATAAAAGAATTTCGATTAAAAGAAGGAGAATTCATTATTTGGAGTGGTAGACTTTGGCACAAAACTTCTAACGATAGCAAAACAGCAAGAGACTCAATGATACTTCAATATTGTACAACTAATAATCAAGTAAAAATACCTGAAAACTATAAATATCCAGATACAAAGTGGTCTAAAAAGAAACCAATATGTTTTCTTGTTTCTGGAGAAGATAAATTTAATAAAAACATAATTTTATCTAAATCTGATATTAAGAATGGTAATAATTTTGTTAACAAATTTAAAACAAATTTTATTTATAAGCCAAAATATAAATTATTTAATTTTTACAGAGAAATATTAAATAAATAATTTTTGGTATTAAATAAATTTTAAAGATATCAAGCTAATTAATATTATTGGATAAATATATGCCTATCAAATTAATGAAACTAAAAAAATTTGTAAATAATAATGGAACTCTTGTTCCAGTATATTTAAATAAAATTAAAAACTTTAAATTAAAGAGATTTTTTATACTTCATGGTAAAAAAAATCATTTAAGGGGAGATCATGCTCATAAAAAATGCACACAGATTTTTATTCCACTGAATGGTAAAATAAAATTAGAAATACTTAAGAAAAAGAAAAAAATATTTAAATTAAGTAATAAAGACCAAAACGCATTAATTGTACCACCTTTTCATTGGTGTAAAATAAGATTTTTAGAAGAAAAAAGTTCAATACTTGTTTTGTGTGACGTAACATTTTCTGAAAATGAATATATAAGAAAATATAAAGAATTTGTAAAATACTTATAAAATATGAATATAGTTATTACAGGATCGCTTGGACATATTGGAACTTACTTATTATTTAATTCCCATAAACTTAAGAAAATTAAAAAGATTTATGCAATTGATAAGATAGATGAAAAAATGCTTGTACTTCTTAATTTGACTTTAAAAAGAAAAGTTTTTTTTATAAATCAAGATTTAAGTAAAAAAAAAATAAATCTTAAAAATGAAAATATCGATTTTGTTATTCACCTGGCTTCAACAACAAATGCTGCTGCCAGTTTGAATAATAAAAAAGATGTTTATAAAAATAATCTCTCATGTTTCAAAAATGTTATTAATTTTTGCAAGAAGAGAAAGGCCAAATTAATTCATATTTCATCAACAAGCGTTTATGGTTCTCAGGAATTATACGTTGATGAAGAGTGTAAAGAATTGAAACCACAAAGCCCTTATGCAGAAGTAAAAATTAAAGAGGAAAAAATACTAAAAAAAATAAATACTCGTTTAAAATATGTCTCTTTAAGATTTGGAACAATTGTAGGACCCTCAGCTGGCATGAGATTTCACACTGCAGTAAATAAGTTTTGTATGCAAGCATATCTTGATGAACCATTGCATGTATGGCGAACTGCTCTAAATCAATTTAGGCCATATTTATCGATAAGAGATGCATTTAAAGCTTTAAGTTTTTTTTTAATGAAAAAAAATATAAATAATCAGTTATATAATATAGTTTCCGAAAATTTAACTGTGAAGCAAATAATTAAAAAAATTCAAAAACATAAAAAAACAAAAATAAAATTAGTAAATGAAAAAATTATGAATCAATTATCATACAAAACAAAATCTGTAAAAGTACAAAAAATGGGATTAAAACTAGATTCTAAATTACAAGAAGATATAAATATGACCTTTAAACTATTGAAAAAAAAATCTTTTACAAATGGAAAAACATAATTGTAAAATAACTGGAAAAAAAACAAAAAAAATTATTAGTTTTGGAAAAATGCCAATTGCTAACGGTTTTTTAAAAAAAAAGATTTTAAAAAAGAATTTTTTTTTAATTTAGCTGTCTCATTTTCTGAAGAATTATCACTCTTGCAACTGAATGATCATCCACAACCAAAAAAGATGTTTAATAGTAGATATCCTTTCTACACATCAAGCTCCGAGTTTATGAAGTCTCATTTTAAAGAATATGCGAATTGGGCTAAAAAAAAATTCTTAAAAAAAAATCAAAATAGAATTATTGAAATTGGATCGAATGATGGGACATTCTTGAAAAACTTTAAAACTAAAGATATAGACCACCTTGGGTTTGAACCTTCAAAAAATGTGTCTGACCTTGCAAGAAAGAGTGGAATAAATAGTTTAAATGAATTTTTTTCTAGAGATAGTCTATCTGAAACTGAAAAATTTGTAGGAGCCACAGATATTATTTTTGGAGCAAATGTTGTCTGCCACATCCCAAACCTAATTGAATTTATTAAAACTGCAGACAAATTGCTTAACGATAATGGAAAAATTATATTTGAAGAGCCCTATTTAGGATCTATGTATAAAAAAACTTCATATGATCAAATTTATGATGAACATATATTCATTTTTTCAGTAACAGCTATAAGTAAAATTTTTAATTTATTTGATTTTCAAATTATAGATGCAATTCCACAAATTACTCACGGTGGATCTATGAGATATATAATTGAGAGAAAAAAAAGAAAAAATTATAATAATAAAATTAAAAAAATTTTAGAAATTGAAAAAAAGAAAAAAATAAATAGTTTGGAGGGTGCATTGAATTTCAAAAAAAATTGCGAAATATCTAAAGAAAGATTATTAAATAAATTAACAAAAATTAAAAAACAAGGGTATAAAATTTGTGGTTACGGAGCAACTTCAAAAAGTACAACAATTTTAAATTATTGTAATATAGGACCTGATATTATCGACTGTATATTTGATACTACTCCAGATAAAATAGGAAAATTTTCTCCGGGAAAACATATACCTATTGTGGATTATAGTAACTTTAAAAAAAAATTTTACGATTATTCTTTTTTATTTGCTTGGAACCATAAAAAAGAAATAGAAAAAAAAGAAAAAAATTATTTAAAAAAAGGTGGTAAATGGATAACTCACTTATAAAGAATAAAAAAATTCTTATAACTGGTTCCAATAGTAGATTTGCAAAAGCTCTAAGAAATACTTTTCATGGAAAGAATATTATATATACCAATAGAAAAGAATTGGATATTCTTGATCTAAAGTCTATCGATAAATGTTTAGATAAAAATAAACCAACACACTTAATTCATTTAGCCTCTCTTTCTAGACCCATGATAGTTCATGAAAAAGATATATCCTCTAGTATAGATGCAAATATAATTGGAACTGCAAATATAGTAAAAAAATGCGCTGAAAGAGATATTAAATTAATTTTTTTTTCAACCAACTACATATATCCTGGAACTAGAGGTGACTACAAAGAGGAAGATGCTTTAAAACCAATAAATAATTATGCATGGTCTAAGCTTGGTGGCGAATCTAGCGTTAAATTATATAAAAAGTCCTTAGTATTAAGATTGTGCATGACAGAGTATCCATTTATCCACGATAAAGCTTTTACAGATGCAAAGATTAATTTTATTTATCGAGAAGAAGTTATCAAAATGCTTCCATACCTGCTTGATGAATATGGGATAATTAATGTTGGTTCAGATATAACTGAAAGTGTGTTTGACTTTGCTAAAAGAACAAAAAAAGATGTAAAACCCATAAGTGTAAAAAACATAAAAGATTTTCCAATAAATAGCTCAGTCAATATAAATAAATTAATACATATTTTAAAAAAAAAAAAAACAATCTGTTACGAATAGAAAAAAAATCAAAGTTTTATCAAAAAAAATTTCTAAACCTGTTTTATCAAATAGAATATCTGTATCCCAGCTAGAAAGAGAGATAGTTGATGATATGATGAGGTTTGGTTGGGACAACTTTGGTTATTTAAATAAATTTGAGAGCGAATTTGCTAAATTTCATAAAAAAAAATACTGTTTATTGTTGCCGTCATATAAAATTACTATTTATATTTTATTAAGAATCTTAAATTTTTTAAAAAAAAATAGAGTAGCTATTTCGAGCTTATCAAATAAATTTTATTTAAAAACTTTAGGGGAATTTAAAATAAAAAAAAATTTACTAAAAATTAATAAAAATGATTATTCAGTAAATTTTAACTTTTTAAGAAAAAATATAAACAGCAAAACTAAAGCAATAATTTTTGGTGATTTTTTTGGTAATATTTTAAATTTAGATAAAATTAAAAAATTATGCAAAAATAAAAAAATCATGCTTATTGAAGATGTATCAAATAATTTAGGAGTAAAGGATCATAACATAAAGAGTGGAACCTTTGGTGATATAACTATTTGTGATTTTTCTTTGGGAAAAACAATTACATGTGGAGAAGGAGGAGCATTGCTAACAAACAATAAAAGAGTATTTGATAAAGCCAAAGAAATTAGGGATGGTAAAAATTTAACATATCAAACTAAAAATCATGAAAACTTGTGTTTCCGACCAACCAATTTACAAGCAGCGATGATCTTTGGTCAATTCAAAAGATTAAATGATTTAGTTTTAAACAAAAAAAAAATAATTGAAAGATATAAAAAAAATTTTTTAAATACAGATATTAATGTTGTGGGCAATAATTTAATTGTAATTGAACTAAAAAATATAAATAAATCAAAAATAAATTCTTTAATAAATAATTTAAAAAAAAATAATATTTACTTAAAAGAAGCTATTGAACCTAAAAAGTATTTTAAAAGAAATTTTATAATTGTTCCGTCAAATTTTGATTTAAAAGATGAACAAGTTGATTATATTTCTCAAAAAATTAAATTTTTTTTGAAGATTAAAAAATAATTTCTCAAATAAGATCGAGTCCTTTATTTAAATAAATTTTTTGTCTCCAGCCAAGTAATTTCATTTTTTTTTGGTCTGCAAAACGTATTGCGGGTCCAGGATAATTATTATCAACATAATTGATTCTAACTTTTTTTTTGAATTTTTTACCAATAATATTTGCAATTTTAATTAAGGATGTACGCTCATTAGAGCCTATATTAACAATTTTATAATTATGTTTTTTTTCTAAAAGATAATAAATGGCTGTGATTAAATCGTTTAAATGTAACCAACTTCTAATAACTTTCTTTTTACCCCAAATATCTATTTCTTTATTTTTTAAAATTTTTTTTTTCCAAATATTAATAATAGTATTTGTATTTTTACCGTAAATTGAAAAAATTCTACAACTAACTGATTTTAGTTTCTTTATGGAAATTTTGTTTAAATAATTTTCAGTAAATTTTTTTGTATATCCATAAGTACCGTCATAACTGGAGTTTTTTTTCATATTTTCCTCTCTAAATGGATTTTTTTTTGTCCCCTCAGATAATTCATAAACAGCTGCGGAAGATGCGTAAATAAAAATTTTAATTTTTTTTTTTACAGAAAAATTAATTATGTTTTTATCAATTTTTATACCCTCTAAAACTTTTTTTTTATTTTTATTGACATATTCTCGATCATTTTTTGGACCTGCAAAATGTAAAACAGCATAAATATTTTCTTTTATTTTTGTTTTCGGTATTTTTTTTAATAGATTATGTTTTATATATTTTATATTTTTTTTAAAATTTTTTTATTCTCTTTTTTGTTTGTTATACAAATAAGTTCAAAATTTTTTAATTTTGAAAAATATTTTACTAAATGTGAACCTATATAACCATTTGACCCGGTTATTATTATTCTTTTAGAACTTAAATCAGTTGACATTAGTTTTTAATCTTTTTTAGTACGCCAAAT
>MDSY01015136.1_pt1 | contig 16361 bp, 18 predicted proteins | sample 811131 | NCBI WGS metagenome assembly MDSY01 (sample SAMN05326643, study PRJNA326480) | marine metagenome | isolation source: seawater | place: Atlantic Ocean: South West | collected 2010
CGCCAATTTTTGTTATCTTACCCTGCATTGTAATTTCACCAGTCATTGCTACATCATTTCTTATTTTTTTATTTGTTAATAAACTATACATTAAAATTACAATAGCGCCTCCCGCAGATGGTCCATCTTTTTGTATCGCGCCTTCTGGACAATGAACATGAATACCTTTAGACTTGGAAGTTTCAAACTTTTTATTTAGCGAAGCTTTTGTTTTTTTATCTAATAAAGACCATGACAACGTTCTTGCTACATGCATACTTTCTTTCATAACATCGCCTTGTAATCCTGTTAACTTTAAATCTAACAAACTTTCTGTTGGATAATATAAACATTCAATTTGTAATATACCACCCAATACAGAATTAGCCCATAATCCATTTATTACACCTACTTTTGGTTCATTATTAATGTGGAGTATATCAACCGTTGGATGTTCATTTAAATGTTTTTTTTCTATATCGTCGATTGTTATTTCATAAGGAAACTCCACCATGGTGTCTTTTTTTAAAAGAGATAAATTAATTTCACCAACAATTTCAAATAACAATTCTTTTAATTTTCGAACGCCAGACTCATTTGTATATTTAGATATTAACAATTCTATCGTTTTATCATCTATCGTTAATGAATCTAATAGTCCCATTTTTGTACAAAGCTCTGGAAATATAAATTGTTTCACAATTACTATTTTTTCGTTTAACGTTAATGGTTCAAATGAAATACGATGAATTCGGTCCAATAATATTTGATCTATTGCACTAACATCATTATAAGAAAATATAAATAATGCTTTTGACATATCAACGTCTATACCACTAAAATATTTGTCTTGAAAAACAGAATTTTGAGAAGAATCCGTTAAATGAGTTAATATACTTATTATTTCTCGCCCAGATTCTGTTTTACTTACTTTATCTAATTCATCAATAAATATAATTGGATTTAAACATTTTTTTTCAATAACAATATCTACGATTCTTCCCCACGTAGAACCAACATATGTATAACTATGACCGTCCAATGTACTTGCATTAGACGATCCACCAATAGCAATATAAGCAAAAGGCCTCGATTCTCCTAATTCATTTGTTAAACAATTAGAAACTCCCTTTTTTGCAAACGTTGTTTTACCTACTCCCGGAGGACCTTCAAAACCAAAACAATACCCGCTATTTTCACCATTTATCCACTGGGCTATGATTCTTTCTATTTGTTTTTTTGGTTTATCATGACCGTATATTGCTTTGTCCAAATTGTCTCTAACTGTATACATTAATTTAGATTGTTGTGAAATATTTTGTTTAATCTCTTCAGTATTATGTATCAAATCATTTACATTAAAAATATTTAAATTGTAGTATTTTATAATATCATCCATAATTTCATGTTTTTTGTAAGTATTTAAAAATGAATCAACCCTTTCTTTCATAACATTTATTGTTTGTGATGAATAAGAAATTCTTGGTAAAGAATAATTTTTTGAACGTTCATTTAATATTTTTATAAGCGATACTAGTTTAGAACGATTTGAATATATAAGGACTTCTTTTAATATTTTAATCCGTTTACTATAATAAAGCTCATAATCTACATTTTTAATAATATGTTTAATTTCACTCACATTTTTTTTTTCATTATAAGTTTTTAAATATAAACTTTGAATACTATTAGATAATTGTAAAATTGGCTCTTCTCTAAAAATATTAAATGGAATACTTAATAAACCGTCTAAATATTGTCGCGCTTTTGTACCAGAATCATCCGTTTTTGATTTTACTTCTGATAATTTTTGCATAGCCTTTTCCTTTACTGCATCAGATGTAGATAATAAGCATATTTGTTGCTCTAATGGAATCTTTTTATCATCTATATGACACAAATGATTTGTATATGTAATTGTGTTTTTCATAGCATCTTTAAATAATTTTTTTATTCCCCATGGAAATCCATCATATAACATAATCTGTTCTTGAGTATCTATATTTTCACCATTTTCACTAGAAAGTAAATCATATAACAAATAAGCCAAATATTGATGATTATTATCTGTATTATTGATTAACAAAGTTATTATAATATTACGTTGCTCATATAAATCGGACTTTAAAAAATCCTTTATAATTACACTAATAGATTTACGTTTCATAGAATTTATTACATTTAACATGTTTTTGTATTTTGTAATTAACTCATCCAAAGAATAAATAAGGTAATCTTTAATGGTTAAACTATCAACATATGTCTCAAATGTAGTATCTTGAAAATAATCTTCGTGTTTTTTTTTTATAATATCATTATAACAAGAGTTAATATATTCATCAGTAACCATATTAGGTATTATATTATCTACTATACCGTAGATTAATATTCTCTGATTTTTGTATTTTATTACAAATTTTAAACCGTTTACCTTATTTTGAAATGAATTACTTACATCAATTGGTATACAATCATAATTGTTTTTTTTATGAATTCCCAATTCTCGCAACGTTTCTCGCTGATTATCATTTATTATTTTATATCCCACTGGATGAAAGTATTTACACAATGAATTATATTTTATGGATTTAATTACTTTAATATAAGGAAAACTTACATAAAATAAATCTTTTAGATTGTATGTACCAAACATTTTAAAAATATTTGATAAATTGATTTGAATTTTATTTTCAGAATCATGATTTTTAGACAAATTCAACTCATCATTTAATTCTTCTAAATGAATTATACAAACGTTTGCTTCATTTGCACCAAAAATATCATTTGATTTATATTTTTGTATAGATAAAACGGTATTACTTATTATATCTTTTAAAGTACTTACCCGTTTTTGATTCATTGTCATAAATATAGTATAGATTTTTTTCTAAACATTCAAAAACGATATATAATTTATAAATAGTATTTAAAATTATACATATATTTAATATAAATGGGTATACCCAGCTATTTTTCACACATTATCAAAAAATATGCATACATATTAAAAAAAATCAACAATAAAAATGAATTTAATAACATTTATTTTGATTCAAATTCTATTATATACGACGCACTTCATGTTGTTGAATTTAAAAATAAAGAACAATATGAAGAAGATATTATTAAACAAGTTAATTTAAAATTGGAAGAATTAATTCGGCTATTAAAACCAAATAATATTATTTATATTGCTTTCGATGGAGTTGCACCCATTGCGAAATTAAAACAACAAAAAAATAGAAGATATAAATCATGGGTAACATCTCAATTAATTCCTTCAGATAAAAAATGGGATACTTTGGCAATAACGCCCGGAACAAATTTTATGAAAAAATTAACAAATGGTGTAAAGTTATATTTTAAAAATAAATTTAAAAGTCAAACTCTTATTGTTTCGGGTCCTGATGAACCAGGGGAAGGTGAACATAAAATATTTGAACATATTCGTAATACTCCATCTATCCATAATGATAAAACGATTGTTTATGGGTTAGATGCAGATTTAATTATGTTAACTTTAATCCATCTACCATATTGCAATGATTTATTGTTGTTTAGAGAAACGCCTGAATTTATAAAAAGTATTGATAAATCTTTAGACCCAAATACTTTGTATTCGTTACATATAAAATCATTAGCAAAAGCAATATGTTTAGAAATATATAATACAGACCATGAATCTATAATTGAAAAAGGAGTAACAGATTATATATTTTTATGTTTTTTTGTAGGAAATGATTTTATACCTCACCATCCTGCTATTAACTTGCGTACAAATGGATTAGAAATATTAATAAACGCTTATAAAAATGCAATTTACAAAGATGATTTTCTTATACGTAAAAACATAATAAATTGGAAAATATTTAAAAAATTAATAAAAAATCTGGAAAATACCGAACATCATGATATAATGACAAACTATGAATGGAAAAATAAACTTGAAAATAAAACTAAAAAACATAAATATTCCAAAACAAAAGAAGAAATATTAAATGCTATACCATGCATGGAAAGAAATATCGAAAAATATATATGTCCAGAAGCCTCTGGATGGGAAAAACGTTATTATCAAAAATTATTTCATAATGATAATATTCATACAATATGTATTCAATATTTAAGCATTTTAGAATGGAATTTAAAGTATTATATAAACGGGTGTTATGATTGGAAATTTCATTTTGAATTTGATTACGCGCCTTTATTTAAAGATTTAGTTCGTTACATACCGTATTTTAATGAAGAATTAATTCATAAAAATAATACACCAGCTATACATCCATATACTCAACTTTCTTATGTATTACCTAAAACAAGCCTAGATTTACTTCCATCTAATATTAGTAGTTTTATTACTAAACATTATCCAGATTTTTATCGTTTAGATTATGAAATACAATGGTCTTTTTGTAGATATTTTTGGGAAAGTCATGTAGAATTTCCATGTTTAAATATAGAAAAACTTAATAATGAAATTATAAATTTAAACACTATATTATAAAAATAATATATGACTGATACAGAAATAGACAGTCGTGAAGAATTTTATCATTTAATTAAAAACATGAATCCAGGTATCATTGTAATTAAATTTAGTGCAGAATGGTGTGGACCATGTAAAAAGATAAAGTCATATGTTGGTGAAAAAATGAAACAGCTACCCGATAATGCTATGTGTCTTAATATAGACGTAGATGATTCATTTGATGTATATGCATTTTTAAAACAAAAGAAAATGGTGCGCGGTGTACCTAGTTTTTTATGTTATACAAAAGATTATAATAAAGATTATCCATATATACCTAAACACAGTTATTCTGGAGCAGACCAAAAAAAACTCGACTTTTTTTTTACTTCGTGTCAAACAGAATGCAAAAATGCTAGTTAATATATAATGGAAACATTTGACTTGAATTTAGAAAATTATAAATTTACAGATATATTGAAATTATTCCATTTATCTGTAGATTTAACAGACACAGATTTAAAAAAAGCAAAAATATTTGTATACAAATCTCATCCAGATAGATCAAAATTGGACCCAAAATTTTTTGTGTTTTTTTCAAAAGCATATAAAAAATTAGAGCTCATTTATAAATTTATATCTCAACAAAATAAAAAACAAACTACATCATACAATAATACTTCAGATAAAATGAATCATTTACAAAAACAGCTAATTAATGACCCAAATTTTAATGAAACGTTTAATAAAATGTTTGAAGAAGTACATATTAAAGATGATCGTGAAAAAACTGGATATGGTGATTGGTTAAAATCAAATGAAAGTGTATATTCAGAAACAAATAATTTAGAACAAATGAAAGAAACAATAAAACATAATCAACTACAAACAATACAAAATATACAAGAAACATCTACTTCTTCAAGTAACTCTTATTACGATTATGGAGAACAAACTTTCCAATCAGACCCGTTTAGTAAACTAAAGTACGACGATTTAAAAAAAGCACATACAGAAACAGTTGTACCAGTTACAGAAGACGACTATCAAAAAGTTAAAAAATATAAAAATGTAAATGAATTAGAAAAAGCAAGAAATAACGTAGATAAACCATTATCACTACAACAAGCTGAAGAATATTTAAAAAAACAGTCACTAACAAATACAGAAACTGCTTGTTCCGTTGCTTATAAATTAATTGATACTCAAGAAAAAATGAAAGAAAAAGAAAAAAAATGGTGGGCAAAATTTAATCAAATAAAAAATGTATAATGATTATATATATGGAATTAACAAGTAAATGGATATTTTTAATTATAATATGTATCATATTTATATATTCATATAATACAGCAAATACCGATATAGTGAAAGACCCTATTAGCCGTCAATATGAATATATTCAACATTATTTATTGAAAGATTCGTCTTTAGCCCAAAGTAAAAAACCTATTATGTGGATACATATTGATTATGAACAAAATTCTCGTAATTGGTTAGATTTTAATTCTAGAAATACTTTTAATCTAAACCAGCCTTATATTTATTTAACTCTAAAAAGTATTATAGATAAATGCGGTGAATCTTTCAATATATGTATTATAGACGACAGTACGTTTAAGAAAATAATACCAGGGTGGTTAATAGATTTTAAATCCATAAGTAAACCAATTAAACCTCATATAAGACAATTAGCTTTATGTAAAGTTCTTTATTTATATGGTGGAATAAATATACCACCCACAACCATTTGTACCAACGATTTAGCAAGTTTATATAAAAAAGATATGTTTGTAGGAGAATTTCCACAAAATAATACATTATCTCCTTCACCTAAGATAATCGGGTGCCCTAAAAACTGTCCTAAGATGAAAGAATTTATTGAATATTTAGAAATTATTAATTCTAATGATTTTACAAGCGCATTTGACTTTATAGAAAAAGACCGAGTATGGATAATAAATAAAGTGAAAGAAAATTATATATTATGCATTGACGGTTTTACAATTGGTACAAAAGATAAAAATAATTCAATCGTTACAATTGATTCCCTAATAAGTGAAAAAACGCCAGATTTATCAGACAACGCATTATGTGTTGTTGTAGATGAAAATGAACTATTAAAACGAACTAAATATAATTGGTTTTGTAGACTATCCCCGGAACAAGTATTAAATAGTAATACTTCTATAGGAACCTTATTACTTAATTTTCAGTAATAAATATAATATAAAATATTATAGTCTGAACCTATATACTTAATCTTTGAAACATAGCGTATATTATTTTTTTTACATATTTGTCTAATAATAGTAGCCAACGCGTTAAATGACATTTTTCTAGTTAAATAAAAACATTTAGATTTAAAATAATAAGGTATCAATGAACTTGTAAAATCATTTAATTGGTCTAAATATACACATCGTTTATATGAATTAATATCAAATTTATAATAATCATTTACTTTTGTAGTACATTTTTCTAAAAATTCAAATAAAACCTCATTTGGTATATTTTTTTTAATTATCTGAGAGCTCATAAATTAAGTATAGATTTTATTAATGTATTAGAAAAAGTGATTAATTGTAATTCATGTTCTTGACCATCATAAAATATCGAAATGTATTTAGTTAATATTTGTATAATTAAATACTTTTTATTTTCATCTAAATCTATATATTTAATATATTGTAACATTTCATCATATATATCTATTACCGAAAACCCTAAATTATAAATATCTAATAATATTTTACTTGATATATAAAGTTCTCCATTAAATATATTTTTAAAATAACTTTCGAAAGAATTATGTGATATGTTTGTACATAATTTATTAGCAATATCTATATTTATATCCTCATCATATAATTTGCATTTTTCTACAATAGATATTAAATTTCGAATAGAATTATTAGAATTTATTACAAAAAATCTTTTAATATCTTCCGAAATATGAATATTTTCTTTTAAACATATATCATTAAATATATGATATAATTGAGTATCATCATATACATTTAATGGAATAGATATCAATCTACTATACATTGGTTCAATTACTTTTTTAATATTTGTACAAGCGCATACAAAATTTACATTCAATGAATATTTATCTATAAAATTTCTCATAACTTGTTGATTTGTTTCATTAATTAAATCCAAATCATCCATACAAACCATCTTTTTCTTTTTATGAGTTTTTAACTGACAAAAATATTTCAAATCATTTCTACATTGTACCACATTTAAATCTGATAAACTATTAATCATAAGTACATGACTTGCAACTTCTTCTTTTGTATAATATTCATTAATTATAATATCTATCAACATACTTTTTCCCACACCTGTTTCACCAACAAATAATATATTTATTTCATCTAAATGAATTAGCATTTTTAAATCATGTACTAATTTATCTTTGTATTTTAGATGATCAAAAATACTAGGTACATATTTGGATATCAACAATTCATTCATGTATTTATTCGTTAATTATGTTTTAAGTTAATGTTTTTAAATATTATGAATGATTATTATAAAATATTAAATATTTCCACTAATGCAAGTGAAAGTGAAATAAAAAAACAATACCGTAAAATGTCTTTACAATACCATCCAGATAAAAATAATGGTGACGATGAGAAATTCAAAGAAATAAATGAAGCTTTCGAAATTTTAAGTGACGCGCAAAAAAGACAAACTTATGATTTTCAACGTAATCTCAATTCAGATATGAATAACTTTCCTATTAATGATGAATTAGAAAATTTATTTAACATGTTTTTAAACCCAAAACATAAAAGCAGAATGCCCATGAGAAGCCCTCCCATACCTGGATTTCCTCCAGGTGCTAGTAAAATACATTTTTTTAGTGGAAATTTAGATGATGAACTATCAAGTTTTATGAATATGGGAAATAACATGACAAATAATATACCAAATAAATTACCTGATGACATTGAACATAAGGTATGTATTACAATGCAACAAGCCTATTTTGGATGCAATATACCTATAGAAATAAAGCGTATTGTTGTAAAATCAAATGAAAAATATACAGAAAAAGAAACCATTTATATTGATATTCCAAAAGGAATTGATAATAATGAAAAAATAACTATAAAAGACAAGGGAAATATTTCTAACCAAAATTACAGTAATATTAATGTATTTGTATGTGTTGAAAATACAAGCGAGTTTATAAGAAATGGACTAAATCTAATTTATGAAAAAAAAATTTCATTCAAAGAATCATTATGTGGATTTAGTTTTGTTATAAAACATATTGACGGTAGAGAATTTAAATTAAATAGTAAAGCAGGAGATGTTATTTTACATACACAAGAAAAAACGATTCAAAAATTAGGTATGGAAAGAAATGACAAAATAGGAAATATGATTATACGTTTCAAAATTATTTTACCTGAAACATTATCTGTAAAACAAATTTCTATGATTGAAGAATATTTCTAATAGGTTTAAATGTAATATATTAAATAATAAGCTACATTAATGTATATTAATTATTCCTTAAAAAAATATCCAATAGTTCACGTATGTGTAAATGATAATAAAGATTTAGAAAATATAGGTTACAATAAATTTATGAATTTTTGGGAATCTCAATATACAAATCAGAAAAACTTTATATTTTTTATAAATTTAGAAAATCTCAGTAAGCCTAATATTACATTATTATTAGATTTTACAAAAAGAATGCGAATTATGAAAAATCAATCTATACAATATTTAAACTATTCAATTATAGTGATTAAAAATAATATTATTATAAATTTATTAAAACAAATATGGAAAATAGTACCCCCATTAAACACTATATATATAGTACCTAATATAGAAACAGGGGAGTTATTATTAAAAAATTTATATAATACACAATACGATGAAAATTATATAAATACTTTCTTATTTATTCATAAAATTAGTAAAGTAACTTAAACCTTTTTATAATAAATAAAATGTCCTTTTTTATGCATCTTATATGTTTTTCCATTATACTTAAAACTTGGTGCGTTAGATTTCTTTGCACTTAACATTGTTTTCATAAATGTATTCATCTTTTTTTTTAGTGCTGCGAGTCTTCTTTGGTTTTCTGTGAACCTTTGCAGTTTTACGCGAACGAGTACGGCGAGCCATTATACTATATGTAAATATTTTAATTTATTTGCAGATTCTATTTAAAATAAACCTACTATAATAAATAATATTCCTAAAAGGTATTTTTATGAAGTATTGAATTAGTATTGTTATTATTAGTAAAAAAAAATATAAAAAGGACACATATATATAATATAATTGCCTCTATAGCTCAGTGGCAGAGCGCTGGTCTTGTAAACCAGAGGTCCGTGGTTCAATCCCGCGTAGAGGCTTTCATGTAATTATATTCTTTCATTCCACCAGAATATTCACTTACATTTACAAATCTTTTTTGTAGCAATGCTTTTGCCACATCATTACTTGCAGAACATTTATTATGTGCACAATACACTACAATTGGAACTTCATAAGTATACAATGATTTATTTGTAATCTTTTGGTATATTTTTGGATAATGTTGTTTAATAACTTCTTTCATCCATATTATTAAATCATTTTGACTCATTTTATTTAATTTATCCAATGGTAAATTATATGAATTTACAATATGATCTTTTGCATAATATTCACATGGTAATGCATTTATCAATACAATAGAGCCATTTGAGTGTAAACTTTTCATTTTATGATAAGATAAGTCACATATTACAATTTTTGTATACAATGTAGGATTCCATTGAGTATTATTTTTATTTGCTAAACAAAAGTGTACATGTCTATAAAATGTTTCTGCTTTTTTATTTTTTCCATCATCATCACTATAACACTGAGGACACTTTATTTTTAATGTAGCTTTTCCATCACTATTTAATTTTGTAACACCACTATTTTTAAAATTACCATACGCAAATTTAGATGGTTTTATAGTTTTAAAATTACTAGGAAGAGCCGCAAAATATAATACATATTTATTTGCATTTGATTTACCTAAATCAACTTTTATATCTATGTTTGTATTTTGTTGCACTTGTTTTTTAATTGGTGTATTTTTTATAAAATTAGAAATATAGTCTGTATCTTTTAACCACGATGATACAATAAACTTATTTGTTTTTACGATTTTATTAATATTTACACTTTCACACGCAACGCATAATTTACTTGTTCGTCGTCTATGTACTGCTCTTTGTTTTCGTGTTTTCATCTATATATACTATTATTATTATTTTTTTTGTATTTTAAAATATAAACTATTATTTCAATGGATACTTGCTTTCCGTGTCACGATTATTCTATTTATTGTAATTTTTGTAAAAAAAAAATAAAAGACTACAAAGAATATTATTTTATTGTTCAAGGTCCGGGGAAACATGATGATAAAGTAATTTGCATGTCATGTTTGGAATATAAAATTTTATCTCAATAATTGAATTCATTTATACTTATTTCTATTATAATATAAATGAATCATTAATTGTCTTCGTGGACATTACCTATTATAGAAAATGATAGCGGATATATATATTTTAGATTAAGAGAGCCAAATGACCTTTATATTTACGTTAATAATATAAATATAAATATTTACGATGAATGTTTAAATCCAGCATGTAATGTAAGACATAAAATATCATTAGTAGAAATTAACAATCCAAATAAAAGTTTTAATATAAAAAAACCTTTAATAAATGGTCCATTACGTCATAAAATATGGCCATTATCAGAATGGAGCCCAGAAGTTCGACCATATCCACATATTAAAAAAGCAATTTATAATGTAAAAATATGCCCTAGAATCAAATGTATTCCAAAATGGAGCATACATACTTCAAACGGTGAAACTCCATTTGCTTCCTTTAGTAATAATAAAAGATTGTCTATATTTAATAACCCATACTTAAATGTACTGTATAGAGTTAAAAAAAATATTAGTTTAATGTGGGATCATCCTGAAATATTTTACGATAATAATTGGTATGTTGTAAATGATTGGAAAGTAAACCGCCATAATGGTGTAATTACGCATAAAATAGAAACGATTATACGACATCAATATATTAATGGAATAGATTTATCTATTGTAAGATGTGATTTTAATATTCTTGTACCGTATTTTGCTTTAAAATTATTAGTATTATTAAAACGCGCTCGTACAAAAATTGTAAGATGGATGTGTTTACGAAATATATATAAAAAAAATAATTGTAAAATGTTAAATCATTATCTTTCTGGTTATTCAAATTATACTATACGTCGTCTTATATTTAAGGAATTTCTGTAACAGAGGAAGTCAATGCATTGCAGCTAAAGTCGATGTTTGCCATAGTTTCACCTTTCTGATTATCAATGCGATTCTTGCTCCAATTATAAATTCCCCAGGATTCATCCAACGTAATTCCCACATTCATCAAATATGATAGTGCACCACGCAAATTACCACTAATATCATTTTTTTCATCAATCGCATCATAAAGCTCCTTATAACCTTTAACTATTATGCGGTCATAAGATATTTTACTCATAAATAAACTTGGTTTCTCCATATCCATTTGACAACATATTGCCTTGTTTTCTGTAAAATCATGTGCAAATACTACAACAATTTTTGAATCTATGGAAATAACGTCACTGTTTGGTGTCGTATCCTTCACCTCCGCAATACGTAGAGAGCTGATATCGAATTTGGTTGTCATCTTGTTATATCATGTAACAATTATTAAACTGAATTCAATTTTTTACTAAAAGGTTATTATTTAATTATGAGGATTTTAGCGTTGGGAAACATCGCGTTCTTATCTCTTCAAATGTCACAGCGCGAGGAATTGATGTCCAACAGGTAAGTACTATGATTAACTTTGATATACCAAAATGTGTGCATACTTATCTGCATCATATTGGACGAAGTGGAAGATGGGGTAGAAAGGGAATGGGTATCAACTTTGTTACTAGACGGGATGTGCGTAAAATAAAGGAAATTGAACAACACTACATTACACAAATTAAGGAACTTCCTACATCCATCAATATTCCCGGTAGTTAAATAATAGTTAAATCTATTTTTTTATAGTTATTAGAAATTTTATTACTTTGTACTAATTTATTATAAGCATGAATATTTTTATTTAGTATATTTATGTTTTTAATAATATTCTCATCATAGGTAAGATAACTATCTGTTCGAATAAAAGAACCTATATCTGGCGCTCCATCATAAATAGGTATACTTTTACTTAAAAACACATTAAATATTTTTTCTGTAATATACCCTAGTGTTTTACTATTTTCAAAGCATATAATAAATTTATATTGACTGTATAATTTTATTAACTCTATATCATGATAACATGTTTTATATTTTAAATATTTAAATTGACTAATAAGATCCACTGTTCCCATTCGTCTTAAATCAGTTAAAATTTTTCTTTTATTTTCATTTAAAAAATTTTTAGATGTAAAAAGTGCAAATTTTTTATCCTCGAAGGCTATATTTGGAATTTTGAAATTATCTCTTATTTTATTAAAATATTCAATACGAAAATAAATTTGAGGATATATTTTATATTTTTCAGTGATGACCATATGTGAAAAATGATTGTATAAATAAATATCAATTTTATCGTTGGAAACATGTTTAAATTTATTAAAATGTTTGTAGTGTGTGCGGTTTGCATGAAAATTTTCCACACAAAAAAAAATGTTTTTTTCATTATCTCTTAATAATGTGTTATCCGTATGGTTAACGCCAACAATACAAACATCGGCGGCCTCTTTTTCATCTACAAATTCATATGTATGTTTTTTAGGAAAATACATATCTAAAAATGTTTGTTTTGGTATTTGATGATAAGCGGTGATTTTATCTACAATATGATTTTTTTCCTTTTCAAGTAATCTAATTTTAATGTGCATTATATTTAAATTATACAAATAATTTAAATATAATATTTATACGTTCATTAAGTTTCATTATTAATATTATTGTTCTAATAATGACACATTTTAGATTACCCATTAGTTATCTTAAGAAAAAACGTACTTTACCAGAATAATTAGTTACTGACCTAGAATTAGGAATAGTTCATTCATTTTTATATTTTATAATATTATATGAAAAATTGTTGTAATGTAAGTAAAAAAAATAAAAAATGCATACGACGCGATGGAAAAATATTTTCATTACCACGAAAATTTACTAAAAAAAGATGTACTAGTAAAAAAATAAAAGGATTTACTATGAAATCATCTTGTTCTCCATATAAATATTGTAAAAAATATAAAACACGCAAAGGTAAAATACGCAAATTAAGGTTTAAAAGGTAAAACGCGTTTATAATTACATTTACCACTTTTATCCCAAACAACTTGTATAGGAATTACTTCTACTCCATTTTGATGAGCATTATTTAAGGTAGTTTTATAAAGTGGGTCACATATCGACGCTTGAAAATATTCTACATCTGGACGCTGAATAACAAATATCAATATACATCTTAAATTAGGGTTTTGTTTTTTTAACAATTCTAACTCTAATATATGTTTTAAAGCACGGGGACTAACTGTATCTGTTTTCTTTTTTCTATAACCATCTGGAAAGTAAGCTACTTTAGAATTATAAGGTCTATTTGAAAAATCCATTTTTTTAATGATTTTTTCTTCATTATCTTCATAATTTGCACAAGGTACATTCTTAACCTCTATAATAGTTTGACGATTGTTTTCATCTATACACGTAAAATCAAATCTTGAATTTAAGTATGTTTGTTCCCGCTGAATATTACAAACATTATTTAATGTTTCTATTATACCATTTTCTAAACAAACATTTACAATCTTTTCTGCGCTTTTTGGATGAACACCTATTAAATAATTATGTGTTTTTTCTAATCTATTTGCCAAATGTATTACGTGCGTACATAATTTTGGATTAGCATGTTCTACCATAACAACATTTTGAGATGCATTTATATATCCACAACATCCCAATGAAGGTGAATGAGCTATTACTGTAGTATCATCCTCTAATTTTACGTCAGCTACATATGGTGATTTACATTGAATGCTCGGTCTTTTTATAACTTCTCCAAAAATCAAATCATTAAGCTGACATACTAAAAAGGGATCCATTTAATATAATTGATAATATTATTTTTATTTCAATTATATTTTATTATGAGTATGTATATGTTATTTGAAAAACCAGGAAAGCATTTAGATATAGGGCTAAAATCTATTAGTAAGATTGCAATATTTTTATTTATTATTGCTGGTAATTATGCTGGAGATATATATTCATGTAGTCTTCGTAAATTGTTTTCAAAATATATGTTTTTGAAACATATTTTAGGGTTTTTTATTATGCTTTTATTTATTGGTTTAATACAAGAGGAATTACGATTTGAACAAAAACTAAGTGAAAGTGCATTTTTATATATATGGTTCATCATTATTATGAGAGCACCAATGTTTATTTCATTAATTACTATAATTTTAATTACAATAATGTATGTTTTATTTTCATATAGTGAAGACTTAAAAAAAGACCAGAGAAACGAAAAATACAATAATATTTTACTAATTAATCGATTTATATTTATTGCATCTATTTTAATTTCATTTACAGGAACTTTAGTATACAGTATATATTTAAAAAAAAAGCTAAAAAATAAATTTAATTATGCCGATTATTTTTTGGGATTCACCGACCAAACTTGCTTTTCAAATACAAAATATATACCTGAAAAAATCAAAAAGAGATTATAATCAAGATAAAATACAACAATAGTCTTTGTATTTAACTCTCTTTTCTATTGATAAATTAGATACTCCCCACTGAGGTATATCATAATTTTCATTTTCTACTTTCCATTTTTTATATATAATTTTGGTAAATAATTGATATGCTTCATCAATATTATGATTGTTATAAATATCAATTTCAATATAGGGATATCTATTCTTTTGTAACCAATCATGTATATCTTCTGTTTCAACCACTCTTTTTTCATGTTTGCTTTTGTTACCCACTATTATAATTGGCAATGATTCATTGGTACTATGTTTTAACGTTTCCTCTACCCAGTAATCCAATGCTTTAAAACTGTCCAAATTTGTTACGTCAAACATTATGATAGATGCATGACATCCCTTATAAAAACGAAAAATTATACTACGAAAACGTTCTTGTCCTGCTGTATCCCACATTTGTAATTGTATATGTTTATTTTTTTTATTATCTTTTATATTTACTCCAGTAACTATAAAATCTACCCCTATTGTACTAATTACATTATCTATAGAACCATTAGAATACATTTTAATAAATGATGTTTTACCCACGTTACTATTACCACATACAATTACTTTAAACTTAATATCATAACTTTTTACTATTGTTGTAGTAGATATTAAATGTTCACTCATAATATTATATACTATATTTATTTAAGTAATATAACAAAAATTATCGTCGTCTATTATTTGCTGTAAATATTGATTTTATATAAAATTATAAAATCAATTTATTATTATCTTTTTCTACGTGTTTTATATCTTCTTTTTCTTCCTCCTTTTTGTTTTTTTAATGCATTATTGTAATAAAAGTCTTAATAATCTATTACCAATAGACTTTCTAAGATTAAAAAGTCGGTTACCAGTTCTTTTTATTCTAGTATATTTTTTCATTATTATAGTATTACAATATTTTAATCTATTTCATCAATTTTTGGACCATCATCAACTGGAACATCAGGCATTCCACCAGGCATTCCACCAGGCATTCCACCAGGCATTCCACCGGGCATTCCACCGGGCATTCCACCGGGCATTCCACCGGGCATTCCACCGGGCA
>MDSY01125529.1_pt1 | contig 16361 bp, 4 predicted proteins | sample 811131 | NCBI WGS metagenome assembly MDSY01 (sample SAMN05326643, study PRJNA326480) | marine metagenome | isolation source: seawater | place: Atlantic Ocean: South West | collected 2010
CGCGCGCGGCGTCCCCGGCGGCCCCCGCTGGTGTGCAGATTTTTTCTGTCGCGGTGCCAAAGCAGTCCGGCGCGAGCGAGCGCCTCGACGACGAGGTGTCGCTTTGCATGCTGCACGCAGCTATCGACACGCTCGAGGAGTGCGCGGAGGCGGAGCGCCTCTGGGCCGAGGAGCAGAAGGCGGTGGCGAGTTTGCAGGCGGAGGGGAAAGTGCAGGTGTTCGTGGACGCGGGCATCGCCGGCCTTGGCACGCAGCTGCTTGTTTTGCACAAGTCGAACACGCTTCGACACGTCGAGGACGCAATCTACGCGAAGACGGGCGTGAAGCCGGGCTCTTACTACCTGCACAATTGCAGCAAGCTGATGGTGTCCAGCGACACCGTCGAGAGCTTCGGGCTCAAGTTTGCCACAATGTCCGCGCGCCTCAATGGCGGCGCCGCGGGCGGGTGGAAGCAGATGTTCGGCTCCGACATGCCAAACTTCGAGGTGGACGAGGAGGCTGTCGCGGGGATGTCGCTCGATCACCTGCAGGCATGCCTCGCGAAGGTGCCCGAGCAGCGGGCGTTCGTGCACAGGCGGGCGGGCGAGCGGGAGCTCGCGTTTCCGTCGGACATGATCGACGCGTGCGTCGACAAGCAGGAGCGGGTTCTGGAGATCGAGATCGCCAAGCGCCAGGCGTCGGGCGCGGGGAGCTCAACGAGCGCGGGGAGCTCGTCGAGCGCGGAATGCGAGGTCTACTTTGTCAACAACAACCCGCGCAGCGGCATCGACTGGAAGCGGGTGGACGAGTGTCCGGCGGGCGACCCGCGCCGAAAGATGCAGCAGGGTCCGATGTTCACCAAGCAGGAGATAGAGAAGCTTCTGCGGCAGAAGCGCGGTCCCGATGGGCGGCGGCTGCCCCCAGACCACACGCTGACCGAGGAGGAGTACCAGTGCATAGCCGCCTCCAGGCCCGTGGACCCGACGCTGTCGGGACTCACCGAGGCCCGCGACGAGTACGTCGTTCGCTACATCGCGCGCGCGGTCTTCCTGGGTCGTAAGCAGCCGGACGTGATCCGGCCCAACAACGACGGCTCGATCGTGTCTCTCATCGCGCCGTTCCTCAAGATCAAGCCTCCTCAGGACCCGGGGAAGCACCTGGTCATCGTCATCTACGGGCGCGCGCAGGGAGGCAAGTCACAGGAGGCGGTGTGGGCCGTCTGGCTCAACTTCTTCCAGCACGCCTGCCTTTCCACGTACTACGTGCGCAACGAGGGGGGGCTGGGCGACGCGCAGGAGATCTACCGCGACTTCGAGGACATGAACAAAGAGATCGAGCGCTACTGCTTCCAGCTCAAGCGCGAGCAGCCCGCGCAGTTTGGCCACCTCACGTCGGAGTACATCGCGCGGTTCTGCATGGAGCCCCGCAGCACGAGCTCGACGCACCCGGGGTACGGACTGAAGGTAAAGCTCGTTCCCGCGTCCGACGTCCACTCCTCGTGGAACTCGGGGAGCGAGTTCTGCGTCCAGCTCGAGCGCCCGCAGGTGATGGTGTCGCTGGGCAACAAGCACCACATGGACCAGATCCTTCACTCGAAGCTGCTGCAGCCGGTTGGCGACCTGAGCCCCAACTTGAGCACCAAGCTCAGCAATGGGCAGTACAAGCAGGCGATCGCGCAGTTCGACATGGTCTCTCTGCTCTGCGGAAAGCACTCGGTGCGCTTCAACCTGGAGACCGGAAGGCGCAAGAAGAAGACGGACACCATCACCCTGCACTCCGGAATCCCGGCGTACGCGTGGGACATGAATTCGCCCTACAACGCGTACACGAACGCCAAGCGGGCTCGCTACGGCCGCTGCACTGACGAGGTCGATCGGACACGGTCCGACCGCGAAACGGGCGTGCAGACGCGCCTCCACGACGACACCGTCTCGGCGAGCGCGTTCCAGAACGGGCTCGCCGCGCAGCATAGCAAGAGCCTACAGGAGGCCAAGGAGCAGGCGGCCGCGGCCGCGCAGCACCTGCACGCCGCGACCGTTCTCGCGGAGGAGGCAAGGCGCGAACGCGACGGCGCGGTGTCGCCGTCGCTGCAAGGCGGCGGGCCGAGTTACGAGTCGGGGGACGTGGACGCCGCCACGCGCAACCAGCGCGCCGCGCGCAGGTCGCGGGCAGCAGCAGCAGGGCTCTCGGACTACAGCTCGGAGAGCAGCGACGACGAGACGAGCGTGGAGGACGCGGAGAGCGACCTGGAAGTGTGCGAGAGCGACCTGCAAGTGTGCGAGAGCGACGCAGACGTGGACGCGGAGGAGGCGGACGAAGATGAGCTGCTGGCGCGGCAGGCGGAGTTGGAGCGGCAGGCGGACGAGGAGAGAGAGAGGTTCGAGGCAGCCTTCAAGCAGGCGGAGAAGGAAAAGAAGAGGGCGGAGAAGGCCGTCCACAAGGCGACGGCCAAGGAGGACAGGGCGATGGCCAAGGGGCTGGGCGCCTTCTCGATCACGGGGCACCAGTCTGCGGCCGCGATCAACATAGGCATCACCGCGACCGTCTACGCGTGCATGCACAAAAACAAGGGCAACGCGGGCGTTTGCCGCCTCGTTAAGATGGAGGTTCCGGACGCGTACAACGACATGTGCTGCAGAGACGAGCACAAAACGCTGCGGCTGCTGCGCGACCCCGAGCGCGTGGCTGGCCCGGGCGACATCGAGGTCATCGAGACGCCTCCCCGGCCCATCAACAACCCCGACATGAAGGCGAGCAAGACCCGCAACGACTTCATCGACGCCTACATTACCCAGAACAGCCTCATCCAGCTGGAAGCGGACGGGACTCCGATGTCCAAGCGCAACATCGACGCCGAGGGCCAGGAGCACTTTGACCCGGTGCCGCAGCTACCTCTTCGCCCGCGAGCCGGGGCGAAGAGGTGCTACCGGATCGAGAAAAAGTGGTGGCACCCAGATCACGCCACGGACAACGTGCCCTGGATCAAGGACATGATCCAGTACTTCGAGAAGTCCAAGACGGTCGTTCCCAAGCGGACGGCCAACTCGTGGGACCGCAACGGGACAATGTTCGAGCTGATGGCACGGCGAATGCAGCTGCAGCGCGAGCCCCTCCTTCGCGTCCGCCGCGTCTGCCAGGGGCTCATCATCACCAACGAGACGCACGCGATCGGCACCAAGAACAAGCTGATCGCCGACCTGTTCGTCCGCGGCAAGCACGAGGACCCAGGAGACCCCATGTACGAGGCGTCCGCGTACAACTTCAGCTGCAACGGCATCGACCTGTACGTCAACCAGGAGGTGGAGGGGCTGGACGCGGACCTGATCAAGGACACGCTCGAGAATCCGCAGAAGTACGTGGACGACATCATCGAGTACCTGAAGGGGGACCCGACGATCGACAAGACGCAGCACTCGGACGAGATGGTGCGCAAGAACTACGTGCGCCCGCTGCTCGAGCTCGCCGAGATGGCGCAGCGCGTCAACGAGAACGGTACCAAGATCGGCAAGTCCAAGAAGAAGAACAACGACACGGCGAGGGGCACCATTTGGTCGGAGACCAAGAGATACACGTCCGTCAGCGGCGTGCACAACGAGATCGAGCACGAGTCTGCGACCCTCACCACCTTCTCCTTTGTGGGGTGCAAGCTCCCGAAGTACATGGCCACGCTCTTCACCGTTCTCGACGCCCGCCGGTTCGTCAACAACAAGGAAGCGCTGCCTCTTCCGTTCATCGGCATGACCAAGAACATCGGCGGCCGCGCAAAGCGCTACATGTGCCACGGCTACCGCAGCCGCATTCAGGTCATGTGCCACACGACCGACATCTTTCCCAACAAGCGCCTCGGGTTGTCCATGCAGGACGCGCTCCAGGAGGCGTTCCGGCTCGCGGGCTTTGACGACGTCGCCGGGTTTGGCACTGTCGATACTTGGATGAAGCACTGGGTGCGCCAGGAGTATGTGACCACCCCGGACTTTCTGCCGCTGATCAAGAACGCGCTCGGGTCCCACGAGGAGTGGGTGCTGCTGACCCAGACGGAGTCCGCGCCCGACGAGGAGCCGATGGACACCCTACAGCGCGTTCTGTGCAGCGAGATGATGAAGAACATGGTGCTCTCGAAGGCCATCCGCGACGGCCACGACGCGGACGGACAGCCGGTCGTGCTGCCGCCGGGATGCCTCCCGGTCCCCCGCGACGGCCGCGAGCCCACCTGCGGCGACATGCCCCCCACGCGCTACCACAACCTGCTCTTGTGGATGACCGGGCACGTGAACCGCTCGACCACTCCGTTCCTGCGCTACAGCACGCTCGACCACGCCGAGAAAACGATACGCGCGAGCCTCGACAACACGTTCTGCAACGCGATCGTCGAGGAGTTTTCGGACGAGGTCGCGCACGACATGGAGGAGGCCAACCGGGACCTGGACGAGGACAAGAAGCACACGGAGCTGGACAAGTTCGTCCTTGAAGCCAAGAAGTGGGAGATTCCGCTTCCCAACTATTCCTCTCACCATGCCGCCGGGGGCACGCTGCAGCAGCGCGACATGGCGGAGATGGAGGCGACGCGGGAGATGGTGGCAGGCCTCTTGAGGGACCGGCAGCAGATTGAAACGCTGTACGAGAGCATCAAAGACAAGAAGCAGGCGATCGAGCGGGCCAAGCGCCTCGCGGCGGCCGCGGCGGAGAGGAGGGAGGCGGAGGACCGCGCGCTTCGCGCGGAGATGGAGGCCGCCGGCGTGCCCATGAGCGGCGAGGAGTACACCGTGCAAGAGGTGCGGAAGTACAAGGCTTCGAAGCGGGGCGGACCCTCGGCTCCTCGGGCGGTGGCGGACCACAATTTCAATCGCATCTTTGGCGAAGAGACCTTTGCGCTCAAGCTCGCCGCGCACGAGCAGGTCATCCGGAGGGGGGTTCCCGCTGGGCGCGGCGTGCGACTTGGCTGGGCGCCCTGCGCCGACCCGGAGACCCACATGAAGCGCTTCAAGCAGGGACTCAACCACATGTACGCGCTGAAGTCGCACAACAACCAAGTTGTCGAGTCGCTTGACGCGGTTCTGGACACTTCCAGCAAGGACGAGGTGAAGGCGCTCCTCCGAAGCAGCGTCTCGAGGACGAACGCTGGGAATGGAAAGGAGCACGAGCGGAACGTGGAGTACCTCTCGCAGGAGATCTGCGTGTGGCAGGAGAACGCCTCGTCGATCATGCCGGCGTACCTGGCACAGAAGTGCGTGACAGGCCTGGACGATTTTGTGGAGATAGCGACCCAGGCCGCGGCGAACGGCGGAAACTACGAGGAGATTCACGGCGTCGCGCTGAGCCAGTTCGGCACGCTGGCGAGCATGGCGGTGCGCGCCCTTCTTCGGACCGCCCAGTTTGGTCTCGTGGACATGCAGATGCCGCCGGCGATGCACGTCGACGACGTGATCGACCACGGGGACGACCGCCTCGAGGAGTTGCTGTGCTCTGACGGAAGGAATAGCAGGGCGTTCGTTCTCGCGCTGAAGCACACGCTGGACGTCTACAAGGGCACGCACTTCCGGGTGGACGGGGCACGCTGGCGTGGAGACGGCCCGCCCTCGAAGCGACAGCGGGTCGAGTCGGACGGCGACATGGATGAACTGGATTCGGACTAGGTTGCGCTAAGGGGCGCGCAAGCGGAGCGGGTGTAGCGCGCAGTGATGGTGCAATGTAGCATACTAGAGTGGGTGGGCGTGCAGAGGCGCCTCGTACAGCCAGAGGATCTCTTTGTGGACCTCTTTTGTGGTCTGGGCGGGGCGTCGGAGGGCGCCAGGGAGGCGGGGATGCGGGTGGACTTGGCGGTTGACTCGGACCCAGAAATGTTGCAGCTCCACGCTCTAAACCACCCCGGGTGCGCACAAGTGTGCGCCACCCTGCCAGACTGCAGCCTGGAGTTTCCCATCAGCGGCCAGCGCTGGTGGCTGCACGGCTCTCCGCCCTGCACGAAAGTGAGCGAGGCCAACCAGGACCGCGACGACGACGACCGCAGCGAGGCGGTCGAAATGGTGACGTGGTTCCTCAAGTTCGCGATGGACAGCTCCGCCCTCTGGTGGTCCATGGAGCAGGTGGCGACCCCGGTGGTGGTCCAGGCCCTGGAAGCGCTCCGCCATCCCCAGTCGCCCTACCGCCGCCGCTTTGCCTACACCGTGATCGACTTTTACGACATCGGGGTGCCCCAGAACCGGAGGCGCCTGCTGGCCGGGTCTCCCGATGTCATCGCCGCGCTGCAGAGAGCGCCCACGGTTCACCGCTGCGTGCGCGACGTGGTGGACGATCCGGGAGGCACGCATCTGCGCAACAAGGTGTGGTGGATGTACTGCAAGAAGGGCGACGCGTACCAAAAGACGCTCTTGACGCAGGACCAGCGCTGCCGCCCGCTCGACATGCCCTCCTTCTGTATCACGGCCACGCCTCTGCGCTGGGCCACTCCGCCCGTGAGCGGGCATCTGAGGCACATCTCCGTGCGCCAGACGGCGCGGCTGCAGACCTTCCCCGACTCGTACAACGTGGGCGCTCTGTCCAGCAGGGCGCGGCTGGGACTGGCAAACGCCGTGCCCCCTCTGGTGATGCAGACTATAGTGCAGCAAGCCAGCCAGCCACGCTAGCTGTGGGCGCGGCGCGTGCGCGCGCAGTCTGAAAATGCAGCCCCTGCTGTCCTTCGTGAAAACGCAGCGCGTAGAGAAAGGAACTAAGTTTGTGGACCTCTTTTGCGGAATAGGAGGCGCCTCCGCGGGCGCCCGGGAGGCGGGGATGCACGTCGACCTCGCGGTCGACTTCGACAGAGAAATGCTCGGGCTTCACAGGCTCAACCATCCGGAGAGCGACCACGTGTGCACCGCTCTCCCCGACAACAGCCTGGTCTTCCCCAGCCCCGCCGAGCCCTGGTGGCTGCACGGCTCTCCGCCCTGCACCAAGGTGAGCCGCTCCAACCAGCAGCGAGACGCCGGGCAGCGCGGCGGGGCAGTGGACATGGTCGACTGGTACATCCGAACGGCGCTGTCCAGCGGAGCCACCTGGTGGACCATGGAGCAGGTCGCAACGCCCCCCGTGGTCGAGACCATCGAGCGCGTGCGCTCGAGCAGCGCCGCGTGCGCGCGCCGCGTGGCATACGCAATACTCGACTTCCAGCTGTTGGGGGTCCCTCAGAGGCGCCGCCGCCTCGTCGCAGGAACCCCCAGCATCATCGCGGCTCTTTTGCGCGCGCCGCGCGTCTCGGGCGGAGTAGTGCACTACGTGCCCGTGCCAAGGGGCACGCACGTCCGCAACGCGGTCAAGCGCGGCTACAGCAAGGAAGCCAAGCTCCCCAAGCGGCGCGCAAACTCGCAGCGCAAGCTCAAAATGTACACCTACGGGCCCGACGACTGCTGCCTCCCGGTGCAGGGGCCCTCCTTCTGCATCACCGCGCACCGCAAGATTGCGTGGGCAACGCCGGGGACCGGGGCGCCGCTCCAGTACATGACGCCCCGGGAGATGGCCCAGATCCAGACGTTCCCGGACGACTACCTGCTCGGATCTTCGGCTGCGCGCGCGCAGATCGGCATCGGCAACGCGGTGCCGCCCCTGGTGATGCGCACCATCGTGAAGCAGGCCAGCTAGATGACGTGGGACGCGCGCTCCCGCAGCCTCTCCAAGAAGGGCTCTTGGATCAGTGTGTTGCAGACCACGGTCTTGCTCTTGTGCTTGACGTCGTAGATCTTAGAAGCCTCCTTGATGGCTCGTGCGTAGAAGAACGGCCTAGAACGCCATCCCTGGACCGCTCCGGGAAGAACCTTGTTGGTAGAAGCGACTCTGCTTTCGGCAAGCACCGCACCGGCGTGCAGAAGGCCGACGTCGACGTTGAGCTGGCGCACAAACCGGTCGCGCTGCTTCTTGAACGACTCTGCGCCGAGCGCCGGAAAGCGGCGCTTCTCCTTCTCGATTCCTCTAAGGTGCCTCCCAATCACCTCGTTGCGTCGCATGGCAAGGCGAAAGGCCTCGCCCACGCGCGCGCGACCGTCCTTGCGGCACCTGGCTTCGGAGTCGTCGATCGCGGGGAAGGCGCTGTCGCGCTGCCAGAGCCATTGCTGCGCGCACGCGCACGAGCAGAACTCCCGCGGCGCGCAGCGCACGGGCGGCGTTCCCGCAACCAGCGACCAGTAGTCGTCGGGGGCTTCGTCTCGCATGATGCCCGCTTGCGACGTCTCGAGCGGCCCCCCGATGTAAAAACGCCGGCAGCACTCGTGGTTGGCGCACTGCACGAAGCTGGTCTCCGGCTTGACGCGCGAAAGCCCCTGACACACGGCGCGCATGCGCGCAAAGAAAACGTGCACGCGGGCGGGGAGCCCGCCGGGGAGGTCCGACAAGTAGTTGTTGCTTTCGAGGTCCATCATGCGATTCGTGCCATTCTCGAGCTTTTCGAGACATCCTATGGTGGACATGCGGTCTGCCAAGACGTCTCGCAACCGCAGGCGCTCGATGTTCTCGTCGGGAAGCACCTGCGGCGTTGCGCCCAGGAAGAGCGGCAGCCCCGGGCACAGCCCCTCCAGAAAGTGCCCCGACCCTGCCGCCCCGAGCCTCGTGCGCTCGTAGAACATGAGCGCCGCAAAGCGCGGGTCCTGGCGCGCGCGCGTGTGCAGTCCGCGGCACGTCACTGGGAGCGAGTTGAGCAGCGACACGCAGTCGCCGCGCAGCTTCCGGCCAGACTCGCTGAGGCCCTGCTCCCCGACCCCGACCGACTCGTTCAGCGTTTCCAGGCTGGCATCCACGAGCACAGGCAACGCCTCCGCTGCCAGAAGTTGCAACGCCATGGCTGCTGCTTACCGGGAGCGGTCTCCACGCGCGCTAGCGAGAGTGCAGACTACCTCGTTACGCAAGCGACAGCCCTTCCAAACGCAAAGATGCGCGCGCTCAATCCGATAGAATCGCCCATTGGCGCTCGCGTGTCCTTTCTGCAGTCCTCGGCGCGCGTCTCCGTGCACGCGCCGAGGTTCATGACGCTCAGCGGGGCTCCCACGGCGACGGGCAGCTACTTGGTGCCCAACCAGAGGTCCAGTTTTACGTTTCGGCATCTGTACTGCGCGTGGCTCGCGACGCGCACCGTGCTTCTGCCGGCAAGCCCCGAGGACCTCGTCCGCTTTCTGGCGTCGGAAAACGGAGAGCTGCAAGCCGCCCAGGGAGGCCTGGACGCTGTCGACCACAGCTGCCCTCCCCGCAAGGTGGCGGTCACGCTCCTCTGCCACGGCGCAAGCGCCCCCACCAACGCCGCGCGACAGGCGCTCGACGCGCTGGCCCACTTGGCGCACTCGCCTCTGTGCGAAGCGTCGGGCAAGCTCTGCACGGTTGCGTCGCTCGTTCGCATCAGCGCCCTTGCCGGCGCGGACGCGACTTGGTTTGCCGAGAAGCTGCAAAATCAGGCGCTCACCTCCGACTCCCTGATTAACACGAGCCGCCTAGAGCTTGCTCTGCGCTGGTGCAGCCACGGAGGAGCGCTGCGCACGGAATTTTTCGAAGTTCCGTCGGGGCTCTCTCCAGAGAAGATGCTCTGTGCAATGCAAAGCAAGATGAACCAGGCCATGGAGCGCCTCGGTGCCCCGTTTCCTCTCGAGATCTGCGCCTTCCACGGCCCCGTCCCCAAGGACGCCTGGGTTCAGGCGATCCAGCAGGAAACGCGCGCCTTCTTTGCTCAGCTGGACCTCGAGCCGGTGATTTGCAAGAGCACCATGATCACTCCCCAGATCGACGTCGGGGAGCTAGGGGTGCACGTGCGCATCTCCGAGGCCGCGCGCGGCCCGGAGGGCCTTTCGCACGAGACAGCGCACCACGGACTGTTGCTGGGCAACCTGGCACTTCAGCGCGACATCCACGCGCTGTGCGCAGCTTCCGGAGATGGGCTGAAGATGCCCGACCCGCAATTGTGCTTGCACGTGTGCACGGTGCAGCCACGCGAGCTGCGTCTTGGGGACGCGGCCACCCTGTACATGCCATGGGGCTCGTTTCCCCAGCCAATCTCTCCGCCGGGATCGACGCTCTGGAGCATGCAGCCCGTCCTTGTGCCGCTCGAATCGGCTCTGCAGTCGGGCTTCACGGTCACGCCCTGCACCAAAGCCTCGGTGCTTCCCGGGGATCGGCGGCTGGAGCGCAGCTTCACCGAGTACTTCAACAAGGGCTGCTCGCTGGCCAGGCGCGTCTTCGGGTCCAGCGCCCTCGACCCGCCGGACCAGCTGCCTCTTGCGCTGCCCGCCCGCCCGGAGGGATGCGACCCCTCGGTTGAAAAGGACGAGCTCTACGCGCTCTCCGCGTTCCGCGTCGACGCCGTCTCGAAGCGCATCACCGTCGGCGACGTCTACCCGGTGCTGGTTCGCGACGGGGCTCCGCCCGAGATTGTCGACTTCCTCAAGAACGCGATCCTGGCCTGTGGGGTGGGAGCCCCCATGCTCGCGGTGTACCAGAAGAGCAGCGAGAGCCTTTTGCAGGCCGACGCAGTGCACAAAGCAGAGGCACAGAAGGCAGAGACCAGACGCCTCCAACGTCTGGTCCAGGTGGCATTCCGCCCCCCGCCCCCCGTCGAGTTTGGGGAGCACAGCCGCGTCTCTGTGGACCGGCTGCCCTTTCTTCTGAAGCTGGCCGGGCTCGCGCAGGGCGCGAGTGCCGCCATGCCAAAAGAAGGCAACCCGGACGACTTCTCGGACGTGGTGTCGCTCGTCGCATCCAGCGTGTTGGAGCGCCCGCCGTCGCCAGAGTGCCACGCACACGCCCGACAGATGTGTGCCGGCGCGCGAGCGTGCGGCGAAATCGCGGCGCTCTCGGCCGCAGTGGCAGTTCTGCGCTCGTCCCCTGCGGCAAGGCCGGCGACCGCGTTCGCGGTCGAGTACTCGGTTGGGGGCAAAACGGCAACAGTGGAGCGCTTTCTTCCCTGTGGCTCGACGACGGCGTCGTCCATCGGCACGCTGATCGACTGTCTCTACGCCGCAGTGTTCTTTCTACGCCACAAAGACAGCAGGTCTAAAGTAATCGCACTAGTGTCCGTAAACAAAGTCTAATCTTCGTCTTCCGAGACCCCCCCCTCCACCTGCATCTCTTCGACCGCTTCGTCATCCTCCGTGCCCTGCGCGTCTCTCTCCGCGTCTTCCAGCTCCTTTGCCGCGGCGGCCGCCTCCTCGTCGTCGTCGGCCTTTTTCTTTGCCTCTTCCGCCTTTTTCTTTGCTGCATCGGCCGCCTTTTTCTTGCGCTCCTCCTGCAGCTCCACTGCCTTCTTGCGCGTCATGCCCAGGATACCCGCAATGTCGCCGCGCCGCGACCCGACGACGCCAAGGGCGCCTGCGCCCTCCGTCTCCGATTCCACCAGCGTCGTGCGATCAAACTCGACCTTGATGCCCTCGTACACTCGCTCTCCGCCCACTTTGGCGAGCCGCTCCTCCATCTGGTTGTAGCCTTTGAGGCGCTCCACCAGCCCCGGCCGGCCCAAAAACTCGATCCACCAGCCCGGCGGCTTCTCCAGCTTCTTGAGCTCGACAAACGCGCGCCCCACTGTCTGCAGCATGGAGTCCAGCGGCGCCTCGGGCAGCGACGTGTACGCCAGGTATTTGGGGCAGTAGATGTTGCGCAGGTCCTTTTTGCCGGGCCGCGGAGTATTGACTACCGTCTGCAGCGTCAGCCCTGCCTTAAACATGCCGTACCCAAGCGCCGCCACGCGCGTGATACCCCTGGAGTGCGCGTATTTGATTGCCTCTTGCGCGTCGGCGGCGAGAAACGGCGTCAATTTCGGAAACGCGCCGCTCTTCGGGCCCGGGTTCTCCTCGGGCTCGTACAGAAAGCACGTTGCGCTGTCCCCGCCCACCTTCTCCGGCTCGGCGACGCCGATGTTGATCTTAGACTTCTTCATCTTCTCGACGGTTTTGATCACCGACGTGTAGAAGACGAAGAGAATGCCGTCGTCCTTCGTGGCGCGCCGCTTCCGGGGGTTCTCGTGTGCGAGCTTCGAGAAGCTGCGCACAAAGCTGGCCATGGCACTGTCAGCCATCCTGGCGTTGAGAGCGCCCACGTACATCGGAACCAGCACGGCGTTGCCCGTGCCGCCGTAGTGCTCCATCGGCTTCGCGTCGTCGTGATACCACTCCAGGAAGTGCGCGTTCACCGTTTCCAGGTCCTTCGTCGCCGCCTGGCGTCTCTTTGCTGCGTCGCTCTTGCTCTCGTCTCCTTCGCCGTGGTTGGTTTCGAGCACCCACTCCTCGTCCACGTCTCCCCAGTCCACCTCCTCCTCCTCGTCCGACTGCGGCTCTTCGATCGTCTCGCCGCGTTTGGGCTGCCTCCTTTCGGACGGCGGCCTCGCGGGAGCCGGCTTGCCCTTCGCATTTTTCTTGGGCTTCTGGGGCTTCGGAAGCTGCTCTGCGGCGCTCATCGACGGCCCGTTCGTAAGCGAGAGGCCCTTCCATGGACGAAGGCAATCGATCCCCATGTACCCCGCAGGCACGGCAGGCAGCAGCGCGCTGACGACGTTTGGAAGGAACTTGGCACCGGGCTGCCTGCTGATGGCGCTGCGGTCGGCAGCCACGCCGAGCCCTGGCACGCGCGCGTTCTGTCCCACGCTGCCAATGAACCCCCACATGCCCTCTTCCAAAAACGTGGAGAAGTGCGTGGCGGTCACGTTGATGTTGAGCCCGAAGAGGTTTCCGAAGTAGGCTCGCGTGTACTGGAGCTCCGGATTGGGAGGCACGGCCACTCGGTGGCCCTTAATCAGCGGGTTGGTGAGCTGCTTCGCGTACGACTGCGCCTCGTCGCGAATGTTCGCAACGGCAACAGGCTGCTCGCTGAGATCGCCCAGGTAGGCGCCCATGCGGTAGCAGTCGGTGACCTCCTCGTTCGAGTAGAGGATCATGTCCACCGCCCGAGTGTTCACGTGCACCGGGTCGTGCAGCCATGTCCCGAACGCGTCCTTCTTCTCCCCGGGCACGTCGTCGACCACGCACGTGACGAAGGGAAGAGTCGGCTGAGACAGCCCCTCGTTGCGAACCTTGCCGGCCGGAAGCGCCGGCCCCCATCGCAACTTGGAAATCTTCTGAAGCATCTCCTGGATCGGGATCTTCTTGTTCGGCGCAACTGAGTAAGTGCAGAGCATCCCCACTCTGCGCGCGAGAGTCGCCACCAAAAGCGCGGTCGCGGACTTTCCCACGCGCGGAGGCGCCGAGATGCGAAGCGGCAGGAAGAGCGGCTGCGGCGAGTACAGCTGCCCGGGCAGCTGCCCGCGGTTGGCCGCCATCATGCGCTTCGCATCCACCTTCCACTCCATGCGCCCATCGCGGGCGTAGTCGAGCTGTGCCGCGCGCGATAGCAGCTCGGCGTACCTGGACGACATAGACCGCACGAAGAGCTTCTCCACCCTTCGGGCCTCCTTGGCCTGTTTGTCCAGAGCCGAGTTATCCTCCTCCAGATTGAGGCTCGCCAGTTGCTTGGCCTTCTCGTTGGCGCGCTCCAAGTCGGCGCTTTTTTTCTGCAGCTGTTTGAGTTCGGGCTCCATCTTCGCGTCCTCCGTTGTCGAGTGGAAGTTAATCTCCTCCTCGACGATCAGCCGCTTCGCGGTCAGCACCACTTGGCGGTAGCGCAGCATCGACTCGAAGAAGGGCAGCAGCTTCTCCGCCGCGCCGACTCCCAGCGCGGCCGCCGGGTTTGTGAACTCGGCCTCCGTACCCGCGGCCTCGTGCGCGAGGCGAAGCCCCTCCAGGTGCTCCTCGAGCAGCCGCAGCGCATACCCGCGGTCGAAGAGCAGCGGATCGTCAAAGGTCGCGCTCGGAGCGCGCGGAGCGCGCGGAGCGCGCGGGCCCTTCCCCGGAACGGGCGCCGTTGGCGGGTCCATCGACGTCCCCGGCGGGTCCATCGACGTCCCCGGCGCGTCCATCGACGTCTCCGACACCTCCATCGACATCCCCGGCACCTCCATCGACTCGGAATCCGCAACCGACGCGGTGTCCGACGCGTCGTCGTAGGGCCAGATCTCTCTCGGGCGGCGGAAGAGACGCACGTGCTGCTCCTTGCTGAGCGGCACGGCCACGGGGTGCCAGTCCCCGCCGTTCGGGTGCCGCAGCTTGGGCTTTGACGCGTCGTTGGCGCCGTGCTCCTCAGGGAACTCGCGCCTCGTCACGAAATTCCCGCTGCTGTCCTTCAAGTAAGCGCCGGTCTCGGGGTCCTTCTCGCGCTCAGGAAGCTTCGCGTCCGCGGCGATCGCCTTGTCGTAGTCGGCCTGCAGCGACTGGCGCCGCTGCTCCACCACCACCGCGACTGCGGCTTCTTTGGCAGACGCGCCGGCCGCCCCCGCCGTCAGACCGCGCACCACTTCCGTGTACTTTTGCTGGCGCACGGCCTCCCGCTTGGTTCGCTTCTCCATGTTCTCCGAGGCCTTCTTCTGGCGCACTTCTTTGGCGCGCGCCGCCGCTGCCGCCCGGCGCTCCTCGGCGATGGCCTCCTCGCGCTGGCGCTTCTCTTCGATGCGCGCCTGGTGGGCCTCGTCGTTGGCGATCTTCACCTGGTCCAGCCTTTCATTGAGCACGCCAGCCAGCAGGTCGATCCCCGCCTTGGTGCGCTCGAGGTCTTCGAGGTTGTCCGTGGCCCGCTGTCGCTCCTCCGGGTCGGCGGTGTCGTCGTACTTCCCCAGCCGACTCTTTGCGTTGGTCACCGCTTCCGCCAGCCGCTTGAGCTGCTGTTTGAGATGCCACTGCGTGCGATCGGCGATCGCATAGGCCTCTGACGTGCGAACGGCCTCCCACCCCTCGCCGAAGGCCTCCCCGGGGTCGAGGTCCTTCCGCACGTCCCACTGCGCCCGAAACTCGTGATCGAAATCCAGAAGAAACTTCTCGCGATCAATGCCGTACGGCGTGGCATCCCTCGCTTTGTCTTGCGCTCGCTTGGCGCCCACGTAAAACTCCAGCTGCTCAAGCGTCGCCTCTTTCCACTCCAGCGAGGGCGAGTCCACGCGCAGCGTGGCCACTTCGACGGCAAACTCCAGCTCGTCGCGGCGCGTCTCCGCGATGCCCAGCAGATTGCCCTCCAGGCCCGCCGCTGCCGTTTTCAGCAGTCCCAGCTCCGCCTTGAGCCGGCTGAGAACCCGCACAGGCTTCTCGCGCTCGCCACCCCCCCCGGCGGCGTCGCGCTCCCACGCCGCGGCCACGGCGGCGGACTGGTTCGTAAGCTGCGTCTGCTCCGCGCGGAACGGAAGGTCCGTGTAGACCACCCACTTGAGGTGCGCCTCGGCATCCTCGTTGGATGGCTCGGCGCTCAGGTGCGCGGCCGTGATCTGCGCGATCTCTTCGACCAGCTCCCTGGGCCACTTGTCCTTCAGCTTCTTTCGCAGTGCGTCGTCGACCTTCTTTGCGCGGCTGCTCCGCGCATCTGCCTCGCGCTTCAGTCGGTTCGCCAGCTTTTCATCGTCATTCGCTTGGACGATCCGCGCCACGATCGGCTCCAGTTCGTCGCTCAAAACCTGAACCATTGCCTGCGCCCGGAGGCGCATCGCCTCGATCGCCGGGTCGACCTCTTCGTCCATCGGCACGGAGCCGCCGTCGCCCCCGGGCATCGCCTCGTCCCCGTCCGCCTCCGGATCGACCGCCGCCGCCGCCTTAAAAATACCGTTCAGGTCCTTGAGCGTCTCCTTCAGAACGCGGCTTCGGCCCTCGTCGGTGAGAAGGTAGGCCTGCCACCCATCCCACCCCTCCTCGGGGTGTTTTTTCGCTCTGGCCTTTCGCACGTTTTCGAGCGCCTTGTACGTGAAGCGCTTCGCCTCGGCCTGGGCCACCACCCACAGCGCGTTGCGGAACGTGCTCGGGGTGCCTTTTGGGAGGCCCTCAAGCACCACCGCCTTGTTCGTCTCGGCATCCTGCATTTCGAGCAGGTACTGAGCGTACGCCTCGTCGCTGGCGCCCTCGCCGTAGGATGCGTTGAACGTTTCGCGCTTGCGCGCCTCACGCGCCGCCTGCGCAAGCAGCTTCTTCCTCTGGACATACTCCTGCTCGTCGTCCAGCGTGTAGGCGCCTCCCTCTCCAGTAGCCAGAACCCCGGCGTCCCTCATCTCCGCGTGAAGGTTGTCCGCAGCCTCGCGCGCTTTTTGCTGCCGCTCCAACTCCTTCGCGCGCCTTGCCTCCGCCTTCGCCTGCGCCTCCGCTTTCTTCTGCTCGCGCGCCTGCTGCGCAAACAGATTCTTCCTCTGGAGATACCCCTGCTCGTCGTTCGGCGTGTAGGCGCCTCCCTCCCCAGTAGCCGGAACCTCGGCTTTCCTCATCTCCGCGTGAAGGTTGTCCGCAGCCTCACGCGCTTTTTGCTGCCGCTCCAACTCCTTCTGCTCGCGCGCCTGCTGCGCAAGCAGCTGCTTCCTCTGGAGATACTCCTGCTCGTCGTCCAGC
>MDSY01022090.1_pt1 | contig 16354 bp, 15 predicted proteins | sample 811131 | NCBI WGS metagenome assembly MDSY01 (sample SAMN05326643, study PRJNA326480) | marine metagenome | isolation source: seawater | place: Atlantic Ocean: South West | collected 2010
AGTTTGTCTGATTTAAGAAAGCGCCCTCGGCAGGATTCGAACCTGCGCACATGGCTCCGGAGGCCAATGCTCTATCCCCTGAGCTACGAGGGCGAATAGTTCAGATTACCTTGATATCGCTTTTGGTCAAACGACCGCATTAACCGCCGGATGCGAATTGGCCAGCTAAGTCACTTAATTCAAAATCTTCGTAAGGGTTCTCAAGCCATCCATCAGGTAAGGAAACATCTTTAGGTCCTCCTGTATGACTTCTTGGGATGCGATATGCATCTGGGGGTAAAGATAACTCAGTGTCAAAATTATCAATGACTGAAGTCAGGTCGTCTAGTGAATTTATTTGTTGGATTTCTCTTCGGATATCTTTTCCAACCGCAAAGCCCGTTAGATACCAAGATGCGTGTTTTCGAAACGTTCGTAATGCAGTTTGAGATCCATTCCATTCAACAACCGCTTCGGCATGCGCAAGCATTGTCTCTGCAACTTCCCCAAGTGTTGGGAACTGTGACGCCTCCTTTCCCGCAAAGATTTCACCCAATTGTTTGAACAACCAAGGGCGGCCAAGGCAGCCCCTGCCAATAACTACGCCATCTGCATTAGATACTCTCATCATTTCAACAGCGTCATGGGCTTCCCATATGTCTCCATTTCCGAAAACCGGTATTGTTTTGATATGCTCCTTAAGTTTTCTTATAGCCACCCAATCGGCTTGCCCGCTATATAACTGCTTAACCGTTCGGGCGTGCAGAGAAATAGCTGAAGCTCCTTCCTCCTCAGCTATTTTTCCGGCTGTCAAATAAGTAAGATGGTTATCGTCAATACCCATTCTAAATTTCACAGTTATAGGAATCTCGTCTTTTGCGGCTCCTACAGCGGATTTGATGATTTTTCTAAACAGGTTTTGTTTATATGGGAGAGCTCCTCCGCCGCCATGCCTTGTTACCTTTGGAACTGGGCAACCAAAGTTTAAGTCAATATGCTCAACGTATTTTGAAGCTAGTAGCTTCTGAACAGCTTCTTTTATTGATCTGGGCTCGGTACCGTAAAGTTGAATAGATCGTGGTGATTCATTTTCACCAAACTCGGCTAGTTTCATGGTCTTTTTGTTCTCTTCAACAAATGCTCTGGCTGTAATCATCTGATTTACGAATAAACCTGGAGCGTGATTAGGCTTAACCGTATCTCGAGAACTAGCGGCGAGTCCCTGATCCATGAACGATCTACATAACGAACGAAACGGAACATCTGTCACTCCAGCCATAGGGGCCAAGATCACTGGTGGCCATATGGAAATCTTTCCTATAGAGGGAGCTTCAGGGGCTACTGTTTGCAACGTCACATCATTAACCTATACGGTATGTCTCCTACTTGGATCTTGTTGGTGTATTTTAACTGTGTTGTTGAATGAATAATCAATAAATGCAAGCGAAAACGCACGCTTAAACATACGATGGAGAATCAACCTATAAAAACTCCACATGATTACTAAAATAATAAAAGATTCGTTACGAGAAAATCTCAAAGGATTAGGTATCAGCGTCCTATCCGATCAAATAAGTCTTGAACGACCCGCAAATAAAGATCATGGAGATTGGTCCTCAAACATTGCTTTGGTGACTGCAAAAGATGCCGGGCGTCAGGCGAGAGGATTAGCGGAAGAGATTGTAAATTCATTAACTACTAATCTCCCTGATGGGATTACAGAAGTCACTGCCGCTGGTCCTGGCTTCATTAATTTTCGAGTATCGGCGCAGTTGAGTTATGGAATAGTGCTTGAGGTGTTAGAAAAGAAAAGCAGATACGGATCTTCTAATAGAGGGTCAGGAAAGCAAGTCAATGTTGAATTTGTCAGCGCCAATCCCACAGGCCCTCTTCACGCAGGGCATGCCCGAGGAGCCTGCTATGGAGATGCAATCGCAAATCTTCTTGAGTACGTGGGGTACAGCGTTCATAGGGAGTTCTACATGAATGATAGAGGCTTACAAATGACCGCATTTGGAAGATCGCTGGAGGCCCGAAAGAACAATGAATCTCTCCCCGAGGACGGATACGGAGGCGAATATGTAATTGAGTGGGCGAAAGAGATGCCTGCAGGCTTAGCTCTGGAGGAAATTATTACCTGGGGTTGCGAGTTCGCTAAAAGTGATCAGCAAGACACGCTAAGTGAGCTAGGCATCTATTTTGATACCTGGTTTAGCGAAAAGTCTATGATTGATAATGGTGAGATTGATCGAGTCCTTGCTAATTTAGCTGAAAAGGGAATGGCATACGAAAAGGATGGAGCCACTTGGCTATCTTCGGTTGAATTCGGTGACGATAAAGACCGAGTGTTAATAAAAAGCGATGGCGAATATACTTATCTAACTCCTGATGTTGCGTATCACAGAAATAAATTTGAACGATCTGATTGGTTGATAAACGTTTGGGGGGCAGATCACCACGGCTACATAGCACGGATGAAAGCTGCCATGCAGGCATTGGGGTATGACTCCGATGCACTCACAGTTCAGGTAACGCAACTCGTCAAGCTTCTTCGGGCTGGGGAGGAAGTTAAACTCTCCAAACGGCAAGGTGACATTATTGAACTCCGAAGCATAATTGAGGAGATAGGTGCTGATGCGACTCGATTCATGTACCTCCTACAATCGGTTGATTCAAAACAAACATTTGATCTGGAGTTAGCAGCATCTCAAGCGATGGATAATCCCGTTTATTATGTCCAGATGGCCTATGCAAGACTTTGCTCAATCAAACGGAATGCAAATGAGCATGGTTTCAATTTTGAGATACTTCCAATTGATCAACTAAGCGTCTTGGGGCATCGACGAGAAATGGAGATTATTCGTGGACTTGAAATTCTTCCAGAAGCTATAGACCTCGCTGCACGCGAACTGGCTCCACATAAACTAGTCACATGGGTTAGAGACTTCGCTAATTCCATTCACGGCTTTCATCATGATTGTTATGTCATCGGTGACGGTATCAGTGAAGAATTAACAAATGCGAGACTTAATCTGGTAGTAGCATCCATTCAGGGCCTAAAAGTTGGCCTTGACCTATTGGGCGTTAGCGCCCCAAACAAAATGTAGGACTAGCAATGGCTGAGAGAATTTCAAGAGCCCTATTACCTGACAATACTTCTGTAGCCGATGATGGCATGGCTATGTTTGGCGGAGTGCGAGTTGACGATCTGGTAGCCCAATTTGGGACACCACTCTTTGTGTATGACGAAGACCATATCCGTAGAAGATGTCAAGAAGCTGTAAAAGCCTTTCCTGATGGCGTGTCCTATGCCTCAAAAGCTTTTTTATGTAAAGCGATAGCAAAGCTGGTTCATGAAGAGGGAATGGGTCTTGACGTAGCGACAATAGGTGAAGCGTATATCGCCCTTCAATCAGGAGTGCCCGCAAGTGATCTAACGTTGCATGGCAACAACAAATCAATGGAAGAGTTACGCTACGCAGTGGATAACGGAATTGGCAAAGTGGTAATTGATAGTTTCGACGAGATCGATAAGATTGAGCACCTTTATGCAAAAACAAAGACACCGATCAAGGCTTTGGTTCGGGTTACACCTGGTGTTGAAGCCTATACTCACAAATATGTAACCACCGGACAAGTTGACTCCAAGTTCGGCTTTACTGTCCAGAATGGGCAAGCCGGTAAGGCCATTGAAAGGGCTAGGTCCTCAGGCGCAATTGACCTTATTGGTCTCCATGCCCATATCGGGTCACAAATTTTTACGAGTGATTCCTTCCGCAAATCAACGGATATTCTCGTCAAACTGGCTGAGCATTTTGGGCTTCCCGAACTTTGTGTGGGAGGTGGTTTAGGAGTCCCATATCTGAACGATGAATCCTCCATACCTATCTCTGAGTGGGGGGCCATCGTCCATGACATAAGTAGCTCATCGTCTGCAGCGCTTAAAATAACATCAGAACCCGGGAGAAGTATTGTCGCATCTTCAGCAGTGACCATATACACGGTCGGAACTATTAAAGAGATAGAAGGTGTAAGAACATACGTCGCAGTTGATGGAGGAATGCACGATAACCCAAGGCCAGCTTTATACGGAAGCGACTATGAAACGTTCTTAGCTCGATCAATCAATGAACCTCGAAAGCAAAAGATAACTCTGGTCGGCAAGCACTGCGAATCAGGAGATGTCCTTGTAAAGGAAGGCGATATTCAAGATGACCTTGTGGTCGGTGACTTGTTGGTCACGCCAGTCACAGGAGCATATGGGCATTCCATGGGGTCAAATTACAATAAAGTTCTCAGACCCGCAGTAGTGTTTGTTCAAGGCGGTAAATCACGCTTAGTTCTCCGCAGAGAGGAACTTTCCGATCTTCTCAATAGTGATGTTACTTAAATCTCAGCTGTAAGTTCCCATTATCTGCTTATTCCAAATCAATAAATTAAATTAAACTTCTGTCTGTCCTCATGTAACTTAGAAGAATGGGCGAAAGTCGGATACGCATAGGCCTCCTTGGGTATGGAACAGTTGGATCAGCATTTGTTGACCTGCTCGAAAATCAGAAATCAACAATCTTGTCGAGGACCGGACTTGAGTTAGTCGTAACTCACATAGCAGTAAGTGATCTGAACAAAGACCGCCCCGGCTTGGATACCCAAACGGTGCTCACCGATAAACCCAGCGAAGTTATTGAAAATAATGAGGTGGACCTTGTTGTCGAGCTCATGGGAGGTTTGTTGCCAGCTAGAGACTTAGTAAAGGCAGCTCTTGAGAAAAATAAGCCAGTAATCACAGCTAACAAGGAGTTGCTCTCTAAAGAGGGGAAATATCTATTTATGCTGGCGGGCGAAAGAAATGTCGATCTTCTTTTTGAAGCAGCTGTTGCTGGAGGTATTCCTCTGATTCGAGTCCTTCGTGAGTCACTTTTGGGCGAGCCTGTTGAAAAGATCATGGGGATCGTTAATGGCACCACAAACTATATTCTTTCTCAAATGGAAGAAAATGGTATGCCGTATATTGAAGCGCTATTGGAGGCACAAAAGCTGGGTTATGCAGAAAGTGACCCCACGGCTGACGTGAGCGGACAAGACGCAGCATCAAAAGCGGCAATTATCGCAATGGTTGCTTTTGGCGCTGATGTATCACTTGATGATGTGCTCTTTGAGGGTATTCAAAATATAAGCAGCGCCGATGTGGCTTTTGCTAGCAGAGCAGGATGCGCTATCAAACTTCTAGCTATGATCTCAAAACATGGGCACGAACTAGAGGTGCAGGTTTACCCAGCGTTACTGCCAAATAGTCACCCTTTGTCCTCTGTTAGAGATAGCTTTAATGCCGTCTTCGTCGAGGGGACTGCAGTTGACAGTTTGATGTTGTTCGGTCGAGGAGCAGGAGGGATGCCGACAGCTTCTGCTGTACTCGGTGATGTGATCGATGCGGCGCTGAACCTTTCAAATAAAACTTATAGAGGCATGGAAGACTTGAAGGAGGTTTCACTTCTTCCAAGTGGTGAGCAAAAGTCCGCTTATTATGTCAGTGTCCAAGTTGTAGATGAACCGGGCGTTTTGGCAACTGTGGCTTTAGTATTTGCAAAGAGTGACATATCTATTCAAACAATGGAACAGGAAGGAATGGGCAGAGAAGCACATCTTGTCTTTATCACTCATGAAGTTGAAGAGAGTAGGTTAGAGGATGCTTTATCTCAACTTTCAAACTTATCTTGCGTAGAAAAGCTTGGCACTGTTATTCGAGTTCTAGAAGCATAAATGCGTTACGTTAGCACGAGAGGTAAATCCCCTGAGGCAAGTTTCAAAGAGGTTCTTCTTAGAGGTCTTGCTCCAGACGGAGGACTATATCTACCAACCAAATGGCCTCAATTCAAAGTAAACGAATTAAGAAAAGTTCTTGGTGACGACTTTAGTTACCAAGCCTTAGCATCTGAAATCATTTATCCATTTACTAAAGATTCGATAGATAAGGATGAACTAAGCGAGCTAATTCATCGCGCTTATGGCCCTTTTAGCGCTGAGGATATTGTTCCCATGAAATGCCTCAATAGCAAACTTTGGATTGCAGAACTGTTTCATGGACCAACGTTAGCTTTTAAAGATATAGCCTTGCAGTTAGTAGGTGAATTATTTGAAAACCAACTTCAAAAAGAGTCTGAGAACATAACGATTGTTGGTGCTACGTCAGGAGATACCGGGTCAGCCGCAATAGAAGCTTGCCGTGATCGGGAAAATATGGAGATATTTATATTGCATCCACACGGGCGCACCAGTGAAGTGCAGCGAAGACAAATGACATCGGTTCACTCAAAGAATGTATTCAATATCGCTATTGAAGGAACCTTTGATGACTGTCAGGACCTAGTTAAAGGTATGTTCGCAGATGTTGATTTCAGTACCCGAATCAATATGTCAGCTGTTAACTCAATCAACTGGGCGAGAGTGATGACTCAAATCGTTTATTATTGGTGGGCATCAATGCAAATCACCAATGACGGAATGGTCAATTTCTGCGTGCCAAGTGGAAACTTTGGGAATATATTTGCTGGGTTTAGCTCACACAATATGGGATTGCCTGTAGAAAGGTTCATAGTGGCTTCGAACCGTAATGATGTTCTTGACAGATTCTTCCGTAATGGCGACATGGAGTTGCGAGACGTCGCTCCCACGTACTCACCGTCAATGGATATACAAGTGTCCAGTAACTTTGAGCGATTGCTGTTTGAGGTATTTGAGCGAGATGGGCTTCGAGTGGAGCAAGCCTTTAAAGCGTTGAGATCAAAAGGTAGTCTTTCTGTCAGTGGAAACATCCTCGCAGGAATTCAAAGAAAATGGGCAAGCTTTAAAGTTTCTGATAGCGAAACTCTTGCGAGGATTAAGAAAATCTCAGAAGAATATGGTTACGTGGTCGACCCTCATACAGCTGTCGGTATTGAAGCTGCCGAGAGGCATGCGGGGGTATCGCAAGCACCAATAATTTCTTTAGCAACTGCTCATCCGAGTAAATTCCCTGACGCAGTTGAAGAGGCTAGTGGTATTTCTCCAACCCTTCCGAGTCATCTCAGTGACTTATATGAGCGAGAAGAGTCATATGAAATTTTGCCAAATGATGAAGGGGCTGTGAAGAGCTACATACTTGCGCAAAGAAAAGGTGAATAAAATAAGATTCTCGACCTGTTGCTGAATGAGCCTACTTTCCGATAAAGTCACCTTGTCGGGACGCTTATGGCAACGAACTAGGCTGCATCTCCTTGTGCAGTTTGACGAAGTTCTCCGACGAAGAGGCTAAAGAAGCGAACACGCTACTCGTGACAACGTAGATTGAAGAGGATAATGACAACTGAATCGCCAGATCGTAAAGACCTTGAATCGAAAGATAAGGATTCCCTTGTGGCTATCGCAAAAGCTATGGGTGGGAAGCCAACGTCTAGGTCAACAAAATCAGATCTGGTGGACATAATTATCGAATTGGCAGGTGGGGAAAGTTCTGCCAATAATCAGTCCGAAGACGATAACTCCGCAGCTAGCGCCTCCTATTCTGCGGATCCCATGGCAGACGCTCGAGCTGAAGCAACCCGAGATACAAACACAGCTAATGGTAATGAAGAGAATAACGGACGGAAAGGACGTAGAAAGGGGAAAAGCAAAGAAGCTATGGAAGAATGGGCAGGTGATCCTGTAACAGCGGAGGGGCACTTAGATCTTCGAGATGACGGGTACGGGTTTTTGCGGGTAAATGGATTTCTTCCAAGCAGAGATGACGTCTATGTGCCTGTAAAATTCGTACGTCAATATGGTCTTCGGAAAGGAGATCATCTTCTTGGCGCATTTCGTCCTGCAAATCGATCGGAAAAAAATCCAGCTTTGCTCCAGCTGGACGCAATAAATGGAATCCAAGTTGATGGTGCACTAGACCGACCAGACTTCGCAGATCTTACTCCTGTGTATCCAAATACAAAACTTAAATTGGAGCGCCCCGAGGACCCAGAAAACGTGACCTCAAGATCCCTAGATTTAGTAGCACCAATTGGCAAAGGACAAAGAGCTTTGATTATCGCTGATTCAAGATCAGGTCGAGAGGAATTAATTAAAGAAATATCGCAATCAATTGAAAGTAATTATTCAGAAGTCAAACAGCTCGTATTGTTAGTGGATACCCCTCCGGAGCAAGTGACAGACATGAAGCGTTGGCTAATCAAATCAGACGTAGTCGCTTCAACATTTGATCAATCACCTGAAGAGCATGTTGCAATAGCGGAATTAACTATTGAAAGAGCAAAAAGAATGGTAGAGCTGGGTGAAGATGTCGCCGTGATCATAGACGGAATGACTTCTCTAGCCAGAGCTTATAACCAAATCTCAAATAACAACGGCAGAAGCAACTCGAGCGATTTTGATGCGTCTGCTTTATATCTCCCCAAGAGGTTCTTTGGCGCTGGCAGAAAGCTTGAAGAGGGCGGTTCACTCACAGTCATAGCAAGCGTTATGAGCGGGACGACCTCGCGTTTAGACGAAATGCTAGTTCAAGAACTTCAGGGAGGAAGCACCTCAGAAATTTATCTAGCGCAGGAAGTCTTTGATGCTAACGTAACGCCGGCACTTGACTTAAGAAAATCTAACACTCAGAATGAGGAATCTTTCAACACGGAAGCGGAACAAGAAAATTTATTTCGATTACGAAGCAAGATACGAGAAGCTATTGCAGCAGGCTCACCAACCGATGGCATGAAGTATCTGATAGAGCAGATTTCGCAAACAGATGATAATTCTCAGATCCTTGATAAGAGTGCATAGAAAGAATTGCCTCTTGGGTGCATAAACTGAGGTCCAAAGATACGCTAGAAGCACAAATTTGTATGGAGTTAGAATGAAAGCAGATATTCATCCCGAATATAGGGCAGTTGTATTCCAAGACACCTCTTCTGGTGAATCTTGGATCACACGATCCACCATAGAAACAGACGAAACAATCAGGTGGGAAGATGGGGAGGAGTATCCTCTTGCGAAGGTGCCTATCTCTTCCACAAGCCACCCATTCTTCACAGGAACAATGACGATTGTTGATACTGCCGGGCGGGTTGAGCGCTTTGAAAAGAGATACGGCAAGCGTAAACGCTCATCGGATTCCGAAGAATAAATACCAATAGCACCGCTAAAGCAATGGTTGACTCCACTCAACTTGAGCGTTTGAATGTTGCCAAAGCGCGCGCTCTGGTCGAAAAGACATTTCCGAACCAAGACTTTGAAGTAGAAGTGAAAAATTCGGCTGTGCTGATAAGTAATCAAGAGACCATCTTCGTGTACGCCAAAAATGAAAAGATTTCAGCGCTAGCAATAGCGCTCACAATCACGGCTCGTGAAGATTCCTGGAACTTGATCCTTGATGAGCCTGACGACAAAGTTTCGACACAAATTGCAGGACTTCAAGGTGATTGTAGTCTTTGGATTGTTGATGATAATTCTTTGGCTCCTCACCCTCAAAGAAGTTCAGACGAACTTAAGAGCCAATCGGTAGATCCGCTCATACGAAGCTTGCTAGAGAAAAATCAATGTGTCGTCACTTTCGAGAACGGAAAAGTCAAAGGAGAACTTAAAGGTCTTTCAATTGCTGAGGTAGTCACAGGGCCCGACGGCGAGAGTCACCTTGAGGTTGGTGTCGGAACCTACGATCGAGAAGCCCACAAAATAGTAAATTACAACGAGCCCGTTGAAACAACATTGGAGCGCATTAGTCAAGAAGTTTCTAAGTACCGCAATAAAGACAGTGTTGTCCACCCGCTCAATAGAGTGGCGAGACCAAATTGGCTCATCCATGAAGTCATGAGTACTGGTTCTGAAATTGGTGTGAGAGATATAAAACGCGTTCCATGTCCGATAGAACCAATAAGCATTTCAGATTCTCTTCCTGCGTCAGCTATTGCAAAGAAAAATAATCAACTCATCCTTCTGACCGCTTATACTGGCGCCGACTTAGAAGCAGTCCCGGTAGCAGCTCAGCTACTCAATTCTTATCCTGCAGATGAAATCTGGTTCTTGCACCCACAAAAGGACGACTATTCTGCCATCAGGCGTCAAGCAGAACACCTAAAAGTTCCAACATCTTTCATTTCAGTGCCAGAGCCATGGCCTACTGCCCCTAGTATGAACCACTAAACTAAACACTGAACATAACAGTCCGAAAGCAAATGAGGCTATTCTCACTCCATGACAGATCTTCACGAAGAACTAGAACAGGAATTTCTTGATATACAAGACCGACTTGGTGATCAGGACCTGCTATCAGACCAAGTGGAGTACGCAAAGGTTGCTAAAAGATATAGCGAACTCGAAAATATAGTGAAATGTATTCGGGATATCAGGTCATCAAATGAAGATATAGAGACAGCCAAAGAAATGCTTACCGAAGCTGATGGCACCGATCGCGAACTCCTTCGCGATGAAATCAACGCAGCACAAATAACTCTCGAATCACTTGAAACGCAACTAAGGCAGCTCCTTATTCCAAAGGACCCAAATGAAAATAAAAATGTCATTATAGAAATCCGCGGTGCTGAAGGGGGAGAAGAAGCAAATCTGTTTGCTCGCGACTTGTATGAAATGTACTCAAGCTTTGCAAGTAAGCGAGGTTGGAAACTAGAGGTGCTAAACAGCCAGCCCTCTGATATGGGGGGGTTTACAACAATTACGTTCATTTTAAAAGGTAACGATGTGTGGAGTAACATGAAATATGAAGGTGGACCTCACAGAGTTCAGCGGGTACCCGTTACCGAAACTCAGGGTCGCGTCCACACATCCTCGGCAACTGTTTCTGTCTTGCCAGAAGCCGATGAAATAGATATAAGGATCGAAGAATCTGACTTGCAAGTTGATGTCTTTAGGTCCTCCGGGCCAGGTGGGCAATCGGTAAATACAACGGACTCAGCTGTCCGAATAACTCATAAGCCGACAGGGATCATCGTGTCAATGCAAGATGAGAAGAGTCAGCTTCAAAACAAAGCCCGAGCGATGGTTGTTCTCAGGTCAAGGCTTCTTCAAGCTGAGCAAGAAAGAATACAAGCTGAGCAATCAGCTTCCCGAAAGGGCCAAATGGGCGGCGGAGGACGATCAGAGAAAATCAGGACTTATAACTTTAAAGAAAATAGAGTTACTGATCATAGGATAGGCCTTACCCTATACAAGCTTGACCGTATCCTCAGTGGCGATATTAATCAGGTGACAGATGCTCTCGCAGAAAATGAAAGAGCATCTCAATTGACGACTCTTGAAGATGATGAGTGACTCTCCGAAAATAAAACATGGACATGACACTAAAAACACGTGGGCAGAGTTGCTGGAAAGTAGTGTGTCTGCCTTAGAAACAAAGAATCTTCCCAATGCTCGTATAGAGGCTCAGTGGATTCTAGAAATTGCATCTGGATATGGGCGAGAGGAACTGGTCTCAAATCTCAATACTGAAGCTTCAATCTTGGGTGCGAAACACCTAAACAAAATCTTAAATAGAAGGCTAAGTGGTGAACCCATCCAATATGCATTGGGGTCGTGGTCATTTAGGCAACTTGACCTCCTGGTTGACAGCAGAGTTCTAATTCCAAGACCTGAAACAGAAATACTCGTCGATGTTGCTCACGGTTACCTAGGCAAATGCGATCGAGATGCACCTCTTCGGGTCTGCGACTTAGGAACCGGTTCAGGTGCCATTGGGTTGTCTATCGCTCAGGAACGCAATGATGTCGAAGTGTACCTAGTTGATAACTCATCCGACGCCCTTAAAGTAGCCTCCGCAAATCTGGCAGGGTTAGGGAACCATGCTGTGAAAGTGAAAGTCTTTGAAAGTAATTGGCTTGACCAACTTCCGGATGAATTAAAAAATTCGTTTCAGCTTATAGTGTCAAATCCCCCTTACATAGCCTCAGGAGAAGAGCTACCGCCAGAAGTAACTAACTATGAACCCCATCAAGCGCTCTTTGCCGGCGAAAGAGGAACCGAACATGTCGAGTCAATATTATCCTCGGCCCCTGCATGGCTATCAGCGGGTGGAACAGTCATACTAGAAATGGCACCTCATCAAACTGATTACGCCGCCGAAATAGCAATAGGTCAAGGTTATTCAGATGTGAAGATTACTGACGATCTAACTGGGAGAAAAAGGATAGTGAGTTGCACATGCAGAGACTAGAGCTATCTACTCAAGCTGATGGTGTCCTGGAAAGCGCAGCGAAAGCCTTGCTGGCAGGTGGCGTAGCAATATTTCCCACTGACACTGTTTATGGGATAGGAGCACTGCCTCAATATTCCGCAGCGCTTGAGCGAATTTATAAGCTAAAAGAGAGGCCCCTAGGTATGCCGCTTCCGTTACTCATTAGCGACATCGCTCAAATCAGAACTATTAGCTCGTTCGAAAGCGAAAATCTGCACTTGCTCGCTAAAGCATTTTGGCCAGGTCCACTCACCTTGGTTTTGCCGGACGCCTCTAAACCATCGAACAGTTTTGTAGCTCAAGATGGGACTATTGCGGTGAGGAGCCCTGATCATGCGTTCATTCAATCACTTTGTAAGCTCGTGGGCCCGATTGCTGCAACTAGCGCAAATCTTCATGGCGAACCCACCCCACTCCAAATCTCAGGAATGCCAAAGGCTTTCGAAGCCGTTGATTTGATGATCGATGGAGGAGAATGTTCCTATGGAGCGGCCTCAACGATTCTTGATCTCTCTAAAGAACGTATAGAGGTTCTGAGAGAAGGACCAATTTCAAAAGACACAATCCTTAGCGCGCTAAAATAGTTTTCTAAAAGGGCTCCAAGGATCTGTTAAATCATCGCATCCTTAGCTAGGAGGAACTAGCTTCTACTATATGGAAAAGATTGCCGTGGGTTGTGATCATGCGGGTTACGCATTGAAAAGTGAGTTAGTTGGCTACCTAAAGGAATTAGGTTACGAAACATTAGACCTCGGAGCAAACAGTCATGACAGAGTAGATTACCCAGATTACGGGGCCGCAGTAGGTCGAGCAATAACAGAGGGCAAAGCAGATTTAGGCGTACTGGTTTGTGGAAGTGGTATAGGTATCGGTATTGCTGCAAATAAGATTTCAGGAGTAAGGGCTGCAACGGTTCATGATGTGACGTCGGCTCACCTTGCTCGCGAACATAATAACGCAAATATAATTTGCTTCGGAGAGCGCCTGATAGGTCCGGAAATCGCTCGTGAGTCGCTAGTTGCTTTTCTAAATGCTGAATTTCAGGGCGGCAGACATGCCGAACGTGTTCTAAAGATTAGCGATTTAGAGTCCTAAAGCCCAGCGAAGACTCAATAATTGAATCCAAGATCCGAATCTACAATTGATGCCGGTCGCTCATCGTAGTGGAAACTACGTCCTGAAAATTTAATCTGGGTAACTGCATTAATTCAAGAATTAAATCAGCGAAGTGATCTCTGGATAGAGAGGGTTATCTTGTAACAGTTTTGCGGATCTCTCTCTAGCAGAAGATTGCACAACATCAGAAAGTATGAACTTCGCTTTCGACGGGTCTCCAGAAGCGGTAGTTGCAGGGTCAACTGAAGTTAGCGTGGAGCAGATGATATCAGCTACTTCATCCATGTCCTCGCAGGACATTCCAATGCTTGTCAATGCTGGAGTCCCTAACCTAATTCCCGATGTATACCAAGCGCCGTTTGGGTCAAAGGGAATGGAATTTCGGTTTACTATTACTCCCGCTTCCTCCAAAGCGCTTTCAGCTTGTCTTCCGGTGAGGCCGAAACTCCTAACATCGACGAGTACTAGATGATTTTCAGTTCCTCCTGTCACGAGCCTGCCCCCTCTCTTTTCAATACCTTCGGCTAGCGCACGAGCGTTGTCCACTACTTGCTGAGCATATGATTGGAAGTCAAGTGATTTTGCTTCAGCAAATGCAACTGCTTTGGCGGCCATAATATTTGCTAAAGGGCCTCCAAGTACCATTGGGCACCCTTTGTCAATATGATCGGCTAATCCTGGCTCGTTGGAAAGTACGATTCCACCACGAGGTCCTCGTAAAGATTTATGCGTTGTCGACGTAACGATATGGGCATGGGGGATAGGGTCATATTCTTCAGTGAAAACCTTTCCAGCTACAAGACCGGAAAAGTGAGCCATGTCAACCATTAGTACCGCATCAACTGAATCTGCTATTTCGCGCATCTTGGCGAAATTCACTTTTCGTGGATATGCGGAATACCCAGCGACAATTATAAAAGGCCGGAATTCGTTTGCTAAAGCTTGTATATTTCCATAATCCAGTTGCTCTGTTTCAGGGTTGACACCATAAGATCTTTGGCTAAATAGTTTCCCAGAAATGTTCGGACGAAATCCGTGGGTAAGGTGACCTCCAGCATCAAGCGACATGCCAATCATTCTCTGATTTCCAAACGCCTTTCTTAAAGTTTCCCATTCATCGTCATGTAAATCGTTGACATGCTTTGCATCATGATTTTTCAGAAAAGGGGCTTCAACACGGTGCGAGAGGAGCGCCCAGAAGGCTACTAAATTAGCGTCAATTCCTGAATGAGGTTGGACATAAGCATAATTAGCCCCAAATAGATCCTTCGCATGTTCGCAAGCGAGGGTCTCAACTTTATCAACAAACTCACATCCGGCGTAGAATCTATGCCCCGGAGTTCCTTCGGCATATTTGTCGCTAAACCAATTCCCCATTGCAAGGAGAACAGCAGGAGAAGCGTAATTTTCTGAGGCGATCAATTTGAGTTGACTACGTTGATTCTCAAGTTCCGCTCGGATGTAGTCAGCTATTTGTGGTTCACTTTGATTGATAACATCCAGTCCGAATTTAAAAGCCTTTGACTCTGGTGACAGATTCTGTGCATCGTCGTTTCCGCTCATAGTTCTCCTAGACAACTGTTGGACACCATGATTCTAGTTGATTTCTTTGACGGCGTGATAGCCATAGAAATATCTCTAAACACTAATATTTTGTAATTATTTCTTGTTGTTCTTTATCGAATTAGCAACACGTGGTGGTAGATTGCTTAAGGATTCATAGCAGTTTGCGATGTGGTAAGGAGCTACAAAGTGGTAGCAAAGTCAGTTAGAGCTCTTGAAGCGGCTGAAGACGGGGTCGTAGCTGCGTTTGAGTTAGTCTTAACCCCTGCTCTGTTCGCTTTCTTTGGTTACCTTTTGGACAAGTGGCTTGGAACTGGGCCAATACTTTTAGCGACATTAGGTGGAACAGTCGCAATATATGAGGTTTGGAAACTCTGGTACACGTATACGCAGAAAATGAAAACTTATGAAGAATCTCTTCCAGACGCGAAAGGGATAGATGACAAACAATAATGATGCGGCGTCTATCCCTCATGCTGCACCTGAACGAGAAGTGGCAACTGACATTTTTAGAAGAGGTCTCATTATCTCACCTGTGCTTCTTCTCCTAGCGCTAATTTTCTGGGGGTTGTCAGGCTTGTCATCCAGTGCTGTTAGTTTGGGAATAGTGTTAGCGAACTTCCTTGCGGGTGCTTGGATAATTGATTGGGCAGTGAAGATTTCCCCTCAGTTACTGATGAGTGCAGTACTAGGAGGATTTGTTTTCAGAATGGGAGTTATCACGGCCACAGTATTACCTATACGTAATCAAACATGGTTTGAAATCATGCCATTTGCCCTCGTATTAATTCTTTTACATTTAGGTCTTTTGATTTGGGAAACACGCTACGTTTCTGCCACTCTTAGGTATCCGGGTTTAAAGCCCCGCGAAAAAAGACAAAAGCGTAAAAAGAGTCTAGATTAGGAGCCGTGTTAAAAGTGAAGATTCTTGCACTCGAATTCCCTCCGGTCAGCCATCTCTTTGAGTGGCCAGATTTCGCATTCGAAGGAACTCCTTTGGCGATGAACAAGACCGTGCTCGTATACCTATTTGCATTTGCATTAACTTTGGGCCTCTTCTTGCTAGCTGGTTCAAAGAAAGGCTTAGTGCCACGCGGAATATCTCATGTCGCTGAAGGTGGAATCAATTTCGTTGAAGACAGCATAGTTGCACAAACAATGGGTCCTGATGGAAAGAAGTACGTTCCATTCCTCACCACCATGTTCTTCTTTATCTTCTTCTCAAATATTTTTGAGGTAATTCCCTTTATCCAGTTCCCAGCTAATGCAAGGATGGCTGTACCAATAGCCATGGCCTTAATGGTTTGGGTTATCTACAATTTCTTGGGAGTTAAGAACCAAGGTTTCTTTGGATATATAAAGAATAGCCTTTTCCCTCCAGGCGTCCCCAAAGCGCTTTACATAATCGTCACACCTATCGAGTTCTTCTCGGTATTTATTATTAGACCACTTTCGTTAGCGATTCGGTTGTGGGCCAACATGGTAGCTGGCCACCTC
>MDSY01028774.1_pt1 | contig 16350 bp, 18 predicted proteins | sample 811131 | NCBI WGS metagenome assembly MDSY01 (sample SAMN05326643, study PRJNA326480) | marine metagenome | isolation source: seawater | place: Atlantic Ocean: South West | collected 2010
CGCTGACGTGGAGAATTCATTGTTGGAGGCACTCAAGTGTCTTGACCCTGACCCACCCAACATGGACAACGTAGTTCTGTTCCCAACAGAAAAGGTATCCGATGAAACATGATTGCGACGGTAACCCATCATTAACCAACTATGGGAGAGGGTGTCGATGTGACCTCTGTAAGTCTGTGAAATCTCTTTATGAACGAGAACGTAGACAGCGAGCGAACAAGGAATCCAACCAAGCAGCCAAGAAAAAGAAGCCTGCTGGTAAGCGTGACAACCCAGTCGTATTTAACGATGCGTATTCCAAAGTTGACATCATCCGAGCTAATCCTCATTTGGATTGGTCCGAGAAAGAAAGGAAACAAGCTGGTGTTTGAATACGAAATAAGACCATACACATTCCCGACAGGAGGAGGCCGTCACTGCAGAGGATGGTTCGTTCTTCAAGACGGAGTGCCAAGAGACTTCTTCCAAGATGAAGAAGCAGCAAATAATTGTTACGAACAACTACTTAAAGATCAGGAAGAACAAGGATAATGACCGATATAACATTCTCAATGGCGTCGGCTTTCAACCAAATGTTGGAGCTAGAACCAGAAGATTTTCAAGACTTAATGGACGTGGCGTTAGCTTGCAGTTCATCTGAAGATGACTTGCAGTTCTATGACATTGCATCCAAGAAGACAAGCATGTGGCGAGACATCTTGAGCTACGAGCGTAGGCATGCACTTCTGGATGTAAGTCTGCATACAGCTAACGCTGCTGCATCGGGTAGGCGTATCGGTGTGTCGAAACAACGTAGCCACGACATGATCGTTCGAGCAAAGGAGGAACGTCTGCGGAAAATACAAGCTTCTGAAACCATCGGGATATGAATACTAAAACTTGTTACAACGAAGAGTGTCCTGAGGAGAACCCTCAGCCACTCACCAATTTCCATAAACAATCAACAGGCAAACTCGGCGTGCGTTCACGCTGTCGTACCTGCCACAATCAAGCCATGCGTGACTACGAACGCAAACGGGGACCTGAATGGCGCAGAAAGAAAACTTTGCGCCAATACGGGATAACTCCCCAAGACTATGACCGCATGTTTAAGGAACAAGAAGGTAAGTGTGCTATCTGTCAGTCCGCTGACAGCGAGCATCCCACTTCTGAACTGCTAGTAGTGGATCATTGCCATCTCACTGGAAAAGTAAGAGGGCTGCTTTGCAATACCTGTAACCGTGGTATCGGTTGGATGAGAGAAGAAACAGACCGTCTTCTTAACGCAGCCGTGTATTTAGAAAATGCGAAAGCTTGACGTGTGCCTTGTAAGTCTTATAATGGGGGGTGACCCCCCAAAGGGTCACCCCCCATTTAATCTTGTGGGTGCCCAGTTCCTCTCCCTGCTGGGCACCCACATTAGGGGTAAAAGGGAGATGGGAGAAATATGATTGAAATTAGATTAAGGCAAAGTTGGATCAACACCTTCTTGCGATGCCCTGAGCAAGCAAGACAAGAGCGATTCAAACTTGTAAGCCAAAAAGAAACCTCAGATCTGCTGAGGGGCAACGCAGTTCATCACGCCATAGAAACCTATGGCGAACACATGATGAACGAAGACACGTTGCCAACTGTCGATGAACTATTAGACATTGCTGAAACATATATAGCTGAAGAAGCACCGAAGATAGAAGTCTGGCGACACAGCTACGAGAAAATCGTAGACGTTGCTTTAGCGAACGTCGAAGTGTGGCACAGAGAAGTGATGCCAGACCTCAATCCTGTTGGCATAGAGAAATCGTTTGAGTTATCCCTAGGGGTAAGAAACAACGTGAACTTGATACTGACTGGTACCGCTGACTGGATTGACGCTTCTGGAGCCATATGGGATTGGAAGAATCCCAACCGAGAATACGAACCTTGGGAGAAGAAGCGTTGGGACATACAAAGTCACGCTTACTGTCTCGCATTCGACACAGAAGAGTTTGTGTTATGTGTACTGGTAAATGGCAAAGTGCAAATAATCCCTATTGTGCGTACCGATAAGGATAAGATGGCATTTACGGAATTGTGTTGGTCAATGGTGCCGACGATTATGTCGAACCAAACACCATGGCCTATGAACTGGGGAGGCTGGCACTGCTCCCCTAAATGGTGTCCTGTCTGGCAGGCAGGCAAATGCCGAGGTGAACACCTCGGAGAGAATCCTTGGTAATCAGGGAGAAAGGAAAATATGACTGATACAGCAAAGCTAACAGTCAGCTTCACCCAAAAAGTAAGTGAAGCACCATATGAAACAGCGGACTATACGCTCTCCATAGAGCGCAGCGTCCCTGAGTCCATGGGTGACGACGGCATTCTTGCCGAAGCCACCTCATTGTTTGAAACTGTGAAGACGGAAGTCCTTCGCCAATCGGGACAGGAAATAGATCTGTCCCCTGACGGAGTTGTGATGCGTCGCCTGAAAAGCGGCGTTTCCAGGTCTTCAGATAGTCAAGCAAGCGCCCCCACGCAGGCCGCTCCGAGTGGCCCGACAGCCACATCAGTAGCTGCCGCTCCTGCACCAGCGCAAGCTGCTCCAGCAGGAGGCAGGGTGACTGGGCGTGTATACAAGCGAGTTGACTTCTGCTTGGGTAAGAACGCTGAACAAAATCAGACAGCGTTCAACCTTCTGGCATTTCAACCTAACGAATGGGCCGACGAGAACGGCGGCACAATCAAGGTGTACGAAGTGAAAGAAAAAGCAGACGGCAGCACAGACGTAACGAAGACAGGGAAGAACTTCCCGAACTTCTCAGTGTCTAAAGATGCACTCGCCCGTCTGGGAATGCAAGTTGCCCGTGACGTAGGCATCTGGGTAAATGACGGAGACAGCAATGTCCCCCTCAAAGTCTGGGACCAAGCTTCTGGACAAACCCAAGCTGACGCCATCGAATGGGACTGGCTCGCCCGACGAGAAGAACTCCAAGAGTTCGCCTATAAGGGCAACTAATGGAGGAGGGCGGAGCAGTCGCCCTCACCACGGAGGAGATCGACGCCCTTCTTGAAGGGCACGATCTCCCCGAGGGAGAGAGCCAATACAAATTTTTTAGACCAACCTCTGACGCTGTAGAGCGATGGGTCGAATATGCCAAAGGCAGCCACGAATGTTTCTATCTAGGTTTAGGAGACATAGATAAGAAGATGAGAGGTGTGTGGCCTAGCGACGTACTCGTCGTTACAGGCAGAGCACACAGCGGCAAGTCTGCTGTCATCCTCTCATCCATGGCACGCAACCTCTTAGAAGATCCAGACTTTCATGGCGTCATCTACACACCAGATGAACCAGAGATACTTGTTGTCTCTAAGTTGTATGCCCTCTTATATCAGCGGAACTTAGCTGAAGTAGAGGAAGCCTTACGCACAGAAGACGAAGTTGTCCTCAACGAGATCCGAGAAGCCAAAGATGGGTTCTTAAACAGGATTAAGATATTCCCAAACGCTTTATCGTTCTCTGACATGTCAGAAGCGATGCGTGAATGCGAGGACTACTGGCAAGCTAAACCCAGATTCGTTATGGTCGATTTCCTTGAACAACTTCCAGGCGCAGCAGGATACGAAGGAGTATCTACTGTTCTTAAAGGGTTAAAGGAATGGGCTGAAACAGAGAATCTTCCAGTGGGGCTTATCCATCAGTCAGGCAAAGGTTCCACTCGGGGTCAGTCAAGAGGAATGGACGACGGCAAATTCAACGCAGATGAATACGCAATTCTGCAGTTGAATGTGTTCCGTCAACGAGACAATCCGAAACTATCTGACGTTGAACGACGGATTCATTCCGTATCAGTGTCGTTAGATCTCTGCAAAAACAAGAGGCCGCCATGCCATGTAACCAACCCACCCATCGACTATTTCATGGACCCCCAATGCGGACTGGTCCGAGAATATTACGAGAGTGACATTCCAGGTGATGACAGATGGGTCGAATAACTAAAACAAACCAGAAAAGATTCGCCACTCTTCATGGAGGGGGGCACCTCGCTAATGTATCTAACGGGGTTACCCCTCTCCTAGAGGAGAGCGGCGACTACGCACCAGTTACAGAAGAACACATCTCTCAACACCTAACAGGGGAAGGGCCAGCCCTCGGGGTTTACCCACTTTGGAAGAAAAGCGGAGTGTGGCTGGTGGACTGGCTGGCAGTAGACCTAGACGAAGGAGAAACTTCCAGCGTCCACGCTGACAATCTCATTCGCCTGCTGGAAGCCAAGGGCATTCAAGCATGGAAAGAAACATCGAAGAGCAAGGGATACCACGTATGGGTATACCTAAGAGAACCAATCTCAGCTTCGATAGGGCGCAACGCCATGATCGGGGCTTGCAGAATAGTTCAAGTTCCTACTCGTGAGGTTTACCCCAAACAGGTTTCACTCGAACCAAACAGAATAGGTAACTGTTTACGGCTTCCCTACCCAGATAAACGGAACAAAGGAAGACACGAAGTCTTCGACCCTGACGGGGAAGGGATGCTGGATGTTTCAAAGTTCATCGAACAAGCATGGGAGAAGAGAACACCTGTCTCGTTAATCAGATCTCTCCTTCCTCTATACGAAGCAACTAAACCCAAACTGAAACAACCTTCCAAAGACTTCTCCCCGAAGGACGGCTTCAAAGGCACAGCCAAGAAGATATGGGAAGACCTCAACACACAAGACAGATCAGCAACGATGTATGCCTTTGCTTCCAGTCTGTTGTGGCAAGGATATTCATTTGACGCTACCGTGGATTGGGTGCGACGACTAGATCAGAGACTTGGCAAGTTCTCTGAACGCAACGATCAAGAAGCTCAGATACGGAACCTAGTGCAGAAAGCTGCTGATGAAACGACCTGACTCTTACACCTTCACAATTCCTGGGAAACCCAAAGTGAAAGGCCGACCTCGCTTCACCAAAAGCGGTCGAACCTATACACCTAAGAACACTAGAGAACGAGAAGAACACATAAAGAGTCTTTACAAAGGCCCAAAGTTTGAAGGGCCAGTTGAACTGCACTGCTTATTAACTGCAACAGAGACAGTTGTAACGATCACATCCTTTGAGGCAGAGAAATGTCCGTTGCGTGGCGACGCAACAAACTATTTGAAAGCTGTTGAAGACGCACTTAACGGTGTGGCTTATGAAGACGACTTACAAATTTATCGAATCATCGGGGAAAAGAAATGAACCAGCCCTTTCATCAAGGCTCATACCAACAGCGTTACACGCAGATGGGTGATGAAGCTGAAAGCCATTTCGAGAAGAACAACACAGCTTGGGTCAGGTACGGTTTAAACCGTCCTGACTTCCAAGTGCATCGACTTCCTCATCACATTCGATACACCCCAGACTATTTACAAGGCAACCCTGTTCGCCTTGTCGAAGTTATGGGTATGGGTAAAACTCCGTTAAAGATTAAACTTGAGAAGATCGCTGCGTTACAGTGGTGGGATGCATCTGAAATAGATGTATGGTTTTGGATCTGGTCCTCAACCAGAGAAAACTTTGCGGAACTGAAGTATCGAGACATGGTAAACATTATCAACAAAGAAGACGCACCTTTAGGGAAGTTCCCTGAAGGCAAAGCGTACTTCAGCGTGAGTTCCAAGCTTCTGCCTTGGAACGATGCATGACCCCGATGAGGGAGCACGCTTCATAGAAGAGTTAAGGAAACACAGATTTCCTTCTTTGCGTCCACTGCAAGATCAAATTCAAGCTGAATTAGACTGGCAAGATGAAGCAGAATATGTACGGTTAAAAAACCGAAAACCTGGACACAGAAGCAATTTCCTACGTTACGGTGTCCAAACCAAACTGCATTGGCAGGGATTCAAAGATACAGAAATGGAAGCCTTGATGGAGGCTCGTCCATTTGAGGAACCTGCTACTGATTGGGAATCAAAAGAAAAAGAAACCAAAGACCTCCGCACTGCTGTGCAGGAGGTCTTTGACTCTCTCACCGAAGACGAAGAATGGTTATACAACTGTCTCGTAGTTGTAGGCTTATCCTTACGCTTCCTGTCACGAGTGCTCAATATACCTAAAAGCACACTGGCTCGTAGGCGTGACTCACTCGCTCAGAAATTGAGAGAGGGATTCCTAGAACATGAAGTAATCAAAGAATGGTTATTCACTCGTTCAGGTTATCGTGAGCATCCACACAATCCTGAAGAAACGAACTGAGATGCTCCAACCATTGCATGATCGAAGTCAAACTCATTAAGTTTCCCTTGCGTGAATCCTGCCAAGCGTCAAGAAATTCTCGGATCTCGTCATCGTCGAACACCATGAGCACACCTAAAGTGCCGTCCACCCAAGTTCCATGGGTGCCATCATTAATGTCCATCAAATGGCGGTTAGCTAAGAGTTCGTGATGTATTTGATCCTCAAGCTCTAAGCCTTCTTCGGCCATCCAAATGGCCCAAGTATCCTCAAATTCCTCTTCCACAAGGTCAACGCCCCAAACGTGCCTTTGCGAGAGTCTTAACTGCAGCAATGCCAGCAGCCGCCGCAGCCGCACCAGCAGCCTGCCACGTTGACACATCCGTAATAACGAACACAGCCAAACCTGCTTCAACTGCTGTCCAGACAGATCGTTCGATCCAGTCTGCCCAGTCAAAATTCTTCTGAGAAACTTCAGTCACATTTCCTACTTTCCAAAAGGCCGACCACCGTGATACTGGTTACCAAGACCAGTTTCACGTAAGAACTTAGCCTGTTCTTTCGTGTTGGCCCCTTGGTTAGTATCAGGTTTTTCGTCGGGTTTTTCCTCGGACATGAGTCCTCCTATATGAAAGCTGCAGTGGCCCAACCACCAAACAAAGCATCCCAAGTTTGTAAGCCAACAACGCCGTCAGGTTTCAGAAAAGCTTCAAAACTTTTTTGAAAATCTTTGACGGCTTTAGCGCTTTTTCTACCATAGATACCGTCTACTGGTCCAGGCGTAAACCCAAGGTCGCTCAGACGCTCCTGAACGGCCCGTACTGCTTCCCCACGACTTCTCTTGGTAGTGGACAGCGGAGAATGAGAAACCTTCTCTCTGAGCCTGTCAACGTGAGCTTTGATTCCGCCCCAATCAACCTTATCTGGTGCTTCAATGGGCATAGGCATGCCCGAAGTCACCCAGTCATACAACCAATTCCCAGGACACGTCGAATTACCAAGATCACGATGACCTTTTACCCACAACTTATCCTCATACCTGCTCTGAATATCACCTATGAGCCATCGGATCGAGTCCCTTGCGGCCTGTGGAATTTCGACAAATCCCCAACCCGTATAACAAATCGACTCAGTGCGACTATTCCAGCCCTTCGTAGCGCCTGAAACAATTCCTGCTCCTCTTCCTGCATAAATGACCCCTTCAGGGTCAACCAGCCAGTTATAAGCAATAGCGTTCCAACCACGAGAATCCATGTGGAAACGCTCGAAAGCTTTCAACGCAGCAATCCCTTTAGGAGCTTCTTTCACTCCACTGTGGTGAACAACTATTCCCTGAACACGCCACTTCTTTAACTGTGTGAAAGGTTTCTTTGGGGGGCGTGCTTCCCAACCCTGTCGCGAAATAATGGTACGCATAACAACAATTATACGCTTCTGCCCATAAGGTCCCGAACATCTCTCATATCTTGAGAATACTTGATCCTATCTTTAATAAGTTGGTTTCGTTTTTCCTGAGGAGTGTTTGTCCTTACACCCAAACCAAGGAAAGTTGAAAGATAAGTAGTGATAAGTCTTTTTTGTTTAGCTTCCTCATTAGGAGCTAAACGACGGGCACGACCAAGAATAGGCATCAACTGTTCAATAATGTAAATGTCTTGATCTCGCATCTTCCACTGACCAGATTTATTCTTCTCTGCTTTACCAAAAGCACCAAGCAACTGCATAGCCCCAGGAAGTTTCTCGATAGCTATAGGTACTTGCTGGTATCTGCCAGTGAACGGTATGTCAGCAAACGTACGCTTCTTAGCCCACAACTCGATAGGTAACTTGTAATGAGGAAGGGCACCTTCGACCAAACTTCTCGCAGGAGAAGTGGGAGACTTCAGATATCTGGCAAGGTCCCTGAAAGGAAGATCAGGCATGGCATACACACGATTGCCGCCTGCAGTAAATGGCAACCTAATTGCCATGTTCTCTCCGAAGTAGTCAGGAACTAATCCTTCTTTGTCTGAAGTCAGTTCAAGTTCACCTTTGACTTGAACAAGTCTTGCCCAAGCTTGAGGTCGTTTACCGAATGATTCAAGAAGGACAGGCAGAATGTTTTTCTGCCATGTCCAGAATGGGATAACTCTTTTAATTTTTTGGTCTAAGGCAGTGAGGTTGCCGTAATCGAAATGATATTTGTAGACAGCGTTTAGAGCTTCTTCTCTGCTGCCACCATTCATCATCACGTGATGGGCGAGAGAACCACGAAGTGTGAACTCTGCTCGCTGGTTAAGACGACCAATAGCCGCAAACAAATAGAAATCTCTACTTATCGGGTTAGCTGTTCCTGCTTCTCGCCAACTCATTCCCATGTCGTTAATAGCTGAGTTGACTTCCATCGAAGTGATACCAGTATTACCCATACCAGTTTCTGCCCAGTCAGCCATGACATCCCACTCGGCAGGCTCAACATTCATTAAGCCATACCCAGCTTTAGTTGACTTGCCTTCCGCAGCTATTTTCCTCGCTCCGTAAGCCACATCGCCTTGCCGTCCATCTTCAGCAGCAACTTTCAAAGCTTTCCTTCGCATAATGTCTATGCGAAGTTGATAGCTCACAGGCACACCAGCAATTTGGTTATTGATCCAAGTACCACCAAGAAGGTTACGGAAAACGAAACCTGGAGTTGCGACAGCTTGAGCTTTCCAATAGTTAATTACTTTGTCGTACTTAGTCATAAATTCTTTAGTACGAATAGGATCACGCAATCTAGCCATCGACTCAAACGCAGCTTCAAATAGCTCTACTGTTTCATCAGTAGCCCCTACAAGCTGGTAGCCCTTTAAGTGCTGACGAGTTCGACTAGATCTCTCAGAACTCTTACCTAAAGTAGAACCAGTAATTAAATAATCTTCAACATATTCTTCATAAGCTGCAGAAAGATTGGCTCGTTCCCTAGCATTCCGTAATACTTTCAATGCTTCTTTCTGGCTAAGTGCAGCATCCATTCGCTTAACAGTGCCAGCTTGCACATCATCTAAAGTTTTTTGAAGATCTAGCGACAAGTTACGAATATATTGTTGCTGCCAACCAATGCCAGCCTCAACAACAGCTAGCTGCGCCTCATCAATCTTCGTAGTTTGCAAAGCATCCCGTAGCTCAGGAACAACTTCAGCCAACCACTCACGAATGTTATCTACCTCTTGAAGAACCTTAACTTGCTGTTCCTGCAAGTACTCTTTCCGAGCTTGAAGCTGACGTACAGTCTCTCTGTTCTTAACAGCCCCAGCCTTACCCTTAACCCCAGCACGAATCTGATCCTCTAAAGCTGTAATTCTTGCATCAAGAATTTGTTCAACAGCATGAACGCTTCTTTGAGTAGCATTTTCAATCACAGCTTGAGGAGCATTCATATTGCTCAACAAGAACTTCTCTGCCTCAAACAAATCTGTTTGAAGCCTACGAACTTCCTGAGCCAACTTGATCCACTCCCTATAAGGCTCAGAAGAAAATATTTGTTCTATTACTTTCTGTTCACCAGCAGTAGTACGCTTCGGCATTTTCGGGGAAGGAGGAACATAGGTTCCTGCTTCCAACGCATCGACAGCATCAAAGTCGTCTAAGTAAACCCAACCGTTCTTAGCTTGCCGAGAACGGAACTGACGATCAGCAGACCTCGCCCTCTTGTAAACAACATTAGGATCAGCAACCTGATCTACTAGATCAAACCTGCTTGCAGTCTTAGGTTGCATTTCAATAGCTTCATAAACACGAACTTCAGTTCCATCTGCAAGTCTGTAAGACTCGTCCGTTGGACGAACTTGAAACAAAGGGCGATCCACATTCCCGAACGTCGTTTGAGCTTTAGCTCCAGCCGCCCCAGCAGGAGGTTCTTCCAATCCGTAATACCAGCCTTTAGGTGTCGGAACACCAGAATCAGCATAAACCCACAACTCGTCAGTATGAGCATTCACAGCAAACACATCACGCTCAACAACGCCACCTGGCTCCATGCGAGGAGGCATTTGAGCAGCAGGCTCTCCTCTCGCAGTCATCCTTGCAGCACGATCAGCTAAATACTGCTCTGCTTGCTGACCAGTCAAACGAACCCTCGAACCCTTAGGCCCATCAACTTCTATCGCCCCATCAGCCAAACGATGAACACCGCCACTATTAACAGGACGATCTCTTCTTTGAACCTTAGGAGTAGGAGGAGCAGGAACTTCCCTAGCAGGCATTTTTACCGCAACACGTTCAACTACCGACTTTGCAGGAACAGGGCTAACAGCCTCTGACCCAGCAAATTGGGCTAAACGATAATGCTCGTACACATTCCTAGAAATAGTTCCTTCAAATTGCTGTCTAAGTTCTTCTACTCGTCGTTGCTCTTTAGCAATAAGCTGTTCTTGTTTCTCTATATTTGTGGCTCTCTGATCTAAAGCATCTTCAATCTTCTTGCCAACATTTCGAGATGCAGTAACTTGCTGCTTAGAACCCTTCTTAACATTCTGAGCGTAAGTCCCAGCTTTAGGAGTTGGATTAAAATAAATAGAACGCTGCTGACGAGGAAGCCATACAACAAGCCCTTGCTCACCGCTGTTCTTTCCCGTAGTAGCAGAAGCCCGAGGTCCCGTAATAGGGATCTCGTCACCGTCAACATTCACAACCCACTCAGCATCAGAACGCTTACTGATAGTGAATGATCCGAATTGGATTCCTTCGACATCTCGGAGACCAAACTCAGTCAACCCACCATCAGTGGGACGAACCCTGCCTCCCGTAACCCCCACAGCTTTTGACGGACCAGTAGAAAACTTTATAGTTGATCCAGCAGCTAACTCTTCAGCGATCAAACCATTAACGTCGTCAACGTACTGTGCAGGCCAATTCTCCGCTCCTGCGGATTTGGCCCCACTCCATGTCGAAGGCTCTTGAGCAGCTTTCTGTAAAGGCTTACCGCTTTGGACCGCTGTCCCAGATCTTTGAGCAACATAATCTTCAACAAACCTTTGGAAGCGTTCAAGTTGCAACTCGCCAACATTCTTTAGGGTCACTTGACCACCAGAAGATACGATGGTCATAGAAGAACTAGAAGCCCAATCAGGATTAGCTTCTTTGTAAGCATTCACAATCCCTTTAGTTTCAGAACCCCCACCAAGAGGAACATCAACAGTTTGCAAAGGTGTAAGACCTGCTTCAGTTTCCTTAAGAGTGTTTCTAGCAGCGTCAAGCTTTTCTTCTAACGCCACCGAAGGATTACGTTTAAAGACTTGAATGTCTCCAAACAATCCTTCCCCTAGCTCGCTCAATATTCGAGCAGCTTGAACATTCTCAGATAGCTCTAAAACATTTGCTACATAATTTTGAGCGATTCTTTGAATATCTTCAGCGTAAAGCTGTAGATATTCTCCCATCGCTTGAACTTCAGCAACAAACTCTTGATTAGTCCCAGCACCTGCTCGGCTCATCCGTATTTGTAGCTCACCATGTGCTTTCATAAGCTGATGAATGTCTTCGCGAATTTTGACTAATTCTTCTGTAGCGCTAGCAATATCTTCTTCAGCGATTTGAGCTTTCCTAAGAGCACGCTGTTCTTTAGCAGTCCCCTCAGGAGGTACTGCACGTTGAAGCTTCGGACCAAACTGTCCTTTAATTCTTATCTGCTCAGGATCTCCAGAAGCCAACAAGCGTCTAGCGCCTGCAGTCAAATTATCTGCAGTGCCTTCTATCAAAGCAGTAAGCGCACTCTCAACGTCAACCATTTGAGCTTCAATGTTTGCTAACTCATCAACCGCTGCGGCAGTTCGAGGCCGCATCGTCCCTGAACCTTTACGGTTCCTAGGTTGAGCAGCAACAAGCTCATCTATCGGCTCTTCCGCATATTTAGAAATAACTCTCGCAGCAGCAGCAACTCTCTTCTCTATCCTTTGTTTTGCTCTCTGCGTTTTCTTAACTGCGCCTTTAGCATCCTGAATATCTGCAGCAACTTTGCGACCAACATAACGTGAAGCTAAACCTGCATCGTTAGCTTTAACAATGATCCCAGCTTGAGACAGATCACCAACAATGGACTGAGCGCGAATGTTTTCGCCCATCATTTGCAAATATTTACTTAGAGCCAAATTAGCGTCTTCTGTAAATAGTTTGCGATAATCAGAACCCAGATTACGAGTACCTATCGTATCCATCTGGGTAAGAACACTGCCGCCTTGATCGTAAGGAAGAAAACCTTCTCCCATGAAATGGGAACGTAAGACTCTTCCATCCGTCGTTGTTACCTGCACAGGCAAACCTGCATCAAGGACTTCTTCAAAAGTCATCCCATATTGAGATGCAATCCTTGTTTGTTCCGCCGCAGGAACATAACCATCAGCAGCTTGTGCTTTAATTTCGTCAGGCAAAACAAGTTCACGGTTCTTAAAAGGACTTCCTGAAAGCCCTTCTAAATCTTGCACCCGAACGCTTTTAGCGTTCTTGTAAACAAGATCAAGGTCTTTCCCATGGATCTGACGAGTGACATACATCTCAGATAACAGCCCAGGAAGATCATCCTGCCAAGGCAAAGCCTCGTTATACGTCCTCAGAACTTCATCAAACCATTTCTGCAAACGCACAACTATGTCTTGGACTTCTTGGCTACCACCTTTAGCTACAGGACCCAACAACACGTTGACACGACCTGCAGCTTCGCTACCCATCTTTTCGTTAGCGCCCCGAAAGATATCGTCAAAGTCGATATCAGCTTCTCGCGCAGTTTGAGCTATATTGCCAAGCTCCTGCGTGTGTTTAGTTCTAAAAACATTGTCTTTAATAAGACCACGGTTAGCTGCGCCCTCTAGCCACAATGCGTTTTCGATCTGGTTTATATCACCAGAGCGATACATTTGATTCAAATGAAAACGAGTAGACAAACCTTCGCTAAGGGTGTTTACCATTTTCGATTTTTGGGCTTGCCCCATAGCCTTGCCAGGAAGCCCAGCGACAACAGCTAAAACACCAAACCCAATAGGAAGCTTAAACGGTGCTTCAATCGGCATTCTTTGGGCTGTCCGAGCAGACCTAACAACTTGTTCACCTGTTTTGGGAGCACGAGTAACAATACGTTCTGCAACTTGTTTTGTAGTTCCAGCACGTTTAGCTGCATCTAACTCATTAACAGCTTTAAGAACTCTTGTCTGTATGGCCGCATCATCTAATGCTTTAAGAGGACGACCAGCTTTATCAACCAAATCAACTACTTCAGTGTTGATTGGTTTAAGTTGGCCTACACGTTTCGCATTTGCCCAAGCAGCATACCTTTGACCAACCCCAGGAATGTTCCTTAGTGGTCGTTCAAATATTCCTTGACCTATGCGCCCAGTAAGAGGAACTGAGAACTTTATTGCAGTAGGCAATCCAAGTTCTTCTAAAGTTTCTTTGCCTGCAGCAAAGATGCCTCTAGCAGCTACTCGTTCAGCAGCTTCATCCATTCTTGCTGCTTTAGCTGCATCCTTAACTTTTCCGTATCTTGCTGCGTTAGCGGCATCTTTCAAATGTTTTACCATCTGAGGTTTCGTAGCTACCCGTGCCCACGCACCCAACGGCAACAAATACGTTAAAGGATCAAACGCAATATCTAACGTCAACCCAAGAGCAAAATCCAAAGGCCCAGGAAGATCAACTCCCCAATCACGCAACACCTCTCCCATGAAGATGTTGTCACCAGTCTGTTCCCACCAATCCCCCAGAGAAAAACTTTCTTCATCATCGAAAATATCTCCGAACTCTTTAATAGCTGAAACAATTCCAGCCCTCGGAGTGTCCAACAAGTCCAACGCAGGACCCAATATTGGGATATCAAAAACAGGATTGCTTTCCTTCGTCGGAGCCGAAGGAAGAGCAAATTGTCTTGGATCAAACAAAGGGGAAGTCTTAGCGACTTCCGTGTCAGCACCTAAACCAAGATCCTGATACATGGCATCTCTAGTAAGTTGTTTAGCTACCTGAGGTGTATAAACAAACGGTTTTATATCTTGTGGTTTAAAAGATTTTTCTGGGAGAGCCATACATCACTTCCCAGTCATACCCATAAACGCACCCAGTTCCTCATTCAACTTGTATTGCTCCTGCCCTTCAAGCCACAACTTAAACGCTTTAAGCTGATCCAACACTTCATCATTAGGAGCAGCAATACCAGTCAACGGATTTACCATCATCGGGCTTGTCTCATCAGGCTTCCACATTTCATTAGCCCAATTATCCAAAAGATCAAACTGAGACATAGCAATCACTTCATCAACACCTAAACCTAAGACACCAGTCAAAGATTTTGCGTAAGCAGCTACAGCTTCATTCTGTTTCGCTTGCTCTTCGTCTTCAATCTTTCCTTCAAGTTTCTTCATCTCAATGGCATTCAAACTGTCATTCAACCATCTTTGAATAGACTGAGCTTGCAAAGCAGTATTCATCAACATGTTCGCACGACTAGTGCTCATGTTGCTCATGTTGATATTCTGAATCTGATCCGCAGCAAAATTCAAAACACCTTGAATTTGTAAGCCTGCTTCAGCACCAGAACGATAACTTGTCCCAAGAAGAGCTTGCGTTTCGTTTAACGGTTCTTGCGTAAAAGCAGCAGGATCTCTAATCCCCATATCCGCTAAATAAGCTTGAGCAGCAGCTTCTTCGCCACCCATAGACTCAACCATAAAGGTGTAATCTTCTTTACGTTGATCCGCAGACTGCTGCAACAACCCTATTTTCGCTGCTTCTTGTTCATCAAGCTGCTCACCAAAAGCTGAAACGTCAGCGTCAAGCTGCGCCATCCCATAATCTGCATAATCCTTTAAAGACTGTTGAGCAGCAGCAGCGTTATCTCTAGCTGTTTGTTCTAACGCTTGATAATACTGATCTATAGCAGACGGCTCTTCAGTGTAAGGAGTGAATTGCCCAGTCTCGTTTGGATCTCGTGGTTCTGCACCAAACGGGCCAGTAATACTACCCAAACGAGGATCGTTGGGCTGCAAAGAAGGCGGATCTACCCGAGGCGGCCTTGGAGCAGGAATAAATTGCCCAGATTGGTTAGGATCTCCAAGCCCTGTAGTTTGTGGCGCTTGGTTTTTTGCCCATGCTTCAGAAGAAAAATAGTCGCTGCCTAAAGTGTTATTCCAAAGCCAGCTTGTTAAGTCCCCAAGACCTCCAAAGTATCCTTCTTGTTTAAGAAGTTTTTCAGCGTCTTTACTAACTGTAGGTGCAGAAGCTTTAGTGTAAGAATAACGTGACTTTGGTTTTGTATTTTTATCATCACTAGGATCATCAATAGCCATTAGACACTGAACTCCTTGATCTTGGACGCCATATTCGCCCTAATTTGGTCAGCGTCAGACAACATCGAATTCACGTTCGTTTGAAACTCACTAAAATCTGCTTCATCCCCAGCAAGACTTAAATCCCTCAAACCTCTCAGCGCCTGATTCATAGTGCGACCCTTATAGCGAACCTCATCCCCTACAGATCGACCCAAAGTCTTTTCTTTAATTCCACTGTTAAAAACGTTTCTTGCGTTCAAACGATCAATAAGACCTTCTCTGTCTCTCGCAGCGTAACGACCAATATCCCCCAACGTCATAGCCGTATCAGCAGTAAGATCTGAACGCTGAACACCCAACCGCATCTTCGTCATTGCATTCTGGATAGCGGAGTTCATCATGGTTCTAGGATCACCGAATGACCTGTCATGTATGACACCCCCTGCATAGGGGGAACCCTCACGAAGAGTGTTGAGAGAAGGGGCGTTGCCTGAAGCTAACGCCCCAAAAGAAGCCGCATCAATATCAGCATAATTAGGGGCAACACTCGTTCGACCTTGAACACGACTAGGCCGTGGCGCACCGTACTCTGCCTCAGCAAAGTTCAAAGCACGACCACGAGCAAGATTCTTTCCCTTGATAGGGCGATAGCTGTAATTATCCATCGGTTCAATAATCGCCATAACTACTCCTACAATTAATCTTCAGGCGTCCCACATTTATCGCAGTCACAAGCACATTGAGCCGCTTCAAGATTGGCAATGTGAACTCGCATCAATGCAAGTTCCCATTCCATCTTGCCACGCTCACTCAAAGAATCTAAAACTTCTTCGATACCTACATCAGCACTCATGCTGGATCAGGTGCCTCAACATCTGGAGCACCTTGAATCGGAGCAGGGCCTACAAGAGCGTCAACCTCA
>MDSY01064053.1_pt1 | contig 16346 bp, 19 predicted proteins | sample 811131 | NCBI WGS metagenome assembly MDSY01 (sample SAMN05326643, study PRJNA326480) | marine metagenome | isolation source: seawater | place: Atlantic Ocean: South West | collected 2010
CCTAAGTCAGCGCCAAACCCAGCTTCAGTCACAACATAGTCAGCCATATCTACTCCTAATTGAGTAGCAATATATGAGTTACATCCATGGGCAATATTAGCAAAAGGGCCTCCATGAATTAAGACTGGGTTATGCTCCAATGTTTGAACCAAATTAGGCATAAAAGCATCTTTTAACAAAGCAGACATTGAGCCTTGGGCTTTTAGATCCTTTGCATATATCGGTGATTTACTCTTATCAAGATTTTGTGCAACTTGTATTTCTCCCAATCTATTTGTCAAGTCATCTAATGAAGATGCTAAGCAAAAAATTGCCATCACCTCACTTGCTACTGAAATATCAAATCCACCTTGATATTGATAGCGAGCATTATCTATAGTGATTTTTCTTAAGGACCTATCATTCATATCTAACCCTCTTTTGAAGGTAATTGCATCTGGATCAATCCCTAATTCATTTCCATGATAAATATGATTATCAATCAGTGCTGAAAGAAGATTGTTTGCTGAGGTAATGGCATGGAAGTCTCCGGTAAAATGTAAGTTAATATTCTCCATTGGAATTGCCTGCGCATACCCCCCTCCTGTAGCACCGCCCTTCATACCAAATACAGGCCCTAATGAAGGCTCACGCAAGCACGCTACGACACTTCTACCTTGACTTGCAATAGCGTCAGTTAATCCAATTGTCGTTGTTGTCTTACCCTCACCTGCTGGAGTTGGGCTCATTGCAGTAACTAAGATCAGTTTTCCATCTTTTTTTTCTGATTGTTTTAACTCTTTGATATTGATTTTTGCCATATAAGGGCCAAAATTAACCAATGCCTCTTGAGTAATATTTATTTTCTCTGAAATGTCTCCAATTTTTTGCAAATGCGCACTTTGTGCAATTTCTAGATCTGATAACATAGGCTCGCTTTATACTTTTTAAAAATTTAATCTTAACTTAATTTTTAATCAAACATGCCGTTTTTGTAAAAATATTTTCAGTTCTTTTTCTTCCATATGAGGCGTAAACATGCTAATAAAATCAAATGTAAAACCACGTATAAAAGTATCCTGCCTCACGCCAATATAGGTTGTACTTGTAGGAAATAGATGACTGACATCGCGACTCACAAGATTTTTATCTTTATTTTCATCAAAAGCCATTTCAGCAATAAGCCCCACTCCAAGATTGAGGCTAACATAGGTCTTGATTACATCAGCATCAATAGCAGTCAACATAATATTAGGGTTAATATTAGCCTCTTTAAAAACTTTTGACACGATGGTACTGCCAGTAAATGCATAGTCATAAGTAATCATTGGATAACTCGCTAGATCCTTAAGAGTAATATCTTTAACCAAGAGTAGTGGGTGATCTTTTTGCATTACTAAACAACGGTTCCAAGAATAACAAGGAATACAAAATATCTTGTTATTCAAACTAATAGATTCCGTAGCAATTCCAACATCTGCTTCACCATTTAAAATTTGTTCTGTAACCTGCGACGGATTCCCTTGATGGATATTTAAATTAATTTTAGGATATTTTTTAACAAAAGACTCAACCACAACTGGTAGCTTGTAACGTGCCTGTGTATGTGTTGTTGCAATTGTGAATGAACCGCTATCTTTTTTTTCATACTCCTCTGAAATATTTTTTATATTTTTTACTTCACGTATGATCTCAGCTATTGATTCATATACCCTAAGACCTGGCTCAGATAGTCCAGTAAGTCTTTTTCCATTTCTATGAAATATCTGTACCCCAATTTCTTCTTCTAAGACCTGTATTTGCTTACTTACACCTGGTTGCGAGGTATGAATTGATTCAGCGGCTCTTGATATATTGAAGTTATTTTGCACGACTTCAAAAATACATCTTAATTGTTGTAGTTTCATATATTAAAAAGTTATATAAATAGTATTTATTATTATTAAAATAATATATGAAATTCTGTTATATTTCATCAGAATTTTAATAAAAGTAACAAAAACTATGGGATTTACAATATCAGGATTCATTATTGGTATGCTCGTTGGACTTACAGGGGTTGGTGGTGGCTCATTAATGACCCCACTTTTAGTGATTATTTTCAAAATTAATCCCGCTATTGCTATTGGTACCGACCTTCTATATGCGGCTATTACCAAATCAGCAGGAATATTATCTCACGGGAAAATGGGCCATATTGACTGGAATGTTGTCAAAAAATTGATGCTTGGAAGCATTCCAGCTTCATTAATTACAACCTACTACCTCAAAGAGATTGATTTAACCTCTCCTATTACGCTTCATTGGATTGAGGTAGGTCTTGGAATTGCACTCCTTTTGACTGCTATGGCTGTTTTTCTTCAACCTAGAATTATAAAAAAAGTAGCTGAGAAAAAGATTAAGCGTGCTAGTAATACAAAAATACTCACTATTTTATTAGGGCTCATATTAGGTTGTGTTGTTACCCTTACATCTGTAGGGGCTGGGGCACTAGGAGTTACAGCCTTGCTTTTACTATACCCAGGGATGAAAACAAAACGTATTATTGGTACAGATATTGCTCATGCGGTACCATTAACCCTTTTTGCGGGCTTAGGACATTACAACTTAGGGAACGTTGATTTAATGCTACTAAGCGCACTGCTTATAGGTTCCATACCTGGTATATGGTTAGGGAGTTATCTAAGTGCAAAAATTGATGAGAACAAACTTCGATATATCTTAGTGATAATTTTATTGTTGGTTGGCGTAGAATTGATTTTGAATAATTAAAGGTATGTTGTATGTATAAATATGATCAGATTGATCAAAAATTAGTTGATGAAAGAGTTAATCAATATTCAGACCAGCTTCATCGCTATCTGAATAAGGAATTATCAGATGAAGAGTTTAGGCCATTAAGACTTCAAAATGGTCTATACATTCAAAGGCACGCTCCTATGCTAAGAGTCGCCATTCCTTATGGAATGCTTTCCTCAAAACAATTGAGAAAATTAGCAGATATTGCTGATAAGTTTGATCGTGGTTACGGTCACTTTAGTACACGTCAAAATATTCAATTTAATTGGCCAAAGTTAGAAAATACACCAAAAATACTTAAAGAATTAGCCGAGGTTGAAATGCATGCTATTCAAACCTCAGGAAACTGTATTCGTAATATCACTACAGATCAATTTGCAGGTGCTACTCCTGATGAAATAGTTGACCCTAGATACATTGCAGAAATTATAAGACAATGGAGCACCTTTCATCCTGAGTTTGCTCTTCTTCCTCGAAAATTCAAAATTAGCGTAACTGGCTCAGCAAAAGATCGAGCCTTAGTTCAGGCACATGATATTGGTCTCGAATTTTCAAAAAATACTATAGGCAAGATGGTAATTAAAGTTTGGGTTGGAGGAGGTTTAGGTAGAACGCCAGTTATAGGAAGTGTTATTCGAGAAGAGCTTGAATGGCAGCACATTTTAACTTATTGCGAGGCCATTCTTCGGGTCTACAATCTTTATGGCCGAAGAGATAACATGTATAAAGCAAGAATAAAAATTCTAGTTAAGGCTTTAGGTATTGATGAATTCAAGAAATTAGTTGAAAAAGAGTGGGCTTTTATAAAAGACGGGCCAAATACTATTGATGAAAAAGAACTAAATCGTGTTGCCTCATTTTTTACTGCTCCTGATTACAAAAAAAGTAAGTCTATTAATTTAGATAAATTTATAGATAATAAATATTTTATTAAATGGTTATCTCGAAATACTCATTCTCACAAAATAAAAGGATATCGCTCAGTAACATTATCGTTAAAAGCGAATCAGAATGCTCCAGGAGATGCAACTGCAAAACAGATGCATGCAGTAGCTGAACTTGCAGATAAATATAGCTTTAGTGAGCTTCGTGTTTCACATGAACAAAATTTAATTTTAGCTGATGTTGAGGAATCGCAGCTGTATGAATTATGGGAACAAGCAAAATTGCATAATCTTACAACACCAAATATTGGACTTTTAACTGATATCATCTGTTGCCCTGGGGGAGACTTCTGCTCTCTCGCTAACGCAAAAAGTATTCCAATCGCGGAATCAATACAGACATTATTTGATGATATGGATTACCTTCATGATATTGGGGATATTAGTCTAAACATATCTGGATGTATGAATGCATGTGGACATCATCATGTTGGTCATATTGGTGTATTAGGTGTAGATAAAGATGGTAGTGAATGGTATCAAGTTACCTTGGGAGGCGACCAAGGAAATAATGCAAGCATTGGAAAGGTAATTGGGCCTTCTTTTTCTTCTGAGGAAATGCCCATAGTAGTAAAAAAAATAATAGATGTATATGTGCGACAGAGACATGAAGGTGAATTGTTTATTGACTGTGTAAAAAGAATTGGAATTGAACCATTTAAATCTCGCGTCTATGGAGATGAAGTATGACAACAATTAAATCACAACTTATTTACGATAAAACTATTATTAAAGATGAGTGGCTAACAATTGAACTTCCTAAAATTAACGTTGAAGTAAAAAAACAAGCCGGAAAAGTTGTACTTTTTAAGTTAACTGGAGAAGAGTACCCTACAGAGGAACAAGTTAATAAAACAGTATTTCCAAGCTCAGGTAAAATTTTACTACATCTAAAGGTTTTAATTAAACATCAAGAGCTCTTAAAAAATCGGATTAAAAACCAAGATATTGGATTCTGGTTTGCAACACACGAAGAGATAGAGGATTCTCTTTTATTGCTAGATGACATTAATCAATTTCCTTTGATTGCAGTTAATATTGAGAAATTCTCTGATGGTCGAATCTTCTCTCGTGGAAAGCAATTAAGAATTAAATATGGTTTTAATAAAACATTAAGGGCTTTTGGAGATGTTCTAAGAGATCAACTCTTCTTTTTAAAAAGATCAGGATTTAATAGTTACTTGATTAGAAAAGATCGAGATGCTATCAATGCTCTCAAAGGCCTCAATGACTTCAGTAATCCATATCAAGGTGCGTTAGACACTATTAATCCTGTATGGAAACGTATAAAACGATAATCTAAAAATGAGAGAAAAATGAACAAAGACATATCCAACCTTAACGATGAGATAAGGGATAAAAAGCCGATAGAAATAATAAAGTGGGCATTAGAAAAAAGTAATAATCCTATACTTACTACAAATTTTCGTCCTTATGAGGCTGCGATAATACACTTATGTACAAAAGTTATGCCTGATATCAAAGTTGTATGGTGTGACTCTGGTTACAATACAAAGGCAACATATATCTATGCTGAAAAAATTATTTCTCATCTAAATTTGAACCTTAAATTATATGTACCCTCACAAACATCTGCTCATAGAGAAATTTTTATGGGGCCGGTTCCAGGTATTGAAGATCCAAGGCATGAAGAATTTACAGAACAAGTTAAGCTAGAGCCGTTTAATAGAGCTATGGAAGAAATTAAACCTGACTTATGGATAACAAATCTAAGAAAAGGGCAGACTGACTTTAGAAATAAAATAGATATATTAACTGAAACCAATCAAGGTCTTTTAAAAATAAGTCCTTTCTACTATTGGTCAGATTCAGATTTAGATGTTTATATGAGCGAACATAGTCTAGATAATGAATTTGATTATTTTGATCCTACAAAAGTAGATGAAAAAAGAGAATGTGGTCTTCACAATCAAGGTGACAAATCATGAAAAAATTATTAACACATTTAGATTGGTTGGAGTCAGAAGCTATTCATATTATGAGAGAAGTTGCGGGGCAATGCAGTAACCCGGTTTTACTTTTTTCTGGTGGAAAAGATTCTTTATGCTTATTAAGAATTGCAGAAAAAGCATTTAGACCTGGTAGATTTCCTTTCCCATTAATGCATATAGATACTGGGCATAACTATTCTGAAGTAATTAACTTTAGAGATAAAAAAGTGCGTGACTTGGATGAAAGATTAATTGTAGCCTCTCTTGAAGACTCAATGAAGAAGGGTACGATTGTTTTAAAGTCTAATGATGAACCAAGAAATAAATATCAATCCATTACTCTTTTAGAGGCCATCGAAGAGCATGGGTTTGATTGTTGTATTGGTGGTGCAAGAAGAGATGAGGAAAAAGCACGGGCGAAAGAACGAATAATGAGTTTTAGAGATGAGTTTGGACAATGGGACCCAAAAAATCAACGACCAGAATTATGGGATTTGTATAACGCAAAAGTACACAAAGGAGAAAACATTCGTGCATTTCCCATCTCTAACTGGACAGAAATGGATGTCTGGCAATATATCGAAAGAGAAAATTTAGAATTACCGAGTATTTACTTTGCTCATAAACGAGATATTGTTAGAAGAAATGAATCCATTGTTCCTATTACTGAAGTAACTCCAATTAAAGCAGGAGAGAAAATTGAAAACATAATGGTTCGTTTTAGAACTGTTGGTGATATTACCTGCACAGCTCCTGTAGAAAGCGATGCTGATGATGTAAATAAGATTATTCTTGAAACCGCAAGCACTGTCATTACAGAGCGAGGTGCCACCCGCCTAGATGATCAAACTTCAGATGCTGCGATGGAAGAAAGAAAAAAAGAAGGGTATTTCTAAAATGACAGAACAAAAAAATAATAACGTATTGCGCTTCATGACTTGCGGAAGTGTAGATGATGGTAAGAGCACTCTTATTGGACGACTGCTATTTGATAGTAAAATGATTCTTACCGACACTCTAAACCAAATTGAAAAAACCTCAAAAAAAAGAGGTATGAATGCTATTGATCTTTCTTTAATTACTGATGGACTTCAGGCTGAAAGAGAGCAAGGTATTACGATTGATGTTGCATACCGCTATTTTACAACCGGTACTCGTAAATACATCATTGCTGATGCTCCAGGACACGAGCAATACACCAGGAACATGGTAACTGCTGCATCTACTGCGCAGCTTGCTATCATTCTTGTAGATGCCAGAAAAGGTCTACTTACTCAAACCCGAAGACATACCTATCTCTCTAAATTAGTAGGAATCAAACATATACTAGTTGCAATTAACAAAATGGATCTAATTGACTATGACGAATCTAGCTACCATCAAATCTGTAAAGACTATTTGCAATTCGCAAATGATATTAACCTTGTAAGCCCTGGAGTTAATATAGAATTTATACCAATGTCTGCATTAAATGGAGATATGATTGTAGAAAGAGGAGATTCTCTTTCATGGTTTAAGGGGCCAACACTATTTGAATTTCTTGAGAAACTTGATACTAGTGAAGATATTAAAGAGTCTACCTTAAGATTTCCAGTACAGTTTGTCTGTCGCCCCCATGCATCTGATAATAAAGAGCTGCATGATTTTAGAGGGTTCATGGGCAGAATTGAGTCTGGTCTATTAAAAGTAAACGATAAAATTAAGGTCTTGCCATCCGGTCATGAGTCCAAGGTAATAGAAATTCGAGTAGGCGACCAACTGATAAATGAAGCAATCCCAGAGCAATCAGTTACTGTATCACTATCGAATGAAATTGATATCTCTCGCGGGGATATGCTAGTTCATCAAAATGACTCAATTAATGCAGTTAAAGATTTTTCAGCTATGGTTTGTTGGTTAGCAGAAGCACCCCTATCCCTAAGTCGCACTTACCTAGTAATGCATACAACTAGAGTCTCTAAGGTTAAAATTACACAAATTCATCATAAGGTAAATATTCAAAATCTAGAAATGGAAAACGCAGAAACACTAAAAACCAACGATATCGCGCAACTCTCATTCAAATTAGCCCAACCTCTAATTGTTGATAATTATGAGGATAATCGAAGTACTGGTGCTTTTATTATTGTTGATGAAAGTACCTATCATACTGTTGGAGCTGGGATGATTCAATCGATAGCCTAGAGATAGAAAATAAATTAAAATAATACTGAAGATTATATAGAGGAAGATTATGACGTATGTAGTAACCGAAAACTGTATTCAATGTAAATACACTGATTGTGTAGATGTTTGTCCAGTCGACTGCTTTGTTGAAGGACCAAACTTTCTTGCAATTGATCCAGACGAGTGTATAGATTGTACATTATGTGTCGCCGAGTGCCCTGCTGAAGCAATCTTTGCTGAAGACGATGTTCCAGCTGACCAACAAGATTTTATTGAAATTAATGCAAGATTAGCTAAGGTATGGCCAATAATAACAGCTAGGAAAGAAGCTATCCCTGATGCTGATAAATCAAACGGACAGCCTAATAAAAGAGAGTTACTTAATGAAGGGTAATATAAACTAAGGTAATTTATTGGAGAAAGTTTTGATATTGTCTATAAAATATAAAGAAGTAACAAGCATCTTAATATTTTCACTAATATTATTTGGATGTGCAAAATTTATTGATATTGAGCCAGGCTCAGAAAGTATTAATATCGTAAATAAATTTAATAAAGATCAATGCGTCATAAAAAGTACGGTAACAGTTAGCGTCCTCTCTGAGGTAGGCTTTATTGACAGAGATCCCGACTCAATTAAACTAGATTTAAATCAACTAGCGAAAAATGCAGCTATTACTAACAAAGGTAATACCATAATCAAAATTGGCTCTTCAGAAAATGGAAAGGCTACCTACCAAATATTAAATTGTCAGTAATTAGTAAATCTACAATCATAATTATAGCTACAATTCTTTTGAGATAAACAATGCAGTTATTAGAAAAATTTGAGAGTTTTATAGGGGTTTTATCTGGTTGGGTTTGGGGACCTCCAATGTTAATTTTGCTTTTTGGGACCCATATCTATCTTACCTTCCTCCTAAGAGGTTTACAATTTAGATCGCTTCCGCTCGCCTTTAAAATTATTTTTACTAAAGATAAGGGGAAAGGAGATATCTCTCAATTTTCCTCATTAATGACTGCTTTAGCAGCAACTGTAGGGATCGGTAATATAGTTGGAGTTGCGACAGCTATTACATTGGGTGGTCCTGGTGCTATTTTTTGGATGTGGTTGACAGGCCTCTTAGGTATGGCAACAAAATATTCAGAAGGATTACTAGCTGTAAAGTATCGCGAAAAAGGTCCAAATGGTATGCGCGGAGGGGCAATGTACTATATTTCTAAGGGGGCCAACATGCCATTATTGGGCGCTTTTTTTGCATTCTTTACAGTAGTCTCTGCATTTGGTGTCGGGAATATGGTTCAAGCAAACTCATCTGCACATATCTTCGAAAGTGCCTTTAATATATCTACTCATTGGACAGGAATATTTTTAGCGATTCTCACTGGACTCGTTATCATTGGTGGAATTAAATCAATAGGCCGCTTTGTGTCTATACTTGTTCCTTTTATGATTATTCTTTATATCGGCACCATGCTAGTTACTTTATCATTACGTTTTGATCAAATACCACATGCATTTTCATTAATATTCAATAGTGCATTTAATGGTGCATCTGCCACAGGTGGTTTTGTAGGTGCAACTATTGCCGCTGCAATTCGTTTTGGTGTAGCTAGAGGTCTATTCTCAAATGAAGCAGGTCTAGGGTCTGCCTCAATTGTTGCAGCATCGGCAAGAACAAAAGACCCAGTCAGTCAGGCACTTGTAACAATGACTGGAACCTTTATCGATACTATCGTAGTGTGTACTTTAACAGCACTAGTCATTCTAACTACTGATGTATGGACACTAGGAATTAGCGCAGGTGAATTAACAAGTAAAAGTGTAGAGGCTGCATTAGGTTATGGTGGGGTTATTATTATTGCATTTTCAACAGCCTTGTTTGCATTCTCAACACTTATTGGCTGGAGTTACTATGGAGAAAAAGGTCTAGAATTTTTGATGGGCACTAATATAATAAAATACTACAGAATTGCTTATGTATTTGCTGTCTTTATTGGCTCGACAATGAGCTTAGGTCTAATTTGGAATTTGTCAGATATTACGAATGGCATGATGGCTATTCCTAATCTAATTGGGTTGTTGCTACTTAGCAAAATTATTAAGAGTGAAACGAACAAATATTTCATCAAAAAATAATTTTTTTTGCTTTGAATAGTGCAAAGAATAGACTAACTAGACATTAACATAGGTAAGAGTAGAATAGTCCTTCTAGAATATGACAATCGAAGTCTATTCTAAAAAAGATAGTAAAATAAAAATAACCTTCCCGACCAAAAAAAATGGTTACGCGGTAGCAAAACTTATTCAATGCTGCCCCCCGCTTGATTTAAATTCGACTTATCATTATTTAATACAGTCCCATTATTTCAATCAAACTTGTTCTGTTGCTTTTGAGGGTGAGAAAGTTATTGCTTTTGTTTCAGGTTTTATAAATCCGGCAAATAAAAATTGTCTTTTTATTTGGCAAGTAGCAATAGATGAAAGTTATAGAGGTAAAGGCCTCGGTATCGAGTTAATTGAGTTTTTATTAGATCAAAATAAAGATGTTAATACTATTGAAACTTCCATAACAAAAAATAATATAGCATCAAGAAGAATGTTTCAAAAAATTGTAAAAAAATACGAAGCCACAATGTCTGAGAGAATTCTATTCGACAAGCATGAAGATTTTTCTAACGAGCATGAATCAGAAATACTAGTCACAATAAGTCAAATTAAATAAAGGTAAGACATGAAAATATTTGAAGAGATTGAATCAGAAGTTCAGAGTTATGCAAGATCATTTCCAAGGGTCTTTAACAGAGCCCAGGGTGAGTATCTATATGACCTTGAAGGAAATCAATACCTAGATTTTTTAGCTGGCGCGGGCACATTAAATTACGGCCATAATAATCCTGTACTAAAAAAATCTTTATTAAATTATATAGAATCAGATGGCATTACTCATGGACTTGATCTACATACTAAGGCAAAAGGAGAGTTTCTTAAGACATTTAATGAGAAAATTTTAAAACCTCGAAATATGGATTATATGGTTCAATTTACTGGGCCCACAGGTGCAAATGCTGTTGAAGCAGCTATGAAGTTAGCCAGAACAATCAAAAAGCGACAAACCATTATTAATTTTACAAACGGTTACCATGGGGTAACAATGGGAGCACTCGCTGCAACTGGCAACCAACACCATCGTGGTGCTGCAGGTACATTACTAACTGGAATAGACACTCTTCCCTATGATGGTTATATGGGTGATGATATTGATACATCGGCTTACCTTGATAAAGTTTTAACCGATTCAAGTAGTGGTATAGATCATCCAGCAGCGATTATTGTTGAAACCGTTCAGGGCGAAGGTGGGATAACTGCCGCTAGTTTTGATTGGCTGAGAAGTATACAAAAAGTTTGTGATAAGCATGACCTGCTATTGATAATTGATGACATACAAGCAGGTTGCGGGAGGACTGGTACATTTTTTAGTTTCGAAGAGATTGGTATAAGCCCAGATATTATTACACTATCAAAATCATTAAGTGGGTACGGCCTTCCCTTTGCAGTTGCACTTATCAAGCCAGAGCATGATATATGGAAACCAGGTGAGCATAATGGGACCTTCCGTGGCAACAACCTAGCTTTTGTTACAGCTAAAGAAACAATTGACCACTACTGGTCTGATGAATTATTTACAAATGAAGTTAGAAAAAAAGGTAAGTATATTTCTGAACGTGTTCAAAAAATTATTAAGGTCTATGGAGAAGGTAACTTTTCGTCCCGAGGTCGAGGAATGTTTCAAGGTCTAAATTGTGTCAACGGAGATCTGGCCAACAAAATCACCAAGTTATCTTTCAAAAAAGGTTTAATGATCGAAACTAGTGGGGCTGATGATCATGTAATTAAATTCTTATGTCCACTTACAATTTCTGATCAAAATTTAAAAAAAGGTATTGATATATTAGAAGATGCAATTAAAGCAGTTTGTGCTTCAACAAATAATTTTGATGAAGAAGTAGATTACTTCCATAATGACTATGAGGTTGAGTCATGATTGTAAAAAAAGTTGAACAATGCAATAAAGTTGAAGATCCCAATGGAAAATGGAATAGCATTCGTATGCTTCTAAAGGAAGATGGAATGGGCTTCTCTTTTCATATCACAACCATCTATAAAGATTCAAAAATTAGAATGCATTATGTCAACCATCTTGAATCCGTTTATTGTATTTCTGGTCAGGGTGAGATTACTGATCTAAAAAATAAACAATCTTTTAAGATTGAACCTGGGGTCCTTTATGCATTAAATGTTCATGATGAGCATGTATTGAGTTGTGATGAAGAAATGAAATTAGCTTGTGTTTTTAATCCACCCATCAAGGGCGATGAAGTGCATAACAAACTGGGCGCGTACGAGATTGATTAATCGTGATTTTTTCTTTTTTAATTATTTTATTTGTTATTGCCCTTGTTGGATTATCTGCAGGATTTCTTAGTAAACCAAATAAATCTGACTATTATCTAGCCGGAAAATCTCTAAGTCCATGGATAGTCGGCTTGTCTGCTATGGCAACCAACAACAGTGGCTATATGTTTATCGGATTAATTGGATTCACATACCTAGTTGGACTTCCCTCAATTTGGCTCATGGTAGGTTGGATACTCGGTGACTTTTTAATCTCAAGAATCGTACATAAAAAAATCAATGAAGCTGTAACAGAAAATTCCAATGTCACCTACGCATCAGTTGTCGGTGCATGGTCAGAACAAGGTCAATTTATTACAAAATTTATAGGATTATTAAGCCTTATATTCCTAATTGTTTACGCCTCCGCTCAATTTGTTTCAGGTGGAAAAACATTAATGGTTGTATTTGGATGGGATCTTTGGCTAGGCATTAGCATAGGTTCATTTATTGTCTTTACGTATACCATGGTTGGAGGTATTCGAGCATCAATATGGACCGATGTAATTCAAGCTTTTGTTATGGTCATCTCAATGATAATTTTAGTTATCTCATGCATAGTTAGTTTAGGTGGAATCGATATTGCATTCGATAAATGGCTGCTAGTTGATAATTATTTAAATTTCTTTCCACCTGAAATTCAGAGCTCTCTTTTTTTAAAATTTATTTATCCTATAAGTTGGCTTGTCGCTGGTTTATTTGTTATTGGCCAGCCTCATATTATGGTTAGATTTATGGCGTTAAAAGATTCTAGTTTAGTTAAAAAATCTCGTTATCATTATTATATTTGGTATCTCCTTTTCTATTTTTTAGCTTTTTGTGTTGGAATGCTTTCTAGAATTTATTTGGATAATAATAGTACCTTTGACCCTGAATTAGCATTGCCATTAATGGCACTCGAATTATTAAGCCCCTTTATGATTGGAATAATTATTGCTGGAATTTTTGCTGCAACTATGTCAACAGCAGACTCATTGATAATAAACTGTTCAGGAAATATCTCACAAGATTTATTTAAAACAAAAAAATTCTCAACTACTCAAATCAAACTAATTACCTTTACCGTAGCATTAGCGGCGGCAGCTATAGCCTTAATCAATAATAATAGTGTGTTCCAAATTGTTATTTACGCATGGACTCTTCTAGGAATAACTTTTGCACCGCTTATAATTATCTTATCAATGAATGATAAGATTTCAATCAAAAACTACATGATTGGTGTTGTTATTGGCACAGTAAGTTTTTTTTTAATCAACTATTACGACATAAGTAAATTTATTTACGCTGGATTTATCCCTTTTATTTTAAACCTATCGTATGTTTATTTACAACGACAAACTAAATGAATGATTTAATTCTCTTTATCTTTATCTCCAATATAAATATCATAAAGAAGTACCCACCTTCTTTCGTCGCGCACTATTTTTTCCACTCCATGGAATGAATTATTGCACTTTATAAATCCAAATACAGAGTTAGGCAGGAAATCATTAGTATGAATTTTAATAAAATCATCATGAAGATGATGCTTAAGTCCTGCACATTTAAAGGATCCATCTTTTGGAATATAAATTGAGGTACCAAGTTCTATTTGAGAATCATCACTTGGAAGATAAAAAAGAAATGACATAACTTTTTTTGGAGAGTCCGTATGAGGGCCTAGACTATAATTTAAGGTGTCATTGATTAAAGATAGCTCATCATAAAAGTATAACTTTTTAAAATCAGGGAATCTTGCTTCTACATATGCTGAAAATTTCGTGGTGAGTAAAAAATTCTTAATTCCCCCAGACAAAAATTGCTTTCGAAAATTACTCCAGAATAAATATTTTTTATCACTTAAAACACCTAATGATTTATCGTCTAAATTCAAAGCAAACCTTTCGTCGTAGACTCCCTTATGAACTGGTCTTACATCACTTAAAACTTTTAGTTGATCAAAATGCGGGAGATGATTAATAATCTTGGTATAAAATGAGTCTGTAAATATGTTGTTTATATATAAATGTGGATAAGGAAAAATATTAATTTGTTTGTTTGCAATCTTATATACTATTTTTAATTCTTCAGAAATATCCATATTTTATAATCTATATTTTTGTTTAAAAATTATCGTGTCATCAATTGAATCATTATATATAAATTAATATGCTCAGGTAATGTGTATATTATATATATTTTAAAATTAAAAATGGGAGGTTAATAAATGAGTGATAAGGACCTAATCAGTAAAACTATAAGTCATTATATAAAAGGGGCAATATCAGGAAACGGAGATGATATGAAGCCAGCATTTCATAGTGAGGCAACAGTTTTTGGGTACATCGGAGATGATTTATTTTCTGGACCAATAAAAAATCTTTTTGATTGGATTGATGAAAATCCTGCGGCCACTGAACTAAATGCAAATATTGTTAGCATTGATATTGAAGGAACAGTCGCGACAGCTAGACTAGAGTCTGATAATTGGTCTGGTCATAAATTTACCGACTTATTTACTTTGTTAAAGCTTGATAATCACTGGAAAATAATGAATAAAGTTTTTCATCTACACAAATAATTTTAAATCTTATTTCACAATAACATTAATCTTTTTTGAGATTAATGGTGGCTGATGTGGCACATGCATGTGATTGCCTAGTATTAATTGTAGCGTGTTAATTCCCTTATCTAATTTAATATCAGTTTCTGTCTGACCCATACCAAAGTGAATTAAATTTTTATTGCTAGGCAAGGGTAATTTTAGATCTGGAAGTTCAGCTAAGTTGACTAATAAATGATGATGGCCCGTATTTTTCTTAATCGTTCCTGCTGGTGCAACACCCAAATCTTTAAGTCCAAATACTACTTTCACTGGGTTAGTAACTTCTTCACCATCTTTAGGAGATATTATATATATGGGCTCATTCTTATCTCCATTTTCTGTTACAAAAGAAGATAACTTTGTTTGCTGTTCATATAAATTTTTGAAGTATTCGTGAGTAATGTATGAGGCTGTAATGAAACCTGCAGCAAAAACTAGCAGAAAAATAATCGTTGTTTTTAAATTTTTCATTGTTTTACCGGGTGTCCTTTTTTTCCATGCTTTCCACATCCAATAGAGACCTGCCAAAGTCAATACAATAGCAAGTGCAATAACCCATGGATTATTGGCTATTGCGGCACCACTAGCTCCAAATATTAAGAATAAAAAACCATTAAGATAGCATGCTGGACACATAATATTTCCGTTAAATATTGACCGTCTGAATTGTATAGTAAATCCCTCATACTAGGAATTTATTATGCTTTATAGTGAATATTAAGTTTGAAAAAAATATTTTTGCACTAAAAGTGTCGCCAAAATAATTCCAAGTGAAGAGACACCTAAGGATATGTAAAAATTAGTCCCATTTTTTAACAAGTAGCTTAATAGAAATAAGAATGGAAGCACTGGTAATATAAACATAAGAGTTTCGTGCGTAAGCATTGCTATTTTATTGGCATCCTTTGATTCTTCCCATATTAGCGTGAAGGACACAAATAATACAATTGGCATTGCAAGTAAAATAGCTGCCAACGTTGTACTTCTTTTACTGAGCTCAGTAGCTGCAACAATTATAATAACTGCAATAATAATTTTAAATAATATAGACATACTTTTCTGACACCAAAAAAAATAATTAATTCAATTACACCCAAAATCAATTTATTTATTAAAAAATTTGATATATACCCCTAAGGGGTATATAGTGTATTTAAAATTATAATTAAGGAAAACTAGTGAAAAATTGTTCTGAAACAAAACATCCAAATTATGAAAAACACATTACAAGAATAAATAAAGTTACAGGCCAATTAAATGGAATAAAAAAAATGATTGAGGAACGAAGATACTGCCCTGAAATCATAACACAGCTAAAAGCTGTTAGTTCCGCATGCAAGTCACTGGAGATTATTATGCTTCAAAAACACCTTGAAAGCTGTGTTGCAGAAGCATTTCATTCAAAAGATAAAAATATTCAAGATGAAAAAATTAAGGAATTAACAGATTTATATAAACGATAAAAA
>MDSY01044170.1_pt1 | contig 16345 bp, 17 predicted proteins | sample 811131 | NCBI WGS metagenome assembly MDSY01 (sample SAMN05326643, study PRJNA326480) | marine metagenome | isolation source: seawater | place: Atlantic Ocean: South West | collected 2010
GTCATCACCACGCATGGCCAATTTTTGGTTTGCGTAAAGCTACCATCGCAGTCGTAAAGCGCGGCGGGCAAAGGTACAGGTACAGGCAAACTCAACAAATCTGTAGAATGGGTTTGATTGAGCCATACAGGTTGACGTTCTAGGTCTAGGTCATGCTGCATTTGCAGGCGATGCTGCTCAACACGTTCTGGACAATCCTTCACATGCCTTGCAAGATTGAATCCTGCGAGGCCTGACAATAAGGCATCATCACCTAAATCACTTAAACCTTTTAGGCCACGAGTAGTGGAGACTGCACGAATATTGGAAGGTGCGGGCCAGTTTGGTGTTAAGTAACACAGTGGCAGACCCGTATGGCGCACTAGAAGCGAGAGTGAGGATTAAGTTTAGTATCGATAGTTAAGTGCTTAAGCAAGTCAATCATATCGTCTGGCAAGTCAACCTCCCACTCCATATCTTCATGGGTGATGGGGTGCATTAGTTCCAAACGCTTGGCGTGAAGAGCTTGGCGCTTAAAACCACGTAAGCTATCCAAAAAATCTTCGTCACAACCTTTAGGTAAGCGCTGACGACCACCGTAAAGCGGGTCACCTTGCAATGGATAATTGACATGGGTCATGTGCACACGAATCTGGTGAGTACGCCCCGTCTCCAACTTTAAACGGATATGTGTATGGGCGCGGAATCGACGCAGCACCCGAAAGTGTGTAATAGCCTCTTTTCCTACGGCTGAAATAGCCATTTTCAAGCGATTGCGACTATGACGACCCATAGGTTCATCTACCGTACCACCACCCGTAAGCACTCCTTGAACAACCGCTTCATACTCGCGGCCCATGCTGCGGTCTTGCAGCTGGGCAACCAAGCCTGTTTGTGCAGGAAGAGTTTTAGCTACTACCATCAACCCCGTAGTGTCTTTATCTAAGCGATGGACTATACCAGCACGAGGCACACCATTAAGCTGTGGACAATGGTGGAGTAATGCGTTTAATAAGGTTCCACCGTGGTGGCCTGCAGCAGGGTGCACCACTAAACCAGCAGCTTTGTTAATAATGATGATATCGTCATCTTCATAAACGATATCAATATCTATGGGTTCTGGCTGCCAGCGCTCTTGAATTTCGATTTTACATTCTAGGGTGATTTTTTCACCACCGTAGAGTTTTTCTCTAGGTCGCAGTTGTTCACCGTTGACAAGTATATCGCCTTCTTCGATCCACTTTTTCAAGCGCGATCGTGAGTAATCTGGGAACGCCACGGCGGCAATTTGGTCAACTCGCATGCCTGCCCATTCGGGATCGACTTGCGCTTGGAGGGAAATAGTTTCGTGCATGTTAAGACTTTCGTTGGCGCTAGTTGAACTAGCATATTAAACTAGGGTCTATTGTACAGTATTTAAGGGCAATTACGTTGCTCTATAGACAATGATATACTCGACTCTCTCTGTAATAGGCAACTTAAACACTATGCGACTCAACACTTCAAACCGTTTTCTTCACATTTCTGGAATTTTGCTTATTGGTTTAATGCTGAGCGCATGCTCTAGCACTAGCAAAGAGCCTGTGGTTGAAGACGTAAAGCCAGAAGCAGAACTCTACTCCAGCGCTATGGTAAAGCTTGAAGCTGGCAACTACCGTCCAGCCATAGACGATTTAGAGGCTATGGAAGCTCGCTATCCTTATGGACGCTATTCTGAGCAAGCACAACTTGAGCTAGTTTATGCTTATTATCGCAGCAATCAGCCCGCTGCTGCCAAAACGGCAGCTGCCCGTTTTATCAGGTTACATCCAGATCATGAACATGTGGATTACGCATACTATTTGAGGGGCCTAACTGCCTTTGAAGAAAATAAAGGCGCCTTAGACCAATACTTAGGCACAGACAAAGCAAAAAGAGACCCAGGCGCAGCAAGAGATTCCTTTACTGATTTCTCGACTTTACTCAACCGCTTCCCCAATAGCAAATACGCTGCAGACTCTCGGGTGCGGATGATTTATTTACGAAATTTGTTGGCTAAGCATGAGATCCATGTAGCCGACTACTACATCTCCCGCAACGCTTGGCTGGCCGCATCTAACCGGGCCAAATATGTGGTGGAAAACTATCAGCTTACCCCCGCCGTAGAAACAGCACTGCAGATTATGGTGCAGGCTTATACAGAACTAGGGTTATTAGATAATGCCCGCAATGCTCAACAAGTATTAGAGGCTAACTTTGGTACTCAAAGCATTATTGATAACGCCTCTACAACACCTACAACTGATGAACAAAAAATACCTGCGCCGAGGTCTTTGGTTAGCCGTTTAACATTTGGTCTATTAGACTAACTACCTACTAAACGTCCCAGTTACAATAAAGTGTCACTGGGCCCTGGCGTTTATGCTCTGTAACGCGATACCTTATTTCTAGTTTTTCCTGAGCAACACTGCAAATCACTTTTCCTTCCAAATAATCATCTATTTGATCATAGGTCATCCCCAGCGAGTCTTCATCAGCTTGCTGTGGATTATTTTCTTCTAAGTCTGCCGTTGGCGTTTTATGTACCAAACAATCTGGCGCACCCATAAATGCTGCCAAACTGCGTACTTGACGCTTATTCAATCCAAACAAAGGAGCAATATCACAGGCTCCGTCTCCATGCTTAGTAAAAAAACCAGTAATAGCCTCTGCACCATGATCTGTGCCAATCACTAACCCATTGTGTAAATTTGCCACATAATATTGGGCACTCATTCTAGCTCGCGCCTTGTTGTTACCTCGGCAGAAATCTAACTTATGAGCACTAGGGTTAACCATCTCAATCAAAGACTCAGCCGCTAAGTCTAACCCCTTCACCATGGGCTCAATATTAATACCTACGCGAAGGTTGGGTTGAATAAAGTCTAAGGCTAGTTGCGCATCATCTTCGTCGGCTTGTATGCCGTAAGGCAGCCGAACAGCAATAAATTGATATGAATTAGTATCAAACTGTAAATTCAATTGATCACACGCCATTTGCGCCAACTTACCTGCTGTGGTGGAATCCACACCACCAGATAAACCTAATACTAGCACTTTAACACCAGCCGATATTAAACGGTGTTTAAGAAACTCGACTCGCCTGATCACTTCGGCATCGACATCAATAAAAGGCAAAGTGTGGAGGGCTGCAATAATTTTTTTCTGTTGGGAAGTGCCCATATTAATACTCCGAACTACTAGTGACAATAAATCATTCTAACCTATATTCTCATCAAAAATCTTACTTGCAGACTTCCATTTCACCACCTTTACCAAGACTTTGCATTTCTCCAGTATCGGATAAAGTGAGGCGCCAACACAACACATCATGGCTTTGTGGCCCACTGGGGTTTACTGTAGCTGAAAGTAATAAACCTGCCTCCAATAGATGGATTTTATAACTATAACGCAGCCCATCGACAACTGGCCTCACCAAAGACACGTCTTCAAAATAGCGCCCATGTTGTATGAGCCACATTTGTTGCTGTAAACCTATGCGCTGCAACTGCAACCAAGCCTGCTGCCTACCAGCAGTTAATTGATGCTGTCGCCATGTGGGCGCAGCCATTGTTAACAAAACACTCACCAGTGCCAATACTAACAGCAGTTCCATGAGGCTAAAGCCTAGTCGTTTATTGCGCACCAGCAGCCTCTCTATCATCAAGCATTGGTGGCCACTCAATAACCTTGTCTTGTATCGCTTGATGTTCTTGTCGAACACTGCGCAAACTCAACTGGGCCTGCGACATCAGCATAACCGCACCTAAAGCAACCAGTAAAACAATCATCACCACAGCTAATAGCAACCAGCCTTTTTGCAGTCGTCTGTTTAGGGACAAACATCAAGTACACGCCAGGTAAAATCTGCAGGGTGTATTACGACATCATCTTCTTCATGCCATACCCACAAGATGGTTTTACCTATTCTCAATTGTCTGCTAGCAGGCGTTCTAAGCTGTAACATTACCCTCACCTGATGCAAGTCTGTGCGCTCACTACTTTGATAGCTTCGGCGCCACTGGTCTATTTGGCAGTCTTTGTCACTATCCACTCCGTAGTAAAAGTCCACGGACTCCACTTGTGCCAAAAACCCACTATTGCGGCCGCCGAATTTCCTTCTTGTAAGACTGTGACTAGTAATATTGTAAGCATAGCTATATGGCATACAGCGCCCTTGATACTGCCGAATTAGGTCTATGGTTTGAGCTGTTCCCGATGTGACCCCAGCACTGCACAAATTACGCCAATCAGCCAATAATTGGGCCACTGCCAACTGTGCTTGGGATTGAGACTGAACTATCACTTGAACTAGTAATTTATGTTGATTGAAGTGAAGCAAGCTGGCCGTGATAGGCATCATTATAAAAGCCGCAAGACCGGCACTTAACACCACTTCTAATAAGGTAAAGCCATGCTGTTTGACTGAAAATGTTAAAGCGTAATTTTTAGGTCTATGCATGCAACCCCCTGCTGGCAGATGTCAGTGGTAATCGCTAGGCTTTGTTGCCAGGTTAGTCGAATATAGAGTGTGTCACCACTTATGCAGCCACTACGCCAAGCTGCCCATTTGGAAGCTTACGCTCCATTTCAGCCTGCCAGTGTGCGCCCCACGCCTGGGCCATGGCCACTGGATTACAATAGCCCGCATACAAACAAATGACACTTGCGGGCGATGCTGTGCTTAGTAGAAAATCATAGTGCTTTGGGTAGGCCCACACTTGGTGGGCAACTCGATCTAACAAACGATTGGCATAGTGTAGCTGTTGGCTGTACACGATCACTTTTTGACTGTAGCTTTGAGCAGTAAATAGCACTAAAAACATAACACTAGATAAACCTAAGCTCAACAATACCTCTATTAAGGCCAAGCCATTTTGATGTATCTTGTGATGAATTGATGGATTGGCTAGGGGCATGGGGCTTTTTTCTCCCGCAAACGTCCACTTGAAGACAGTACCAATGCATAGCCTAAGTCTTGGTTATCGCGGGTGTTACCACCACACAAAATCATGGTGCCTGACTGACCTGTATTACCAGACCTGTTGAAGCTAATTTGGTGACCGCGGTTAAAACTAAACGTTAGGCTTTGGTTGATATTCCATTGAGATAGTGGCGTTTCTGTAGGTTGCCAATAATTGTCGTTATTAATATCCACATAGCTTACAAAACCTGCAAAAGAACCACAGCTTTCAGACCAACATATGCTCACCTTGGTGCTTTTTTGTAAGCTAGTTAATCGCACAAAACGTATCTGCTGAGCCAGCCTTTGTCTTTCATCATACAAAGACTGATGCTGCCATGTGGCATAAATTTGAGGCGTAGCCAAAGAGGCCACAACGGCCATAAGGGCTAAAACAATGAGCAGTTCAAGCAAGCTCCAGCCGAAGCATGAGCCATATAACTTGAAACTTTGGAGACATAAGCGCATGACAACATCCTTATTGGCTGCTGTCTAAGTGTAGCTCAATTGTGTAAATTATCTTGCAGAGACCCTATACAATAAATTGGCGACTGTCAGAATTAGTTGACGGCTAAAATTTCCACTTCAAATTTAAGCTCTACACCTGCTAAAGGATGGTTAAAGTCCATGACCACAGTATCTCCGTCAATGGTTTTTACTACTCCTGAAAGTTCAGTGTTAGCTGCATCAGAAAAACTAACAACCAGACCTTCTTCTAGCACCATATCGGGACCAAATTGGTGACGCTTTAAAGTTTGTAAGTTAGCTGTATTATGCTGACCAAAACCGTTTTCTGGGGCCACAGTAAAAGTTTGATGGTCACCTGCTACCAAACCAATCAGGCAAGACTCAAAACCTACTAACAGACTACCATCACCTATAGTGAGTTCTACCGCACCCTTGTCAAAGGTGCTGTCTATGGTTGCACCACTGGCATGGTGCAGGGCGAAATTTAACCTTACATGGGAACAATCATTAATGCTTTGAGTCACGCTTTACTGCCTTTTCTGTTTGCCAAAAATCAACAAATAAACCAATCACACCAATAAAGATCAGGCTGTCGGCTAAATTAAATGCTGGAAAATAATAAGGGGGCGAATACACCAATAGGTAATCCACTACGTAGCCGTGCATTACCCGGTCGGCCAAATTACCTAAAGCTCCTGCTAATACCAAGCTTAAGCTTAAACCTAACAAAGTTTGGGATGTTGGCGTTCGCTTTAACCACATGACCAACCAAACAATAATACCGAAAGCAAGAAGTGACAAAAACCACCGCTGCCAACCCGACTGGGAAGCCAAAAAACTAAATGCTGCGCCCTTATTGTGTACCAAAATTAGGTCGAAAAAAGGCATGACATTAAGCCTTTCTGCATGGTTAAACTGCTGCGTTACTGTCCACTTGAGAAATAGATCCACAGACCACAATAACAGCACCAACCAAACAAATCGGCTTAAAGCTGATCTTCCTAGCACGTTAGGCAAAGTTACGGACCTCTCCAACGCCACTGACGTTGTCAACACAGCGGCCACATAACTCTGGTTCTGCTGCTACCGAACCTACATCTTCACGATGATGCCAGCAACGCTCACATTTAACCTGTTTTGTAGCTTGAATATCCATACGTAAACCAGCCAAATCTGTCTCAGTACCGTTGTCTTCACTGGCCACCAAAGACGCCTTAGAGGTAAGCAATACAAAACGTAATTCATCACCTAACTGCTGTAATTGAGCATGTAACTTGGGCGCTGCATACAGGGTGATTTCAGCACTTAAAGAACCTCCAATCACACCTTCCTTACGCTGAAGTTCTAAACTCTTATTAACTGCCTGCTTTACGTCCATAATCTGCGACCAGACGCCCACAGTCATGCCGGTGACTTTGGCCTGAGGAATGTCATACCAAACATCCAACTGCACAGATTCAGCCCGATTTCCTGGTATATGCTCCCACAGTTCATCAGCTGTATAACTTAGGATTGGCGCCATCCAGCGGGTCATAGTTTCGATAAGATGATACATTGCAGTTTGTGCAGAGCGACGAGCGAGGCTATCTGCACCGCAGGTGTACTGACGGTCTTTAATAATGTCTAAATAGAAACTGCCTAAGTCCTGTGAACAAAAGTGGGTGATTTTTTGATACACCGCATGGAAATTATAGCTATGGTAGGCAGATTCAATTTCTGTCTGTAGTTCTGCCGCACGCCCAAGCACCCACTGGTCTAACGCTAGCATGTCATCTACAGCAACCAAATTATCTTTAGGTGCAAAGCCGTTAAGGTTAGATAATAAAAAGCGCGCGGTGTTACGAATGCGACGGTAAGCATCCGCAGTACGATTGAGGATTTCATCAGACACAGCCATTTCGGCACTGAAGTCTGAAGACGCAACCCATAGGCGGATAATGTCTGCACCTAAAGTGTTGCATACTTTTTGTGGCGACATCACGTTACCAATGGACTTAGACATTTTGCGGCCTTGGCCATCTACGGTAAATCCATGGGTCAATACGCCTTTATAAGGTGCAACACCATGCATAGCGATGGACGTTTTCAAAGACGACTGGAACCAACCACGATGTTGGTCTGAACCTTCTAAATAAAGGTCAGCTGGGAAACGCAATTCTGGACGTTGTTCTAACACTGAATAATGCGTGGTGCCAGAATCAAACCATACATCCATCGTGTCTGTTACTTTTTGATAATCAGCCGCCTCTTCACCCAAAATATCTGCAGCGTCTAACTCAAACCATGCATCAATGCCTTTTTCGGCCACTTTTTGTGCGACCTCTTCAAATAACTCAGCAGTGCGTGGGTGTAATTCTTGGGTTTGTCTATTAACAAACAACGTGATGGGAACCCCCCAAGTACGCTGGCGAGATACACACCAGTCTGGACTAGAAGATAACATGCCAGAAATACGGGCAGCGCCCCATTCGGGATGCCAAGCCACATCTTTTACTGCATCAAGGGCCTTTTCTAACAGACCGTTTTCCGACATAGAAATAAACCACTGTGGCGTGGCGCGGTAAATGAGTGGTGTTTTTGTGCGCCAGCAATGGGCATAACTGTGGGTGATTTTGGCTTGATGCACTAATGCACCATGGGCTACCAACGCTGCCACAACCTGGTCGTCCACTTTATAAACATGAGCGCCCGCAAATTCTCCAGCTGCGTCTACAAATACACCGTTATCATCCACTAAGTTAAGCGTACCAATACCGTAGGTACGGCCTACATTGAAATCATCCACACCATGATCTGGCGAAGTGTGAACACTTCCGGTACCCGCTTCAGTAGTAACATGGTCCCCTAGAATAACTGGCACTTGGCGCTCATCATAGAACGGATGCTGGAGCACTAAGTGTTCTAGTGCTTGGCCTTTAGCTTCACCTAGCACCTTGAAGTTTTCAATACCATAACGTGCCATAGAGTCAGCAACAAGATCCTTAGCAAACACTTGGCATTCACCATCCACTTGCACTAGCACATAATCGAATTCCGCATTCATACTTACTGCTTGACTAGAAGGAAGCGTCCACGGTGTCGTTGTCCAAATCACCACACTAATTGGCAAGCCTGTCACTACATCAAAGGCTTCATTCCATGCCTGTTGGTCTAGTACGCTGTAACGCACATCCACTGAAAGAGATACTTTATCTTGGTATTCAACTTCAGCTTCGGCTAAAGCAGAGGCACCAACTACACTCCAGTAAACCGGCTTATAGCCTTTCACTAGATGACCATTGGCTACGATTTTTCCTAGCGAACGAATAATGTTAGCTTCTGTCTCAAAACGCATCGTTTTATAGGGATTTTCCCAGTCACCAATAATGCCTAGACGAACAAAGTCTGTCATTTGACCAGCCACTTGTTTTTCTGCATAAACGCGGCACTTTTCACGAAACACGGCGTGGCTAACTTTGTTGCCAGCTTTGCCAATTTTTTGCTCTACCTTGTGCTCAATAGGAAGTCCATGACAATCCCAGCCTGGCACGTAAGGGGCATCAAAACCACTTAACGTTTTGGACTTAACGATAATGTCTTTTAAGATTTTATTAACAGCATGACCAATATGAATATCGCCATTGGCATATGGAGGGCCATCATGCAAAATAAATTGTTCACGCCCTTTTCCAACGACGCGCAATTTATTGTACAGATCCATTTGTTGCCACTTCTTGAGTATTTTAGGCTCACGCTGGGCTAAATTACCTCGCATAGGGAAGTCTGTTTGAGGTAAGTTCAAGGTGGATTTATGGTCACTCATTCTTTTTTCACTTCTTAAATAATAATCTATTAAATTTATTGGGATGCAACAGCAAAAAAGTCTCTTGCAGTCTGCATGTCTAGTTCTATTTGTGCCTGCAATTGAGCAAGTCCACTAAATTTTTGTTCATTACGGATGAACTGGCAAATTTCTACGCTAATCGTCTTGCCATACAGGTCGCCAGTGAAGTCAAATAAATGCACTTCTAACTGCGGCTGGACACCTGCGACAGTAGGTCGATAACCTATATTGGACACACTGGTAATGGGCTGATCCAAAACACCATGCACCAACGTAGCATAAACACCTTGCAGGGCAGGTCGAGGCTTTTGTAAGCGAATGTTAGCCGTTGGCACACCTAGTTTTCGACCCAGCTTCTGCCCATGAGCTACTTTGCCTGTAACGGTAAAAGGACGGCCTATAAATCGTCTCACGGCCACCAAATTGTGAACTTCCAGCGCGTTACGAATGCGAGTACTTGATACACGCTCACCGTCTAGCTCACAAGTTTGGGTATTTTCCACATCAAAGCCATGGATACACCCCTCAGCTTGTAATAACGCATAGTTGCCAGCGCGACCTTGGCCAAAACGAAAGTCGTCACCCACAACAAAATGACTCACAGCTAACCCACTCACCAATAGTTGTTGGATGAAGTCGTGGGCACTAAGGCTTAACAACTTAGCATCAAAGCGCAGACACAATACCCTGTCAATGCCATGTTTTTCTAATAATCGTAACTTTTCTCGTAACCGTGTTATTCGGCGTGGTGCCTGATATTTCGCAAAGTATTCTAGGGGTTGTGGTTCGAACAATATAACCACAGCAGGTAAATCCTGCATAATAGCCTTTAGTTTGACCTGGCGTAGCACACGTTGATGCCCTACATGAACTCCATCGAAATTTCCAATGGTCGCCACACAGCCGCGATGTTCCGGCTTGAGGTTGTAGAGACCACGAATAAATTCCATAAACACTCGTCAATTTTGAGGCCATAGACCTCGGCAAAAAGTAAGCCTTGCATTATATACCAGACCGGACTCATTGTGCGACATACGAACTGCTTATTGAAGGGTGATATTTTTGCCTATTGGGGGCCCTGTAAATGCCGCCAGCGCAGACCCATTAAAACGAGCCCTAAGCCATACGCCAAAGCTCCCAAAACCACAACTACAGCCAACTGTTGGACCCGCTGAGATACGCCCCACATAAACCACATTTGAATTGGTTGAAAAGTGAGATAAATCACCCCAGCTAATGCCATACTGGCGAGCAGTACACGCAGTGAAAAAACACCCCAACCGGCACACGGTTGCCATATTTTTTGACGATACAAGCCAAAACCCAAAAGTGCTGCATTTAATAATGCAGATAACGACGTCGCCAACGCCAAACCCACGTGGTCGAACTGCCAAACCAGTAACAAATTAAACAGCATGTTACTCACCATAGCCCAAATGCCAATACGCACGGGCGTTTTCATGTCTTGTCGTGCAAAATAACCAGGAGCCAGCACTTTAATCAGCATAAAAAACAGCAACCCTGCTGCATAAGCCCTTAAACTTGCGGCGCTCATCAAGACGTCCCTATCACCCATGGCACCATAGTGAAATAGTGTTGCTATGAGCGGCTCAGCCAACAATGCCAGCACAATCGCTGCAGGTACGCCGAGCAACAGCACCATCCGTAAAGCCCAGTCTATTGTATCACTGAAGGCTTGAGGTGATTTTGATGCATGCCTTTGAGACAACCCTGGCAAAATTACTGTAGCAATAGCGATACCAAAAACACCCAACGGTAACTCCATTAATCGGTCAGAATAATACAGCCAAGACACACTACCGTTTTGCAACAAAGACGCTAATACGGTATCAAGTAGTAAATTAATTTGCGCTACTGACACACCAAACATGGCAGGTAGCATTAGCTTCATCACTTGTTTTACGCGCGCATCACTAAAACCAAGACGTGGACGAGCCAATAGGCCTAACTGGGCCACAAATGGTACCTGCAAGGCCAACTGTAAAATCCCAGCAGCCAGCACACCCCAAGCCAACGCCATTACTGGCACAGTCATTTGTGGCGCCAACCAGAGGGCTGCAGTTATTAAACTCAGATTAAGTAGTACTGGCGTGAGTGCTGGAATAGCGAACCGCTTTTCATGATTTAACAAGCTGCCTAAAAAGCCAGTCATCGATATCAACAACAGGTATGGAAACGTAATACGCAACATATCAGCCGTTAAGCCTAACTTGTCACCATCTCCCGCAAAACCAGGAGCAAACACCAAAGCTAATACTGGCGCTGCAACAATGGCGACTAAAGTAACCACGCTTAACACTAGCAACAAACTACCAGCAACCTTACCAATCATGGCTTTAAGGAGCTGTTTGCTGTGCTGCTGACTTATTTCTGCCAAAACCGGAACAAAGGCCTGATTAAAAGCACCTTCGGCAAAAAGTCGACGTAAAAAATTGGGGATTTTAAAAGCCACAAAAAACGCATCTGCATGGGAACCTGCACCAAATAATGTGGCAATGACCACATCACGTACCAATCCCAAGATTCGTGACAACATCGTCATACTAGCAACAATAAGGCTGGAACCCAGCAAACCTTTGATACCCTTTGGTGGGTTCGGTGGAGGCAGGTTGGGTAAGTAAGGTGAGCTCATAAAACCCTATCAATTGTTAATTACAGGACAAAAAATGCACCAGCTAAGCCTGCTTACGGATAATTTAACCCATGTTAACGCAAAAACATTAAAATGATCTGATATTTATGGCAAAAAGGCGCAATCTAAGTTGACAAGAGACGCCCAAACGGGAATAATTTCGCACCTCAGAAACACCCTGCTAAAAATCGTGTGATGATCACTAGGTTTAAAGCTTTTAATTACATTTATATAGGAGTCAGATCGTGGCCAATTCCGCTGGATCAAAGAAACGCGCTCGCCTGTCAGAAAAACGTCGCAGTAATAACGCGAGTCTGCGCTCCATGGCACGCACATACTTAAAGAAAGTTATCGCTGCTATTGAAGCTGGTGATAAAGAAGCTGCACAAACTGCGTATACCACTGCCGTATCCATCATGGATAAAAGTGTCTCCAAAGGCATTTTCACTATGAACAAAGCTGCTCGCCATAAAAGCCGCTTAAGTGCAAAAATTAAAGCTCTATAATTTGTTATAGGCTTGATAAAAAACCAGCTAAGGCTGGTTTTTTTGTGTCCGAACTAGACATAAAAGGAGCCACTTTCAAAGCCTAACCCTACTTAACAGTAGCGTTTCATCAGGTAAGGTAAGGCTAGATAAGCTATGCAACGCAGGGCCATTGGTTTCAACTTCGTCTAAACTCAACACCCCTTAGAAAAAGTAGCTCGTACTGCTTGTTCGGGCTACGTTTTTTAAGGTTTTAACTTAATGTGACAACTCTTTCATCTACCACTCCATCGCCTCTGACTTCTACGAGACAAGAAGGGGCTATGAGTGACCAGTTCTCTCGGTTGCTGTCCAGCGGTTCCGATGCAATCGATACCCCACCATTATCTAACTCCCGGGAAAGATAGAGTGTAGGGCTGTATTGATCTGAAGCATATCGCAGACCAAATAGACCTTTGCCATTGGCAATCACTACTGCGATGCGCAAAGGGCTAGTAATGGACATTTTTTTACGCATATTTTCAAGCAAACCAATAACCTTACCAAAAGCCACATCGACTGAGCTTAAAAGACCATATTGAAGCAACAGTAAAAAGAACAATTCTGAGTCGGTAGAACCCTGACGTGTTTGGTATAAATCGTCTGAAAGCAGCCGCTCTAGTGGCCTTTGCATTTCTCTAAAGCCACCAATTTGACCGTTATGGGCAAAACTCCAGTTTTGATAAACAAATGGATGACAATTTGCCCTCATAGTGGCTCCTGTTGTGGAAGCCCTTACGTGTGCAATAAAAAGCCTGGATTGCACCAGCCTACATAAGCTTATGAGGTTCTCATCAGCCCAAGCCGGCAAACAGTCTCGGTACAACCCAGGCTCGGGCTCAGCGCCATACCATGCAATACCAAAGCCATCTCCGTTGGTAGACACTTTAGATTCACACGCGTCTTTACTTTGGGAAAGCAACGAGTGTTTAGGCGCAGTGATGATATTTTCAAGGGGAATTTGTGGACCGATATAAGCCGCTAGACGACACATTGTATGCTTACCTCATTACCCTGCTTACTCGGGAAAATTCCACATGTAATAACTATAAACTGCTAATAATCTACTCACTTTTAATAACCCTAAGTTTCATTTTATTGAGTAAGTTTAGGGTTATTAGACAAGCACTAAATTATCACGATGAACAAGCTCTGGCTCGGCCATATAACCCAGCACAGACTCAATTGAATGGCTCGCTAAACCTATAATTTTTAACGCTTCTAAAGAAGAATAATTAACTAGACCGCGAGCAACTGTAATGCCATTTGAGTCTTGGATGAGGACCATATCGCCACGAGTAAAATCGCCCTTAACCAAGTTTACACCCACGGACAACAAACTCTTACCCTGCTGAGTAAGCACTCTGGCGGCACCTGCATCCAAATGCAACTCACCCTTAGCCTTAAGGTGGCCAGCAAGCCACTGCTTACGAGCCAAGAGAGGCTCTTGGTCAGGGACGAACAAGGTTCCAAGCCCTTCACCCTTACGTAATCGCAACAGCACATTAGCAGTACGGCCATTAGCAACAATGGTATTTGCGCCTGAGCGAGCGGCAAGTTTAGCAGCCTGAATTTTTGTAAGCATACCGCCACTACCTAAACCACCAGCTGGTCCACTTGCCATAGAGACAAGAGCAGGGTCTCCAGCGTGCACTTGAGTCAACAGCTTTGCGTCTGCATAGTGCCGAGGGTCTTTGTCGCACAAACCATCTTGATCTGTAAGAATGACCAGTAAATCTGCTTCTACTAAATTAGCCACCAAAGCACCCAAGGTATCATTATCGCCAAAGCGTATTTCGTCTGTGACCACGGTATCATTTTCATTAACGACAGGGATAACGTTATGACTGACCAGGGCACGCAAAGTACCACGGGCATTAAGGTAACGCTCACGGTGAGTTAGATCATCATGGGTAAGGAGAATTTGTGCGGTGCGCATACTGTGTCGAGAGAAACTTTCTTCATAGCACTGGACTAAACCCATTTGCCCTACAGCTGCAGCAGCCTGTAGGTTGTGAATTTCTTTTGGACGCCGGGTCCAGCCCAATCGCACCAGACCTTCGGCAATAGAGCCTGAAGATACCAATATAATTTCTACACCTTGTTGGCGCAGCTGAGCTAACTGATCAACCCAAGCAGAGATGGCCTGCTTATCGAGGCCTTTACCATCATCGGTCAGTAATGCACTACCAATTTTAACTACCCAACGCTGGCCGCTCGCAGCGGCCAGATGGCTAGTCATAGGTGTACTCGACTTCAACGTCATAGTCTTCGTCATCATAGTCGTCATCGTCAAAATCGTCATTTCCTTGCGCAGCTAGGCGCTGCTGATGGCAAGCTAACTTAAACTGCTGCACTCGCTCTCGAGCTTCTTGCTCTAAACGCAACTTCAATTCTTCTTCTTGCGCAGCGTATTCTGGATCTGCAAGAGCACGCTCCTTGCGTTCTTCGATGAAGTCCATAATATCGCCAGCAAGCTTTAACGTACCCTGCTTATTAATGGCAGCAATTTCGAATACCGGACCTTTCCATCCCAAACCATCAACGACAGCCTGGCAGCGCTCTTTGCGTTCATCTTCTGGCACTAGATCTAACTTATTAAGCACCAACCAACGCTCACGATCTGCTAATGCTGGGCTGAACTTTTCAAGTTCTCGAATGATAATTTTAGCCGAGTCTGCAGGAGAGACATCATCCCACGGCGCCATATCTACTAAGTGCAATAACAAACTGGTGCGAGATAAGTGTTTAAGAAATTGAATACCTAGGCCCGCACCTTCTGCAGCACCTTCAATAAGGCCTGGAATATCAGCTATTACAAAACTACGATGACGCTGCATGCTCACCACACCAAGGTTTGGCGTGAGGGTGGTAAACGGGTAATTAGCCACTTTAGGCTTGGCTGCAGACACTGACCGAATAAAGGTAGATTTTCCAGCATTAGGCAATCCCAACAAACCCACGTCTGCTAACACCTTCAATTCAAAACGTAAATTACGCTTCTCACCCGGAGATCCATTAGAGGTTTGGCGAGGGGCGCGGTTGACACTGGACTTAAAACGGGTGTTACCTAAGCCATGGAAGCCACCTTGAGCAACCTTCACAACTTGACCTATTTCAGATAAGTCAGCTAACACCTCATCAGTATCGCGATCAACTATAGTCGTGCCAACAGGAACTGTAAGGATCATGTCTTCACCTGAGCCACCTGTGCAATCACTGCCTTTACCAGATTCACCTGATTGGGCTTGGTAGCGTGGCTGAAAACGATAATCAACCAACGTATTAAGGGTTTCGTCGGCCTCGACGTAAATACTGCCACCATCACCACCATCACCGCCATCAGGGCCACCACGGGGGATGTACTTCTCACGCCGAAAGCTCAAGCAACCGTTGCCGCCTTTACCTGCTTCCACAATGACGTTACTTTCGTCTATAAATTTCATACATTCTCCGTGCAGCCAATGCTGCGAGATAAAGGCTCTACGCCTTGATCAGTAATATTTAAATTGCCACATAACTAACATCCTATGTTGTGGCATGCCGCTCATCCTGAACACAAAAAAGCCCCGCTAGGCGGGGCTTTTTTTTAAAGACGCCTAAGGCCTCTTTGGGTCTAACCTTAAGCAGCTACAGCCGGAACGACAGTAACAAACTTACGGTTTTTAGGACCTTTAACAACAAACTTAACAGTACCAGCTACGGTAGCAAACAAAGTGTGGTCTTTACCACAGCCTACGTTTGCACCAGCATGGAAATGAGTTCCACGCTGACGAACTAGAATGTTACCCGCTAAAACGGCCTGACTGCCAAAGCGTTTCACGCCTAAGCGTTTCGACTCTGAATCGCGACCGTTGCGAGTACTACCACCTGCTTTCTTATGAGCCATGGATTATCTCCTTACGATTAGGCACTAA
>MDSY01052068.1_pt1 | contig 16336 bp, 17 predicted proteins | sample 811131 | NCBI WGS metagenome assembly MDSY01 (sample SAMN05326643, study PRJNA326480) | marine metagenome | isolation source: seawater | place: Atlantic Ocean: South West | collected 2010
GATGACTCGGACGTCGGGCCGCGAAGCCTGCAGAGAAATCCGTGCTGACTTGTGAAATCCGTCCTCTCTCGTCCGAGTGCACTTTCGGCCTCCGTGACGAGAGAAAAAACACGCCGCGGGGCTGCGTCGCAACGACAGTACGATGTCGTCGTTCGCCCTTCCCTCCGCACCTTGCTGTGTTGCTTCACCATCAAGTGTGGATCCACGTCGTGTGTCGCGATGCTCCCAGACTGGCCGTGTCACTGGGGCTAACCGACCGACCACCGCTATCGCCGCCGTCCCTTCCACTTCGGACGCGGACAAACTCGGAATCGAGATGCCCGCGTGCGCAGAGGGCGAGGGCGACAGAGGCCGCGGCCTGTTCGCCACCGGGGAGTCACCTGACGTGCCAATGGTGAAAACGCCTTTAGCAGTCACGGTCTGCGTCCCTGAGCAGGTGGGCCCCGGGGCGAGTCAAGAGTGCGTCGACGCTGTACGAAGTCTTTACGAAAAGTGGAACGACCGACTCGGGGTATCACCTCCTGAATCTATAGTCGATTTCCTGGTACAAGGCGAGATGCCCAAGGACCTGCGGGTCGCGGTGGCGCTGGTGTGGTGCACGAAGGTGGTGCCGGCGTGGCGAGCGTACCGAACCGAAACCGTCCCGGAAGCGTTCGACAGCCTGTACCTAGCGAGCGAAGACGAACTAGAAGCGCTTCAAGATAAAACAATACAAAGAATGGCAATCGGCAGCGCCGCCAACTACGCCGCGGGGTGGGAGCAGCTGAAGGGTAACTACCCGGAAGTAGTGACTGCGCTTAAGGAAGCTTATAGCAATGCTGTTGATGAATTAGTGGATGACTTTACATGGGCCAGGGCGTGCGCGCACACGCGGGCGATGAGCGGCAAGCTGGGAAACGGCCAATGCGCGTTCGTCGTGCCTGGGGTTGATTTAGCCAATCACTCGTTCACTCCGAATACGAAATTTGAAGTAGCAGCTGACGAGGAGAGCTTCCAATTAGTGTGGGACATGGAGTGGAGCACTACTGCAGGCAAGCGAGCGGAGCCTTCGCCTCCGAAACCGAACGATGAAGTGCTTATTTGTTACGGCGAACGGATGCCCAACGCCCTGTTGATGTTGCACTACGGCTTTCTCGATCCGAGCAATCCGAACGACCAGCTCCCCATGGACGTGATGATTCCGGGCGCAAGGAAGATTAACAGTGGAACCGTAGCGAAAGCGGGCAAGGCGTTGAGTGACTCGAACGACGAAAAAGCAGAGTGGGCGGCGCGGCAGATGATGCAGATGGCAGATCCCAGTGGGAGTGGGGATGCGCAATCGGATATAGATGCGATTGATGCGATGCGTTCTGCGTCGAATACTTTGCTGAGTTCCTTTCCCACCTCGGTGAAGGAGGATCAGAGATTATTGGATTCGGGTGACACAATAACCGCGCGTATGGAGATGATCGTCCGGTACAGGCTGCTTCAGAAACAAAATATCCTAGCCTTCATGCGGTTCCTAGACACGGCGGAGGCGGAGATGGGGAAGGCGTGATTTTTTCATGATAAATATAATGATTAATACCCTATCCCCATACTACCTACTGTACTCCCTAATACTTCAGATGTACGGCCAGTCCGTGCCTCGTGCATTGTCAGAGGCTGGGAGTTGCCTAATAGCATCCCTATCACTCAATCCAATAACGTCATCCATGTGCCGTCCGTTTTCCAAATACTTTTTCACATTCGCCTCGTTTTCACTCCACCGAAACGACTCCCTCGCGAACTGTGGCGCCTGTCGCTCGTACACCGACATGAAGTGCGCGATGAACTTGACGTAGTACTCTGTGAAGGAGGGGGATATTTTTGTTATTCCTGCGTCTCGTAGGGACCAGAAGTGTACGCGCATCCAGACGCGGCAATCGTCTAGCTTAAAATGGCGTCCGAATTCCTGCGGCGTTCGTTTTGGCGAGTGCCACGCCGCGAAGTGTGCGCTTGACCGGTCGTGCGGGGTTTCAAAGTTATGACCGTGTGATGCGAAATGACAGGTTGACCGTTGTGACCTTTCAACCGTCCAAGGCTCCGACAAATCCCCAAACTTCTCGCGTATCCAAAACGCGAACCGCTCGGCGTGTTTCTCGTTGCGGTCGCGGATGAAGGCATCCAAGTGCGAATCTAGGAACACGCGTTCGTAGAACAGGGTTGTGAACTTTAGAACTCCTGAAACGCCGCCGGCTTCGCTTAACAGCTCCCGTGTGACACTGTTGAACGTGTGCCCGCCCGTGTTCGGGCGCCAGTTCAGGGGGTTGGAGACTAACGGTCGGGTTCCGGGTGTGTTCGTGGTTTCAAACAATGATGGAGTCCCCCGGGTATCGTCGCCCTCCGCGTGCGTCGATACCGTCACCCTGGCCAACGCCTCAGCCTCGGCGACGATATCCTCGTCGTTCGCCATGCGGTGTAACTCGTCGTGACCCGGCATTGCAGGCGGAGTGACGAAAAATGTTCGTGAGGGCGCCGTGAAGAGTGGCGTCGTGGTCAATGACGTTGCGTTATTTTCGTTTCGGAAAGGCGAAGTCGCGCTATTGACCAGATCTGCCAGAGTGTCCAAAGTTAATTACAAAATGGTGAGTTAACTTTCCATATAAACAGAACTAGCGCGCTCGGCTCGTCCAAGGCGCGAACCGTTCGAGTTGTTCGCTCCAAAAATGGAGCCTCTTCAGTTTGGCTCGCGCCACCCCCCTACCACCATGAAACGCCTCTTCGGGGTGAAGAAGGATAAAGCCCCAGGGCCGACGCTTGACGATGCCACGGGTTCGGTTCGTGATACACCTCCTTGTCTTCTCTTGTATTCTGCGCGCCACGAACGAACGACCTTTGCGGTGTGAGAGCTGTTTTTTGTTCCACGTGTTGGTAACAAACGAGAGATTCCGGTGAACCCTCGGTGGACACACATACCCCGGGCATCTTTGAGCCTAACGCCTGTGCTTGCGCCTTCACTGACATCTATACCACCATCTCCTAACCCCCAACCCAAACCCTCAGCTCGACAAGCGCGGTTCGTCAATCGATGCGAAGCTGAAGCAGCTCGATTTGGAGCTCGCGAAGCATCGTGAGATTCTCCGAACCTGCCGCACCCCCGCGGCGAAGGAAGCGGCGAAGCGACGGGCGTTACAGGTGCTGAAACAAAAGAGATTATACGAGGGTCAGCGGGAACAGCTGTATAATCAACAGTTCAATCTAGAGCAAGTTTCCTTCGCAGCTCAATCCGCAAAAGACACAGCTGTGCAAGTCAGCGCGATGCAGGCGAGCGCAAAGGAGCTCAAGAAACAATTCAAAACCCCCGCGTTCGACGTCGACGCGATCGACGCGCTGAACGACGAGATGGCTGATTTGATGGACCAGCACACTGAGATTCAGGACGTTTTAGGAAGGAATTACAACGTCCCGGAGGATATCGACGAGGAAGAGCTGATGGGGGAACTAGACGTGCTTGAAGAAATGATGGGGGAGGAATTGTTACTTGAAGGGAGCGAAGAGGTGCCGAGCTATTTGCAGGATGAGGCGCTGCCGGATGCGCCGGAAGGGGTGGAGGAGGCGTTGCTGAATGCGGGGGCGGGAGAGCTTGGGAACGGAGCCGAGCCGGCGATAAAAAACACAATGGAAAAGGCGCAGTAGAGGAAAGTGTAGCAATAGTAGACGAGCGCAAACGTGCGAGGTGTAAGATAGAAAGCCGCGCCTCGCACGTAACTCCATTTCAACAACGGCCAGTCTTCGTCAGCGCCAAGAACAAGGCACCTTAAATTTCCAGACAAAAAAAAAATCATCAACAAGTTATGACTCTTGATTTGCGCCCGTATAAACGACTTGTCGTCTAAAGAAGATTGGTCCCCCCGAGAATCCAGTTCAGGGCGCACATGGTGGTTCCGGCGCGCTTCGGCGCTTCGGGATGGGTCGCGTTCGCGTTTTGTGTGTTGCTCACCCTCACACACGTACGCGCGCAGGTTTTCACCGAAATCGCGGAGCAGATCGATGCGTTTTCCGGCGCGACCATCGACACGAGCGAGTTGCAATTGGTTGAAAAGCTGACGCGAGGCAACACGCGGGGTGTGAGTGAGAAGGAGCGGTTCGGCGCCGCCGTGGCGGTGGATGGGGACACCATGGTCGTAGGCATGCCCCACGAGGAGAACGCGCGGAACATTAGAGGCGCGGTGTATGTGTATGGAAGGGACGTGCCTGGCGACAGAACGTCGACCTGGAATTTGCTACAAATTCTTGAAGCGCCGGATGGCGTGGAGGGAGATTATTTCGCCGGCTCGCTGGACATCGACGGAGACACGTTAGTCGTAGGCGCTTCGTACGACGGACAGGAAGAGGTCACTGTTGACACCGGCACTACGATTGAGAACGTTTTCGGCAGCGTATACGTGTTCACGCGGTCCATCCCTGGCGACGCGGCGAGCCTTTTCTCCTTCTTCGCAAACATACCGAATCCCCTGCGCTTCGACAGCGATAACTTTGGAAACGACGTCGCCGTGGATGGGGATTTAATCGTAATCGGCGCGCCCGGGAAACAAGTCACGGATGACGGCACGCAGGTTCCCTCTAACCTCTCTGGGAACGATCCAACCGATGATATCGGCGCTGTGTATGTGTACGCGCGAAGAACCGCGGACGACCCGACGTCTCAATTCATGTTACTCGACCGGCTTGAAGTCGCGGATCGCGTGAATTACGCGGGTGCCATGTTCGGCACTAAGGTCGCGATTGACGGCGACACGATAGTCGCCTCGATCGCAAACGAACTTTATAATGCCGCCATCGAACGGTGCGTGCTTGCCTACTTGTTCGTGCGCACCAACCCTGGGGAGGTACACTCCAGGTGGGAGTACAAAACGTATTTGGGTCTAGACTCGTGTCCCACCGTTGATGACGGCAACGGGGGTAGCCGGTACGACCACTTGGGGCACGTCAAGCCTATTGCGATTGATAGGGACACGGTCGTGGTGGGGGCGCCGAACCACTGGGCTGAAACTGCTGACGGTTCCGGCGGAACCGCCGTTCGGAACTCCGCGGGCATGGCGTACGTGTTCACGCGGGACACCGCAGGCGACGCCAACTCGATGTGGTCGCACGGGCTCGACCTGCGATCGGAGATTGTCTACGAAGACAACGATGCTGGGAAGGAAAAATTCGACGGCAACAACACGAATGATTATTTTGGCGATTCCGTCGCCATCGACGGCGAGTACATTGTGGTGGGGGCGCCGTACAAGGACGCGCACGAAACGTGGCTTTCAGGGAGCACGGCGTCCAACACGTCCGACGTAGACCAAGGCGCCGTGTACGTTTTCCACCGCTCGTCCACGACCGACTTGACCGCCTTCATCCTAACCGCGCGATTCCACGTCGTGGACACGGACGAGGAGGAGTACTTCGGCACCGCGGTGGCGATCGACGGGGATGTCGTGGTTGTAGGGGGGGACAACGACATCGGCGAGAATTTAGGCGCCGTGTACGTGTTCGCGCTACCGTACGTCGCAGACGAGATTGAGGTTGATGACACGGATGCCAACGCGGGTACCCCTTCCCATCCCTCGGGACCCGTGAACAATACCAACGCCACTGGTCCGGCCGGCCCTTCACCTAAAGGAAAAAAAAGCTTCTCGCAGAACATCGAGCTGATGCTTTCCACGATTATCAGCGCTATGATCGCCGTGCCGATAACTGTTCTCGCGATTTGCGCGTTCTTCTTCAAACCCTGGCTGCGACGCAAGCTATTAGAAGCTGGGTGGAAGAACCTTGCTGATACGATCGTCCCAGATTGGAAGTATGACGTGCGGCTCATAAAGGTGGAGATGGACAAGCTGAAGGACCACATCGCGGAGCAGAGTTTCCCGAGGCTCACGAACGTCAAGCCGATCATCAGGGCGGACGAGTTGAAGCTCCCTCCAGTGAAGGACGGGGACGTGGGCGACAGCTTTAAAATAGGAAATCCCGCGGTCGGCACCATGACCACCGCGGTGTTCAAGGGCCAAACCGTCGCGGTGAACTCCATGTTTCCAGGTGGGATGGCGGTGGGGGTGCCTAGCAAAGTGAGCGGGGCGATAAAAAAGGAAGTCGCGACTTTGGCGACGTTGAACCACCCGAATTTGCGAATGGTCAAGGGCGCCGTGCCAGAAAAAGGGGTGGTGGTGATGGAGCACTGCAAAGGTGGATCAGTGAAGGAAAAACTTCTAGATGAGGAGGGCGGCGGGATGGACAAGTACAAGACGACATCAGTAGCCCTAGGCGCTGCGAACGGGTTGGCGTATTTAGAACGCGAAGGCATCGTGCACGGCGACATGAGTGTCGATTCGCTTCACTTGGACGAAAATGGATCAGCGAAGTTAGGCGACTTCGGGTTCCAGCAGACCAAGAAGAACATCGAGAAAGCCACTTCCAGCCGGAGCTGGTTCGGGTCGAGTACGAAAAACCTCGCGACGGTCGCGGCGGCGAAAGAAGAGTCACCAGAAACGCCCGGGCCGGTGAATGAGTCGTTCGATGGTGTTGATAGGAGTTTTGATAGGAGTACTCCTATCAACACCTCCTTGTCTTCGTGGGAAATGTTCTGGAGGGGCAGCGTTTGGGTTTCGAATAGAATCCTACCCACCGGCCCGGGCGCCGTCACAGAGGGCAGCGACGACAAGGACCCCGAAGCTGAGGCGGAAAAGGCTGCATGGATGGCGCCTGAGCTTCTAAAAAAAGGAAAGAAAGCGAAGAAAACGCCCGCGTCTGATGTCTACGCGTTGGGCATGACGCTGTGGCAACTCTACGAGCGCCGCAAACCGTATGGCGACGCCACGGCGTACGAAATTAAGGTTCGCGTGTTGTCGGGCGAAAGGCCAGAGTTCAAATCTTCGTCCGTGCCGTTCAAAATCAAGGGCATCGTGGAGTGTTGTTTGAAGGAAAAGGCGAAAGCGAGACCAGCCGCTACTGAGGTTTCCTTCATGATCCAGGAAGCGTCGAAGGAGATGAAACAACCCACGCGCGTGATCGATAAAGGCGTCGTGAAGCACGAACAGAGGTTCAAAGCGTAAAGGTAATTGTTTTGATCTGAGGGGGTGTTCAGTCTTCGTAACTTAATACATACTTGTACATTTATTTATTTAATCCTCCCTCACCCCTATACTATTCCCCTCTAACCACGCACGGGCCTGCGAAGCCTTCCGCGGATAGGCCTCCGTCGACGTTTAACGTTTGGCCGGTGACGTAACTGGACGCGGGCAACGCGAAAAAAACTATCGCGCTCGCCATCTCCTCTGGTTGCGCCGCCCGGCCAAGCGGCGTCGCCTTCTCCGCTTTTTTTAGACTTTCTCGCTGTGCCTCCTTTCCCGGGCCTTCCACCGCTTCTTTGAGTAAGGGTGTCCACGTGACCCACGGGGCGATTGCGTTGACCCGTATGCCTAGGTGTGCCCACTCGCAGGCTAAGGTTTTTGTTAACTGAACGACAGCCGCTTTGCTCATAGCGTATGCGGCGCCCGAGCCGGTGGATGCTATTCCAGCGGCTGACGAGACGTTTATGATTGTTGGGTTTCGGTTTAATTTCGCGCTGTTATGCAACAACGGTTGGAGCTTCACGGTTAAGTGATACACCGCGTCTAGGTTGATGTCCATGATTCTGCGATAGTCGTGTGTGCTGGCCTCGAGAGCGGGGGCTCTTACGTTCGTGCCGGCGTTGTTCACTAAGACATCTAGGAAATATTTGTCATTGACCGTTCCGTCTTTGTGGTTGGGTCCAATACCGTTAAAATCACTGAGCTTATGCAACACCACATCTCTTCCCTCAGCTGTGGAGATGTCCGCTACAATACAACTCAAGCGCGAGAGATCACTCCCTTCTCCAATCTCCATTATCGCCTTCACGACTTCGTGTTCGTTTCTGCCATTAATAATCACCGTCGCGCCGAGATCGTGAAACTCTTTCGCGGTCGCGTACCCGATGCCCTTCGAGCCGCCGGTGATGAACACCTTCTTGCCGTCCATGCGCCACCGCGAGGTGTACGACGCCATCGGGGAAAGTCACGAAGGATGCGCCTGGAGAAGTAGCTGGACCGGCTTCGTTCGGTGCTGATCTGGCGTTTGTTGTCAACAACGATTTTCATAAAATGATTTTCTCTTTGCCCCCAACAACCTGGTCTCATCGTCAGTCGCGTCGGCGTCGACAGCGCGTCGGGTTTCTGGTGACGAGCTGGCCCGACCCCCTAGCACACCATGACCACGCTCCGTCCCTTCACGTGCGACGACTTGTTCACGTACAACGACGTGAACACTGATGTCTTGACCGAGACGTTCAATTTGAACTTCTACCTCGGCTACCTCGCGACGTGGCCCGAGTACTTCAGCACTGCTGCATCCCCGAACGGCACCACGATGGGGTACGTGATGGGCAAGTGCGAGGGTCGGGGGGCAAACTGGCACGGCCACGTCACCGCAGTCACGGTGGCGCCGTCCTACCGAAGGATGGGCCTCGCCAAGAAGCTGATGCACGAGCTGGAAACAATCTCGCAAGAGGTGCACGACGGATTCTTTGTGGACTTATTCGTCCGCGCGAGCAATGGCAATGCCATAACGATGTACGAAAACTTGGGCTACGTAAGCTACCGAAGGGTTTTGGATTACTACATGGGAGAGGAAGACGCGCTCGATATGCGCAAAGCGCTGCGACGGGATCCAGAGAAACAATCAATGACACCGCTGCGGAATCCGGTACACCCGTGGGAGTTGGGGGCGGACTTTTCGTGAAGGGTTTTTTGGTTTTAATACTTGCATTCATTCTATTCACGTCTCCTCCTCCTCCCTACCCCTTTCCTTCGCCTGTTTCGTTTCATCCCTTCTCCGCTTGAAGAACGATTTCATCACGTCCGCGCACTGTTCCTCCAATACCCTTCGTCTAATGATTAAATCCGGTTTAAACGCGTGCGGGCGAACCGGACCATTAATATTTAGTTTCGTCGCGCCAGCATCATCATCGAGCATCTCATCATCTTCGCGTACACCATCCCCCATCATCCGAATCCAGCTCCCGTCCGCGCCCATCAGCGGGTTCGGCGCGCCCCACACCACTGCACCCAGCCGTGCGTTTAGTATACCACCGGCGCACATCGGACACGGCTCAAGCGTTACGTACAGCGTCGTGCGGGATAGACCCCTCCAGCTCCCGATTTTCTTTGCCCCTTCACGGATGCATTTAAGCTCGGCGTGCGCGGTCGGGTCCTCTTCGCTAAGTGTGCTGTTATGGTGACTCGATAATACTGTGCCTGTTTCCGTTTCAACTAACACAGCGCCTACGGGGACTTCGTCGTTGGCCGCAGCGACTTGTGCTTCGCGCAGTGCGAGGGCCATGAACTTTTCGTCGTCTCGTTTGATGGTGGATGACTCCGCATTTCGTGAAGAAGAAGACGAGGCTGTGGCGGTTGCAAACGACCGCGTGTCACTCGCCTTGTGCCCCCGGAACTGCCGCGCCGCCGTGAGAAGGGGCGCGGCGGAGCGGAACGCCAGGCGGAGCATTTGGGGGGGCAAAACCACACCGTGCGGTGGGTCTGACGAAGGATACGATTGTGTTAGCTTTTTGGGGCGCGGTTTGCTTTTTCAGTTTTCGCGTTGACTTTTCCGGCATCACAACCGCGCGCGCGGTGCGTGCACGCCCCCTTCACCTTCACTGCCTCTATCAATCCATGCACGGCGTGATCATCCTCTCCACGAGCAGCGGCGCTTGTCTTTTCGCGCGCGCGTTCACCGAGAACTTCGGGCTCCCCGGGGAGTGGAGCACGCACGGCGACGGGGAAGGCGCATCGCCGACAGGCCGGTCCTTCGGCGCGATGCAGCTCGCGGGACTGGTTTTCGCGCTGAAGACGTACGGCGAGGATATCGGGGATTGTGGGTACACTGAGAAGTCCAACACACACACACACGCGATCTCCAAAGCGAAACAGAACACCATTAAGGGTAGTGCTCGCAGTCGAGGTGCCAATCAATCGAAACCGAATAAATTGACCGAAAACCGTTTCGAAAGTGAAAAAATAAAAAACGTCAAAAAATCAAATCGTCTGACCCGGTACGCCTTGCGGGGCGTTTCCATCACGTTCGAGGAGAGTACGAAGCACGGCGTGCTCGTGGCGCAGTTTGCGAACACAACATACGGCTCAAAAATTCCCGAAAACATAGCGCGCAATATCCTGACTGGGTTCATACAGAAGCACGGGAATAGGTTCGCCGACGACAATACTTCTTCTGAAAATAATTCCGGCCACTTCGGTTTTTGGCCGAGCAAAACGTTGTTGTTCCAGGAAGAGGTTGTGGAGGCTGTGATGGCGGTGCCTGCTGAGGTTGCGAGAAGTATCGCGGGGTTGGCGGACGTGGGTTCGACGTGGATATACGTCGGGGTACGGGGTGTAGACAGTGTGGAAAGTGTAGAAAGCGTAGACACGGACTCTTCGGGTACGCACGAAGCGTACAAAGGAAATTCGCAGTCGCTTCATGGACTGAAAGTCGGTGAGGGTGATGGAATGACAGGTAACGGCAACCCACTTATCAACTGCTGGAGTTGCTTCGGTCGTCCAGCCGCGGCGCGAAGACAGCAACGTAAGGTCGACGACATAAAAAAACGCTCAACTATTCAAACACAATTCGTCGCGAGCTGCGCGCCGTGCGATGTTTCGTTTTCGAGCGCAACAAACGACGGATGGTGCCTTCCTCTTTCGGAAAGCGTTCTGGACAAATTAGTGGAGGCGATAGGTGAAAATATGAGTTGCACAAGTGAGGGCGACGAATTTACCTCGTCAGAATTCGTCGTTTCCGGGTTAAATACGTTCATTGAAAGTGACTCAGCGGATATGACGCGCGTGCTGATTTTCAATTATGAAAATTGCGTTGTAGCGCTTCCTGTGGAGACGAATGGGAATGCGTCAATGAGTCACTCGCACCCCGCCACGATTCGTGGACGAATCATGGCCGAACTCCCTGGACTTTCAGAAATCATGAAGTTTGTGGACGCCGTGAACCCGGGAAGTCACGGGGCGTTTTCTGGGGCGCAACGGCGGTGAGGCGGTTTTACGTGGCTATTTAAAATAATATTTACAGCACTAGCTACTGCCTCAGCGTTAGATGGACATAAAATTTTTTGTCCAAAATTTATGTCCATTTATGTCCACGATTGACTCAAGATTAGATCAAGAACCATGTCATATAAATAGCTTTTCCCCTCTCTCTCGCGCACGTCGACAACCCTGTGGCGCCGCCTCGCCACTCTCTTCACTACCTTCCGGCATGATTCTCCGCCCGCAGCACTTACCATGAAGTATATAGCATCTCTGACCGGTGCGTGGAGAGAAAATACCTCTTCAGCGGCATGCAAACACGCATCTTCATCTTCGACCTCTTTTTGTGCTTCTCCCAACAAACAGGGCATCCCTTCTCCTTGTCTCCATCACGCAAGCCAAACGGACCAGAAATGTTATCCAATGTGCGCGACGCTTCCCTCGAGGGTACATGCGCGCATGCCGTCGCGCTCTACGACCCAGGCGATGTATTTCCATCCCTCGACGGACACGGAGACCATGGCGCCATGGCTCCGGAACCTCACCTCTTGTACGTGAAGTTGCCATGCCGCAACAAGCTGCTTTGCCACAATGACCGCCATCGTTTTCTTCAACCTTCTGGCATCCATAAGACTTATACGTTACGCATCGACAAACACCATTCACCTCCCACGCATTTGTGCTATGATATCGCATGTTACATCGACGCTCGTCATGAGTGGGTAATCACGTGATGTATGGGAAACCAGGACTCTGTGCGCGGAGTTCACCAGCAACAACAAACACCAGCCAGATGGCGTCCTCATCCGCACGGAGACATGTCAAAGGTTCGCGGATGCCTCCATAGCGTTACGACATTATGTATAGCTCGAGTTGCCGCCGTATAAAGCCCAGTGAATGTCGTTATCGGCATCGTTGGCGCGGACATGTGCCCCTTCCCGTGTAAAAAGGGGGATTTTTTTGGTGATTCGGTTCCCCGTGTTCGCCGTAGCGGCGGCATCCACCGCCACCAACCCGGGCGTCGAGATGAATCAGCTGCCAGATTAGCACATGAAGATAGCAAGTCGTAATTTTCAGCACCCGGGACGTCGATATCAAGGTGCAACGAGACCCTAAAGTCGGAACCCACCTGCTGAAAGCAGTCCATCTGATGAGAAAAAGCCTCAGCGGCAACGTCGCGCCCGACTGGGGTATCGAACCAGCGCCGCTTCCGCAGTCGGGGATGGTCGTCCCTGAGGTGGTATCGTCCGGGGTGATGGTCTCACAGTATGCACGCACCGGTTTGTCACACGTGCGCAGGCATCGTGCACGTTTTTGTGAGGAGCAAGGAGCTCATCTTGCACGAAAGATGGCGGCAGATCCTTGGAAAAGAGCGGGAAGGGCGCGAGCTCGATAACCTATCAACTTCATGAGCGGACCGATCGATTGAGCATATTAAAAATTATCCCATCGATTTAATTTGACCGCACGGGTCTTTCAAAGTTTGGACATAAATGGACATGTTTATTTATGTCCATTTATGTCCAAATATGTCCATCTAACGCCGAGGCACTAGCTAGTTTGATTAATTCAGACACTCTCGCGGTCGAAAGGGTTCTCACGCCCCTCGCTTTTGATGCATTTCATCGCCTCGCCGCGTAATATATCTATGTAATAAAATAAAGGGTCTTTTCACCCCTCGCCGGCGATGGCCTTTCATCGCCGGCCGTTTCGTGGAATTCTTCCGGCTCCACCGGCCTCGGCTCGCCGCTCGTTTGATTTTTTTCTACGCCAGCGGGCACGGCTGGATCATCTGCGCGAAGCACTCGCCATCGCCCCAGATGCAGTCGAAATCACCCTCGCACTGGTCCTGCGTTTCGTGCTCACACATGGTGGTGCATCCCTCCGCGGAGGTGATCACGGCGGCCGCCTTTTCTAAATCATCTGCGGGGCACTCCGCGCTTCCAACCGCGGACCAGCACTTGCCGTTGATCCAGTCACACAGCAACCCTTTCCCTCCGCACGCGTCCTCGTCAACGTCGTCGCCTTCGCACGTCGTTTGGCACCCCGTCGTGCCGGGGTATGCGTCGTGAATGAACTTGTGCGTCGCGTCAGCCTCCGCAGCGGAGTCGCCCAAATCGGCGCCGAGACGCGCGCCAACCGCGGCTTCCCCGGCTCTCGGGTTGGGCGCGGCTAAACTCGGGGACATTTCAGGCGCCATGACGTACTTGAACCCGCCGATGCCGAGCGCGGGCCCTCCGGGTTCCGTGGCGCTGGTTTGAATAGCAATCGAGTATTTCTTTTCGTTGAAAAGCGCACCCACCGGCGTCGGTGTGTTCATGACATCCATCTCGAGCAGGTAATTAGAGAACGCCGCGCGCTCCGCGGCGTTGATGCCTTGGTGCCGTGAGGTGTCCGTGACCTGCGCTTTCAGCGCCCCGTCCTCCAAGTACACGCGAACCTTGACCATGGAGATGCACACCGCGTCCCCGGCGGTGCTGCCGCACCCATTTCCCCCGAACGTGGCGAAGATCCAGACCTTTTCCGTCGCTGTGGCGACGACGGTTTCGTCGGGAATCGGGTGAAAGTTCCGGATGCACGTGCCTTTCCACATATCCGCCGAGTTACACGGCGCGCCTGAGACGAACGTTAGCCGCCGGACGTCCATATCCGTGCCCCACGTTCCCGCGGCGGCGATCGTGGTGTCACTCATGTACGCCGAGTCGGGGAACTTTACTTCGCCATAGGAAACATGCGCGTCGCCTTTCCCCCCAAGCGTGAACAGCGGGTTCACCACGATCGCCGCGTCCGGGGTGTTCCCCCCGTTCGTCCACACCGTGTTCCGGGAGTCGTCGTTCCACTTCTCGCCGAGGTCGTACACGGACGCGGAGCACGCCACCGTGCTGCACTGCGAGTCGAACTTGTGGTACTTGCTACCTGTGACGGAAAGCGCGATGTCACCGTTGGACTAGTTAGGAAAGTAAGTGGGAAAGTAAGAAAAAAGTCAGTCTCCAGAGTGTGTGAAATGGGAAATACGTTCTGCAGCACGGAACACTCACCTTCTTCTTCACGGACACCGCGCTCATCAGCAGGTACGAACGGCCCGCGTCCCACCGCAGACCCGGGCCGTACGCGTCGATGTTCCCCACGATGAACCGGGCTTCGTCTTCACTTTCCGGGAAGTTCATGTCTCTTTGCGCGCCTACTCGTAGCCACGTGCCGAGCTTAGCGCTGTGCAGCGTGAACAGCCGCGCGTCGTCGCCGGTGCCGACGACCAGCTCGCTTCCGTCGCTCGGAACGACGGCGTCCACGCTGCGCACGAGATTCGCCGTGTCCTCGTACGCCGGGTCGCACTGCTTTGCGCACGTGCCGTACACGTACTCCACCGCCAACGGGTTCGGTTCATTGGTCATAACGCGGTTGAAATACGACCCGTACTGCTGCACACAAGGTTCGTTGTACATCGTGGAGCTCGACCCTCCGCCTATTTCATACAACCACGCGCCGGTTTCCACGTTTTTGTACGCGAACCCAAACTCGAAATCCGCCGCACTCGACGTGACGCGGTACCCGCGCTCGCCCGTGTTTTCGTCCAAAACAACTCTGGCCATCTTCACCGCGTTCTCAGATTGAAAAAAGTCTCCGCTTCCGTAATCATGGTGCACCACGTACGCTTCCTTTTCGCCATCCATGAAAAACTCCGCGTTGTTTTTCTTCGTCTCCTCAGTCTTGCAATACGTATGCACTGTGAACGTTACCGGTTCCTGGGAACCGTCCGATCCGGGGGCGAGCAAGTTTCCGGAACTCGGGATCCACGTATCTGGGTTTGAGTAGAAGTGGCCCAATGAAGTGGCCAGCGACGCGCGGGCGCTGGGAACCGCAGCCACCACCGCGGCGATCACCGCGGTGCTTCCGAGAACAACCGCGCCAGGGCGCGCGAAACGCGTGAGCCACCCATCGGCGCGCGCGTGTTCCTTGTTCCCTTTCAAAAGGGGGACGCTTTCGTCAACCATCGGCGTGGTATACGTGGTGTTCATGGTAGTATCGCTCATGCGCAGGTGGTGCGCGGGAGTGTGGCGCAGACCGGGGCTCGTTGGGAGGAGTAGTCGTCGTTCGTACACAAAAGGATGCTGTCCTTTTGAGTACACAAAAGAACAGCATCCTTTTGTGTACAGGTTTAGGTTTACAATATCACGTCATTTCACCTAATCTTACGCGATTTCGGACTCAATACGAAATTTCCAGAAAAAAAACGTTTTCACTGTTTGCCCATACAAAACTCGATTATTTCGCAATTTTTGTGCAACGAAACACAGGTGATATCACACAACGACGGTGAGGTGCTTCCGCAGGGTACGGTAAAAGTTGGTTTATCGTTCGTCTCGTCTCGTTCTTCATTCAGATTCCGATTCAGAATCCGTTATTTCATCCTCCGACGGGATCGGTGCACCGTTCGCTGTTGTCCATTCAACCACCTCAAAATGTGTTTTTCTTCGATGCCCAAGCGACCGCCCTCCAGGTCCACGGGCAGCCGTTCGCGCGTGCCCACTGCATCACCTCGAGGTGCCCATACCTCGCCACAGATGCGCACGTATCCTCGTCCCATGTGCAGCCGTTCGCACGTAACCACTGCAGCACCTCGAGGTGTCCGCCCGCCGCCGCGTACCCGCACGTCTGCTCTTCCCACAGGCAGCCGTTCGCGTGCACCCATTGAAGCACCTCGAGATGACCTTCCTGCCCCGCAAGGTTGCATGTCTCCTTGTCCCATGGGCAGCCGTTCGCGCACGCCCACTGCAGGATCTCAAGATGCCCGTTCGAAGCCGCGTACGCGCACGTTTCCTCGTCCCACGGACAGCCGTTCACGCGCAACCACTGCAGTACCTCGAATTGCCCGCCCAACGCCGCCCTCGTGCACGTCCAAACATTCCACGGGCAGCCGTTCGCGCGCGCACATTACAGCACCTCGAGGTGCCCGCCTATCGCCGCCGCACTGCACCTCAGCGCATCCCACGGGGTGTCGTTCTCGCGCAACTCCTTCAACTCTTCGAGCTGTCCACTCCTCGCCGCTGCCATGCAAAGGAATTCTGGACGCGCCAGAAGACCTCGCCGTTGCAGGCGCTGCAACGCGCTTAAACATCCGAGTCTCGCGGCTTTCCATTCATCAAGCTCTTCAAACCGAAGCCCCGTCGCCACCACCGCGTCGCGCATCGCACGGCTCACCGCCTTGAGCCGTGCGAGATCTGCGGGATCGTCAAAGTACTCAGATCTCAGAACGTGCGCGACGACGAGGTGCTCGGGAA
>MDSY01091839.1_pt1 | contig 16336 bp, 7 predicted proteins | sample 811131 | NCBI WGS metagenome assembly MDSY01 (sample SAMN05326643, study PRJNA326480) | marine metagenome | isolation source: seawater | place: Atlantic Ocean: South West | collected 2010
GCCGCCGCCGCGTCCGCAGAGTCGTGCCAGCCGTCCCTACCCCGCAGCGCGTGTAACAGCGCTGTCGCCGCGGAGTTGGTCTCCACGCCTGAGCGCCGGGAAGCGGCGCGCAACGCGTTCGTGGTCCAGTGCGCCAACGCTCGTCCATCAATGGAGGAGGATGCGCTGGATGCCCACTGCTTCGATGCGCGCAACGCGCACGTTTCATCTCCATCTCCACTCCATACGCCTCGCTTGAGAAACAAATCACGCGTGTCCCACAATATGTCAGCCCTTGCCCCAAAGGAGGGTTCCGCTTTACTTGCCAGTGTGGCGACCGCTACGGCTCGTACTGGGCCTTCCACGCCACCGAAGCGCCATTCGACTGCAAATGCTAAAGATACACCAGCACGTCTCACCGCGCGACACGGATCGGACGACGCGTCCGTCGCGGCGGAACGCGCCGCTGAGAGCAAAAACGTAAAGGCGCTTTCGTGTTTGGCGTCGGAGTTTTCAGAAGCAAGCAAATCAGGCGTCGTCGGTTCATATTTTTTCATGTTGGTGTACCCTGTAACGAGGTTTTTCAGCGCGTGTATCCCTGCTGTCGTGATGCGCCGTCCACCCGCGTGCTCCCTACCCCCTACACCACAAACAGCGGAGTCCCGCAGCAGCCATCGCTTGATCGCTTTCGTGGCGGAAAATAATGAAACGCTCGTCGGCGGCTTGGCGCCGCCCAAACTCGCCAACGTCGCCGCGACCATTGACCCACCGTCCATCGGGTCGCCGTCCGATTTGAAGTGCTCTAAGGCGTCGATTAGGAGATCGACACACTCAGAGGGCGTTTGCCATGAGTTGAAGGTGTTTAACTCAGCGTTTCCTGAGTTAACTGGTTCTCTCGGCGCCCCTAACGCGAACAAAAACCCTTCGTCCGTGATCGAGTTGGCTAAGTCGGAAAGGTCGGTGGGTTTTGGAAGGCCGGTTGTGACGTCGCATCTGCGTTTGCGGTACGCCCGGGTGACCCCGGTGTGCGCAAGGTTAGCCCTCTGCGTGCCGTCCCTGGTAGCCTCCGCGAGCGCGCAGACCGCATCCGCGCGTACGCGACAAAACACAGTGGTGTCCTCCGCGCACTGGAGCAACGCACGCGTCGCGGATGTCGACCCGGCGACAGCTCGTTTCTTCAAATACGCGACAGACGCGATTTGCGCTGCGACGTCTGCCGGGCGTTCTTTGACTAATTGTGCAGTCAACATCCCTTCAAGCCCAACCTGTTCGATGGGCACGATGACCTCTGCGAGCCACTCGGACTCGGGGTCAACCCGAACCCACTGCACAGGGCACTCCCACTGAAGAACCTCAGCGGCGGCCGCTGCATCTAAACTCTTAGGATTCAAACCTCCTTCTTCGATCGCGCGTTGTTGTCTGTCCAAAGCGGCTTGTTGCTGCCGGGCGATCGTCCGTCTGTCCTTCGGCTTCGTGACGAGTTGCAAAGGCATCAAACAGTACGCTCTGTCGTGTGCTGATAAACTTACCGCGTGGTCTGAAGGCGGTAAGTCCGCTTCCTGCACGCGAACAGTGACGGCAATTTTCGCATTCTTGCGAAAAGCCGCTCTGTCGGCAGCAGCGGAGGCGGGGCACCCCGTTAACTCAATCGCAAAGAGAAGTTCCTGTCGTCTGGATTTTCGGAACGTGTACCCCACTGTTAACCGAGGACATCCACTCCCCTCGATCCACCGCGCGTGAAACGCCGCCATTTCATTTTTCGTCATCGTCGCGTTTTGGCGACACAGGGTGAGGACGTTTGAACTTCGCAAAAATCGCGCCGGAGATTCCGCGAGTAGCTCAAACGCTTTCGTTTCCTCCCTTTCTTTTTTTATTAATTCCCGGGCACACTGCGCTGCTTTTTCCTTAGCGGAAACAGTCACCGCTTCATCCGCGCCTTCCGAGGCTTTACCAGCGGCTTCAGCGGAGAGTTTGGCTTTCTCCCTCGCCGCGCGCGTGGCTTTCGCCGCGGCTTGCGCTTTCTCTTGAAGAATTTCAGCCCCCGTGGTTTTGGCTTGAAGCGACGTGAGTTTCCGCAAAACTTTGCGCATACCCTCCTCGCCGAGTTTGCGCTCAAGCATGCCTATGACACACACCGATTTTGCCCTGACCAAGCGACTAGTTTCGGGTACTAAAGGCTTGGAAGGCTGGGATTTTTGTTGCTTCACGGTTCCAAAAGCGGGGGTAGCGGTACCATCCACTTGCGCGACAGATAAATTATTCCCGTCGGCGCCGTCGTCATCTGAAGAGTTCCCCAAACGGCCTCCCATCCACACCCTGGACTGTTGCGAGGCTAAAGGAGGCAACTGCACGCCGTCATCCGCCGCGATCACGGCTTCAGCTTCACGTGCGCGTCTGTACCGCAACTCGTCCCCTCCTAATGTACAGGCGATAACACACCGCCCCGCCAGGTGACTCGCCAAACCCTCCGCGAGCCACAAGTCGTTCGCGCTCGCCGGTTCCAAGAATCCCCCAAACAAAAGCCGCGCGCTACACTCCGCGATGACGTTCTTGGAGTGCACGATGTCGGTGGCGGATTTTGGGTGGGCCAACGCGTCGATGGGTAGGATCACGACACCGGCGCCGAGAATCGCGGAAGCAGAGACGCCGTGCACGCCGCTACTTGAGCCAACTGCATTGCTCCCAGAAGTGGGCATCGCGTCGGACGGCACGAAGATAAACCGCACCCCCCCGGGGTACGGAAATTGGCGGCCCAAGTACTCCTCGAATGCGGTCAATGAGCTGGCGACCGTATTCGAGGCCAGGTCGAGTTCCATGGAGTACTTTTTAGGGACAAACAGACTGTGCGTCGAGCTTCGATTTGTGCTACTAGGGTTGTTTGAAGCGTCGGTATTTTCTTTTCTTTTTTCTTTTTGGCGTTCCAAATCCTTCTCGCGTTCCTCGGCCACAGCCGCCGCGGTGAACGCGGTCGTATGCGTATTACCCACGGAGTTTGCGATTCGTTTTGTTGCGAATTTACCAACCACTAACGTGACTTGGTGCGCCTGGGTTGGAATACCACCGGAGGTGAACACGAAGCGCTTGGTACCGGTGGAAAGTTTGTTGTTTGAGACGTCATTTTGTGAGTCAGCCTCGGTGGCACCAGTAGTAGTAGTGTCAGTCCTCTCTTGTTCCTCTTCATCCTCATCCATGCTGCTCAGTACACCAGGAGCAACCACAACAAGGTCCTCATCAACCGTGATTCCAAGTGAGAAGTGAACCAGAGATGAACCGTCGTCAACACAGGGGAACCAGCCCGCGGGCCTCGCGGCGGCGCCTGGTGCGACGAGAAACTTTTCGGTCTCGTCGTCGTCGTCCACCAAAGTCGACACCGCGCCGGCGCCAGGAACAGACCACCCGAACTCGTGGTCCCCCTTGTTTAAACCAATGCTTGCTGAATCATCCGTTCCGGTACCTCGCCAGAAATCTGGAAGCGCATCCCCCGCGCCAGGACCGGCGGCGTACCACACCTTTATCACGACGTCTTTTTCGGTTTTCGATTCTGCATCATTCGGTGCACCGCTCGCGACGGTCCCCGCGTCTTTCCGCGCGATCACCAGTTCATCGCACTCGCCGGAATCCGTGACTTCGGTGTGTTTGCGTGCCGAGTCCAATGCGGCAGTGGCGCATTCGATCGGGTCCGCGCTCTCCGCCTCGCGCTTCGCCGCCGCTGGATCGATTTGTTGTCGGTCACCGTTCAAGCGCACGTCGTTTCCATCGTCGCCCACGACCACCTTGCCTCTGCGAACAACACGTGCGGGGGCGTCGTCGATGGTCACGCGGTCGATCAAAAGCTCGTGCGCGTGCAGCATCACCAAACGCACGTCCCCTGCTTCAGCTTGGGGGGAGTGACACGTAATCGTCGCGCACCCCACCACCAACCCGCCCGCTCCTTTAGTCACCCCAACCTCGAGCTCCAAATGCTGTCGTCGGACGATGGGGACCCACGGCGTGCCCGTAGGCGCGGGTTTGCAGGGTTCCTCGACCGGAATCGGATCGTCCACCTCTATCTCTGTTACAGGCGCATCCTTCGCGTTCGCGGGCGTCCTCCGGCGCGGAGGCATCGCCAACGTCGCGCGCCCCGCGAATGATGATCTAGGGATTCGGAGTGCTAAAACTGACGAAATCACTCGCTCAGCGAAATCGCATCATCATAGGACGGGGCACCTAGGCACTTCGTACCTGGTTTCTTCCGATGGCCGGCGAGACGCCTCGGAAACGGCGGCACCTCGGTGCTGTGGTTGCGGTTCTGTTGGCATGCAGTGCGAGTTTCGCAATTGGGGCGTACGCCGGCGCGTCCCCGACCGATCCGATGGGCGTGCGCCACGCAATAGGGATTCCGGTAGTGCCGTACGCGGACACTTCGATCGGTGCGGCTGCCGCGCGAACCGAGTGCCCGCCCGAAAAGATATGCGACCCAGTGCCGAAATGCGACGTGAAGCAGTTTGTTAGGGAGGTAAAGGTGGAGAAGGAGTGTCCCAAATGCGACCCGTGTCCAGTGACTTCCACGACGAAGACGAAGGAAGAGAAGCATGAGGCTACGAAACAGAGTCCTGTCGAACAAAAGTCCGAGGAACCGAAAGAAACTCAAACCAACCCGTTGCTCGCGGCGGCGAGACAGGCGAAGGAGGGGGTGAAGGAGGAGGTTACGGAAAAAGAAGAGCGTCAAGCGAAATTGGAGCAGGAAGGAACTGGGGATACGACGACGGAACAACCCAGTCCTGGGGATATCCCCAAACCCATAGAGTGCCCCAAGTGCGAAGCGTGCGGCGTGTGCGAAAAAGGTAACTGTCCCGAGACGCGGAGGTGCGAAAGCGACGATAGCCACAGAAACGAAAAAGCGACTTGCCCCGAGTGCGACCCGTGTCCAGTATGCGTGAGTGACGGAAACGAGTGTCCCAAGGTGGAGGCGTGTAGGTAGTATGATAGCAACCCATACAGTCTGTGATTATTATTGCAAGGTCATCCAGTAGAGTTACACATCAATATTTCCACTGCTCTCCTTATTCGTCGTCGTTGCTCAGGACGACTCGAAAGTCGTCCACCTCTGAATTGTTGTCAGGATGCCACTGCCCCGCGCCCATCGCAAGCCTCCGTTCCCGGGTTTCCTCCACCGCGATTTGCGCGGCTTCGGGGAGGTCGGAGTGGAGTGGGGACGGCTCATCAGCGTCATGCAGTTCTTTCGCTACTTGCAGTAAACCTTTTTCTTCGTCGCCGATGAACAACGCGCGCCACGCCGGCGAGGAGAGCCACTTGGCGGATTTAGTCAGGACGATGTTCACTTCATCTTGCGTGTCTTGCGGTGAGCCTCGCTCCAGGGTCCACATCGTGTCCCCTGCGACGATCGCGTGGGTCAGGGCGCCGGCTATTTTGGTGGCGTCGGTGGACGCAGTGGAGTCGTCTGTCGGCGCACCGTGAAGGGTAACATTCTTGACAGTTTCTGTGATTTTTCCACCCTCAACGCCGTACCACTTCGCTTTCGAAAGTTCGGGGGCCACGGCAACCTCCAAACCGTGCACAGTGGCGTTGACCGTGATTCGCGAAACGGATGTGCCTTTGGGAACGCCCACGCGCACGAAAACGCACGCGGTGTCTTGGTCCCAGGAAAGGACGCTCACCGGTGTTGGGGGGAGGGGAGGCGAGGGGAGTGTTGGAGTGCTTTTCGTCGTGGTCTTTTCGCTTTTCTGGCTCTCCACGGGCTTTTCCACCACCGGCTTGGGTGTCGCCGGGGCTGGCGAACCGGGTTCGGGTGTCTCGGGCACGGCTCTGCCGCGTGCGAGCCTGAACAAGGCACTTTCACGAGTGGACATGGGGGTCAGAAGATGCGATGAAAAAGGCCCAAAGAGGAAGGGCAGGCGCGCGGTGTGACTGCAAGACTTCTTTGACGCGACCTTTTTGCGATGTTCGACAAAACGCTTTTGGATTTTAGACACGTCAAATGACGCATCGTTCAACACCTTTGGATTTACAATCGGTACTTCCGCCTGCGCGCTCTCCGCAGGCAGGTCGACCTCCCCCCCCGCTTGGTACGCGCGTTGCGAGTTCGTGACGCGCGTTTCGAGTGTGCCATGAAATCGCTTTCCCCGAACGTCGTCGCGAACGACGCACAGCGCGTCGCGGGCTTGGTGGAAAGTGACGGAAAAGTATCCGCGCACGCGGGTGTTTTCGCCAATCGCGGAAACAAAGAACTCGCGCGGCCTGCGTGGCTCGAGGCGTGCGAGCTCGCGCGCAGAGCGGGCGACGACCTGGAGTGGCTGGCGGACAGACTAGCGAGTAGTACAGGTAAGGCGTGAAATCGATTTGAGGATATATAGGTGTTCGCACAAGGGGATATACATGGTTACCCGAGTGCCGTTTCGGGGACAATTTCCCGATTGCTTGCGCACAAAGGCAATCCCAACATCCAAATTTGTTCCTTCCACTCGCCCCCATCGTACTGACCCACCCACCCTCCCCTCCACAGAAAACACGCCCGACACCGAAGGCACCTTAGTCTCCGCGCTTAGGCTGTACAGCGCCGCGAAAGCCTCAGCGGAGGCGGGAAGACACGACGTCGCGGTCGAGTCCTTCACAGAGGTACGCCCCCAACTTCTCTTGAGCGCCCGTCGTTTCGCGGCAAACTTGCTTTTCCGACACGGAGGTGTTGCACTACAGAGTTTTTAGTAATGGAAAACTGATTTTTTTTTATTTTTTCCTCCCCTCCTCAACCCATCAGTCTCTCCGCCACGCCGTGCTCGCGTGGAACGACGCGCGCGTCGGGACTTCCCTTCAAATTGCCAAGGCGCTGCGGCTCGAGCTGAAGAAGAACGAGAGCGATGCGAGTTCGGTGTTGGTGCAAGCGCACCGACGCGTGGCGGGTTTAATTTTGAGCGCGCGCGGAATGAGCTCGTCAGCGTTGGGTAATTTGTGGAACGCGTCGCTGGACTGCGAAGCCGCGGTGGATTGCTCACCCGAGCTAGCTTTAGTTCACGTTAGACTAGGCGAAGTATACGAGGCGTGCGGGGGGCGGGACGGCGCGGTGCGGGCGTTTCAACGAGCGTCAGCGCTAGCCCCCACCTCCATCGCCATTTCCAAACGGTTGGAAGATGCCCGGAACGCGCCCGCCGCCCCCACCCCTCGCGGCGGGTGGGGCGGCGCGGATGACCAGTTCACGGCGAAGAAGAACGCCAAGAAGATAGGCACGTTCGATGTCTCGTTGGACCAGATGAACGCCAACTGGGAAGCCACCGGGCTGAAACACATCAAGCACTTCGAGTGGTACGACCTGCGGCGGAAAGCGTGTCCGCACGGGGTTTGCGTCTCACCCGACGACGACGCCCTGGGAAATGAATTGTTTACCGAGGATGGTGATGGGGATGCCAAGGGTACTAAAGGGAGTAAAAACGCCCCAAAACGTGACCTCGCCGAGCACTCCATCTTGAGCGATAAGTACGCGGAGAAGGAGCTGTTCGCTGAGCGCGCGATGAGCCTATACGCCAAGAAGCGAAATTCAGGCAGCGCGCTTCCGGAGGGGTCAACCTGGCTCGACCTGGCGTTCGAAGCCGTGAACATCGACGCGCTGTCGCCAAACGAACAAGTCAAAATATGCGTGTGCATGGGCAACATTTTCAACTGGTGCGCGGACTTTTCAGGCGCGGACGAGTTGTACAGCTATGCTTTAGAAATGGACGAGTGCGAAAGTGCGGACGGCGCGTTGGCGGGGTGGAGGCCCTTACTATTGGCAAACAGAAGTTTGTGTAGACTGCGTTTAAGACGCCCCGCAGACTCCGCGATGGACGCGGAGACGTGCTTAAAGGAAACCGGCCCGAAGTGGGGCGTAGGGCTGTGTCGTATGGGCCAGGTGATGTGCGCCATGGGCGCGTGGAGCAAAGCGGAGCAAACCTTTCGAGCGGCGCACCGGCGGTGTTCCCCAAACAACGCGCCGTTTGCGCCCCTGGAGCTGGAGGTTAAGATTGCGCTGGCGAACAGCGCGGGGATGGGCTTGCCGGCTGCGCAAGAGGCTGGTGAGAAGGCCGTGGACGCGGTGCGAGCCGCGATTGAGCTGGAACAAGTGGGCGAGCTGTTCGACCACATGGACGCGGTGGTGCAGCTGGACACTTTAGAACCGGATGCCGAGATTGACCCGATTTTAGGCCCGACGCCGAGGTTCATGGCCAGCGCGTTGATAAACGACGACGACAACCTAGGCATGGGCGTTGGAGTACTCGACTTGCCGGAAGTCGCGCCTGGTTTGAAGCCAGGCAAGGTCCGGCCACTAGGTGGAGACGGAAAGTCCCTCTCAGAAGCGCTTTCCGAACTCGACGCCAAGAGCGGCCCCGCGAACTCGCAAGACACGGTTGAGAAGGACCAGGGAAAGAAACGCACACGAGGAACCCGAGGGCAGGAAGTGCAATCCGCCGCGGCCGCAGTGGCTGGTTTAGAAATCTCAACAGAAGAGGAACCTTCAGGAGACACCCCGAAGGCGCAGAAGATAAAAACCCGGGGGTGCTCCGCTGGTTGTGGGGATTTCTTCGGAGCGCTGTTCGGAACGCCCACGTCGGCGGAGAAGAATGAAGCTTTGGCGAAAAATGGAAACACGCTGAATGACAACTCGGCGTTTGACGAAGCCGCACTGGACGAGATGAAAGCGGCATCAAAAAAGTGATGAATAATTAATTAAGTAGATTAGATAATAGTAAGTGTAAGAGATACGAGAGATAAAAGTACATCAAATCGTGATATGTATGAGCATTCAGACTCAACGAGAGTGATCCGCCTATTTTACGCATCAATCTAACCCAACAATCTACCTCCATTCGTTCCGAACGACTTTCCGCGTCTTGTGCACTTCGTGCCGCGCCGCTTTCACTGTGTTCCGCGCGTGCTTGTACTCCAACGCGGTTTGTTTCCACAGCTTGTTCGCATACGTCAAGTTCCGCTTCGCTTTCTCGTAGCGAAAATTTCGAGCCTTCTGCGATAATTTCTTTGGCTTTGACAAAGACTCATCAATCGCGCGGCGGATCGAACGCCACTGTTGATCAGTGGTGGCGAATGAAGTATTATCTTCATAAGCATCTTCACTAGCCTCCTCGGTACTGTCCCCCCATACCTTCACCTCGCCCACAACGTCCCACCCCCCTTGTCGCAAACTCATGCACCCCTCAAACACTCCGCGTAACTGCGTCCAGTCGCTTCGCGTGAGGCTTATGCCGAGGTACTCGGTGTATAAACGAAAGTTATCGCACGCCGTCGCTGTGGCGCCGTGAACGTACGTAGAAGCCTCGTCAGAAGTCGGTGCGCTTGTGGACTCCACATAAGTCTCACCGAATCGGTCCCAGTTGGTCGCCAAGTCGTGGAGTTCGGTACGCTCGGCGGCGACAGCTGAACGCTCCGCTTCGGCGACGAGCTCAATGACCGCTCGCGCCGCGGGAGACTCCACCAGGTCCTCGCCGTTGAGTGAGGCGTGTACCGTGCGTAACCCGCTTGATATTCGCAGTCGCCACCGGTCGGAAACCTTAGCAGCCGCTTTTAGCTCCTGGTGGGACATTTCTTTTGTGTTCTTTTCATCGCCCGCTAAAGTCGCTCGCCAAAACGTGAAGAGAATAATAGATGGATCGATGGAGGGATGTCGCTGTTCCATCGCCCTTAAACCGACCGCGAGTTGATCATTCGAAAGCGCGTCATCGCAGAACTGCGAGAACGCGTGATGGCGCCAATTAGTTGTGTCAGTGGTGGTGTCGGAACCTGACGCGGATGTGGAGCAGACATCGCCCCTAGCCTTGGCGAAAGCAAAGCCGCCGCCGCCGACTGTTTCGCGAATTGTGGAAGAAACCTGACGCGCGGGTAATGCGTGGCGGTGTCGGGCAAAGGGCACCCTAGGCACAGGCGCGTGCACCGATACGGCGTATACCCACGACATGGCACTCACCGGTACACCCTTTTGTCTCGCGAACGTAGACACTTGCGATGTGTCTCCAGGAATGCGCGACAAGGGGGCTGTCAGCATTTCTCCGAGTGAGCAGTAGGTTCTCAAAAAATTCCTCGGGAAGTTCAAAAACTCTGTCGCCAGTTTCAGATCGTGAGGCACGGGCGACGGGTTGGCGTTCGTGGGGGGCATCTCACCGGTATCGTCCCACAGCCACGACCCGACATGCAGCCCAAGCCCATCGTCCGTTTGAAAGAAGATGTGGTGAACCGTGTGGCAGCCGGGGAGGTGATTCACCGCCCAGCGAGCGCGTTGAAGGAGTTGCTGGAAAACTCGTTAGATGCGGGTTCCACCACAATCACGGTCACTGTGCGCGATGGAGGGAACAAGTTACTACAAGTACAGGATGACGGGTTCGGGGTGAACACTGCGGACTTGCACCTTCTGTGCGAAAGGCATACTACTAGTAAGCTCGTTAACTTCGAGGACTTGAACGAAATGCAGACATTCGGGTTTCGAGGCGAGGCTTTGGCGTCGATGAGTTTCGTGGCGAATTTAACAGTGACCACGATGACCAAAGATGCGCAACACGCCACTAGGGCTTCCTACACGGACGGTAAGTTAACTCAAGAAGGCACACAACCCACGGCCGGCGTCCCGGGCACGACAATCACCGTGGAGAATCTTTTTTTCAACGTCCCTACCCGGAAACGCGCCCTGAAGTCGTCATCAGAAGAGTTTGCGAAAGTTTTAGAGGTGACGCAGCGGTACGCCGCGTCGCGAAAAGACGTCGCGTTCGTTGTCCGGAAACTCGGCGACCCGAAACCTTCTTTAAGATGTCCGGTAGTTACCAATACGGTCGATCGCGTTCGGCAAATCTACGGACAGCAAGTGGGGAAAAATGTGTTGCCCTTGAAGTTTACAATGGGAGGGTATGGTGAGATGGATGGCGCTGATGCAATCAATGGCGCTGAGAAAAATAAAACTTCTCAAAAAAACAAAAACACTCTCGACACCGTGACGTGTTCCGTCGACGCTTTGGTCAGCACCGCATCCCACTACGGCCGCAAGACTGTGTTTATTTTGTTCATTAACAGTCGACTGGTGGAATGCAGTGCCTTGAAGCGCGCGTGTGAAAACTGCTACTCCGCGATCCTGCCCAAGGGTGAGAAGCCGTGGATGTTTGTGAACTTAAACGTGCCCGCGAACACACTTGACGTCAACGTGCACCCCACGAAGCGCGAAGTGCGGTTCCTGCACCAGGACGAAATCGTAGAGGAGGTTCAAAAGAAGCTGAGTGAAATTTTGGAGTCCGCGAACGTCACAAGGACCTTCGCAGTAGGGGTCGTTGGTAATGGGGGGGCGGGCGTAGGGGAAGAAACAGACGACCGAAGCGGTGACAAAGAACGCGAACGAGTCCCAACTCACACGCAAGCGCTTTTGATGCCTTTGCCCGGCGACGATCGCAAGGAGAACTCTAAGAGGAACGCTTTAGTGGCTGTGGATGAAGAAACGGGGGATCCTGTTTGGGCAACCCATCCCCCCACTAAGAAACCCAAAACCGGCTCCACCCGGGACCAAGTCGCCCGGGACAACAAACTAGTCCGAGTCGACGCGACGCAGGCGAATTTAAGTCTGGAGAGCTTTTTTCACCGGAAAGAAAACGCCGGTGTTACATCTGGAGATGGTCACACACAGGAACTGAACACAGAGCCTACAGAGCCTAGTGCTCCTGACCCAACTGGTGACGTTGCATTGGCGACTCAGGACGCTTCGCGTCGCGCGCAATCCGCATATGAGCAATTAGGCTCCATCCCCGACAGCGCCACGTCGAGTTTATCGAGCGTGAAAAATCTGTGGACCGAAATTACCCGGGAAGCGCACGACGGTTTAACCAAAGTTTTACGGGGCGCGGTATTAGTTGGTAAGTTACCGGGAATGTACTCTAATTCGCTACTAATTCAGCACAACACAAAGCTACACCTGGTGAAGTTAAAAATCATGTTAACCGAGTTTTGGTACCAGCGAGTCATAGCGAGGTTCGGGACATTCGCGGTGCGGCGCTTGTCGGAACCCGCGAGCGTTTTGGAGTTGGTTTTGTTGGCGCTCGAGACGGAGCGAGCGGAGAACGATTCAGAAAGTATTCCGATGGATTCGGAAAGTGTGCCTATGGATACGGAAAGTGAAACACCACAGGAAGAAACCGAGGAATTGAAACAATCCAAAGTTGTCGCCGCCGCAGTCGCCGAGCTCCTCCTAGAGAAAGCGGACATGCTTCGCGAATACTTTGGGCTCGAGTTTGAGAAAGTTGGCGATGGAATCGTTTCTCTCGTCTCGCTACCCGTTTTACTGGAAGGATTCACTCCCGATTTGAATTTACTGCCAGAGTTCATCTTGAAACTTGCGCACAGCGTGGAGTGGGGTGAAGAGAAATCGTGTTTCCGGACCGTCGCGGGGGTGATTGCGGAGTTCTACGCTGGTGGGGAGGTGATTGACGACGAGCGAGAAGATGAAGATGACGTTGAGATTGAGGTTGAGAATCCTGCCGCCGACGCGACCACTCTGCAAATCAAGCAGCTCGTGTTTCCCGCGATTCGCAAGTTCCTACGACCTAGCAAAGTATCACACGCCGACGGGGTAGTCACGCAAGTCGCGAGCCTGGAACAGCTGTACAGGGTGTTCGAGAGGTGTTGAGGCTAGATGAGGTGAAAAATACCATTGAAAAATCAACAAGCTGCTTCTTTTCTGGAAACTGTCTTGTCACTTGTCGCGTCATCTGTTTCACTTATCATCTATCATACGTCATTGCTCTCCGCGCGAGCTTGATGCTTCGTGTGTCCCCGCTCACCAGGCGCGTTTCCGTTCCACAACGCCTAAGCACCACGCAGCACAAAGCGCGTGCGCTCGTTTCCGCGTTCAGGGACTTCGGGCTACGGGTCGAGTCGAAACACAAGTCCATCGCCTCCGCGCGTGTTTTCGCCAAGCCTCTTTCGTGCAGAGGATCTGCCGTGTACGCCAGTGCGGATTCAACCACGGCGACTGTCAACTCCGACACGACCCCGAACTCCGACGAAATGACCGCCTCGTCAGCCGCGAAACTCGCAGCGCTCCGCGAACGCATGGCCGCCTGTAACATCCACGCGTTCGTGGTCCCGTCGCAAGATCCGCATTTCTCCGAATACGTCCCCACGTGTTTCGAACGCCGGCAGTGGATCAGCGGGTTCAGTGGGAGCGCGGGCACTGCGGTTGTGACGCAGGACGCCGCGTTGCTGTGGACGGACGGGCGTTATTTTCTGCAAGCTACCCAGGAACTTACCGAGGACTGGGTTCTCATGAAAGGAGGCCAACCCGGCGTCCCCGAACCGAAACAGTGGCTGGCTGATAACTTGAAGGATGGCGACGCCGTTGGCGTGGACGCGAACGTGCATTCGTTGTCCGAGGCGCGCACCATGCGTGATTTGCTTCAAAAAAGCGCCATCGAGTTGAAGTGCCTCGTGAACAACCCCGTGGATGAAGCCTGGGCCGGTGACCGCCCGGAGTTCCCCACTGCGCCGATACGGCAACACCCGAGCGAGTGGGCTGGTAAGTCTGTAGAGTCAAAAATATCCGACATCCGAACAGCGCTCACTGAAAAGAAAGCAGACGTCCTGATCGTCTCGCCCCTTGATGAAGTCGCGTGGCTGTTCAACGTGCGCGGCGGCGATCTGGATTTCAACCCCGTGGCGCTTGGGTACGGGATCGTCACGCAAACAACATCGACGCTTTACGTGGACGAAGGGAAGGTTGACAACGCGTTGCGCGCGGCGCTTCAAAAGGAGGGCGTCACGGTGACGTCGTACGACACGTGCGTGGAGGATATCAAGACTTTGGCCGCATCCGGAAACACGCTATGGGTGGACCCCGACAAGGTAAGCGCCGCGCTGGTGACCGCCGCGGAGTCCGCCGCGCAAGACGCGCAAACAGACACACAGCCCAAAAAGAAAGCCAAAGGCTCTTCGCAACCGACGAAAACAATCCTTGAAGGCGTTTCGCCCATTCCTTTGGCCAAGGCGGTTAAAAACGAATCCGAATTAAACGGTATGATGGAGGCGCATTTACGCGACGGCGTCGCTATGGCGTCGTTCTGGTGCTGGCTAGACAAGCAAGCCGCTGACGGCAAAACGCACGACGAGTACGAGGTTGGCGAAATCGTGCGGGAGTTTCGACAAAAGCAAGTCGGGTTCTCGGAAGAGTCGTTCGCGACGATCGCGGGGGAAGGCCCTCACGGGGCGATTATTCACTACCGAGCCAGCAAGGAAAGCGCGCGGACAGTTGGCAGTGACTCGCTTCTGTTGTGCGACTCAGGGGGGCAGTACGAGTGCGGCACCACGGACGTGACGCGCACGCACCACACCGGCACACCCACTGATTTTCAAAAGCAAGCCTACACCAGAGTGTTGATGGGACACATCGCGCTCGCCTCAGCTAGATTTCCCGAAGACACGTCAGGGTTCGTGTTGGACGTCTTCGCCAGGTCGCAATTGTGGCAGAACGGTTTGGACTACAGGCACGGCACCGGGCACGGCGTGGGCGCAGCGCTGAACGTGCACGAGGGCCCGCAATCGATTAGCCCCCGGTTCGGCAACCCAACGCCGTTACGTCCGGGGATGGTTCTGAGTAACGAACCAGGGTACTACGAGGATGGTGGGTTCGGAATCAGGATCGAGAACTTACTGGTCGTCAAACAAGCCATTACGGAACACACGTTCGGGGATAAAAAGTACCTTGAGTTTTATCCGCTGACGCACATTCCGATTCAAAAGAAACTGATCGACTGGGAATTGATGAGTGGGAAAGATTGCGAGTGGCTGAATGAGTACCACCAACAAGTCTGGGAGCAGGTGTCGCCGCGGGTGGAGGACCAGGAAGTGTTGGAGTGGCTGAAAACTGCCTGCAAACCAGTCAAGGTTGAGAAAATCACAGTCGTGGTGGAGTGAGGGGTTTGAATCAAAAGAGGAGGGAGACGAGGTACTCGAATGATGCATCGATTTTAATAATGAGCACAAAAAGAAAATCGTCGCTTTCGGAAAGAAAAGGGAAGCGGCTTATTTCGTCAGTGTGTTTAATTTTCTCAATGCTTATCGATTCGCAGTTACAAAAAAGTGAGCTTTCTCGTCAACTCTCGCCGCCGTTAGGTGGTAAACCGATTACTTGTCAGCCTTGAACGCAACCTTGGTGATCTTGCCGAGCATGACCGCGGTGTTGCCGTCGAGGAAGGCGATGCGGGCGAGGCCGTCGCACGCCTTGAAGTGGTCAACCACGAAAGGGTGCTGGGGCTCGAAGACGGCTTCCGCGACTTCGTTGGACTTGAGCGCCATGGGGGACTCGAGCTTCTTGCCACCGGTTTCCTTGCCCACCTTGAAGACGAGCTCGGTCATCTTGCACGCGGAGCGGCCGCAGCGCACGAACGCGACGGGGGAGTAGCCGGGCTTGAGCTGGCCGGGGACGTCGAGCACCTGGACCTGGGCGTTGAAGTTCTGGCATGCCTTGAGGGTGGTGTCCTTCTTGTAGATCATTACATCACCGGTGCGGGGCATGTTGATCTTGTCGAGACCCTTGATGTTCATGCCAACGTTGTCACCAGGGTGAGCCTCGTCGACGCGCTTGTGGTGCATCTCGACGGTGAATACCTTACCAGTGCAGGGGTTGGAGACGGTGTGCGTGGGGATGAACACGACATCTTCACCGGGGCGGACAGAACCTTGTTCGACGCGGCCTGCGAGGACATCACCGACACCCTTGATCTTGTACACACCAGAGATGGGCAGGCGCATGTCGGCGTCGGGCTTGCGCTCGGGCTTGCTGACCAGGTTGTTGAGCACGTCGAGGAGGGTGTCGATGTGGTACTTGTCACCCTTGAGGTTGTAGTCGATGACGTCGACACCGGACCACCAGCCCATGTTCGCGGTCTTCTTGATGAGGTTGTCTCCTTGCCAGCCGGAGATGGGGAGGACAGGGACGCACTTCTCGACGTAGTCCTTCTTCCAGCCAACCTTGATGAGCATGTTCTTCATCTCGTTGCGGATTTCTTCGTAGCGGGACTCCTTGTAGCCAGCGGTGTCGCAATCCATCTTGTTGATGCCGACGATGAGCTGCTTGACACCGAGAAGGTTGATGAGACGCGCATGCTGGCGGGTTTGGCCTTGGACCTCACCGGCTTTGTGGTTACCTTTTTGGATCGCGGTGGTGAAGTTGCCGTCGGCGGGCACCATGAGAAGCGCGACGTCGGCTTGCGCGGCGCCGGAGATCATGTTTTTGATGAAGTCTCTGTGGCCCGGGGCGTCGATGATGGTGTAGTGCCAGTTGTCGGTGAAGAACTCCTTGGTGGTGCAGGAGATGGTCACACCACGCTCGCGCTCTTCCTTTTGGCGGTCC
>MDSY01029032.1_pt1 | contig 16334 bp, 16 predicted proteins | sample 811131 | NCBI WGS metagenome assembly MDSY01 (sample SAMN05326643, study PRJNA326480) | marine metagenome | isolation source: seawater | place: Atlantic Ocean: South West | collected 2010
CATGGCATTTCCCTAAGGGTCTAGTACAAACTACTCTAACTCGAGGTGGATTCTCATGTGGATTTGAGTCACCAGTAATCCTGGATCTATACAACCAAATGGCTAAAGCTCCTGACTCAGCTGCTGCTACAGCTGCTGCTAACGAGTACTTAGCTTATGTATACGACCAGTCACTACAACCAGGTGTTGTAGCTGTTCCTGATGCATACTACTTCAACAACAAGAAGATTAAGTCTGCACCAATGGATAAAGCTGCGGCAGCTTCAATCAACTCACTTTGGAACCTAGAACTTAAATAGTTTCTAATTAGAGATAAGATTATAAGAAAAGAGGCTCAATTTGAGCCTCTTTTCAATTTAATAAAAAAATAGATAAATATTTGTTTTTTATTGGGTAGATTATGATAATGTTTTTTGTTATGATTTTTTTATTATAATTTATATAAATATTTTTTTGAGAAATTTATGAGAAAATTTATACTTAGAAGAGCATTATTTGCTATATTCAGTATTATACTAGCTACCTTTGCTGTCTTCATGATATCAAGAGCTGCTGGAGACCCTCTTACACTTTATGCTAACTCTGGGTATGGTCTTTCAGAAGAAGGTGAAAGAGCACTAAGAAAAAAACTAGCCCTAGATAGACCTGTTATTGTTCAATATGGATTATGGTTAGGAAAAACTCTACAAGGTGACATGGGTGAAACCTTACTTGAAAGAAAACCTGTAACTCGTACTATTACCCAGCGTTTACCAGCAACTTTGCACTTAGGTTTAGTAGCATTTATTGGTTCTTGGGCTGTTGGAATACCACTTGGAATATTATCTGCTGTAAAACGTGGTTCCATCTATGATTATATTGGGAGATTTATTGCCTTACTAGGTCAAGCTGTGCCCCAATTTTGGCTTGGATTAGTATTAATTTTCATTTTTGCAGTAACTTTGGGATGGTTCCCTGCGGGTCTTAGAGGTGACTCAATATGGGATGTTAAGCATTTAATTTTACCTAGTATAACTATGGCATCTGGAGGTCTTGCATACTATACCAGAATAACAAGAACAGCCATGCTTCAAGTATTAGACTCTGAATATATACGTTTAGCTAGAGCTAAGGGAGTTTCTAATAATGTAGTTATTTGGAAACATGCTTTTAAGAACGCTATTATTCAACCATTAACGGGAATGACTCTTGGTCTAACCTTTTTCTTAAGTGGTTCGGTTTTAGTTGAAACTATTTTCACCTGGCCAGGCATGGGCGATATGGCTATAACTGCTGTAAATAATAACGATTTCCCTGTACTACAAGGTTGTGTTTTCTTTTTTACAATTTTATTTGTTGGTAGCACTTTTTTGTGTGATATTTTATATGCATATATTGACCCAAGAATAAGATACGATTAAATATTAATTACTAAGGAATTTAAAAATTATGAGTACAGGTTCAGAAACAAGCAACATAGGTAGTTCTAAGGGTTTACAGGCAGTAAAAAGATCCCCTTTATCTCAAGCGTGGTACTTCCTTAGAAGGTGGCCATTAATTCCTTTGGTTATAATGATTGTTCTAGTTTTCACAGGGATATTTGCACCTGTCATTTCACCGGATGATCCAACTACTCAGTCCTTAAAATTTAGAAATTTCGCTCCAACTTGGGGTAGAGCAATGCCTGAGTATAATATCGTTCCAAATCCTGCTGACTTTGACTTAGAAACTACCAGTGGTGTATCTGCTTATAATAGAGCTAAAAAATCTTCATTCCCACAAACTAAATATATATTAGGCGGAGATAATTTAGGTAGAGATGTTTTATCAAGAATTATATATGGTGCAAGAATTTCATTGAAAGTAACTTTATACGCTCTCACATCTGGAATTATTGTAGGAACGGCACTTGGTCTAATAGGTGGATATTTTGGAGGTTGGACAGATGAAATCATGATGAGGTTAGTAGATGTGTGGCTTGCTTTACCATTTATTCTTATAGCATTAGTTATTGCCCAGATGTTTTTAGAATCAGGTGGTGCCGCAGAAGGGGTTATTATTTTCCTTATTGCTCTTGTTGCATGGACTCCATTCGTTCGACAAGTTAGAGCCGATGTATTAACAATTAGAGGTCAAGACTACGTGTTAGCAGCAAAGGTTGCTGGCGCAACACATCTTAGATTAATGTGGAAGCACGTACTCCCAGGTACAGTCAGCACCATCTTAGTTGTAGCCTCTCTAAGAGTAGGTCAATTGATTCTTACTGAAGCCACATTATCATACCTTGGAGCAGGTATCCCTGATCCTATCCCAGCATGGGGGAAAAGTGTTAAGGATGGAAAAGACTTTATTGAAGAAGCATGGTGGATTTCATTTTGGCCAGGATTTTGCATATTTTTAGTTGTTATGTCTCTAAACTTCTTTGGAGATTGGTTACGAGATAGACTCGACCCAAGACTTAGACAATTAGACTAAATAAAAGAGGAAATCATGCGTATAGGTTTTGTTGGCTTAGGTAATATGGGCCAGGGAATGGCAGATAATTTATTATCAAAAAATGCCGATCTTACAGTTTTTACTCGTACAAAATCAAAAATAGACTCCATGATTAAAAAAGGTGCAAAAGGCGCTGTTTCCCTAAGTGATCTAGTTAAGAATGTTGATGTTATTATGACATGCTTACCCGATGTTGCTACATCTCTTGATGTAATTTTAGGTGATGATGGAATTGTTAATTACGTAAGGAATAATCAAATTATTATCGATCACAGTACTGTTTCTGTTTCCACTTCTCAAAAATGTAATAATGAACTTAAAAAAAAGAGTGCTAGTTTCCTTGACGCTCCTATATCAGGAGGACCTAATGGTGCTTCTACAGGAACATTAACTATAATGGTTGGAGGAGATAAAAACGTCTATGAAACCGTAAATCCTTACCTCTTAAAAATGGGTACTAACGTAAGATATATGGGTAATGCTGGAGCTGGTACAGGAATGAAATTGGTTAATCAACTTCTTGTTGGAGTTAATACAGTTGCTGCAGCAGAAGCATTTGCTTTTGCAAATAAGGTAGGGGTTGATGTTAATGTTGCATCTGAATTATTAAGTGTTAGTTGGGGTGGCAGTACAATGGTTGAAAGAAGCGCACCAATAACCAAACAAAGAAATTTTCCTAATTCTCCTGCTCCTGTTAGAAATGTAGATAAAGACCTAAAAATAATCATCGAATTCGCAAAAGAAAATAAATTGTTATTAGATTTAACAAAAATATCACTTAATATGTTTTCTGAACTCATGAATGATAATAAATCTGAATATGATATCGCTGGAGTTATAGAAATCATAGAAAAAAATTCAAAGAATTTATGATTCCATTTGAAAAAAACAAATTAGGAAAAACAGGGCTTATGATTCCTAATTTAGGCTTAGGCACAGCTCCTCTATCTGGAGACAGCCTAGCAGACGGACTATATGGGGGGTCAGCAGAAGAAAAAGCTATAAAAGTATTAAATGAATCATATAAAAAAGGGTTTACATATATTGATACTGCACCCTTATACGGAACAGGTAATGCAGAAAAAAGAATAGGCAAATCCGTTTTCTCAAAAATTGATAAAAATAATTTTATTATTTCGACAAAAGTTGGCAGATTAGTAAGAAAAAATTCAAAAAATAGAACATCTTACTGCATAGATGATTGGAGTGAAAAAGCAATATATACTTCATTAGAAGAAAGTCTTAAAAGATTGTGTATCGATTCGATAGATATTGTTTATGTCCATGATCCTGATACAAGAGATTTTGGTGAAGAACAAGTAATAAATTATGCTTTCCCAACATTAATAAAATTAAGAGAAGAAGGATTAATTAAAGCTATAGGTTGTGGGATGAATGAGTGGCAAATGCCAAGAAAATTTATTCGTAAATTTGATCTAGATATAATACTCTTAGCAGGTCGATATACACTACTTGAACAAAGCTCACTGGATTTTTTGAATGATTGTATTGATTATGATGTAAAAATTGTTGTAGGTGGACCATATAATTCTGGAATATTAGCAAGAGACTTAAATGGACCTGTTTCATATAATTATGAACCTGCGCCCGAAATACTTATAGAAAAAGCTAAAATAATAAATTCCTTGTGCGAAAAAAATTCAATCCCTATGAAAGCAGCTGCTTTACAATTTGTTTTACATCACCCAGCAATCATTTCAGTAATACCTGGAGTCCAATCAATTGACGAACTTATAGAAAATATAGAAATGATTAAATTTGATATCCCTTATTCTTTTTGGGAAGAGTTAAAAGATAAGAAAATTATCTCATCAAGCTCGCCTATAAAAAATTTATAATAATACTAGAAATCCTGATTGGAGAAAAATATGAAATTTAATAAAACAACATTATTTGGAGCTTTTTTAGGATTGATAATGGGACTTGTTTTCACAGTTATTGCACTATATCAATATGATGAAAACGTAACTAACTCGAGAGATGTATTATTTTCAAGTTTATTTGTTGGTTTACCATTTTCTATCCTTATAGGTTTACTCATTGGATGGATTTGGAGCAAATTATTTGGCAAGTCTATATTCTAAAGCAGATAAAATTATCACTAACTCTATTGATCTAAAAAGTGTGATAAAAAACTTATCCCGAGAAAAAATTATTTCTTTTGATACAGAATTCATAAGAAACAAAACATACTGGCCAGTACTTTGCTCAATTCAATTACATACAAAAAACAACTCTATACTTATAGATACCCTGAGTAAAAACATTAATCTTGTACCACTAAAGGGTATTTTATCTGATAAAAAAATCTTAAAAATCTTTCATGCCCATAGCCAAGATTTAGAAATATTAAATAATCTTTTCAAGATACAAATATCTAATATTTTTGACACACAAATTGCTGCAAGTTTCTTGGGTTATGATGAACAAATTTCTTATCAAAAACTTGTAGAAAAAATACTAGATATCGAATTAGATAAAAAAGAAAGAATTAGCGATTGGTCAAGACGCCCACTCTCAAAAAAACAGGTAAAATATGCTCTTAATGATGTTAAGTATTTGTATGAATTATATAAACCTTTATTTGAAAAATTATCGGATGAAAAAAAAACAAATTGGATGAGAGAGGAGATGAAATTATGTGCAAATAATTTTTACGAAAAACCGGAACCACTAAATGATAATTATAGTATATTATATAAAAAGATTTATGATTTTAGAGAACAGATTGCAAAAAAATATAACGTCCCTAGAAAATGGGTTTTCGAAGATAAATTAATCCGAGATTTTATTATGTCTTCAGATAGAAAAAATATAGTTATGAAAATAAAAAGTGATTTTTTTGATTTATCTGAAAAAGCAAATTTATACAATTTTATAGAAATATATTTGAAAAACAATCATATAATAAATAGAATCAACAATAAAAAACTTAGTTCAACTCAAAATAAATTACTAAGTAAGATTTCAATATACTTAGATAAAACATCAATTATGTATAATGTATCGAGGGGGTTAATAGCTAATAGAAAAGATATTGAAGAAATCATACTATCGGATTACCCTCAAAATAAATGTCTATTCAGTTGGAGAAAAGAAATATTTGGAAATAATGCCATGATAATAAAAAATGGAGAAAATTTATAAATGTTTGACTCAGAAAATAAAAAATCTGATATTACTCTTTGTATTTTTCCTAATCTAAAAGAATTTTTAGTTATAGATACTCGTTTTGGTAAGGATAAAATAGATGAAAATTCTGTACTAAGTTTGTCATTAGACAAATTACTTGATGACAAATTTCATAACGATATTAAAGATGAATTTTCTAAACTTATAAGAACTGATGATATCGATTTTATGAAACTTATATCTTTACCTAAAAAAGTTGAAAAATTGCTTAGAAATGAAGTAATTAAAATAATAATAAATGAACTAGGAATTGTTGAAGAAAACTTTTCTCAAATAGGTATAATTTTTTTCAACAAAGATATATTAAAATTATCAAAAGAACAACTTAAGAATGCGCTAATTGAAATATTTTCTGACAAAACTGATAATGTTTTTATCGAAAACCTATCAAATAAGATTATGAGCCTTATCAAACTTGAAAAAGATTTTGTTAAGGATAATTATAAGAGTAGTATAGAAAGTATAATCAATGAAAATGATGAATCCTTTATTACTTTATGGAAAAAAGGCTAATAGATATGAAAACATTTCTTGAAAATCTACTTGGCAACCCAAAAAAAGATACATTCCTCTACTGGATTACAGATGGCGGTTTCTTAGTTATATTAATTATTGTTTTTTCTATAATTTTATGGCTACTACTAAAGGCATTCATTAAGAGCAAATTAAATCAGAGACTGACTATTCTTACAAAGCAAGAGATTGATAAAACTATTGATATATATACATCAGGCTTAAAATCTATTGAAGGTAAACACTTCAATGTTTTATCAGCACTTTTTATAAGTCTTATTGCGTTAACACTAATTTATTCAGTTCTTGGAAATAACATTGATCCATTAGTAAATATTTTAAATAAAATAGGAGCAAATGTTCTTAGCTGGCTATTAATTGATGGAATCAGAATTCTTACAATTATTGTTTTATCTTTTTTTTGCGTGAAATTTTCTAAAAATATAATACCAAAACTACTTACTTCTATAATGCTTGGTCAATCTTCCACGTCAGATCATGATGAAATCTTAAAAAGATCAAAAACATTATCAGGAGTTTTTGTTGGTGCAGTAATCACGCTTATATATATACTAGCTATTTTTATGATTCTTTCAGAGCTTTCTATTCCTATAGCACCTGTAATAGGAGGATTTGGAATTGCAGGAATTGCAGTTGGATTTGGAGCCCAACATCTTGTAAGGGATTTAATATCAGGCATATTTATTTTAGCTGAAAATCAGTATCGTACAGGGGATGTCGTAACAATTGCTGGAATTTCTGGATTGGTGGAATCAATTAATCTTCGGAGAACAATATTGAGAGACCTTGATGGTCAGGTTCATATTATTCCGAATGGAGAAATATCCGTAGCTTCAAATAAAACAAAATACTGGTCACGTGTTAATTTAGATATTGGAGTTGCATATAAAGAAAATGTAGAAAAAGTAATATCAATATTAAATGAAGTAGGTAAAGATCTTTCAAATGATGAATACTTTGGGCTAATGTTAATAACTCCCCCGCAAGTATTAAGATTAAACTCTCTTGATGATTCAGCTGTAACATTCAAAATTTTAGGCGATTGCAAGCCTATGAAGCAATGGGAAATAATGGGTGAGCTAAGAAAAAGAATTAAAATTAGATTTGATGAAGAAAATATTGAGATACCATTTCCACACCAGACTGTATATTGGGGTGAAAATCAATCACCATTTAAAGATGATAAATCAAAGGTACAAGTTAGTAAAAACAGTGAATATAAAATCAAAGATACAAACGAAATAACCCCTGAAAAAAGAGAAGAATTACTAGCTGACAAATATTCTGATATGAAATCAAGAATATTATTTTCTGAGCCTGATGCTATGGTAAATACAAAATTTATAGAATCAAATGATTCAGAATAAGAAATTATCTTTATGAAATTTACAATATAAATTATACTATAAAAATGAAATCCTACACTAAAGATACATTAAGGCAAATATTTCTTGATTTTTTCAAAGAAAAAAATCATTCTATTTTGCCATCTTCGTCCTTGATCCCGGCAAGCGACCCTACCTTGCTACTAATCAATTCTGGTATGGCACAATTCAAGTCATACTTTTCAGGTGAAAAAATACCGCCTAACCGTAGAATCACAACCTCACAAAAATGCTTCAGAACTACAGACATAGAAGAGGTAGGAGATAATACTCATCTAACTATGTTTGAAATGTTAGGTAATTTCAGTTTTGGTGATTATTTTAAAAAAGAAGCATGTTCATGGGCATTGGAGCTTATGACAGAAAATCTTAATTTAGATATTGAAAAAATATATATTACGGTTTATAAAACAGATGATGAAGCTGAAAAAATTTGGCTAGATCTAGGTATTCCAAAAGAAAGAATATATAGATTTGGTGATGAAGATAACTGGTGGGGCCCAGCAGGAGATGAAGGTGTTTGTGGTCCCAGTAGTGAGATAAATTATTATTTAGGGTCAGATGAAAACATCCCTTCAAAAAATGATCCTAAAAGGAAAGAAAAATGGGGACCAAATCTTCATGATGATTTCATTGAATTATATAACTTAGTTTTCACTCAGTATTATAGAGATAAAAATGGTAAAGATACTATTTTACCTAACAAAAATATAGATACAGGAATGGGACTTGAAAGAATGTTAGCTGTTCTTCAAAACGTTGATAATGTTTATGAAACAGATGCCTTTTTACCAATAATACATTCTGTTGAAAAAGTTTCAAATATTAAGTGGGGTAGAAGTGAAGAAACTGATGAAGCTATAAGAGTAGTTGCAGAGCATGCAAGGTCAGCATCATTTCTTATTGGTGATGGAGTGTCCCCTAGTAACACTGGTAGAGGTTATGTACTAAGAAGATTGATAAGAAGAGGAATGTTATTTGCTAAAAAATTAAATCTTTTAGAATCTCCACTGTCTTCATTAGTTCCTGTAGTTAGTAGAGAAATGGGGGAATACTATCCAGAGTTAATTGATAATAAAAATTTTATTATTGAAGTCATATCCAAAGAAGAAGAGAATTTTAGTAAAACATTGTCTAATGGACAAGCTGTATTAGATGGGATGATTAATTTTAGAATAAAAAACAAAAAAGAAAATTCTTCAGATAATTTCTCCAGGGGCTTAAAAATTGCAGCAAATGAGTCTAAAAAATCAGCCACAAAAGACTTTGATAAATCCCTTACAGGCAAAGAGGCTTTTATTCTTTATGATACATATGGGTACCCAGTGGAAATTACAATTGAAGTTGCAAAACAAAATAATTTAAATTTAGATATAAATAGTTTTTATAAAGAGCTTGAACATCAAAAACAGATTTCAAAAGAAAATAACAACCAACTAAATAAAGGGGAAAATGTAGAAAACTTAAAGAATTTAGGTGTGAAAAGTACAAAATTTGTTGGCTATGAAAAAAATTCTTATAAATCTAAAGTCATTGGGATTATACACAATAATCAAATAGTAAAATCTGTTAATAAAAATTCTAATGCACAAATCATACTTTCTGAAACACCGTTTTATGCTGCAAGAGGTGGACAAGTTGGAGACACAGGAACTATGACAAGTTCTGAATCAGAAATAATAATAAACGACACTCAGTCACCATATGGAAGCATATATATTCATTTTTCAACAATTAAGGAAGGAACTTTATCAGTTGGAGATGAAGTAAATTGTCATATTGATCTCGAAAGAAGAGAGAAAATTATGAGAAATCATACATCAACTCACTTAGTACATGCAGCACTAAGAGAAATTTTAGGGAACCACGTTAGACAAGCTGGTTCAGTTGTAGAACCAGATAAACTTAGATTTGATTTCACACACCTTAAACCTCTCTCAGATTTAGAATTAATTAAAATTCAAAATAAAGTAAACGACGTAATCAGAGAAAATCATAAAGTTGATGTACATTACACAACCTACACCAAAGCTGTGGATGAGGGAGCTTTAGCATTTTTTGGAGATACATATGATGCAGATGTTAGAACAATAAAAATTTTAGCCCCTTGGAGTTATGAATTATGTGGGGGGACACATATGAGTTATACAGGTGGCATTGGTACTTTTATTATTACATCAGAAGTTGGTATAGGTTCTGGAATAAGACGATTAGAAGCTGTTACAGGGATAGAATCAGAAAAATTAATCGTTAATAAATTCAAAATTATAAAAAATGCAACTAAACTTCTTAAAATCCCTGATGAAGAACTAATTGAAAGAATATCTAACTTAAATAAACAATTATCTAATAACGATAAAAAAATAAATCAACTAGAACAAGAACTATTATTTGGTTCTTTATCTAAAACGAATGAAAATTATTCTAAAGACTATACCATAGATATAGATGGTAAAAATGTAAAAGTTATTATCAAGGAAGTAAAAGCTTCAAACATACAATCACTTAGGCAAACGGGAGATCATATTAGAAAAGAAAATGAAAACTCTCTAATTATTTTAGCAAGTAACATAGAAAACCAATCATACGTAGTAGTTATGTCTTCTGATTTATTATCAAATAATAATTTGCACGCAGGTGAAATAGCTAAAGGAATTGCAAACTTAATGAGTGGCGGTGGAGGAGGGAACAATATTACTGCTCAAGCTGGTTCAAAAAACACCGTTGATTTTTCAAAAATATTAAATCAATCCGAAGAAATTATTAGCAACCAATTAAAAAAAAGCAAAAGTTCTTGAGTATGGAATTTGGTAACCGAATATTGGGAATTGATTACGGTGAAAGACGTTTAGGTATTGCAATTAGCGATGACACAAATACAATAGCGACACCTCTTGATCACATAACTAACAATCATGAAGTTTTCGATACGGTTAAAAGTATAATTACAAAATACAATGTCAGGACCATTGTCGTAGGCTTGCCAATTAATTTAGATGGGTCACACAGCAAATCAGCCAAAATAGTTAATAATTTTTGTAAACAGATAAAGAAAAAATTAAATATTACCGTTCATATGATTGATGAAAGATTATCTAGTATAGAAGCTGAAAATAAATTAAGAGAATCAGGAAAAACGCCAAGTAGGTACAGAAGTCTTGATAGAGGTATAATAGATTCTGCAGCAGCGGCAATCATTCTTGAATCTTTTATAAATAAGGAGAGGGAACAAATTATATGACCGATATTTTAGGAGTAATTGGACACCCTATAAATCATAGTATGTCTCCAGTTTTTCAGCAAGCCGCTCTGGACCATTTGGGCATAAATAAAATCTTTGAGAAATGGGATGTAACGCCAGAAAACCTAGAAGGAAAAATTAAATCTTTCAGAAACAACTCTTTTATAGCATCATGTGTAACTCTACCACATAAACAAAATGTTATACCGCTCATTGATGATTTAACAGACTCTGCAAAATCAATAGGAGCAGTAAATTGGATATACAAAAACAATAATAAACTTGTAGGAGATAATACAGATTCCACAGGTTTTATTAGGGCATTAACAGAAAAATATAATTTCATTCCTGAGGATAAAACTGCTTTAGTTTTTGGTGCTGGTGGAGCCTCTAGAGCTATTATTTTTGGTCTAATAAAATCTGGTGTAAAGAAAATTATTCTATCAAATAGAAATTTCGATAAAGCAGATATTGTTTCAAAAGAATTATCTACCAATAAAGTAAAGATCGAGCCAATTATATATACTAGAGACTCTTTAGCTAATTATGCTCCTTACTCAGACATAATCATAAATACAACATCTTTAGGTATGGCAGGAGGTCCAGCTCCTATGAAGACACCCATTACCTCTGATTTAATTTCATCTACGACATTCGGTTACGATATAGTATATTCACCTCTAATAACTCCCTTCATAAAGGAATTTGAAAAATCCGGTGCTGAATATGGAACTGGGCTGAGTATGCTCTTATATCAAGGAGTAGAAGGAATAGAAAAAGCTCTAAATATAAAAGCCCCAATAAATGTTATGCAAAAAGCGTTAGATGCTTTATGATAGTAATAAGGTGATTAATTATGTCAAAACTTAGATATTTAACTTCAGGAGAATCTCATGGACAAGGCTTAACTGTTATTGTTGAGGGTATACCTGCCGACCTCGTAATTTCTCAAAATTATATTGAAAATCATATGGCAAGAAGACAAAAGGGATATGGATCGGGAGGAAGAATGAAAATTGAAAAAGATAAAGCTTTGATTAAATCTGGAGTACGTCACGGAAAAACACTTGGATCACCGATAGCTTTATGGATAGAAAATAAAGACTTTGCAAACTGGAATGAAGCCATGTCTATAGAGGAAGTATCTGATGATGTTGACAAAAAAGTTTTTACTAAAGTAGTTCCAGGTCATGCTGACTTTCCAGGGGCTCTTAAATACAATCAAACTGACCTTAGGAATATATTAGAGAGAGCAAGCGCTAGAGAAACTGCAGCAAGAGTTGCTGCTGGTTCAATTGCTAGAAAATTTTTAGAACACTTCGGCATATCTATTCATTCCAGAGTAATATCTGTTGGATCAAAAAAGTCTAAAAAACTAAATTATGAAAACATAGACTGGGATTTTATTGAAAACTCTGATGTTCGTGCAAATGACCCTGATTCTGAAACTAAATTTAAAGAAGAAATAGACTTAGCTAAATCTCAAAGAACAACCGTCGGTGGAATTTTTCAAGTTATTACGTATGGTGTTCCTGTTGGCTTAGGAAGCCACGTTCACTGGGACAGAAAATTAGATGGTCAAATAGGTCAATCTATACTTAGTATAAATGCAGTAAAAGGTGTAGAGATTGGAAATGGATTTGAAAATACTACAAAAAAAGGTAAAGAAGTTCATGATGTAATCATACCGGATAAAAATAACATAAAAAATTTCAAACACATTTCTAATCATGCAGGTGGTATTGAAGGTGGTATGACTAATGGAGAACCTATAATTGTAAACGTGGCAATCAAGCCTATAGCTACTATGACAAACCCGCTTCCTTCAGTTGATATCAACACAGGCGAAATAGTCGAAGCAGCCTATAACAGAAGCGATATTTGCCAGGTTTCTCGTGCATGCCCAATAGGGGAATCAATGATAGCATTAACCTTAGCTAATTCTTTTTTAGAAAAATTTGGAGGAGACTCAATGCTAGAAATTCAAACAAATTATACGAGTTATACAAAAACGCATAAAAACTTTGGAAGTAAGTAGTGAATTATCAAAAAAATAATATTATTTTTTTGATTGGATTACCTGGTTCTGGAAAAACACACATTGGTAATTTATTGTCTCGTAGTTTATCATGGAATTTCATAGATATGGATCAACATATAGAAAAACATTCTAAGAATTCAATTAGTGATATTTTTAATAAATTTGGTGAATCCTATTTTAGAAAAATTGAATTTGAAACATTACAAAGATTAATAAGCTTAGAAAAAACTATAATATCTACTGGTGGCGGATGTGTAATTAGCGACAAAAATAAATCTATTATCAAAAATTCTGGTATAACAATTTGGTTAAAAGCTGAGCCTGAAACTTTGTACAATCGATTGCATAATCAAAATAAAGAAAATACGAGACCGCTTTTAGGTAAAAATGTAACACTTGATAAAATTATTGATTTATCAGAAAAAAGAAATATTCATTATTCTATTGCTGACATGACTATAACTACTGATAATAAAACAACAAAAGATCTAAATAATGAAATCATTGAATTATTAAGGAGTAATTATATTGAGCAATAGAAATATAAAAGTAAGTACAAAAAACGAATCCTACGACGTAATAATAGGGCTAAATATGATTTCAAAACTAGGTGATGAAATAAAAAATTTAGGTTTACCAGGTAAAGCTTTTATTATTGTAGATAAAGCATTGTTTCCTGACCCTGCTCGTGCAATTCAGGAATCATTAGAAAAAAATAATTATGAAACCAAATTATTAAATATAGAAATAGATGAATCAAAAAAAAATATAGATACGGTTAATGTTATTTATCAATGGTTAGAAAATTCAAAAATGGAGAGAAGCGACTTTATAATTTCAGTTGGCGGTGGAGTAACAGGTGATTTAGTTGGTTTTGTTGCATCAACTTGGGTTAGAGGGGTTAATTTAATACATGTACCATCAACTCTTATAGCTATGGTAGATTCTTCTATAGGTGGTAAAACCGGATACAACACGAAAAAAGGAAAAAATTTAGTAGGCGCATTTTACCAACCTAAACTTGTTTTCCAGGATATTAATTTTCTCAAAACATTACCCGCAAGAGAGATTAATGCCGGATGGGCCGAGTTGATAAAACACAGTTTAATTTATGATAAAAAATTATTTGATCATTTTTTTGAAAATCACACTGATATTAAAAACTTAAATAATAATAACTCTATAGAAGCTATCTCAAAAAGCGTGGAAATAAAAGCAAAAATTGTTTCAGAAGATATAAACGAAAAAGACCAAAAGAGAATTTTACTTAATTACGGACACACTACAGGTCATGCTCTAGAATCAATAACAGGTTACAAAAAGTTTTTACATGGTGAAGCTGTATCATTAGGAATGATGGTTGCTGGTAATATTTCATTTTTAATGGGTTTTTTGAGTAATGATAATCTCCAAATGCAAAAAAACATACTAGAAAAATATTCTCTTCCAACTTCAACTAGAGAAAACTTAAATATAAGCACCATTATAGATTTAACTAAGAATGACAAAAAAAGTAAGTCGGGAAAAATTAACTGGGTTTTATTAGAGGATATTGGAAAACCTATAGTTAGAAATGATGTACCTGAAGAAATAGTAATTAGGTCTCTAAAGAGTATATTTTTATAGGTTATCCTCCAGCTACAGCTGGCACTATAGTAATTTCATCGTTGCTTGAAAGTTTAGTTGATAAGCCTTCCAAATATTTTACATCTTCGCCATTAACATAAATATTAACAAAACCAAAAATTTCACCGGTAGAATTAATTAATCTATCATAAATACCTGAGTAAGATTTATCCATATTTAATATAAGTTCTTTAATATTTTCACCTGTAGACACCACGGTAGATTCACCATTTGTAATTTCTCTTAGGGGGGTTGGTATTTTAATTTTTATGCTCATAAATTATCTTTCATATATATACTAACAAAAATTTATACTAAACTTACAATAATAATGGTACCAAAAAATATCAAAATTATTCCTATAACTCTCATTTTTTCTAATTTTTCTTTCAAGAAAAACCAGCCTAAGATAGCCCCAATTACTACACCAATCTCTCTAAGGGGAGCAATAAAACTAACTTGAGATATCTGCAATGCACTAAGAATCAATACGTAAGAAAAGAATGAAAATATTGCACCTAATGAATTTCTCAATAAATTTTCGCTTAAGATTTTCTTAATCGACATATGACTGTAACTATATTTATAAACCGCTAGAGCAGCAATTACACTACCTATGCACATTGATGACATATAAAATAATGGATCTACATATTGAACACCTTGCTTATCCCAGACTGAATATGCAGATACAGTTAAACCCGTAAGAAGCGAGTATATGAATGATCTAGACTTCAAAAATTGCCTACCTTCAACAGAGTGAAAAACTAAAAATATATTACTTTTTTTATTACCACCAATTAGTAAAACTCCTATAAATATTGAAAAAATAGACACTAAACCTAAGAAGTTAATTTCTTCATTTAAAATTGTTACGCCTAATATAGGAATTAAGCCAATACCAAGTCCTCTAGCTATAGGGTAAACAAATGACAATTCACCATGCTTGTATGATTTACCTAGAAATACAAAATACAATATATGAATAATTGAAGTTCCAATTATAAAAATCCATCCTATCAAATCAGGTATATCCGACATTATAAAATATACAAAAATAATTGGTAAAGAAATGAAACCTCTGTATAGATGAATTACTGAATTGGACAACTCAGGATCCTTAGAATCGCGAATAAAAAAGTTCCATGATGCATGAAGAAGAGCAGAAACTAAAACTAAAATTATAGCCAATGAACTCAATTTACAGTCTTAACCTGCTAAATTAAATTTATCTACAGTGTGTTTATTTATCCAATCCCAATCAAGCTCTACACCAACTCCATACCCATCTGGTGCAAAAACATTTCCATCTTGATCTATTGCATCTAGTTCATCATTATATTCTTTATATACTTTTGACCATAAATTAAATTGATTTAGCTTTGGATGAACCAACCCTAATTCATAGAAATTAGTATTTTGTATTGAAGACATGATATGCCTGTGTACAGGGCCAGGGCCATGGAGTTCTACATCAAGGCCAAAACCTTCAGTTGCATGAGCTATTTTCATAGTTCCAGTTATCCCTCCATCTTGATAAGCACCCGCTCTAACATAATCTGTTGATTCGGATAAAATGAAATCTACATGCTGCTCTAAAAACCTTATATGTTCTGTTTGAAGTATTGGAGTATTAATCATTTGACGTAATTTTCTGTGAGAAAATTGTGAAACCCCTCCATCGGCATATGGGTCTTCAAGCCAGAAAAATTTAGCTTCATCACAAGCCCTTCCAATTCTTAGGGCATCTCCAAAATTTTTAATTTCACAAGCAGGATCAATCAGAAGATCAAGTTTATTCTCAAAATTTTTTCCCAGC
>MDSY01051591.1_pt1 | contig 16329 bp, 2 predicted proteins | sample 811131 | NCBI WGS metagenome assembly MDSY01 (sample SAMN05326643, study PRJNA326480) | marine metagenome | isolation source: seawater | place: Atlantic Ocean: South West | collected 2010
ATCCGAATAGGGCTATCCGAATAGGGCTATCCGAATAGGGCTATCCGAATAAGGCCATAGCGGATGACTTGCTCTGAGGCTCCGGCCCTGATTGACTTCTAGGCAGCGCTTGAGGGTTATATCCCAAGGCTGGACAGTTGCGCCGCAAGGGCTACGGTGGCCGGCGTGCCTTTGAGCACTTGCCTTAAAAAGTGCGTTGCCGAACGTGTAGCGTCCCCTAGGCTGAGCCGCTACGAAAATTTTTATACTTTATTGAATATAGGCTTAACTCCTCAATTTATAGTGGTATAGTTCGTAGACTATGGACAAGGAAAAATCAAGATTTCACTATGAGAAATAACGGATACGAGATACAGATGCCTTTAACTGTGACGATGTCCCCCGAACATAAGAGAGATCGAGGAGTACCTGTGCGTTTTATCTCGAGAGTTTTAGCAGTTTTTAGCATGCTGGTTGCCTTTTCTGCGCAATCAGCGGTCGTTGATCTGGCGGGTGCTGTTGCGGCCGCAGAAGCATACGATACTCAATACCTCCGGGCTCAGTCGGTTTTCCAGCAGTCTAGCTACCTGGATGATGAGGCGCGGGGAGCACTCAAGCCACACCTGATGCTTACTCACAGTCAAAAATATACCGAGCAAGAAGTTTTAGAGTCTGAGAACGAGTTCTATCGTGGTGGCTCCAGTGACTTTGTTAGCCGAACCTCTCTGGTTAGGGTCGAGCAGGTGCTTTATGACCGTCAGGCATGGGAATGGTATCGCCGCGCCAGTGTTGAGCAGAAGGTTTTTGTTCAAGATCTCCGTGCTGAATATCAAAATTTACTGCTGCGCCTCGCGGAAGGCTTGCTTCAGTCTGAAATGGCCGCTGCAGACCTTCGGCTTGCTGAGTCGGATGTGAATGCGCTTAGTCGTTTGGCTCTCGTTCAGAGCAAGCGCTTTGAACAGGGTGAGGCTGCTCGAGTGGACTTTTTAGATGCCCAGGCGGGTTTAGATAATGCGAGGGCCAAGGCCAGTGAGGCTCGTCAGCAGCTAAACGAGCTGCAGCGGCAGGTCGCCATGCTGGTCGGTGAGAAAGTTGAATTGGCGCAGCCACTCACTGCCCAGTGGGCCGCTTTTGATGTGTCGGCGGGACTAGATGATTGGTGGCCGCGCGCAGAAGCTAACAGCCCTCAGCTGATCGCTGCTGAACTACGCCGTAAAATGGCTCGGATGGGCCGCCGCAGTGCCAAAGGTGCCTATCTCCCCAAGCTCTATCTAGCCGTTGAATACAACCGTGATTCCAATGACGATACGTTATTCGGTGGCGGGGCTACAGTGCAGGGTGCCGCTGTCTATTTGCGGACACAGTGGGACTTATATGATGGTGGTACTTCTATTGCGAGAGTGCGCCGTGCTGCTGGCGAATTGCGTACTGCTGAGTTGGATCGCGAGTTGATCGGGCGTGACATCAAACAGTTGCTAGATATTCATCTCGACAAGCTGTCGTCCGGGCTCGATCAGATTCGTGGCTACCGGTCAGCGGTTGCTGCGGCGACCGAGCTGGCCTCGTTGCGCAAGAGTCAGTTGGATGGCGGCACTATCGATGAATTTAAGTACCTTCAGGCGCTGCGTTCGTCGGTTCAGGCGAAGACAAGTTTCACCAAGGCGATTGGCAATTATCAGCTGACCGCGCTGCGGTTATTGCATGCGGCAGGTGTATTGACGCCGGCGGATCTGGCTAAGCTGCAGTAACTGCGCAAGAGGGTCCGGCAGTAAAAATTTTTTAACTTTAATCTCATTTTGGAGACAACTTTCATGCAACAACTTATTTACAGCACTGTAGTTCCTGTCAATCGCGTAGCTCATCGTGAGAAAAGCTTGCAGAAAATGACGCATCTCTCGTTTGTCAAAGAGGTTAACTCTTTTCCGATTGTACTTGCGGAGTTCTTGCGTGCCAGTGAAGAGATGCCAGTTGTATTCGTTGAGGCCGCTGATGCGGTTGTGCCTGTAGTGTTGACGGGGCTCGCCGACAAGCAAAACCTACTGGTGACTGCAGAGGGTAAATGGGATGTTCGCTATGTTCCTGCTTTTATCCGTCGCTACCCATTTGTATTTGCTGAAGTTGACGGTGGCGAAGAGCTTACCGTCTGTATTGATGAGAGCTACGAGGGTCTCAATGAAGAGGGTCGCGGTGAGCGACTATTTGACAGCGAAGGTGAAACCACTGAATACCTGGCGCGTATTGTCGACTTTCTGCAAGATTATGAGCGTCAATTTGCGGTTACCAAGGCCTTTTGCGCGCGCCTCAAAGAACTTGACCTGTTGATGGATGGCACTGCTCAGATCGATCTTGGCGGCGGGGGAAAACGCACGCTGGGTGGCCTCAAAATCGTCAATGAAGCGGCGCTTGCCAAGCTGACTGATGAGCAATTATTGGCTATGGCCCGCAGCGGTGAGTTGCGTGCGATCCACGCGCACCTGAGCTCTTTGGGCAATATTAATCAGCTGGCTGACCGTGCTCGAGAGCTCGGATTAGAGGGCGGTGATGTATCGGTTGAGCAGCCTGAAGAAGCGCCAGCCGAATAGAATAAGTTGTACGCACAATGTCACATTAAAGAGCTGGGATACATCAGCTTTTCGGAAAAAATAGGTCGAGTATTGGTTGGGTTATGAGTAGCTTTGTGGATATCGTTAAGCTGGGTCTCGCACGTCGTCGCAAAAAGTCAATTTTGCCGGGGCTGCTGAGACTTGCTCAGCGCAATCAACTCAATCATCGTGGGCGGCGAATTTTGCGCAAACTCGCTCCCCACGCTTTTCTGTTTCGTGGCGAGACCCTAGAGCCTCGGATATTGCTATCAGCCGATCCGTTTAGTGCTGCTATTGGTGCTGGAGCCTTGGAAAATCTCGAGACCATAACCCTGCGCGTTGATGAGACCCAGTCTAATTTTCAGCTAGTCAATAGCGACGATGAAGTTGTCGCTGAGCAATCCATAGTTGATACATCTTTGATCTCACTGTCGGTGGTGGATGGTGCGGGTTATGCCACCAGTCTCATTGTTGATCAAAGCTACACGGCTTGGCGCACCGGTGCTGGTGCTAATAGTGACCTGGTTGTCGCATTTGATGGCTCAGGAAACGGTGACGCTGTCGAGATTCTTGGCGACTTTGATGCAGACTGGGTGGTTGGCGAAAACTCTGCCGTTAGTGGGGGCCTGTTTGATCTCGAGTCTATTGCCTCGCTCAATCTAGCTCTGGGAGGTGATGCCGAGGATGGTTATGATCAGCTCTCTTCGGCTCTGGAGGGGGGTGTTTGGCAGGCAGTTGGCGAGGGTGTGATTCGCTTTGGTGGTGCCGCCAGTGATGTCGATGACAGGTTGCGTGTTTCTGGTGTTGATGCCGTGGTTGGTGATGCTAACGGAACGCAGATTCTGGATTATTCGGCCTATGGGGCAGAGTTAAATTTAGACCTTAGTGCTGGTATAGACGTTGCGGCTTCGCTAAATGGTTTTGGCGAGGTTAGTGGTTTTAAACACTTTGTTGGCTCCTCGATGGCGGACTTCCTGTTAGTGTCCGCCGACTCTCTTATTGCATCTTTTGATGGCCTTATCGATCCTAATGACGTCGAAGTGGATGAGGGCGACACTGACTTTGACCGGTTAGTCATTGTTGATTTGGATTCAGATTCGACAAATGTCACCGACACTGCTGTAACTCTCTCGGTTCCAGACCCTAGCGGCAATAATTCAATTGCTATTAGTAATCTCGAAATGGTCTCACTTTACGCTGAGAGCACTGTCACAACGGATATGGCCGTCTCTGGTTTTGACGTTACCGGTGCACTCCGCCTTGATGCCATTACGGGTGGCGGTAACGATGACATTGTTGGCACCAAAAATGATGATATTTTAAGTGGCGGCGCGGGCTATGACAGTATTGCCGGTGGCCTTGGCAGTGACCTGCTTATCTCATCCCTCGATGCTGTTGGAGGTTCCTCCGGGCAGGCTGACTCTCTGGATGGTGGCGGTGGCGAAACGGACACCGTTAACTTCATTATGTCTGCCGGCCACAACAGAGTTACGTTGACGAGTGCGATCGCGGGTTTTGAGGCGACTGTGTTTGCAGGGGACTCAGTGCTCGGTGATATTGCCGTTACTGCGGTCGAATCTGTTGTTGTGGAAGGGCACGATGGCGATGATGTTATCGATGCCAGTGCTTTAGTTTTAACCGGATCGTTGGTCGCGCGAGGCAATGATGGCGACGACCGTATTACCGGCTCCAGCGGTGATGATGAGCTTGACGGCGGAGCCGGCAGGGATCTTCTGATTGGCTTGGGCGGCGCTGACAGACTTACTGGTGGTGGTGGATCGGATTGGATTTACGGCGGTAATTTAAGCGGCGGTGAAACCGATGGAAGCGATAAGCTTGCTGAAAATATCGTCGGCTTTGCCGCCCTGGGTAATCTGCTTGCCGGTGAAGAAGCTGTTGCTTATAGCGAGGTGTCACTCACGTCGACCGATGATGTTGTCTCAGGCAATTTAACACTGACTATTGATGGCTTGGCTTTAGGGTCTCTGGCCGTCTCATCGGCGACGTTTACATCCGCGGACGCAGTAGAGGTTCAAAGTTTATTAACTGCCGTTGGTATTAGCGACGCAGACGTGCGGGCGGTTGCTGCCAATGGCAATCTTCAGCTGTTGTTTGTTGGTGGTTATACTGCGGCAAGTTCTGTCCTTCCTGTTGTGGTTGCTGCCTTTGGTGATTTCGATCAGGGTGATGTTCAGGTCCAGGCATCCCAGTTGGCGACATCTGTCGACGATTTAGACAGTATTGGTAATTTTTCAGTACTTCGGCATTTAGAGAGTTTTGGGCATCGAGATGTGGTGGTTGCAAATGCTGCCACGGGGCAGTTTAACCTCAGCTTTAATGGCCAGCAGTTGGCGCCGACAAAGTTAGCGATTGAGGACAATTCAGATGATCGTCTGCGCTTAGCCGATGAAATTCAGCAGGCCATTATCCGGCTAGACGGTGTTGAGAAAAGTGATGTCACAGTTGCCTGGCTGCCCAGCGCGCAGGCTGATGAAAATGGTGGGATCTTCCGGATTTACTATACCGGCCAATATGCGGGACTGGCTACAGCATCGTTGCCGGAGATTCAGCTGTCTAATATCAGTGGCAACGTTGCGACACTGTCGAGCTATCAGGCTAGCCAGTCGTCCCGTGATTATCTCTACAATATTGATGCTGTTGAGCTTGGAGGCTCGACCTTAAGTGATTACATCTCTGCTGAGAAAGTTGGTAGCGATGAGTTTGCCGATGGGATTATCATCGATACCGGAATGGGCCACGATATTATTATCGGTTCGGTAAATTCAGATCAGTTGTACGGTAGTAGCGGCGATGACTTGATTGACGGTTTCGGTGGCAATGACGATCTCTTTGGGGGTGTTGGTCAAGATCTACTGCGGGCGACGCTGCCAGAGGGAGGTGAAGCGAATAAACTCAGTTTCGAATCTGCTGGGCTCACTTTTACTGATTCCGCAAACGCCGTAGTTGTCTCCACTGCTACTTTTAGTGGCTTTGAAACAGCCGAGCTACTTGGCACTTCAGGTGCTGATATCCTAGATGCTGGTGGCTTTAATGCCATTAGTACTGACCTGCAACTTTCACTGTTCGGTGGCGCTAATCTTAACCGAGGCTTGGGCTATGACCTTGAGTTCGCTATGGGCAGTGAGCGATTGCAGGTAAGTTTAGCCGATGCGGATACTCTCCAGGATGTTTTGATACTGCTGCAGGCGGTAGATTTAGACGGCGATGGTGAGATCGACTTGGAAGACAGTGTTCTGTCTGGTGGACGGTTCATTATTGACACTGGTGATATAGCAGTGGATTCAATAACGGCTTCCGCTGATTCTAACCTTATTGACCTTTTGGGCTTAACCGGCTTAGTCACAACATCGGGTTCCGATACCTTTACCGGCGCGCTTCTTCAGTTTGGGTCGGCAATCATAGAGGGTCGCGGCGGCGACGATACCCTGGTGGGAACTGGGGGTGCTGATCGCTTTATTTATGCCGCTGGCGGCGCTGTAAGTATTGTTGGTGGTAATGGTGACGATGTTTTAGATATTACTGATCAGGCTGCGACAATAGTTTCGTCTATTGATGCTGTTAGCGGCGATCAATTGCTGTCGCTGGATACTGGGAATAGCGTCAGCTTTAACACCGTTGAGTCGCTTGGTATAACCGCACTGAGTGCCACCAGTTTAGATCTTTCCGCGCTGACCATGGCGGTTAGGTCAACGGTTAGCGAGGGGGCGAGCGTTACCACCAGTGGTGAAGGTGATACTGTGGCAATTGCTCAGAGCGAGTTATTTGCCTACGCAGTGCTTGTCAGTGATGGCACTGAAATCATCATTACCACCTTGCAAGAACATCAGGACTTACTGGCTGGGAATTGGGTTGATCATGTCAGTGTTACGCCGGACGATATAAATTCTCCGACTCAGTACAGTCTGGCTGCAGTCGGCGATAAGTCGTTGCAAATTGTGGTCGGCAGCGAAGCTATTGCGTCACAGGTTACTGAGAACGATGGTGATCTTGTTATGGCTGTCAGCGTTGCTGATCAACTCGCTGCCAACTTAAACAATGATGCTCGGACTCTCAGCATTACCGGGACTGTGGGCGAGAACGTCGACCTGCGTTTGGAGAGTGCGGCGACTCCGCTGCTGTCGATTGTCAATAAGACTGTCACTTGGGCGGACGCCGCTCCGACAATTACCTACTCAGCTACTGAGATGACGCTGAGCCGCAATATTATTACTGGTGACTCGCTTACTCGTGAGTTTGTTGCCGATGATCTCTATATAGGCACTCAGGACAGCGCCAATCCTACGCTCATTGATAGTCGCAATACAGAAAATACGGCTGCTGGTGATCTTATATTTTCAGGCCGCAATATTACTCTGGAAAATCTCACGCTTATCGCGGCGCCAGTTGCCGCGAGTAACCAGCCTGGTGGAGTGACCGATACTGCAGCCGTTGCCGCTCTGCTTCGGGCGGAGGTGACGACCGAGGAGCAGCGTGATCGGTTGGTAGCAATGACGGCTGATGCACAGTCCGCTGGCAGCAATGCTGGGTCTGTGCGCATCTATGCTCGTGATATAGGTGATGTTACCGCATTAGGGTTTTACGACGCCGACATATCCCGGGCGACTATCGAGATCACTAATACTCAGATTTATGCTGGGGATGTGGATGTTGACGCGTCGGTTGACAATACCATTTTGTTGGAAGATCGGGATCCAGATGGAAGCCTTAGTGATAATTCAACGCCGAGTACTTCAGATAGCATATTCGATAATATGTTGTCCGGTTTGGAGAATTCGTCGGTCATTATTGGCGTGGCGAATGCGTCAACCTCGGCATCAATTATTGTTGATCAACAGTCGCTGGTTGTGGCTGCTGGATTCTCTGCCGATGCCGTTAATATGGCTAGGGCAAAATCTAAGCCGGGTGGTTATTATTTTGCATCCGCTACGGCGATATTGGACGCTGATACATTAGTCAGTTTTGATGCGGGTCTTTTTGTCGCTGGAGATGCGACTCTGTATGCTAAAACTCAGGCGACACTGATTGCAGAGGCCCATGTTAGCACCAAAAAAGCCGCCGCAGTGGCAGTTGGAATTTCTTCAAGCGTAACAACGGCTAGCTACAGGGTGAATGAATTCGGCTATGTGGGCGGTGATTTACTCGTGCAGTCGGATCAGATCGATATATTCAGAGTGTTCGCGAATGCGGCTCCACTGCCGCCTAATTCACCGCTCGCTTTGGGACTTGCCCTTGGCTCGGAAACCAGCGAATCAACGGCCTCTTTGGTAGCTGCTGGAGAGGGTAGTCAATTAACGGTTGGTGGCAATATCACTGTGGTAGCTGACCATGAGGCGGTGCCCAGCGGTAGTGGGCAGGGTGTGCGTGCCGCAGCGAATGCGGCTGAGTCCCCCGTAAAGAGTCTCAAAAGGGCTATAGGTAAGAAGCCACTAATTCTGTATGGCGTTCTTCAGGGAGATGCCGGTGCTGTTGCAGTACTCATTTTGGAGGAGCGTAACCCAGCTGACGATTCGGTTCCAAAATTCCAGCTTGGCGCAGCCATTGCTATTCACGATGACAGTAACAAAGCCACGGCGACGTTGGCTGACAGCCTCACTTTAACTGCCGATGTTGGGCATAATATTTCGGTGAATGCGAGCGTTGTTGCCAAGACTGCTATACGTGTAAATGCTGAGGTTGAAAGTGATACCAAAGCCCCACCAGGTGACCTTGGGCCTGGAGGGACGCCACCAGAAGCTGCGGTTGCGGTCGCCTTTTCATCGGGTAGCATGGTTAATAAGGCTCACGCGGACATTGGTGCTGGTGCGAACCTGAAGTCTGATGGCGATGTTAAGCTGACTTCGACTTCTCTAAATGGATCCAGTTGGTCAGAGTTTTGGAACGAGGATATTCTCGGGACGTTCGAGAGTTTGTATCACAACTTATCTAATCTGGTCACCCACTATGAGTCTGAGGGTGCAGTTTATGTTCGGGAAAATGAGATTGTTGCTGACGATGACGGTGATATCTACCGTTATGTCGCAGACCAATATGAGCTGATTGATCTGGCTACAGAAGACTTTTCTAGCGAAGATTGGCTAGCTTTGGAGGGTGCGGCGTCTCACCTCGCATTCGATGTGCTCGCCGGCAGTGGCGCTGCTCCATTAGAGATTGAAAACGGCGATCTTGTGCTTATCGATGCGGGTTATCGTGGTGCCGGAAATGCGGCTGAGGTGGGTGCAATCTATAAGTATATCGGCGATGCTGATGACGATCTAGATCTTGCTGATACGGATTATTCAAAGTCTTCGCTATGGTCGAAGCTGGCTGTTTCTGCGGACCGTATTGCTGCTATGCGCTCAGTCTCGCTGCGTGACGATGACGTAGTGCGGCTGGTCTCTGGGCCAAGTAGTAATCTGGACGGTCTTACCTTCACCTTTAGTGGCAGTTTGGCAAACCGCGATTTAACCGCGACTGATTTCACTGATGACACAACCTGGACGTCATACTACTCCACCGTATATGACTATGAGATGGAGGTTGATGGTGTTTATGACTTGCTGCCGGGCAATATTATTTTGGCCGACGATGAGCTATATCAGTATGTCGGCGCGGGTACTACTTTTGTTTACTCCCCTATCTCTCTGAAGTCGGACGCGTTTGAAACTTATGCGGCGCCAAGTTGGGACAGTGTCGGTTCAGGTCTTATGGGGGTGGCCAAATCAGGACTGTCGTTAAAGAATTTTGGCTTTATATCGAACTGGGCTGGCGCCGGGGCCAAAGCGGCTAAAACAGGGTTGCAGGGTGCTATCAGTATCAATAGTGCCAGTCAGGAGGCACTGGCAACTGTTGCTGAGGGCGCAGTGATTTCAGGGCTGAATGACGGCGGGGCTGACGATGTTGTGGTGTCGGCTACTGCGCGTAATGATCATCTAAAATATAACGGTAATTTAGTCCCGATAGTCTCTAACGGTAACGCCAGTGCAGGGTTTAGCTACTCCGAGGTCCACCTCTCTTCGAAAGCGATCACGAAGATCGGGGATGGGGTTTCTATTACCGCCGACAGCCTTGATGTTCAGGCCAGCAATGGCGGCATAGCAATCTCGGTAGGTGCTGCGGCTGCATCGGCGGGTAAACAGGCGGTTTTGGGCTCCGTTCTCAATCAGTTTATTGATAACACTACTCATGCTTTAGTTGGGCAGGGTACTTTTAATATTACTGGTGGGGGAGACTCAGCGCTAAATGTTAGCGCCTATGATAACTCAGCCCCAGTCATTGTGGTTGGTACCTTTGCAAAGGGTGGCCAGGCCAGTGTCGGCGCTAGCCTTGGCTGGCAAGAGGTGAGTCGCGACACGGTGGCGTTTTTCGGTAGCAGCAGCCGAGGTACCCTCGGAAGCTCTGTAGCGGCTGTTGATTCTGCAGTGGGTGGCACTGCTGCTGTTACTGGTGCCGTGCAGATAAGCGCTAAGAATACCGGCATGCATATCATCGTGGCAGTTGCTGGCGCTAAAAGTACGCCTGCAACACTCGTCTCCCAAATGGGCTCGCATGTGGGAGTGACTGGTTCATATGGCAGCATCGATAATCAAGACCATACTCTAGCCCAAATTCAGGGGTTTCAGGCGCTTTCGGCAGATGATGTTAGCGTCTCAGCGGTCAATAATACCGAGCAACATAGCGGTGTCGGTGGCGTTTCCTTTACCAGTGGATCGTCTGCAGTAGGCATTGCCGGAGCAATATCGATCAATATTGCTGAGGGTTCGACTATCGCCGGCCTCAGAGATATTGGTGTTCTGAATACTGGTGACATTGTTGTTAAGGCCACTCGAACAGGATTGATGGTGAGTGCCGCGGTCGGTCTCGGGAAAGCCTCAGGAGCTAGTGGGGCTGCGGTAGCAGGGTCAGCTTCTTGGGTACGCAAAGACGAATTGACTGAAGCTGTGGTTGCCAATATCGGCGCTAACGCAGCCGGCACTAACTCCGGTGGCCTATCTGTGACAGCAGAGGATCGGACTTCGCTAATTTCGATTGGCGGATCGATTTCTTGGGCGGGCAAGGCCGGAATCGGAGCTGGCTTCGCCTATGTTAATAATTTGGGCACTCTAAATGCATCTGTTGATGGTCTCGGTGCCGCCGACAGTAAGCTGCGACTTTACGGTGATGTCACCGTTTCCGCACTCAACGAACTATCGCTGATTGCTGTAGCGGCCACCCTGTCTAAAGCGGGCGGCGTTGCGGGTCTTTCGTTTGCAGGTTCATTAAGTCTCGTCAATCTTGATATTGACGAGAGTGCCAGTGTCAACAATAGCTTCTTAGATCTGCATGCTGACAATAGTGCCTCAACCAGTGATGTAACCGTCTCTGCAACACAGGATGTATTTTTTGTCTCCACCGCCGGCGCCGCTGGCATTGGCGGTCAGGCCAGTTTTGGCTTTGCCGTGGCTTACACAACCTATTCTGGTGCCGCCACCGCCAGCGTGATTAATTCTCAGTTAGATGATGTTAATGATTTAACCCTGTCTGCTGAAAGTACCAATGACAGTTATATGGTTGCCTTCGGTCTAGGCTCAGCAAGTTCGGTGGGTATTGCCGGCAGTGCAGCGGTGATGCGCAATGAGCAGCTGGCTAAGGCGGCGATGGAAGGCTCGACCATTAATGCCAGTGGCGATGTACTGGTTAAATCGGACCTTGTTGCTGATAGCCTGCTGGTTGCAGGTGGTGTGGCCAGGGGGGGTAGTGCTGGTGCTGGCGGTGCCGGCGTTGCCACTCAGATTGTCACCGCGAATGGTGAAACAGGTGGTTCGATCGCCTTGATTGATAACTCCACGGTTGTCGCAGGCGGCGACCTTGCAGTGTTGGCGAACTCTACTTTTAGGCTGGTCAATGTAGCCGTTGGTGCTGCGGTCAGTGGAGCAGGCATTGGGCTGTCTGGATCTGTGGCGCACAGTGAGATTGGCGGGTCTACTCAAGCATTAATACGTAACAATTCTAATGTTACCGCTAACGAGATAGCGGTCTTGGCCAATGATTTAAGTCAGATCGTAACGATTGCGGGCAGCGTGTCTAAGGGTTCATTGGGTATCGGTGCAGCGATCGGCCTGACTACGATTACCAGTGAAACCAAGGCCCAATTAGCTGATTCGACTGCGCTTGCTCGCACCGGTGATATTGCTGTTCAAGCCGTTTTTGGTAAGCCAGGGGATACTTTGGCGCTACAGGGTGGCGGTGTTGTATTGGCCGACGACACTGATTCGTCGAGGCAAATTCTTACTGTAGTGGTTGCTGGTAGCGGTGGTTCAGGGTTCTCTGTAGGTGCAGCGGTTGCAGTTAATTCCATTCGCACTAGCGTAGTCGCAGAGATTACTGGCAGCGGCACAGAGACTGTCACGGCTAGTTCTGGTGATGTCTTTGTTTTGGCCGACGATAGGCCGGATATTTTGTCTGTTTCCGTCGCCCTTGCCTATGGCAGCAGTGCCGGTTTAGGCGCTGCAGTTGCCTACAATTTTATTGGCGGTGCGCCGATTACTGATATCGATGATCTGGATGACCGTACTATCGATTTTAGTAACACCTCTAGCGAAGAGCGTCAGACTGATGCAACTTCCGCGGCCGATATAACTGCTCGCATTGAAGGTGTGGATCTGACCGCTCGAGCGGTTAGTGTCAGTGCGGACTCTTCGGTTGATATGCTGTCGATCACAGTGGGTGGCGCAGGGAGCAGTGGCGGTTTTGCAATTGGTGGATCTGCCTCAATTAATTTTGTTGACCAAAATATTTTTGCAACCATCGGTTCCGCTGCAGTTGCCACGACGATTACCACGACAGGTGCCATTGCTGGCGTTGCCAATAATAATGCCGTGGAGGTGACTTCAAACTTCACTCCGAAACTCTTTAACTTGGCCTTCGGCGGAGCAGGTTCAGGCACTGTAGGCGCTGGCGCAGCAGTGGCTATCAACGATGTTACCAATGCAGTCAAGGCTGTTATTTTAGGTGATCAGACTCGAATCAACTTAGGTGATAGCGCGCTATTAGTTTCAGCCAAAACACTGTTGGCTAATATGGATGGCGAGGCGCGCTTTGATACCCGCAGTGACGGTGACGATTCGATTGACCTCGATGCTCAAATTTGGTCTTTTTCAATTGGCATCGGGGCTGGTGGCAACGTCGGATTTGCTGGCAGCGTCAATTTGAACTGGATACGCAACAGTACTCAGGCGCTTATTGATGGAGTGACTATTCGTGACCAAAGCGCTGGTGGCGCCGCCGGTGATGTGACTGTTGAAGCTTATAACAACGCCAGTTTGACAGCCTTTGCTGGTGGCGCGTCAGGCTCCAGTGGTGTGGCCGCAACGGTTGCCGTTTCACTTAACTTCCTAGGCGGTACGCCTGACAATGACGGCATTGGAAGTGTCGATGGTAGCGGGAGTAATTTGGTCGAAGCGGCGGTTAACGATGCCGACTTGTTCGTTAATTCTTTGACTGTGCAAACTGCTTCGGACGGCACAATCAATGCTTTCGCCGCCTCTATATCGGGTGCTGGCAGTTTTGCCGGCAACGGGTCCGCGGCGCTCAATTTTATGGGCCGCCAAGCAGTGGCGAGAATTTCGTCCAGTAGTAACGTTGAAAGTATCAATGATGTGTCGGTAACGAGCGATGATCGTTCGGTGATTTATTCTGGTTCCGCGCAAATTTCTGGCAGCAGTTCTGTCGCTATAGGCGCAGCGGTCGCCTATAACGATTTGGAGACTCAGGTTACGGCGACAATTGCGGACTCCAGTGTGAGCTCCACAGCAGGCGCTGTAAAAGTATTGGCCACTTCACATAATACGTTAGGTGTTGTCGCCGCAGGTATTTCTGGCGGTGGCGCAGGGGGTGGTGCTGGATCCTCCTCAGTAAACCTAGTTAGCAGCAAAGTAAAAGCGGAAATCACCAACGCCACGGTTGTCAGCGCAGGAACATTGCAGGTTGAGGCGCGCTCCCATGATAGCCTGAGTAATTATCTTGGTACTTTGGGTGTCGGCGGCACTATCGGCGTGGCAGGTTCGGTAGTGGTAAATGATTTTTCCAATAGCACTCGCGCCTATATTGCTGACAGCGCTATTGATACCGGTAGCGGTGATGCTGTAAGTACTCGCGGCTGGAACGATGGGACAAATGATTTTCAGGACATTAGCCGTTCCGGGTTGGTGGTGGTCGCATCATCCGAAATGGAAATTGCTGAGCAGGTAGCTGTTTCAGCCGCTGGGGGCGGCGCTGGAGCCTTCGGATTTAATCTAACAATTAATCTCATTGGCAATGACAGCGACAATGTTGGTACTGAGGCTTATATCCGAGACTCTGCGGTCAATCAGGGGCTTAACAATGTGGGCGGTGCTTTATATGTGCAGGCTTTGCATCGCACCTATTCCAAATCTTATGGCGGGTCGCTTGGTGCCGGTCTAAGTGTGGGTGGCGCCGGTGCCTCGATCGATACCAATATTTTCTCGCGCAATGTCAAGGCCTGGCTGGATAGTGAAACCTCGACTGAAGACCAGCATAAGTACGCCAGTGCCGTTATAGGTGCCCATAGCTACGAAGAGGTCGATAGTGTTGCCGTTGCTGGTGCCGGTGGTATATACGCAGGCATGGCCGGGGCCGGAGTCGTAGTTACATCGACTACTATTACCGCGGCGTCGGTGGACAATATTGCCCTTACACTGACTGGAAACCTTTCTCTCACGGCTAGCTCAACAGCGCTGATTACTATGGGTGCTGGTGCTATAGGTGGCGGTGCTGTGGGTTTTGGTGCGTCTGTAGCGGTAGTGACGCTAGATCGCACTACAACAGCTGGTATTAACAGCTCCACTGTTGTGGCTGCTGATGTTGTGATTGATGCGCAGACCACTGATGAGCTTCGCTCTGTGATTGGCACTGCGGCTGCAGGGGGCAGTGCAGTGGCTGGATCGGTGTTCGTCGCGGATATTACTGATACCACTTCGGCCTTTATTGAAAATGGCTCTTCGAGTGACTACACGACTGTCACAGCTCAGTCGGTTGAGATTGATGCTGATGCTGAAATAAAGGTCAATGAAAGCTATCCCGGCGGTATTGTTGCCGTTACAGGTGCAGTTAGCCTTGGCGGCATCGGCGCTGGTGCCTCGGTTGATGTTTTCACAATTGACGCCCGCACCAGTGCTTATGTGGGTGACTTTGCGCGGCTTGATGTGTCCGGCGATTTAGATATGGATGCGAAGACAGATGTGCGCGCCACATCCAATGTTATTGCCTTTGCCGGTGGTTTGTCGGGAGGTCTTGCGGGTGCCGTTTCGGTTATCACGATTGGTTCAAACCGTCGATCAGAGGATCTGAACGATAGTGGAGCCGGAGACGCTCAGGGTGCTGTCACCGATCTTTTGGCAGCCAATACCGGCGGTTTGCAATCTGATTCGAACGATGGGGTTGCTGCGAAAGGGAATGCTGCCACCACTGTCGCCGATATCTCGGTGGATATTAATGATATCGCTAGCTCATCTGGGCTGGGTGGGACGCGAGTCTTTATTGGATCGGGTGCCGAGGTTTCTGGAAATAACATTAGCCTTGACGCATTGGAAGATGTGCGCGTCAACAGTCTAATTGGTGGTGCGGCCGTTGGTGGCACTGCAGCAATTGGCGGTGCGGTTGGTGTGGTCACATTGGCCGGTGGTACCTACGCCTACATCGAGGCGGGTGCACAGGTGACTGCGGTTGGAGATTTAAGTCTCAAAGCCTCTGCTGAGGAGCAAACCGATGTCTTTGCTGTCGGTGGTGCTATTGGCGGTTCAGTTGGTCTCGGTGCCCAGGTGGCTATCGTTAACGATATGAGTGAACAGCAGGCCTACCTTCAGGCTGGCGCTAATGCAGCTGGTGCTGTGGTGATTGATGCCGCGGACGATGTCACCGTCGATGCTGCTGCGAATCGAGATCACAGGGTACGAGGCGCAGGTATTACAGCTGGTGCGGTTGCGGCTGGCGCTGCTATTGGCGAGATTTCGGTCACGGGGCAAACCGGTGCCGAAATTGGTAGTTTCGCTAAAATAGGCGAAGATAATAATGGCACTAACACGGTAAATTCTCTGTCGGTATCTGCGATATCCACAGATACCCTGGCGGCGGATATGTTTGCTGTAGCCGCTGGAATTGGTGCTGGTGCAGGTAATGGCGCGACCATAACCTATAGAGCAAGCACCTATGCAAATCTTGCCGCTGGTGTTGTTTTAGAGCTCAGAGGCTCTGTTGCGGTTACAGCGGAATCAACACCAAAAGTATCCACTAAAATGTTTGGCGTTGCAGCTGGTGGCTTGGCTGTTGCTGCCTCGATCGCGACTATTCACTATATGCCTTGGGTGACAGCAACCGTCGGGGATGTGTCTATTGACGCGGCGTCGCTGGCCGTCGCTGCCAATGTGAAAAAACCTAGTAGTGACGAAAGTTTCTATGCTCAAGCCACTGGGTCTTCCGGTGCCTTGATTGGCGTGACCGCCACGCAAACTGAGTTGCTTATTGGTAGCAAGTCATCGGTCTCTGACCCTCGGGATATGATCGTACGCGCGGGTGTCGACAGCAACCAAACTATTGTTATCGATGATGCGATCACGATAGGTAGCAACGTTGCGTTAAGCGCGGATATAGATTCGTCTGCTTACTCCGGAGGTCTGGTTGCCGCTGGTGCAGCCATTTCCCGTGTTAGAGCTCAGTTGCGAAGTGAAGCTTATCTGGGAGGCAGTGGATCTGTCACAGCAGACTCACTGGAGAT
>MDSY01158227.1_pt1 | contig 16327 bp, 10 predicted proteins | sample 811131 | NCBI WGS metagenome assembly MDSY01 (sample SAMN05326643, study PRJNA326480) | marine metagenome | isolation source: seawater | place: Atlantic Ocean: South West | collected 2010
AAGAAGGTCCCGGGGGAGGCGAAACAGGCATCGCCCGAGCCCGTGGACGACGGGCGAAGGTTCGACGACGACGGAAAGGAGCTCGTGTTCCACAGCGACATGGCTCGGAGACTGCACGACTGGGTCATCGAGTCGAACAAGCGGCCGGACCCGAAGGACGTGAACATGGACTTCGCGTCGGGGAGGCTGGCGTATAGGTTCAGCCTGGACGATCCGACCGGCGTGCCCGAGCGGTTCATGAAGCCAGAGTCGGAGGCTAGGCGCCCTCCGTACGTGCCGCCGCCCAAGGATGAGGGCCCGATTGTTCCAAACGAAAAGTTTGCATCCGGTCGGCTCGCGTTCAGGTTCAACCTCGACGATCCGACTGACAAGGTCACGACGGTGATGCGGCCGATGTCAGAGCCCCCGAGCCACAAGATGTTCAACCCCGAGTACCGGTTCGTCTCGGAGAAGGACAAGAAGATTCTCATGGACGTCGCGGCGGTTTTCAAGAAGCACGCGGATGCGGGAAATTGGCCCAACAAGCCTTCTGACGCGGCGACGGAGGAGGGGAAGGGTAAACCTGATAAGAAATCAAAGAAGAGGGCGGCGAGGGAGGCGGAGATTGCCGCTGCTGCAGCGCGCGCGAAGGCACTCGCCGAGGAGGAGGAACGCGCGGGCCCGGTGGATTCGGACGAGGACATCTTCGGAGACGCCGGGAAGGATTACGTGCCGACTGTGGCGAAGAAGACATCCGCGCCCGGCGGCGACGGGAAGACGTCCATATTCGGCGAGGATGAGCCCGACGAGGGTACCGCCGGGAGGAAGACGTATACGGAGGAGGCGTACAAGGTGGATGGCCCCGTGACCGAGGACGTCTACGGCCTAGCGGGACCCCTCCCCGCTCCGCCCGCGCCGGATTTCAGATCCATCGACCCGTACAAGGAGTACTTCGCCGGGTACGTCGCCGCGGGGACCGTGACGAAGGACGGCAAGGAGCGGTGGGATCCCAACGCGGCGAGTGGGTACCTCCAGACCAAACCCGATTTCGCGCTCGCCATATCCGCGCACTCCGTCAAGCTCCAGGAGCAAGAGGAGGAGGCGGAGGCGGCGCGCGACAAGGAGAAGGGAATCCTCACCAAGGAGAAGGTCAAGCTCCGTCCGGGAAACAAGCCGATGGACGCCGCCGCGGCGAAGGCGGAGCTGGAACGCCGCGCGGAGATATCCCTGGCCGCGGACGACGGCTACGGCGAGTGTTACGCCGGCGGGATCGGTGGATTCAGCGCCAACGCCTACGAGAGCGACGACGAGGACGACGGCAAGAAGAAGAAAAAGGCGGGCGACGACGGGGAGGCTGACGACGCCGGGGATGCCAGGGCGCGGGGGGGCAAGGGCAAGCCGGGGCTGGGCGCCAAGGGCGGTAACCCCGCCGTCAAGGCGCTGGAGAAGGAACGGGACCAGAAGATAAACTCCGAGCTCGGCAGCCTGCACAAGATGATGAAGGAGAAGTACGGCGACAAGGTTGACGTCGCGTTCGGGGATGGAAAGGGCGGTGACGGGGGCCCGGGTAAGCGCGCTGGGGAGGAGGATGGCGAGGGTGGGGGCGGAGGGCGTAAGAAGCGCATGAGGCTTTGAAGTTTCCTTGAAGTGTTCCCGGCGTGTAGGTAGATAGATGGTTTGTGACGAGCAAACGCTCTCGACGACGTAACCACGGCTGCTTCAACTCAACTCTCGCAAAGACATTTATTTTGTGGGTAGGGGAAGAAGCAGAGACTGCCGCGCGGGCGGAGGGAAAATGGGACAAGGGGACAGGCGTCCGCTTCCTCCTCCTCCCCCAGTCGCGGGCAATGCGACCGAGTGGAGGTATCGGCCTTTGGCGCCGCCGCCGGCAACTGGGGACGGAAGCCACAGGGTAGATCCCCTCCCGCCGCCGCGTGCGGGGGGAGATGGAACGGTGGCTTCCACGTCGGGCAGGGGCGTGTTCACGCCCCTGCCACCACCACCCGGTGGGACGGAGACGGATAACCTCATCAATGTTGTCCTCCAGAGGGTCGGCCCGAGGGGTCGCATCGATGACTTTGTTCGGGAGTACTACGAAGAGATTGCGAAGCAACGGAGGCCGTCGCCTGAGGAGATGGAGGAGGCGCGACAAAAGTACATGGAACACGCAGCCGGGGGCCAGGGAGGAACGTCCAAGAAGAAGCGGGTGCGGACGCGCCGATCCAAGCAGAGGAAGTCGGCGAAGAAGAAGGAGAAGCAGACGAGCGCGAATGCAGGGAACACCGGGGCGGGAGTTGGGAGTGCCGCCGCGGAGGTCGTCGATCTGTTGAGCAGCGAGGAAGAGGGCGAGGTGCGCGACGTCCCCATGCGGACTCCCGAGTCCGAGGGGGGCGAGGGGCGCGGCGGGGCCGGTTCCGTCGAGTCCGGGCGGGTGGCCGAGACCGCGGAGACGGGTGACGACCCCGTCTCCCTGGAAGATGAGCCCATCTCCCCAGTCTTAAAGGCGAGACCGAGTCTGCAGTACGCTGCGCATCGAGTCTTCTCGGACGATGCGGAGGTAGCCGCGCTGGGAGGGAGCGGCGGCGGGGAAGGGGAGGCGAAGACTGGGGAGGGAGATGGCACGATTCCGCGGACGCGCACTCGCGGACGCGCCGATCTCGTCCCGCAGTGGGGACCTCAAAAGACGATGGCGACCAAGGCGAAGGGACCGGGTTCGAAGGTGAAGGGTCCGGCGACGAGGGCGAGTGCGTCTGTGCTGAATCTGCTCGAGCGGCGGAAGCTGGCTCTCGTCCTCGACCTCGATCACACGCTGCTCAACTCGTGCATGTCCACGGAGATGGCGGATGAGCCGGAGGCGGGTCTGCTCAAGTTCAGGCTGGACCACGAGAGGGGACTCGGTCCCGAGGGAAAGACCCTGCACTTCGTCGAGAGGCTACAGATTTGGACAAAGCTCAGGCCGGGGGTGAAAAAGTTCCTGCGGCAGGCTGCGGCGATGTTTGAGGTCCACGTCATCACCATGGGCAGTCAGTCGTACGCCGACGAGATGAGGCAGCTGATCGACCCCGGCAGGCAGCACATCAAGGGTTCCGTGATTGGTCTCGGGCAGATGGACGAGTTTGGCGAGTTGCGTCCGGCGGACAAGAAGCGGCTGGACGGTGAGCTCTCCGGCCTCGATTCCATCGCCGTGGTGCTCGACGATCACGTCGGGGTGTGGCCGGATCACGAAGAAAATCTCATCGAGATCGATCGGTACCTCTACTTCCCCTCCGCGCTCAAGCAGTTCGGGATGTGGCGGCACGGGGCGTCCTTGCTGGAGAAGAGGGTCGACGAGGTCGCGGATAGGAGCACGCTGTCCGCCGCGTTCGAGGTGTTGCGGCGGGTGCACCAGGACTTCTTCGCGGAGAGGGCGGCGCACCTCGCGCTCGCGAATAAGAAGGCCAAGGACGCCGAGATGGCGGACCTCGCCTGGGGTTTAGATTCGGAGTCGGAAGGCGACGGGGAAGGCGACGGGGCGGGGCGTAAAAATCCGGAGATTACTCCCAACCGCAAGGACCCCCAGGTCCCGGTCACCGTCCCGGAGATTCTCGCGCTCGAGAAGAGGAAGATTCTCGCGGGCACCGAGCTGGTCTTCTCCGGCGTGTTCCCGCTGGATGCCGCTCCGCACACGCACAAGATGTGGCGACTGGCGGAGCAGTTCGGTGCCAGGTGCGAAACCCAACCGGGTCCAAACACCTCACACGTCGTCGCCAAGACTTGGGGAACGGGGAAATGCCAGTGGGCAAAGGAGAACGGTAAGCACGTGGTTTCGCCGGATTGGCTGTTCTGTTCCGCCTTCTTGTGGTCGAAGGCTGACGAACGTGCATTTAACCCGCCGGACCACCGCAAATGATAGACGAACAGAAACTTAAGACGTTAGTCTTCCTTCTACTCGTAACTTTTAACTGACAACACGTAGCAATTCGATACTCTTACTCTCGCTCTAATATTCACGTTTCTTGCCCCACCGACACGTCGTCGTTCTCCGCGGGAATCTCATCCGGCTCGGATGCCTTCAATTTCTTCGCCTCCGGCTCTTTCTCCTCGTCAAGAGCTTCCTCCTTCACGGGCTCCGCGGCCGGTCGTTTCAAACCGGCGGCGTCAACGCCGGCCTGCGCCTTTGGAGGCGATGGCGACTGCGACTGTATCTTAGCGATAGCCTGGAGCGCGGAGAGTCCACCGAGCGACATCTTTGGATCGGTCGCGTGGGCGGCAAGCCCGTGTGCTCCGGCAAACCCGTGTGCTCCAGCCAGCCCGTGTGTTCCTGCAAACCCGTGTGTTCCTGCAAGCCCGTGTGTTCCTGCAAGCCCGTGTGTTCCTGCAAGCCCGTGTGTTCCTGCAAGCCCGTGTGCTCCGATCGCGTTTGGCACCCCGGAAATCTTCATCCCGCCCTGCGCGGCGTTGGTGCCGGCCGTCAACCCGGTGACACCCGGGAGTCCCGCCGACCCATTGGCCGAGAACAGTCCCACGCCGTTCAACCCCATACCCTGCCACCCCGCGGGCAGGCCCGGCGCACCGCCCAGTCCCGCGAGACCCCCGGCGGACATCGCCGCCGCGAGCTGCGCCTGCTGCAGCCTCGCCCTCTGCAAGGCATCCACGTGCGCCGGATGCTGCCCACCACCGGCGGCTCCCAGGAGCTCGGCGATGTTCGCGGGGGCGTGACACTGTTTGCACACCACGGTCTGGTTCCTGAGTTTCAAGGCGATCTCCGCGAGTTGTTGCTTGAGGTCGGCGTTCTCCGCGTTGAGCCGCGCGTTGAGCGTCAGAATAGTCATCAGGGTGGACTCCAACTGCTGCTGACCGAGCCCGAGCTGCTGCGCCTGCTGACCGAGCCCGAGCTGCTGCGCCTGCTGACCGAGCCCGAGAGTGGATGCGTTGAGGCCCATGCCCGCGTAGTTCATCCCCCCGAACCCTCCGAGCACCCCGAGCGCGCCGAGTCCCCCGAGACCTCCCAGCGCGCCGAGTCCCGTCTTCGACGCGTCAGCCGCGGCGAGGAGGGTAGCCGCGCCCGCCCCCGACCGGCGGCCGATTCCCGTCGTCGCGGCGGTACTCGCGGCCACGACCGCGGGCTGATCTCTGGCGTTCCCGGCGGAGCTCGCGGGGAGGCCGGTGGCGTCGGGATTTTTACCGCGCCGCGGGTTGGCGAAAGTCTTGGGGTTGAGCGCGACACCGTGTGCGTCGACACCCTTCTGCAGCTCATTGCCGGCCTTCCTGCGGAACCTGAGCCTACCGGCGTGGCACATCACCGGCCCGTTCGCGCAGAGGCATAGCTTGGTGCACTGTGAGACGGATGCGGCGGAGGGGAAGGGTCAGATGAGGGGACGCGATCGGGTAGAGGAGGCGGGAAGGGGAGAGGAAGGGATCCGAAGCAGTTTGTTCACCTTTGGGCAGTCCTCCAGGTTATACGCGGTGGGGTTGTCGAGCACCGAGTAGCGCTGGCCGCAGTCGGTGGTGTGGTACGTCACGCCGCACCTCCCGCATCTCTTGTGCGCGCGGCTACCCCTGCCCAGCGGCGCCGCGCACTTGTGACAGGTTCCCTGACTCGCATACTCCGGGCGTTGCACCCCGGCCGCGTTCGGCTCCATGCCCAGCACGTTTTTGTTTCACACCACGTTTTTGGAGTTGAACGATCGGCTTCGGGGGCGCGCGGGATGCGAACGCGATCCGTCGGGCGCGCGATCGTCCGCGCTCCGGGAAGACGAACGCGTTATTCTGCGGTGGGAAGGTTTCCGGGCTCGGAAATCCCGGCTCCTCCGTCCCGCGCGCGCGGGGAGATCTTGGAGGGTCGTTGAGGACACGTGAAGAACACACTGGAAAGACGGACTAAAAGACTGGAGAGAATCTAGCGTTCGATTCGGGAGTTTGCCGACATCTTCGAAAGAAGCAAAGAGAGCCCCCGTACATTCTGATCTGTTTGCCCATACAACAATTGAACCTGGGATTCATAAACTCGCCCAACGCAACGGAAGTGTCGGCGAGTCAACCGCGCCGTCATTTTGCATATCGCATTGATGCCATTTCATTCGTCGACGAGAGCCCTGGACCAATGAAAAACACGTACGCCTTTCGATTGTCCACTCCAAAAAGTTTAGGCCGAACTTTTGCTCGTGTCGTTTCACAGTTTCGAGTGGGTCCATGTTGAATGGAAGGGTGGCTCGGTTGAACGACGACCGTGAGCGATGTTGATTGCAGAAAAAACGAACCCGCTGCTCGGCTGAAGAGAACGAAAAAGAGGGAAAATCCACCGGACCCTCGGCACGATTGAGCGGCGCGGCGCTCCGGTGGCGAGGTCACCGAGGTCACCCGTGCGCACGAGAGGTACCCGAGGTACCGTTCGAGTCTCGTCGAGCCGCGCGCCCGAGCCCGACGTCTGCCGATCACGCGTGGGCGCCGCGCGAAGAGCGGAGGTCCGAACCGAGAAGCGGCGAGGAGGGGCGGATCCACAAGTGTAGGAGCCGGTGCGATCGGCGCGGGGCTCGAGCGAACCTCGGCGGAGGGTTCGCGCGCGCGTCGAGAGGTTTAATTCCCAGGGGACGAGCGCGACCTCGTGGAGGAGCGGTGAGGAGCGGTGAGGCGAGGGACGAGAAGGTCGAGGCACGATGTCGATGGAGGCTCTCGTCGCCGCGCTCCAAGATCCGGAGACGCGCGAGAATGCGCTGCTGGACCTGAGCAAGAAGAGGGACATGTTCACGGACCTGGCGCCCATCCTGTGGCACTCGTTCGGGGTCATCCCCGCCCTGCTGCAGGAGATCGTGTCCATCTACCCACTGCTCTCGCCGCCGAGCCTCACGAACCACGCGTCCAACCGGGTGTGCAACGCGTTGGCGCTCCTGCAGTGCGTCGCGTCGCACCCGGACACCCGCTTGTTCTTCCTCAACGCCCACATCCCGCTGTTCCTGTACCCGTTCCTGAACACGGTGAGCAAGACGAGGCCGTTCGAGTACCTGAGGCTCACGTCCCTGGGCGTCATCGGCGCGCTCGTAAAGGTTGACGACACCGACGTGATCAACTTTCTGCTCTCCACCGAGATCATCCCGCTGTGCCTGAGGACCATGGAGCTGGGAAGCGAGCTGTCCAAGACGGTCGCCACCTTCATCGTGCAGAAGATCCTATCCGACGAGGTGGGCCTGAACTACATCTGCGCCACCGCCGAGCGATGCTACGCGGTGGGCACCGTGCTGGGCGGGATGGTCACGATGCTCGCGGAGCAGCCGTCGGTGAGGCTCCTGAAGCACATCATCAGGTGTTACCTGCGCCTGTCGGACAACCCGCGGGCGCGTGAGTGCCTCCGCCAGTGCTTCCCGGATCAGCTGAGGGACCCGAACTTCACCGCCTGCCTGAAAGACGACGTGGCGACGCAGAAGTGGCTCATGCAATTGCTCTTGCAGCTGGGTTCAAACTAGAACGGGGCTCGACGAGGGTATTGGGTTTAGGTTGGGTAGCTAGAGCTCTTTGAAGTCACTACACACAAATTTGTCACTCTATCCACGAAGCGAGCACTTCATCTTTCATTGCGTATCGAACTATTTCCCAGAGGGCTACGCGGGGCGAAACGACGTGACGGCGTCGCGCCGCGGCGGTGGGCAAAAATCAAATCTCGTTCCGTTTGTGCGTTTGTCAATTCGTGCGTTGTCACCTTCTGTATCCCAGCCCCAGCGCCTGTCGCATGTTGCTCATGCGGTCTCGGCTCACCTTGTACCCGTTGACCAGGACCCCCACGCCGAGACCGAGGCCGAGGCAGACCCCTAGCCCGAGCCCGACGCCGATCCTGATCCCCGCGCTGAACCACGTGAGCTCCCCGGTGAAGAGATCGTTCGCCGCGTGCTTGTCCGTGTTTGTGGAGTGGTACTCGTGCATGAGATCCTCGTACCTCTTGCGAACGTTCCGCAGCAGCTCCGCGCGGTCGAACAGGCTCATCTCCCCCTTCCACGGGACCAAACTCCACGGCGCGGCGCGAGGGATGGAAGAAACCGGGTCGGCCCCCTCAGCCAGGTCGGCGTCATCGATCGCGGCGTTGGAAGCGCACGGCGCCGGTCCATCTCGTCGGTCCATCTCATCGACGTCGCCTATGGACTCCCCGCTGCCGTCCTCGTCGCTGCCCGTCTCCGGCCAGTCGTGCAGCTCGACGATGGCGTCGAGGCTGGGCAGCTGGATGAACGATTTCGGCGACGTCACCTTCCAAGTCGGCAGCGCGCTCTGCCGCGTCATGCACGTGTGCCTCCCGTCGCACGTCCCCACGAGGCACAGCTCTAACCCCAGCTGGCAGCCCCGATCGTGCGCTCCCCCGCCCAACGCCGAGGAGAGCGACGCGGCGACCGGGTCTAGCAACGCCTCCTCGGCGGCACCCGGCGACGCCGCGTCTCGATCCTTGGCACCCGCCGCGGAGACACCCCAGTGCGCCGCGGAGGAACCCAGCGCCGAGCCGGCGGGGTTCAGCTCCAGCGACCACGGCTCGTCCGAGTCGCGCGATCGCCCTTCACCGGCGTCGCGTCGCGTCACGCGACCGGTGGCCCACCGCTCCTTCTCGCACAAAATCTCAAACCCGACGCCTTCAAACAGCACCAGCTCGTCCAACGTGACGTAGCAGCCCGCCCTGTCCCTCTTCAACGTGACCTCCACGTCGTCGCGCGCCTGAAAAGTTTACGTGGATCGGATGTTAGCGCGCGGTCGCACGAATATGGGTGAAGGGTCGGGGCCGATACGAACCCCGCGCGCCGCGATACGCGCGGGGGCGGAAGGCGGTGCGCGGGAAAAGTTACTTTTTCTCCTGGTTGTTATCCCAAGGAACTTTCTCTCACCTGAATGCTCACCCCGTTCGCGATGAGAGGGGCGCCGTCGCCTGGCCTGGGCGGGAAGCGGAGGCGCAGCTCGGGGTGGTGTGCGAGCTCGGTCGGAGCGTCTCCGACGAGGCACTTCACCTTCACGAACATCGCGCGACCCTGGTACGCCTCCTCGAGCCGCAGGACGTTGCCCTCACCGCTCCTGGGAAACTCAACCTTTATCGCACCGCCGGGGAGGGTCGAGTCGACTTCCATTGTCGCCGTCCGCTATCGACCGGAGGGTCGGGGGCGGTCGCTCACGTTCGAGATACGAGTATCGAATCGTCGATACGAGTCTGTGAGGGTGCCGGCGTTTTTCGACACCACGTTCGACCGCACGCGCGCGTGTCAAGTGCGGCTCGACGGACGAGAAATGCCAGCGTCAGCGTGACGCGACGGACGAGATCTTCACTTCAAAAAAATCTATCGAAGTGGAACGTTCCTCTGAGGGTAAATGCCCATATATCCAGTATTTCGTATTTCCTTGGGTTTGTCACCCCAGAATCAGTCTATTTCCCGCGAAGCAAAGATATCTCGAAGGCCTCGAACCGACGCTTTTTCAGATGGGCGACGAGGAGGCCGCGGGCCGGGCGTGCCGATTCTGCTTCGACGAGGGCGACGAGCCGCTCGTGGAGCCGTGCGAGTGCAGCGGAAGCTCAGCCTTCGTGCATCACAGCTGTCTGCTGAGATGGCAATCGCAGCAGATGCTCTCCGTCGCTTCCACAGGGAGAAGCCCCGAGGTCGCACTTAGTTGCCTCGTGTGTAAGACCCGATACAACACGGAGCCTCCCGCGCCGGGGTCCCTCTTGGAGCAGGTCAGGGGTACCGGCGGCGCAGCACTCGCCGCGCTGCTTCATCCCGGGACGTTCCTGATATCGAGGAACAGGGTGCTGCCCGACGAGGACACCCTCGCCAGCGCCCCGCTCTGGCTGAGGTGGATCATCGAACACAAGCACAAGCAATGGATCAAGTCCGTGTACCTGATCACAAAGGTGGAGGCCAGGCCGGGTTCGGAGAATGGGGACGTGCTCATCGGCGTGAACGTGACCCGCGCGAGGAGGTCGGGCGCGGGAAGCGACGACGACGACGAAGACCCGCCGCCCGGGACTGAAACATCAGATGACGGTGACGAGGACGAGGAGGAGGGTGGTGGCGACGCTCGCTCAAGGCCGCGGCGGAGGCTGGACATGGACTCGTCCTCCAGCCCTGAATCCAATCCGTCCGTTCCTCGCCCCGCGCCGACGGCGGAGAACGCGGCGCTCATGATCCAGCGAGTCTGGCGGCGCAAAAAGGAGATGGAGGAGGAGGTCCAGTCCGTGGAGTCCGACTCCGACCTCGACCCCACTTCATCGCTGACCCGGACGTACGTGGGCGGACCGGTGCAACCCAGGCGACGGATCGTCATACACGTCTCGCCGAGCGGCACCGCGGCGCTCTCACCACCCACCGCCCACGAGGTTCCCCTGGACCGAAGCGGCGTCCAAAGCACCACCGGGTCGTCGGCCACCCGGGCGTTTGCGTACCACCAGAGACCGGGCGACTCTGAGGAGTACGTGGACGAGATCGTGGGTGAGGCGGCGGCGGCGGCGCTGGGGGAGCAGGGCGACGATGTGGATGATCCGGTTCCCCGCGTGCACGTGTTCATGGGTCACGCGAAGTGGTCCAGGACCCAGCTGATGAACGAGGTCGCGAGGGGGGACTGGGGAGTATGCCCGGCCCTGCCCGAAGACCTCGACGGGAGTTGGAAGGAAACGGGCGGCGGGTACTGGGAGAAGATCAGGGCGTCAGGGCGACCGGTGTTCTCTTCCCCGGGGGTTGACTGACGTGACGAATGGCTGACGTGACGAATAGACTGAATAGAGTACGATGCACGACCACGACACCGATGGCTACCGAGAGTAGAACTCCTCGAGAAACGCGAGTGCCTCTTCGTTCGTGGAACACGCCTTCCAGAACGGCACGAGCTCGTCCTCGCGCAGGCTCCCGTATTGCACCATGTCCTTCTCCAGGAACTGCAGCAAGCCGTCGTAGCACCCGTCGTAGTTCATCACGATGAACGGCACCGGGTGCGCGCTGCCTATCCGTCTGAGCTGCGTCAGCGCGAGCACCTCGAATATCTCGTCCAAGGTGCCCACGCCCCCCGGGAGTGCGAAGAAGGCTGTGCGGTCGTCCTCGGTGTTCCTCACGCCCGCGTCCACCAGGCCGTGCTTCCTCGCGGAGAAGAACGACGTGGTCAGGTAGTTCTCATCGGGGAGGTACGGGTGCTTGCGGCTGGCCTGCCGCTGCCCGCCAGCCTCGAGGAGAATCATGAAGCCCGCCACGGGCTTACCCGCCGCCATGCCGCCCTGCGTCACCGCCTCCATCATCCCCGCGCCGAGCCCCGACCACGTCGTGCAGTCGTGAGCCAACGCCACGTCCCTGGCGAGCGCTTTGGCGTGCTGAAAGTGCGGGTGGTCCTCGGGGACGCGCGCGGAGCCGAGGTAGACGGCACCCCTCCCCATGCGCTCGACAACCTCGTAACAGGCTCGCATCTCCCGCTCCACCCTCTCGGGGCTCTCGCGCGCCCAGGACGCCGCGGCTCTGGCGGTCATCGCCGGGATGACGCGACGAGCGACACCACCCCGACGCGCCGAGAGGCGCACACCGGCCACGAGGGCCGAACACCGCGCCGCGAGACACCGCATCGTGATACGTGTTGTGACCTAACGAGATGAATTTTCATGTGTTTCTACAACTCTACAACCTCGTCGCCGGCGTCCTCATCGACCCTCTTTCCGTCCCCGAAGCTACCCACGGGCGCGTCCCTGTCCTCTCCCCTGGCCCACCTGCCGTAGTCCGCGGCCACGAACTCCGCAAACTTGGGCAGCAAGGCCGCCATGACCGCGCTGGCAATCACGGAGAAGGCGCCGCCGAGGAGAAAAGACGGCGCCACCGACAGCGGCCTCGGCACCTGCACCCTCATCATCAGCCTCGTGTCGCATCGAAGCTCCCAACCGGGGGGACACGCCGCACGCTTCTGCACGTCCGTGTCTCCATCGCCGTGTCCGTCCACGTCCGTGTACTCAGCCACGATGACGTCCTCTCCCTTCGCACCCGACGAGCTCGGCCCGTATTTGTCCTCCTCTTCCTCGTCGAGGTCGTCGTCGTCCATCACCACCACCCCTATCCTTCCCGCGCTATCGTCTGACTCGGGTACGCCCTCGTATATCGCCTCCCACGTCAGCACGTTTTTCAGCTCGAGTTCGAACCTGGTGTCGAGGTCCGCCTGCCCGAGCGCGGCGCCGTTACCTACGAGCTGAACCTTCTGCCGGGCGGTGTCAACCTCTGTGGTGAACAGGATCGTGGGCGTGAGCTCCTTGAGTATCTCCCCGGGGCCGCCGTAGGAACTGTCCTTCTTGATCACCTCACGCATCGGCACGGTGAACCGGAACGTGGTCGGGCTCTCCCTGCTCACGAACTGCGTATCCAGGAGTGAGTAGTCCTCGGCAGGGAGCTGAAGGTAAGCGTCGAGGGGAGCATCGGCGACCGTCGCGACGCGCGTCGACGTCTTGGCCTTTCCCGATATCTTGATCCACTTCCACCCGCGCAGCTCCACCTTCTTGTCCGCGCCGTCATCCGTCGCGTCGAAAGTCGCGTCGTCCCTGAACGACGAGCCCGTCGTCCCGAACATGTCACCCGCGCTCAGTAGATTCGCGAGAAACCCAATCGCGGCCTCCATCGTGGAGAACGCGCCTCCCTGCTTCTTCCCCTTCCTCTTCGAACCGCCCCCCGCGTTGCCGCTCGCCGCGACATGGACGACGGCGCGACGTTGCCGCGGCCCCGAGCGGCTTTGGATCCGTCCCGCTACGAACCCCCGCCCCGCGAGGGCTTCCATCGTGCTAACAATAGTGGTATCGTCATTTTTCAACTTTTCACACGTTACTTGCCGCTAAGCATGGGAACCCGCTTCGCCATGTCCTCCTGGGCCCGCGCCACCTTATCTATCGTCTTGACCGCCATCTTCATGTCCGACTTTTGCGTCTTCATCTCCCCCTCCAACTTGGTCACAGCCTTGGCCATCCCGTTCAGACTGGCCCGCAGCTCCTTCAACTCCCCCGCCAGTTGGCTGTGCGCCGCGGTGTTCGCGATGAGTTCGGCGGCTGTCTCCTCAACCTTCGGCACGACACCCCGCAGGAGCGACTGGATGTCCTTCACCTTGCTCTCCGTCGCCATCGCCTCCTTGGACAGCCGACCGGTCCAGTCAACCACCAGCTTGAGGTGCGCACCCGCGCATTCGACGCAGTGAGAGTCCACGCTCCCCGTCGTCACGTGAACTTCGCACCCGAGTTGTTTATACGGGCACTCCGCGGGTTTCATGTCGCACCCATCACGCATGTGTGACCCGAGGTCCGCGCGTCGAACGTCCGCGCCGCATCCCTGCGGGCACTTGAGTAGTTTGTGCGGACATGACGCGTCGTGCGCCCCCGCCGAGTTGGCGCCCACGACCTGGATGCACCCCGGGTTTTGGCACTCCACCGGCCGGAACGCGCACCGTTCCTTGTGACGCAGGAGCGCCTCGGGTACGTCGAAGGATTCCTCGCAGTGCGCGAGACCCCTCTTGTCGTACGCCAACAGAAGGGTTCGGGCCGCCCTGCCGACGTCGGCGACGGCCCAACCGTCGCCTTTCGTGACGTCCGCCTTGAGGGCGTCGATGGCGTCCTGTTGCCAAAAGTTGAGGGAAAACATTCCCTTCTTGCCAGCGCTCCACTCGTTGATCCGGGTGGACAGGTTGCTGAGGATGGTGTCGGGTTCGACGCCCTGCTCGAGCTTCTTGATGAGCTCCACGCTCAAGGGACCGACCTGCGCCTTGGGGTCCGCGAACATCCGCGTCTGGTACACGGCCGCCTTGCAGGTGGCCTCGACTAATGCCTTCTGGATCCCGTCGCGGGTGGACCAGCACATGTTGGAGCACCTGCACGCGCCGCGATCCACGATCTGAGCCTTCTCCTCCTCACTTCCGGACTCGGCCTTACCCGCGGGGCTAGCCGCGGGAGTGTTCAAGTCAACCTCGGTCATCATGCTGCCAGCCAGCGCGGGACGATCTGCGAGAAGGCCCTGAGATATTTTTCCAGAGGTTGGAGATTTCCAAGATTGCCGCCAAACGCGTCTCTGACTATCTGAGATTTCATCATGAATGCTAATTGAACGTTGAATTCAGAACCGGACTAGGACTACGATCGCCAATACCTCCCCGCGGGCGTCACACGTGGAGCACCTGCAGGTTTTTACCGAACGCGATTGCTATCCACTCTGGCTGCGTCGCGCTCCACTGCAGCTGACTGATCTCCGCCCCCGCGTTGTACGCCAGCATCGGGTCCATCCCATCCTCGCCCGGCTGCGCCCCCGACGACAGGTCCCAGATGAGCGCCTGCGAATCGTCACCGGCGGTGCATATGTGCCTCGAGCTGTGCGGCGCCCACGACAGCGTGTTCACCGCGGCCCGGTGCTTCTTCAGCTCCGCCACCGGCAGCGTGGGCACGCGAATGTCCAGCACCACAACCTTGCTGCTGTCCATCTCCATCGTCGCCATGTACCGCGGGTTCTGCTGGTTCCAAACGAGCCTCAGCAGCGGCGTGTCCGGCGTCGGGGACTCGTAGATGATCGTCGAGTGGTCCTTATCGCGCAGGTCGAACACCCGAACGCTCCCGTCGGCGGAGACGGATGCGAAAACCTCCGGCCCGCCCCACGCGATGTCGTACACCTCCTTGTCGTGCGCGATGAGCTGCGAGTCCACCACCTCCTTCTCCAGGTCCCAGACGGTGCACGTGGTGTCCAAGCTGCTGGTGCCCACCCTCGCCAGGTTAGTGGTGCTCCAGTCGAACGACGTGAGCGGCGCGCAAAAGTCGCTGTTCTTGTTGTTGTTCAGCAGGCTCTTCATGTGCACGCCGTCGTCGCCTATTCGCCAAACCCGCAGATAGTCGCCGCTCGTGGCCAACAGATCCTCGCTGGTTCCCTCCTTGTCCGGGACGAACATGATCTTCGTGCACGGGTACGGGTGATCGAACCTGTGCGTCGGCTCCGCCGGAAACTCCCGTCGCTCCTCGTCCAGCGATATGATCTCAACCTTGTTGCTGTACTCCTCCACGAACGACCCGAGCGCGAGGCGGTACTTCTTGTCCTGCCTCACCTGAAGAGATGACGCGGGTGTGGGGTGGATCGGGAAAAGGTCAGTCGGTCGCGTCGAGTGCGTGGGGGTTCGGATCGACCGCCGGGCGCGTCCCCAAAGTCGCGTCGTCGTCGGATCTTTGCCGGGTCAGATTGGGTGGGGTGCAGGCGTGGGATCGGTCGAACGCGCGGGGTGCGGACGGGCGGTGGGAGTCGAAAGAAGGGCGACTCACGCTCCAATTCATCGCGTACACGAGCCATGGCGCCTCGTACGTGTAGATCTCGGCGCCGCTCTGGCCGCCGCCCACGCCCGCCATGTTCGTGGTGCCCGGCCGAGTGACCGCAGATAAAACCAAATAAGCGGGAAGCCTGTCTGTGGCCAGTGCTGACGATGCGGGTCCTATCCTGGTCACAAACGAGTCTTGTCTCAGGTGTTGGTTCGTCGAATATCCAATTCGAGAATCGAAGAGTCAATTTGCCGCGCGGGATGAGCTATTCGCGCGTAATCGACATCGCACCGGCTCCGTGATTGGCGAGTTTCAAAGAACGCATTCGAACGAGGCTTCTTTTTTGTCCGCGTGGTGCGACACAACGCCTCGCGCGAACACAACACCGAAACACGAAACATGCAAATTTTTGTCAAGACCCGTGAGTCATCCCGCCATCACTACCCCCGACCCGCCACTCGCCCCGTCTCGTCCTCGCCGCGCGTGTGAACGCGCGTACCCGGCTTCCCAGATCTCGCGGCAAAACCGAGGACAAAAGCGACGTTTCCTCGAATCGTTGACAAGACCGGCGACGGGCCCGTGTAATCGCGTCGAACGCGCACTGACCGATATCTCTCCCCTCGCGATACCTTCCCGCAGTCACCGGCAAGACCATCACCCTCGAGGTTGAGTCTTCCGACACCATCGACAACGTCAAGGCCAAGATCCAGGACAAAGAGGGTGCGTCACCGGTTCGATAATCGGACCACACGTGGCTTATTTTGAACGCGCGCTCGAATGCGACGCGAGCGCCGGGCGCCCGTGCTCCCGCGGAGACCCGACCTCGCGTCGATGTCGATCGTCACAGTTCGTTCGGCTCGCATCGTCCAATCATCCGCGCCCGCCGCGCCCGATACCGCACCCTCTCGCCCAGATCTCCCCCGATCTTGATCCGTTGACGGGGGTGCCCGATTTTGACTTTGAATGGGACCGAACCGACGCGACACGACGCTGACTTCCCCCCCCGCTCTTTTACCTTTCCCAGGCATCCCCCCTGACCAGCAGCGCCTGATCTTCGCGGGCAAGCAGCTCGAGGATGGCCGCACCCTCGCGGACTACAACATCCAGAAGGAGTCCACCCTC
>MDSY01070874.1_pt1 | contig 16324 bp, 12 predicted proteins | sample 811131 | NCBI WGS metagenome assembly MDSY01 (sample SAMN05326643, study PRJNA326480) | marine metagenome | isolation source: seawater | place: Atlantic Ocean: South West | collected 2010
CGAAGCGTTTGGAAGCAACCCTTGGACGATTTTTGGTTTTATGGCCTGATGGTCCTTAGGGAAACTGTTCACATCTGGACAAATTGAGAGCATGGTCATGCGGCCAAGCTGTCATCGTCTCAATTCACAGTGTAAATCCACATGGGTGGAAAATTCAGGAACACTGATTGAACCCGACGAAAAGCGAAACGCCTGTAGTACCGCTTCATCATCCCAGGAAAGTACGTGAACCAGCGGTAAACTGTTCCGGACTCTGTGCGTCTTTGCAGTGCGTTCATCACAGCCTGCATTACTTCGGGCGGCAGTGTGAACGGTAATCCTGAAACGATCAAGTCAACGCGCGGCCAATTTCGTTCTTCGATAAGAGCATCTAAATCAGCCGCACTGCCTTGGATGACTTCAAATCGATCTCCATAATGATCTCTCAAATGTTGAATGTATGCGGGGTTCAATTCGATGATGATGACCTTGCAATCGCTAGAAACATTGGCGTACAACTCCCGAGTGAAGCAACCGGTCCCTGGTCCCAATTCTACGATGTAGGACAGCTTTTCGATTGCTATGCCTTGGAACATGGCCTTACTGGCGCGCCGGCTGCTAGGAATTAAACTCGCATTCCGCTGTGGATTGCGTAGAAAATTCCAAATGAAGGTGCCGGTGGTCTGCATGCGTCGCATTATTTCAAACGTACGCGTTTTTCCGTTCTCGGGTTGCATTTGGTACCTGTGCACGCGCCTCATGGTGCTCGGCTCCATGCACGTGAACGATCGGAGGACTGTGAGGTGCTCAACACCCTTTTGGAAGATCGTGAGGCGCTCAATCACGATGTGATTCATGAGTTGATGGGCAGGTATGGCGAGAAAATGATTTCAATTGGGGTCATTTGAGGGCAGATTGAAGGGAGGTCGTTATGTTGGCTTACTTCTTTGGATCTCACGGTGTGGGTCTATTTTTGCCTAAATTTCTACATGTCACACGTCCTTCTTCCGTCGATTCTGTTGGCCGTCATCATGGCCTTTGGATGCCATTTGGCCACTGAACCTGCTGCGGCAACGTTAGGATCAATGGTCCCCGAGCTGCAGGACTCTGCGGGTCACCAGCAGGTAGCAGAGTACCCGATTGGGCCGATCGAGGATTCCGACGGCAACCTGTGGTTGGGCTCGGTGGGCAGCGGCGCCATGATGTGGGATGGAGAGGAGTTGCGCTATTTCCATGCGGAGGATGGGCTGCTAGGCGACCGTGTAACGGGTTTGACGCTTGATTCTGCAGGCCAACTGTGGCTGGTTTCGGCGGAGGAAAATCTGGGTGGACGATCTGCCCTCATGACCTGGGATGGTGCAACCCTGGCGCGGGCAAAACACCCTACTGGCTTTCCGATCAATCCGGTGCGGCCTTACTTCGACAACAGTGGAGTTCTCTGGGTGCAATCGGAGGGCCGCTTTCACCGAGAGGTGAATGGGGATTTCGAACCCTTCCCGCTTCCCGAGCCCAACTTGCCACGGACCAACACCACAGGCTACGAGCCGAAGAACATGCGCCAGGTGCGCAACGGCGACCATTGGTTTGCCACTTCCGATCAGGGGGCCTTCCGATGGGATGGCGAAGATTTTCACCAACTCACCACTGCCGACGGTCTGCCCACCAACAACGTGTCCTTGCACCTGGAGGATCGGTATGGAAACCTCTGGCTCAGCTGTTTCCACTGGCACTTGACCACAGGTGATCAACGCGGTGCCCTGTGCATGTGGGACGGCAAAACGGTCACCTCTTTTCCTGATGTCCCGGGCTTGACCGAAAATGAGGTCTACTCCGTCCTGGAAGACCGGGACGGCAACATCTGGATGTGCGCCACCGGCCATGGCGTATACCGCTACGACGGCATCAACTTCAAGGCATTCACTCAAATCCAACCTGAGAATCCCGATTTCAGATTCGGGTGCAATTCCATCTACCAGGATCGAAAAGGCCGTCTTTGGTTCGGTTTTGGCGGCGGACTGTATCGGCTGGATGGAGATACGCTCGTGAACGTCACCCGAGGTGGACCTTGGGACTGACGAGGTCGTTAACGGTCAAAAGGACCGCCCAAGTGGATCACACTTAACCATCCGCGGGATGTAGCAACGTCAACCTGATCCCAAAATGGTTGAAAGCATGGACTTGTGCGGGCCTCTTTTTCAATGGTGCATTTGCCCTGATTGCTCCCCTATTATTGGGGACAGTTTTTAGTCGACTTCAGTAATTAAGTCTGCTCTGCTTTTCCGAACCTTCTTGAGGTTGACCAACCAGTCATTCTCGGCATCGCGGTAACCCAACGGGAGCAAAACACAGCTTCTGAGTCCTTTGGCTCTCAGATCCAAGATTTCGTCCACGGCACTGGCCTTGAAGCCTTCCATCGGAGTCGCATCAACTTCTTCAAAGGCTGCAGCTACGATTGCTTGTGAAAAGGCGATGTAGGCTTGTTTTGCAGCGTGATTGAAATTGATTTCGGGATCTCGCAGGGGATAGCTTTTCAAAAGCATTTGCCTGTAACTCTCCCATCCTTCATTTTTCATCCCCCGCACCTCATTCACGAGGTCAAACATCATGTTGATACGGTCCTCGGTGTAATGATCCCAAGCGGCAAAAACCAGCAAATGTGAGCAATCAGATACAACGGACTGATTCCATGCAACGGGTTTGATTTGATCTTTGATGGCTTGATTGGTGACCACAAAGACTTCGAAGGGTTGCAATCCACTGGAGGTAGGGGCGAGGGATATGGCTTCTATGATGTTGTCAATCTTCGCCTGTGGTACAACTTGACGATTCATTGCTTTCGCCGCATACCGCCAATTCAGTTTGTTGATCAATTCCATGTTTCAGTTGAATTTTGCGAGCAAGGTTTTCACGGCAAGTTTTCCGAGTTCATTGGATGCCAATGGGCTGGCACCTGTGATGACGCCTCGGTCGGCGCATACGGTCTTGTCCATCTTGGAATTCATCAAATTCACGCCGAGGCTTTTTAAGGTCTCGCTCACTCCGAATGTCATTTTACCGGGCAGGTAGCCGAACATAGGCGTCTGATTGTCCACCGAATCAGGGAAAACGGCCATGTTGTAGCCCTTGTAAAGGAATTCTTGGTCGTCCAAGGTGGTGGATAAAAATGCGCCTGGTCCGTGGCAAAGGGTGATGGTAAACACGTCTTTTTCATGCGCCCATCTCAGGATTTTCGCAACATTTCTGTCTTCAGGAATACCGATCATAGCCCCATGTCCACCCGGGATAAACACCGCTGCATACGAGTCTGAATGGTCGAAAGAAGACGCAATGAAGTCAGTGAGTTTAACCGGATTTTCAAAGCTCTTCTGGTGTTCGTTGAAGATGGCTTTGACATGTTGATCATTTTCCGGGAAGGCCCACATCTCGAACACGACGGGTTTTCCTGTTGGGGTCGCAATTTCAAATTCGAATCCCGCGTTTTTCAAATGAAGCATGGGCAAAAGGGCTTCCACAGGGTGGTTTCCTGTAGAAAAGTGTTTTCCGTTCTTCATTTTCAAGTTCTTCTGTTCTGTGAAGACCACAAGAACCTTGGACCGCTTGCCCTTGATTTTTGGATGAGAAATGCTTTCAAAATCGGTCTTGTCAGTCACGCCCATTTTGAGGGCCAATTTCGATGGGCTGTAAGAGCCATCTGACTCTAATTTTGGGGCGATTCCCAGCAATTTCTTCAGCATAACTTTTGTCTTTTCAAGTATGACATCAAAAGTAGAATGCGGGTTTTGACTAAAAATTAGCCTATGGTAAGAAATCAAATTTTGGCCAATTCTGCACGCACTCGGCTCAAACTTTGTTGCGTCATACCGAGGTAAGAGGCAATGTGGTAATTGGAAATGGATTGTTCAATGTCCGGGTACTGCTCAAGAAACAATTGGTACCGAGCAAGCGCTGTCAGTTGCATTTGATTCAAGATTCGTTTGTTCAGGCTTACGATGTGCCTTTCCAAGTTTTTTCTCTGGTACGGCTCAAACTCAGGAAATCGATTGTAGATCTCTTCCAGCTCTCGAGCGTTGAATTCAATGACAGTGGAATCTGCGATGCATTCCACGGTGAGAGACGCAGGTACATGATTGTAAATGGCTGTAAAATCACTGATCCACCAGTCTTTGATCGCAAACTGCAGCGTGTGTTCCTTGCCTTCTTGGTCGATGCAAAATGAACGAAGGCTCCCGTGCTTCACAAAAAAGGTCTTGTTCACGGTTTGGCCTTGTTGGATCAAAATATCCCCTCTCGATACCGTCCTTTCTTTGGCGATCGAGTGGATGTATACCTCGGCCTCAGCGGAGAGCGCTATGGAATTTTTTATTTTGCTGATTAAGTTTTCCAAGGGTATCGGTCTAGTGTACTGACTACGTTGAAGCGGTGCCGATCCTCACGGATGTTTGAGGAACTTGAAGCCTTGCGCGTGATGTCCCGATTGAACGTGAATGATATACAAGCCAGGGTGCAGCATGGATACGTCCATTGAGGAAAGGTCAAAGGTCCGGCCCGATTGACAAAGTTGGCCGTGGAGGTCAAAGATTTCCCACGTTGATTTGCCGCCGGAGAGTCCAGAGAACCACAGACGTTCGCGCACCGGATTCGGAAATATACGGGGTCTCTTGGCTAAAAAGTCGGGAGCGCCTAAGCTGGAGTCCCAATTCAAAGCGGCCAGTACGGCTTGCGATGCCGTCACCTTTCCGTGTCCCCACACGTGATCACCTTCCGCCGGTAGCTCCCCTGTATCCTCGTCTTGGCGGGCTGTCGATTCCAAGATAGAACGGATGTCAGCCGGAGTCAGCTCGGGATTGGCCTCCAACATCAAAGCCACCACGCCAGCGACGGCGGGACCGCTCATACTCGTCCCGGATAGCCGTGCAAATTCGTATTCCGTTCCGTCAAATTCCACGGTGTTTGTGACGCTGTAGCCGATGTCGCGGAACGAACTCAAGGAAGATTCGACGCTCACGCCAGGACCGGAGACATTGGGCTTGAGCCGTTCGTCCAAGGTCGGGCCGTAGGTGGAAAAGTTGGCCAACGTGCCGCCCACTTCCGTTCCAACTGGGTTCAGATATTCCGAGGCGTAGGCACCGACGGCAATGACACTGTGGCCGCAAGCGGGTTGTTGGATGCCGTAGTAGGGGTCACCACTCAGCCAACCCGATTGGGCTGCTTGAAAGTCCTGTCCCCAATTGCCCACATCATTGGTCAAGTGTGTGTGATTCCAGGCATGCACACGACCGCTTTCACCGGTTACTTGCATTAACACGGCGACATTGGCGCTCCCTTTGTGGATGCGCATCTGCATGAACGGTCGTCCATTGGCTGGGTGCGAGGGCTCCAGGACCACGTCGTAAACGATGGTGTCGTTGTTGACCACCACACTCGTGTCCAGAATCAAAGGTCCGTCGGAAGTGCTGTACATGGGGCTTTCACCCACAACCGTGGATAAGCCAACGGTTAACCGGAATCCCATTTCAAATGACTCACCCACCTCTCCCCACAACGTGAGATTCTGGCCCCAGGCGTTGGGGTTGGAAGTCAGCGGGTAAAACTTCACCCGGGATCGGATGGTATCCCCGGGCGCTTCAAATGTGTGATCCAAGTGAAAGTCAACATCGCCGTTGTTGCCATTGGAACTCACAAACACGACTCCTTCATCCGACATGGCGTCGATGAATTGGTTGCTCAGTCCATTGCCGTCAGGTGTTCCCCATTGGGGCAAGCCCCAGCTGTTGTTGATGACCAACCGCTTTCCGTCCGCTTCCGCCACGCTTTGCATCCAATCATAGGCATCCAATGCGGAGGACTCATCCACCATCAGTGTGGCGAACAAAAATTCTGCTGCAGGCGCCATGCCTTTGAGTCCAATTCCAGCGCCACTTCCACCAGCGATTCCGGCCACATGGGTTCCGTGCGTAGAGTAGCCATAAACGTTGGAGGTATCGCTTCCCAACAATTGGATGTCGAATGGGGATTCTGCGACGGTGCCGTACCCGTAATCACCGGGTGTTGGCCCAGCTTGCCGGTATTGGTCCCACACCGCGCGGATCCGAGAGGTCGAGAGGGTGGTGTCGCGAAACATCGGATGTGTGTAATCAAACCCCCAATCGAGCACGCCAATGAGCACGCCTTCGCCGTGATATGGTTGCGGAAGATTGAACCCCGCATGTACACTGTCCACTCGTGTTCCGTAGCGGGATTTATTGACGTCGGGCACCGCACGCGAAGCCAATTCGACGAGCGCCATAGGGGTTTCCCATAGAGCGTCGAGCGAGTAGGCATCCACCCGAAACGAAGCGATTCCTTGCCGACATGCTCCCGCGGTTACGGCTTCTTCATTGGCCGCCCAAACGCGCCATTCGGCTTCCGTGACGCCCTCGGTCAATCGCCCCAAGAATCCTACAGTGGTCCGACCTTGCACTTCAGCGACCGGATACGCTTTTGTGGCATTCAAGAGGCTTTTGGTGTCGTCGTGTTTGGAGACAAGAACATCCAATTCTGAGAGGGCTTGTACATCGACCTGAGCGATGTCTTGACCTGAACTCGATGCCGTGAAAAAGACCAAGAAACCTAGGATGGAAAATCGGGAATTCATGAAGCGAATGTAATGACGCAGCGCTTGTAATCTGCCTGCTGTAAAGATGAGCTTCGCGTCGAAATGTGCCCAGTATTAAAATGGATCACGACTCAATGAACTGGTCGAACAGCAAGACATGTGACATTGCTGCTTTGCCGCCGTTATCCGAAACCTCGATAACGCCAACTCGCTTCTTCGAACAAAAAAAAATCCTCACGACCCAATAAAAGGCGGTGAGGATTTTACATGAGAAGTCGTTGAGTTATTCCCCCTTTCGACGGATTACAAAGTTGAGTTTCCAGATGTTGACCATCATCTGCCCGATGCTACGAATGACATCCAGTATCCACGTTATGAGGTTGTCGAGAATGAAATTAAGGGTTTCTTTCGCGAGTTTTAGCAAGATGACACTCGTGTAGATCGTGAGCAGTCCGAGCAGCGTGGTTTTCATGGCGGGAAAGAAATCCATGTACTTGAAAACCTCATAGCCCTTGAATTCGAATAGGGCTTGATAGAGTCCAAATACCCAAGCCAGCAAAATAGCGGAATCAAAAACGAAGGTTATAAGGTAGTTATATAACATACTCCAAAGGGGATATTTCCCAGAGGGACTTTCAAAAGATACACTTCGAGTTTGCCAAAGTTTTGCAAGTGATACAGCCGCTGTTTTCCAAATAGAAAGAGGAAGCAAGAGCGGGATATAAATCAGTAAGTAGTACACAGCTGCTTTGAGTGAAGGCACAAGATGCTCTTCGCGATTGAAAGAATTGTTGTTTTGTTCCATAACGGGATATTTAATAATGACACAATGTATTCGAAAACGATCAAAAGACAAAATAAGCGAATACCTTAAGGTGTTGTTTTAGAAGCGCTTATGGGTTTTCGGTGCATTGCTGGGTCCATTGAAATAGTATCTCACGCTAGGATGCTTGTTCAAGTAAGTCCCGTTCGAGTTGGTGTCTAAGTCAATTGCGTTGGTTGTGTAGAGATATCAGCCAATTTTTAGCAAGTAAGAAGGGAACGTTTCAAGTGTAAAAGGCTCCGAGGTCTTGCGCACAGTTATCCAGTGATGACTGCTGTTCTACTCGATAGTAGGTTGCCTGTATGGAGATCTTCAAAATCCTCGCTCGAACAAGGGTGGCACTGATTTTGTCAAAAAAAACTCATATCGAGGTTTTTCACCCCAAGGCGTGATGAAAACCCGGCAATCTCGAAAGACTTTTGCAACGCTCAAAATGAAATAACGCGGTTTCTTATTCACTTTCGACTCACCGTATCATTGCTTGCAATGATCTAGTTGGACATCTTGCTAATCTTCTTTCCGCAACCTTTTTAAACGATTAGAAGTCTAATCACTACTATGAAAACATTTATAACTCTTTGCTTCGTTCTTGTTTCTGGACTGGCCTCTGCGCAGATTACCGAACATATTTTTTTACTTCACTGGAGCGTATTGGATGCCGCTGAAGACGACACGCTTGATGTTCTTGTTCAAGTCAGTCCTTGGGGAAGCCCCGCGGGTGGATATGAAACCACTTTTGTCGGTTCTTCGGGATGGAGCACGTGGCCGTGGGGATACATGCCACAAGACAGCTCTGGTTTCTTGTCTTTCGATGTGGATGTGACCATTTTGGGGTGCAATTCGGAGGCGGAAACGTTCACCGCGAGCGCAATCCCCGACACATCGATCAATCAAGCAAACAGCTTTTGGTACAATGTGTATTTTGATTTGGAAGCTTGCGAAGATGATGAGCCCGAAAATTGCTTGGAGGACCTCGATACCGAACTGCTCATGACATACGCTACTTTGGAATGCGGAAACCAAGACAACCCGGATTTTACGTGGTATTGTGGTCTGATGGAATCCATCACGGCCGGCGTCGCTGGAGATGAAGTGGCTTGTGCGGATGTTTGGGCTTGGGTTGAAGCCAACAATTGGGATGGCACATGGGATCCTGAAAATGGAGAATGTGAAGCATCGTTTGCAGTTGTCCAAGCATATTCGGACGAAACAGGAGAGCTCCTGCCTTTCGTTCTTTCGATCAACCTGGAGAATTACGATGCATCAAATGAATATTTTTGGAGTTTCGGAGATGAGGGAACAAGTTCAGAACCCTTCCCTGTTTGGACGTACGATACCAATGGCCCGTATGAGCTTTGTTTGACGGTTTCCAACGAACTCGAAAACTGCTCTGATACGTATTGCGCTTCTGTGAGTGTGGATTCATTGGGTTGGGTCTGGGGCTTTCAAGATGGATTCACCATCAACGTCATCAATGGTGATGAGCTCCAAAGCATTGACCAGCTTTCGAATCCTTTATTCACTTGTGATGTTTTTCCAAATCCAGTGACGAATCATGAAATTTGGATGAATTGGTCAAGCAACATGTCGGGACTGGTAACGGGAACGTTAACCAGTGTCCACGGAAACCTCGTCGGCATGCAAACATGGTTTCCTGCACCTCAGGAACAGTTCAGGATGGATGTTGACGGAATCTCATCGGGCATGTACTTGTTGACCTTAGAGCAAGGCTTGCAACGTCGCACGTATCGAGTTGTGGTGCGCTGATATACACCCTTAGGCATGAATGAAAAATACGTTTGTGAGCCTATTTTAGTCACACGAAGTTTGAATCCAACGACTCGATGAAACAAGAAAACCTCCTCCTGATCGCTTTCATGTTGGGAGTCACCCCATGGTCGATCGCTCAAACAACAACGGTCGATTGCGACATGATGAACTTAGTGGTCAATGTGGGGTCGAATCCCAGTAGCATCAATATGTATCATCCCGGTGGCTATCTCACGTGGCCTCATTCCGAGAATGTAATGGAATGGGAGTTCACGGATTCTCAGGGGAATGTCCTGCACGAAGAGACACTTGTAGATGAAAATCACGTGTCCTTTGGTTTCGATATGCCGGTCACGGACACGATGTATGTTTCTGTCCTGCTCACCAATGATTCCGCTTTTCACAACGGCAATCCAGTGGCTTGTCTCGTGGAGGACTATCTGTTTTGGGAAGCAACAGAAATCATTCCCGGAACTTTCACGTCTAATTGGACTTTGGGCGGCAGTGTTGGTGTCGATGTGAGCGAACCTGTCGAGCCTCCGTGCAATCTTCAATACGACGGTGATGGCGACGGAATCGTTACGATCGTGGATGTACTGGGGCTGTTGGGTGAATTCGGTCAGTCGTGCGAAGATCCGTCGTATACGGTTGAAGGAAGGTGGCTATGGTCGCCTACTGATAGTGTAGATGATGCGAATACGATGTATGAATTTTTGAATGGTATAAGGTATACTTTCTATTGCCTAGCATGCGACGAATCCGATTGGACTTCCTTGGATATATCAGAGGCAATTCCAAATACGGACACGTACTCATTTGATGGAGATACGCTCACAATTGATGACATTCCACAGGTCGTAACATTTGAATGTGATGGGGGTCTCATGCTTTTCTCAAATGGTGGTCAAATTTGGAGATTGGGTTCTGATTGCCCCTAAGAGCAAATTTTCAGGTGTTACACGTGAAAATGAAAGGGATTTTTGTTCGGTGTCGCCTCTTGCGTTTTTTAAAAAAATCCATAAATGAATTTAAGGCACTCGTCGATTATGATGCTTCAGCGCACACTGGTCTTTTGCCAATTGGTCGGGCTCACGTTCCAAGCCACCAATGCATGTGCTCAGGATTGGGAACAGACCTATGGTGATGGAGTTATAAACGAGGGCCGGTCGATGCAGATTACGTCAGACGGTGGCTTTATCTTGCTCGGATACACGTATGCTGCAGGGAATGGCAGTGCAGATGTGTTGCTCATCAAGACCGATGAATACGGGAATGAAGAATGGAGTCAAACCTATGATGACTTCATCAACAACGGCTCGTATGACAACACAGATGATAAGGGATACTTCGTTCAGGAAACGTCAGATGCAGGATTTATTATTGCGGGAGTAACCGTCGAAGAAGGTGAGGACAGTGAAGACGGCGAATTGGATATTCTCTTGCTCAAAACCAGCCCAAGTGGGGAGACAGAATGGGCTAAAGTGTATGGTTATCCCAGAAATGATGTAGCGTGGGCTGTTTGTCAAACGTCGGATGGTGGATATGCGATCGCGGGATACACTGTAACGAATCCAGGTGATATCGAAGGAGATTTTAAAGAATTGTACCTCATCAAAACCGATGGAAACGGGGCTGAGGAATGGTCGCAAACATTTGGAACCGACGAAATGACAGCCGTCGGCTTCGCGTTGGAACAAACCGATGACGGGGGGTATATCATTGGAGGCCGCATGGGTCCCGGGAGAAAAATCCAAAACAACACCAGTTCCGATGCCTACCTCATCAAGACCGATGCGAGTGGTACAGAACTTTGGAGCCAAACGTATGGAGGGGATTACTTCGATGCGGGATATTCGCTGCAACAAACAGCGGATGGGGGATTCATCTTGTCTGGATTTAAAAGCGATTCAGACTCAAATTATGCCGATCGCGATATTTACTTGGTCAAAACGGACGGAAATGGCACCGAGCAATGGAGTCAAACATTCGGCGATGCTGACACCCGAGAAATGGGGTATTCTGTTCAACAAACTGCGGACGGGGGATACATCATAGGGGGTACCCGAGACCATTGGCCACCAAGCCTTGGCGACAGTGACATGATCCTGGTCAAAACAACGGAAACTGGCGTCGAAGAATGGACTCAAACTTTTGAAAGTGTCACCGGAGCAGATGACGCGGGTTTCGCTGTGAAAGAAACAGAAGTTGGATGTTACCTCCTTTTGGGGTCCACTTCAGGAGGCGAACAGACACAGCTCTACCTGATCAAAACATGCGGGGAAGTGAGCGCAATCAACTCACTTCTTACTCCGGGCAAAAAATTAGAACGCATTATCGACCTTTGGGGCCGACAGGTTGCACCCACCGCGAATCAAATCCAGCTGTATATCTACGATGACGGTTCGGTTGAGAAGCGATGGATGACCGAACATTGATCGACAACCTAAAGAACAGATGGCGGGCCCTTAACCGCCCGAAAAAAAAGGTCTGCGGTTGTCACATTTTCTTTGAAAAATCAGCGAAACGGCTTAGGTGTGACAGTGGCAGCTTCCGATCAGCCTCAAAGTTGAGTTCTTGTAAAATCCCTGCACCGGAAATGGCTGCGGGGATTTTTATGCACTAGCGTTCCGCGCAGTCAAAGGCGGTATGGAAGATATGGAGCCGCTTGTCATCTTTTGAAATGACCACCTGGTACACCCGGTTGTAGATCGATTCATCGAAGGCCCCGATTTCTTCTCCAACCAAGAGACCCGCGAGCACTCCTGTCGTATTGCTGTGCCCAACAACCAAAGCGTCCTGTCCGTTCCCCAACAGTTGCTCCGCCATCTCCTCCAGTGCCTGCGTAGAATACGATTGAATGGACAATCCCTGGGCACGTGCTGTGGGCACGGCCGTGCTTTGAGTGCGTTTGTAGTCTGTGCTATAGACCACATCAAGAGGCACGGCTTCCAAAAAAGCACTCAGACTTTCTGACCTCTGAATACCACACGAAGTGAGGGGTGGATCAGTGGTGTCAGACTGTTTTTCGGCATGCCGGACCAGATAAATAGTAAACAGATCGGGGCTCTCCTGGGCGGCAACATGAATTGGAATTGCTGTCATCAGGAGCATCGCCGACGCACAGGCCAAGAAGAATCGTGTTGCGGGGTAATTCGTGTGTTTTGCCATGGCTCCGTTTTCTGCCCCCTGAAGGTAAAGCTGTTTATTGAATTCACTTCTCACCCCATCCATCAGGTGGCACTTTTGGCCATTGTATCGGAGCGGTGCTATGTTTGCGTTGGAGCGTGGTCCCGAAGTCAACGAGGCCACTCCGGTGGTACCCCGGGAAAGACACGAGTTGTCATACGTCACATTGTTGCACCCATGCCCCAAATGGCCGGCCTTGTAGCGGTTGACAAGTGGGTCAGTGCGCCCTTGCTTTAAAAATTCAAGCCCACAACATTTGGCATAGCCAACCTTCAGCCTTCAAGTCAATCTTGAACACAACGCAGAGCGTAACCATTGTTTGGGTCTACCAATAGACGGCCAACCCCGCTGTCTCCCACATGATTCCTGCGCACAATGAACATCCCATCTTGTAATTCAGAAGTCCACCACAACCCCAAATAATTGGGTTCGATAAATCCACCTGTGGGGTCCCGGTACCCACTTGGTAAAGCCGAAAAACCCACTGAATCCGTGGTGTTAATGTCATTCAGCCAATATCCAAAGCCACGCAGATGCCCTCCTACATTGGCATCACCACCTCTATTTCCTGTATCGAAAAGTTCGCTTTCAGGCATCCCCAAATGGATTTCTAACTCACCCCAATCGGCATCTGTGGGCACGTGCCATCCCGATGGGCAAATCCCTCGCTGATCCATCACCGCTTGCCCATTATACAGGTAGCCAAAATTTTCAAAGTTGAGGTCTTGATCGTGCAAAATACTGTACCCCCCTGACTCGTTGTCGGACCAGACATCCGACTCCTGCAAGTTGAAGAGTTCATCACCATTACTGTAATGGGTTGACCGCAGATTTTCAGAGAACCAACATTGGCCGCTAATCTGCACCACGCCATAACCGTGACCGTCCCAAAGCACAGATTCGATGCCATCCTGACACCCATTGTAAGCGCACGACCCGTCATCTTCGTTGGCCTCTGCATCGAAATTCAAAGCTCCTGAATCCGTACAACCCGGCACAACCTCGATAACCTCGTATTCACAACTTCCATCATTTTCATTGGCCTCGGGGTTGTAGTTGAGTGCCATGTTATCGATACAACCGTACAGCAAACCATTATCAGTGGTATCACAACCGGTGAACGAAAGAAGAAGACCCAAACCGGTCGCCAGAAGTAGAAATGAATCCATCATACTTAAGTAACCTTGCACAAAATCAATTGGTTGCAGCGGTATTACACTTTGATCACCTTGAAGTTCTGCTCAAACGTCTGAGTGAAGCACTTGACGAAGTATGTACCGGGAGCATAGCCATTGAGCGAAATCGTCTTTCTGGTTGTGCCGTTCGGAATGCTGCTTGTTTCGAGGACCCGGCCCAATCGATCCAACACCATGATTTGCAAAGGCTCATCCCAAGTGCCCGAAGACTCGATTTCAATATTGAATTGATCGCTTGTGGGGTTGGGGTAAATCTTGATCAAGGTGTCATCGACAACAGCGTCGTCGACAGTAACTACGCCGCTAGGGACAAGCAATCGTTCAAATTCATAAGCACACACACTGAGGTTGTCCGACACGACGACATTGTATTCGCCGACAGGTAGGTTCATAAATGTACCAGACGTTGCAAAGTTTTGTCCGCCATCAATGCTGTATTGGTATGAACTTTCTCCAGACAAAGCCGTGATCACAATCGAGCCGTCCGCAGTCAACACGGAATAGGGGTGAGTGACGGTGATTTCCAAATCTGTAAAGTCGCAAACGTCTACAAAAATGGTTTCCATGTAGGTACAGGTTCCGCTTTCGTTTTGAACAACGACATCGTACGCTCCTGCAGTGAGGCCGTCGAACGTGTTCGAACTTCCGAATGACTGTCCAGCGTCGATGCTGTATTCAAAATTGTCCGCCGCAGTAAATGTCGTGATGGTGATGATTCCGTCATCCGCAGATGATGATGAGGTGTGTTCAACATCGATGTTGGCCAAAATTTCACAGCCATTGTCCCCGGCACAAAAAGACTCGACGGCTTCATCGTCAAAATCGCCATCGTTGGAAACGATGATTTCGCCTTCAGAATTCCACACTTGGAAATACCCCTGTCCGTAGCCACAGCACATGCCATCGCCATATGAATCAAATACATACAAGGTGAGACACGAGCTAGAACTGACACAGATTTCCTCTGTGTATTCGTCAGCACCTCCTCCTAAGTCGCCTTCAGACACGATCTGTCCCGATCCCACATCGATCATTTTCCAAGAAGTTTCACCGGGATAATTGTCCGCGAGGAAATAGAGCGTGAGGGTTTCAAAGTCCACCTCCAAATCGGCGCTTGTTGTCGCTGTGTTGTTGCTGGCGTTTCCGTCAGTGACTCCGTTGACGTTGGTGATGGCCAACTGAATGATGTTGCTAGTGGAGAGGAAGTCGTCATCTATGAGGAAAGACAAGCTGCCCTGTTCTTGGGAAACAATGTCCACATCTTCCTCTAAGACCGCCATCACTTCGTCATTGACCAAGACCAGGATTTCAACAGATTCAATGGCCTCTTCACCATGGTTGGTCAGCACGGTACTGACACTCATTTGACCATCGCATGTCGAGTTGACCTGCCCAATAGCAATGGATGCGTCCAGCGCGTGGATGTGACTGAGAACGAAATCAAGCGTGTCGTTGTTTCCATAACCATCGTCCGGGTCGGATACGACACCCGTGATCATGTAATCACCTGTGGCTGAGAAATCTTGTGGCGTAGTGAATTGAAATTCAGCGTCGCTGAAAGGCTCAATCACATCGGTGATGTTCATGGTTTCCATCAACTGTCCGTCCACAAGCAAGGAGAGATCGAAATCACTCATGTCATTCAATCCCGTGTTGGCCACCCGGATGGTGACCATTTCTTCCGTTCCCAATGAGGAGGATGCCACCGGATCGATGAGCTCTTCAACAGCCAAGTCGTCATCGGCTTTGATGCCTGCCCAAAATGACACCCACGGTCGTGCTTGCTTGATGACCAATTGGTCTTCGGCCGTGACCTTGTATTCAATGTCCATCCCGAACCCTTCGATTCCTTCTACGCCGTAAAGCACGGCAAACTCGTCATGGATGACGTTCAGGTATTCCCTGAGGAGGTCGAGGGTTTCTAAATCCATAACCAGTTCTCCAGGTTCCACCAGGTTGGACAACCTCAACACGACAAACCCAGCCCCCTCTTCCGGATCTTCGTAGAGCAGAATCTCTTCAGGAACGGCATTGGGATCGGGATTTGTAATCAATGACTCACCCACTTGGGTATTCAAATAAAACGTCCCTTGACTATCATAAATGGGGTCCAGGCTGATTCCAACTCCATTGGACTGTTCCTCCTGAAAATTGGGATGGCACAAGACTCCCATGGCGGCCATGAAATGATCTACGCGGTAAAAATCACGTTCTTCATAGGCTCTAAAATTCCACATGCTCGCATAGACCTGCTTGATGGACTTTGAGATGTGTCCTTCCTCGGGATATTGGGTCTTGGACGTGTAAAGTCCAGCGCCGCTAAACCCAGGTAAATCTTCGTTGTTTGTACTCGATCGGCATCGAACAGGAGTTCCCACAGGGAAGGAGTCGTGCATCTCTTGCAAAGCGTCCATCATCCAAGGCGGCATCGGCGCGTCTTTGATGTCGTCTCTAAAATCACGCAAGCGGTCTTCACGAAAATCAATGTCATAAATGAATGACGGGTTGGTGATCATGACTTCTGCCTCTTCATAGAAGTCATTGTACTGCATAAATTCGTCGTAGAAATAAAACGGAACTCCATAGCCATCCGGAATGGTGCCTTCAGGAAATCCGAATGTCCGCATTGTGGACACGTTCGCACATTTTGCACCGAGTGCCGAGGACATATCAAAACTGATATCATCCAAAGGCAAAATCTCAGTGATGCTCAAATCCCGTTCAGGAATTTGCGGGTCTGTCGGCCGGAGATCCTCGTACCAATCGTTGACCTCA
>MDSY01009868.1_pt1 | contig 16315 bp, 18 predicted proteins | sample 811131 | NCBI WGS metagenome assembly MDSY01 (sample SAMN05326643, study PRJNA326480) | marine metagenome | isolation source: seawater | place: Atlantic Ocean: South West | collected 2010
AGCTGTCTTGTGCTAGAAAAAGACTAACCTTGTGAACGACGTATTATTTGAGATGTTCTGGACGCGGGTTCGATTCCCGCCACCTCCACCAACTTTTCTTATTTTGGAGACTATTTAAAATTATGAAACTTGTAATGGAAAATTGGAGAAAGTTCCTGGTAGAGCAGAGAGATGTCATGACAGGCCCTGAAGGTGAATCTCTTGGTGGTGATGATTATTGGGAAATCTACAAAAAATCCCTCCGGCCGAGATTTCGAGAAAGACTTGAAATAATGGAAAAAGAGTGCAACGACGGCAGCGTACCAGGTTATTGTAGAGAGGTTGAAATACAAAAACGAACTGCTAGAGAACAGGCCAACCGTCGACATGAACCACACAAAGATACTCTTGCTCTCGCGCGTGCAATCATGAAAACAATTTTCTTGTTGCTAGACCCAACTGGACAAGTAGGTGATATAGATAGTAAAACTGGTGAGATAACATCTTCCTTAACTTTGTTGAAACAAGATTATAAAAAATTTAAAGAAAACCCATCTCTTCTCGGTGCTGGTATGGTCGCCCTTAGTGGTATTGCAATGATACCAATTATTGGAAAGCTAGGAAAAGCAGGTAAAGGCCTAGCAAGTACGACCAAGGGACTAACACAAACAAAGAGAAAAAAACAATTTTACAGAATGCTTCGGATATATCCAAAGAGATGAAAAAATCCGGAGACCCTAAATTAATCGCAAAATCTAAAGAAATTGATAATGCAATAGAAAGAGTGACCCTTCCCAAAAGAAAACGCGCCGGCAGCTATATACGAGGCGTACAGAAACAAATTAACGATAGCTTTTTTAAGTTGGTTAGAGCTGGCAGACTAAAAGTGGGAGCGACAAAAAAATATAAAATCCCAGAAGGCTCTACGCTCGAATTACACGCAGTAGAAATAAAGATTGTACCTATGAAAGTAAACCCCAATTCACCTCCGAGTCGGAAAGTGACTTCAAGTGGCTCGTATGGTTCTGACAGACTAGGTACCGGCTCAGGAAAAGGCGGAGATATTGAAATCGAGCTGGCAATTAACCCAAGGTTTATAAACAAAGATGGAACAATTAGAAAAGAAGCATATGGAGAACTACACAAAGAATTAAACAAAACTGGCTTTCATGAAATGGTACACTCAAGACAAGCAACTCGCCAAAGAAAAGGCTCTAGAGCAGCAGAAGATAGGGCAATGACCGCAGAGGTCCCGGATGACTACATGAGCTATCGCCTCTCACCAGAAGAGGTTTCTGCCCACGCTCGTGACGCAGCAAGAGGGACAAGTATACGAAAAGTAGCTAAATTAGGTATTGACACAGTAGATTTAATGGCACAGAGAATTAGTTCAAAATATAAAACTTTTGAGGACTTGGTAAAAGCTAGAAACCCAAATCACTATGAAGTTATCAGAAATCAAGTTGCATATCTACAAAAGAATTTACCATGCGCGGCAATCAGTGCAGCAAATGTAATTGACCTTGAAGCCTTGGGTATTTTTAATACAACTAGTCTTTCTCCAAGAAATCAAAAAATAATAAATACAGATTCGAAAAAGAATGCTATAGCTGTGAATCCAAAGAATTGTTCTAAAAAGCTTATGGAGAATTATTTAAAAAAGATTATACTAGAAGAATTACGGATCATGCTGGACTCCCGCCACCTCCACCAACTTTTCTAATGTTGAGAGCTACTTATCAATATGAAGATCACAAAATCATTTCTTGAACAAATCATAAAAGAAGAAATTGAAAAAGTCTTAAATGAATACTCCGGCGACCCTGACGCTTCCTGGTGGGAAAAGATTTTAGGACTAGATAAGCCACATCTTCACCTCGGGAGTGCTGATATCGGAGGCCTAGGCGCCGCAGCTTCTGCAATTAGACATGGCGCCCGCACTTTAAGAGCAGCTAAAAAAGCAAAAAAGTTAGCAGACCAAGTAAAAGCTATAAAATCTTCTAAAAAGACGCAACAAATCCCTGTCTCCACACCCGCCGGTCGCTCCGTTAAAGCTGCATACGGCTCCCAAAGAGCCAGTAAGGCATTATATGCGGAACTAAGCAGGTTTCTAGATTATTATGCAGATTTTGTCAAATCCGTGGAGAAAACACTCCCGACCGCACCAGAGGGAATTAAAATGTCCCGCGTCTTAATGAACCGAATCAAATCAAAGCGCACTGGCCTCTGGGATTCTTTTGAGATTCCAGAAGGATTCTCACACTTTATTAGAAAAGGAGATGAGCCAAATGTCTTCATATTAAAAATTGATTCAAAGCTTAAAGAGTTTTTTAATATTTCAGATGATTTTAAACTTGTCTTGTCTGCCGACACCACCGGTGTTGCTAAAAACACTAAAGGCGTGTTCGATGAGATGCATATATCCTACAAGAAAATTATGACCAGTACACATTCAGTCCGCAGATCACTTCAGCAAGAAATAGATCACTTAATTAAAGGGCGTAACCCGATTGCACTCATTCGGCCCAACGCAGCCGAAAGGATTCGATACATGCTCGACCGAGGCGAAATCATCGGCCATGCGAAAGAGGCGGCCTATGATCTCTTTAAACTTTACCCTACCCGATCGGGCAAATTTTCTGTATCGCTCTTAACAAGAGCACCAAAACCGTTTGTCCGTGACAGACTCGGCATATCGAGAGAATCGTTCTGGAAATATCAACGCTGGCAAGATTATGTTAATGACCCTCAGAAATGGATACAAGATGCTGTAAAAAAAGGTCTCTCCCATGATGAGGCCTTAAAGATTAGCAAAGCGGGAGAGGAATTTCTTGACTATGCAGAATATTTTTACCAAATTTTCAAAGCCGCGCCCTAGAAAGATCTTCAATGTCACTCTACCATCTTTTATAATTTTAAGGACTAATTAAAGTATGGCAAGGACAGGAATAAAAGGAAGTCAGATAAGAGACAACACTGTTACTGGCGATGACATAGACGAAAGTACTTTAGTCCTCAAATATATTTATAAAGCAAAATACTCATATACTGCTGATACGCAGCGGGTGTTTATTAGATGGGGCGCTAATGGGTCAAATGTCAACCCCGGTGTTAACAATAGATTTATAATGCCAGCAACAGGTAAACTTAAAAAAGTTTTAATCAGAAGTGACGGCACCCCCGGAAGCACAGAAGTTGGGCTACATAAATCTTCTGATGGAACTGAAGATATTTCTACAACAGCAGTTGAAACTCAGACAGTTAATTTGTCTACTGCTAACACTGTAGCTACTGCTACATTTACAAACTCGGCAACGTTCAGCGCCAATGATATAATTTGTATTTCCGTTAACCCAACTAGTGTTCACCAAAATGTAGATATGACAATTGTTTTAGAACTGGAGGCTTTTTAATTTATGAAACTTATAATGGAGAATTGGAGAGAGTTTGTATTAAGCGAAGCACCAAGTACAGGAAAGTGGGTTGGCTGCCCAGAGGGTTGGTACAAAGACCCAATCTCAAACAAATGCATGCCCATGGTGCAGATGGGTTTTGCTGGTCCACCAATCGGTCAAGTCGCGGGTGCTATAGTGCGAGCAGCCCCATCACTAGCCAGAAGCAAAAAAACACTAGCCATGCTTGTAGCAGTAGTTTCACAAAAAATTGAAGATTTCTTTTCATCCGACCAAAAACCTAAAATACAGCGCACAACATCGCAAAAACCGGACGAGCACGTACTGGATATATTAGACAAGATTGTCAAAGACGCAATTAAAGAAAAGGGATTGGAAGACCCAGACCTTCATGATGAAGAAGATGAAGAAGAGGACGATGAATTAAATTGCGCGTTTGCTAGTCCTAAAATGTTAGAAGTAACCACCAAGCAAGATAGAACAACAAGGTCCGTTGTTGTAGTTAGACATCCAGATCAAACTGCGACAGCATATTTTAAGAGTTCTGGCGTCTCTGGCACTGGAGCAAAAGGGAGATGGGTTCCATTTGAAGGTTGGGTGACAGAAGAAAGGGTCCCAAAGGGCCATTCTTACGGCAACGGTGAAGAACGATTAATCAACCCCGAAATGAATCAATGGCGTGATTTACCTTATGCTGCCTACGCTATCATGGCTAAAACATATTATGGTCATGCCGAATACCCGATGCCCATGGGTTCAAAACATGATCTTTGTTCAAGATGGTTAAGTAGAATGGAATCCACCGGGGAGTTGATGAAATTAGAAAAAGTATATATGACCATTGAACACATTCGCACCCGCGACGGCTGGCGAAAAACATACCATAATTACGCAAAGTTAAACAAGAGCTTAATAAAATTTGGAGCCATAGATCAGAGTAGGCCTGTTTTCAGACCAAATAGAAAAGGCCGAAGGCTTTTATTTGGTGTTGACGAAATTAGTTAGCTGGAGGCTATTTAATTTATGAAACTTATAATGGAAAATTGGAGAAAATTGTTTCTTACAACTTTTTTAACGACAGAAATTTTAGAACCTTTACCATGTAAGGCAAATACCGAATGTAATTGTGTGGTTTCTTCGGAAACTCCATTAACAATAATACAAGTTCAAGATTTATTAAATAACAATGGTTATTCTAAATTTTTAAAACCAAAAACTTTTCAATCTGGTACTGCTGATGGAATTTGTGGACAAGAAACTAGAAATGCAATAATGGCATTCCAGAAAGATAATAAAATTCAATGTGATGGTTGTGTTGGAGATGAAACTCATGGAAAAATGGCAGAACTTGGATTAGTAAAGCCTATTAATTCTCCCGGCGCCGCACCAGCCAATACACCAAAACAAAAAAGTAGAAACGTTAAATTAAAGATTTCAACCAACACCAAGTCGACTGTTGCTTTGGATCCTTTAAGGGGAAAAGGCAGATGGACATCTAGGTTTAATGATACACATCAACGTGGTGGGTTTTCACACCATGGATTAGACATATCCGCGGCCATTGGCACTCCAATTTATCCAATAGCGAAAGGAGTGGTGATAGACCTTAAGCCATTTGAGTTGTTTGATAGACTGTCGAGAAAAGTATATCAAAATTCTAAAAACAAAGGCCACCCTGGATTTTTAGAAAATGATACAAGAAAAATTAATTACAAACATCCAAGAATCCAACCCAATTGGTCTCCAAAGAACAGATATTGCCCATGGAATAGAAATAGAAAAACCAAGTCGGGAAAAATAGAAAGAACAGGGTTCAGATGGGTTCAGGAACTATATAATAATAATGGATTTGGAAGAAAAGAAGGCAAGGGCTATTGGCACCATGGCGGCATTTGGGTGATGATAAAGCATAAGATAATTACTGATTCTGGAAAAGTAGAAGAAGTAACAGCTCAATATGCTCACTTACACGACTTAAACGTTAAAATTGGAGACAAGGTGGATTTAAACACAATTATAGGAACAGTAGGAAGATCAGGAATAGTATGCAACCAGCCCCACTTACATCTTGAGATCTTCACAGGACAGAATAAAACCGGACTAACCGGCCGCACTAACGGAAGATTAATCGACCCGGCATCAGTTTTAAAGAGGAAATTTAAATGAAAATTACAAAGAAAACATTAAGAAAAATAATCGAACAAGAAATGGCCGCTGTCAATAAACAGCTAAAGGATGCCGACGATATAATGAAGCGAGTTAAAGAAATTGCTGACAAAAAAGGAATTAAATCGTACTCTTATGTAAATGGAAAAATAGGCGGCGTTCAGCTTACAAAAGACGAAATAAGATATATATTAAAAGGTGGAGAAAAACCTGGTGAGTCTTTTGTCGATGGCCGTAAGGTTTATTCAAGTCGCAGTAAACAATTATATAATAAAGCAATAAAACAGAAAGAAAAATCATTAAAAATTCGAATGGCATCTCTTGCTTTCTCTTTGACTATTTTCTCGCTACTCCACCCAGCTGAAGAAGCCCCAATGACAATGATTAAAAAATTGAAGACTCAAATCAAAAATTGGCTGAGTCATAATTCTTCTACAATAGAAAAAACAACCATACAAAAAGTTTTAAATCAAATTGATAACGCCGTGAAAAATGGAGTGGCAATCCATGAAGATGAAGCAATCGCGAAACTTTTGGGATTCAAGACATTTCAGTCAACTAGGAAGTTAATAGACAAAGTCATGAGCAAGAAGAAGCAATAATGTGAAAAATATAAAAGAGAAAGGTTATGTTGGTTTCTAGATGTTTGAATAAAAACTTGACAAAAATAAATTTAGGTGTTATAAATAAATAATGTCTTATTCAAAAGAAATTCTAGATCACTTTGAAAATCCTAGAAATGTAGGATCATTAAACAACGAAGATGCTTCTGTCGGCACTGGTATTGTGGGCTCTCCAGCATGTGGAGATGTAATGAAACTTCAAATTAAGGTAGATGATGATGGAATCATCCAAGATGCAAAATTTAAAACCTATGGCTGCGGCTCAGCTATAGCCTCCTCTTCATTGGTCACTGAGTGGATAAAAGGAAAGACCTTATCTGAAGCACGGAAAATTAAAAACTTAGAAATCGCACAACACCTATCTCTCCCACCTGTAAAAATTCACTGCTCTGTTTTAGCAGAAGACGCCATCCAAGCCGCAATAAAAAATTATAAATTAAAAAATCAATCCTAGTTATTTACAATGATTGAAATAAATGAAATTATCTTTTGGTTAATAATCTTTGTGACACTTTATTGTGCGCCCATAAAAAAGAAGTAGATCAAAGTTATAACTATTTATTAAGAAGATGAAAGACATTATAAAAAGATTTAATAATCCAAATTTAAAAAAACTAACGGGACACACCCCATTAATAAAAATCAGCCCGCACATTTATGCTAAGTTAGAAACTTATAATCCAACAGGGTCGGTTAAAGATAGGATGATTAATTTTATCGTCGAAAGGGCCCGAATTTTTCGAAAAATAACGAATCAATCAATTTTGTGCGAGGCGACCAGTGGCAATACCGGCATCGCCCTTGCATCCGCCGCAGCATCCTTAAACTTAGAATGTGTAATTTTTATGCCTCGAAACATGAGTAAAGAAAGAAAAGAAATGATGCAGGTATTCGGTGCAAAAATAATAGAAGCACCAGATAATGATTTTTTAGGAGCCATCGCGATGAGAGACCAATATCTGTTGGCTAATCATAATGCTTGGTCGCCAAAACAGTTTAGCAATAATTATAACGTATTGTGTCATCAAACAAGTACGGCACCAGAAATTCACAAACAAGTGATAGATACGGGCCATCGATGGATAGCTTTTATCCACGGCTCCGGTACGGGAGGAACAATAGAGGGAGTTAGAAGATACATAGAAAATAATAATTTAAAAACAAAAATCGGATTAGTTGTACCGTCCGAAAAGAACCATGGAATTCAAGGAATTGCAGATGGAAAAGATTTTCTATTTAACTCTGAAAAGGCAGACAGGGTTTTTGAAATAAAAACAGAAGAAGCGATACTCAGATCTAAGAAATTTATTAAAGATACCGGCATTTTAATAGGAATTTCATCTGGCGCAAATCTCATCGCATCAGAAAGGTTTGTCGAGACAAGGCAACCTAACGGAATAGTTGTAACTATGTTATGTGATAGAGGGGAAAGATACATGTCAATTTATAACAAGGAAAACTAATTAATCTTGAGAAACTTTAAAAGAGGCTAAAAAATGAAGAAATTGAAAATTAAAATAAAAGAGGCAAAGGATGCTGAAAAATCAAAATCAAGCACCCAAGGTCTATTTTCTGATTTTATAGATCCGCTGGGTTTCCTTCCAAATTCCGAAAACACACCAGAACCAGAAAAAAAAACCTCAAAACCTGCCACAACAGGAACCATTAACCCACACTGTCGATGTGTCGATCCATCAGAAAGTTCGCTATCCATTTCAAAGATTAAAATGTTGTTAAATAAATTTTATTCATCGAATAGTAAATTTGAACAACTAAAGGTAGATAACAATTGTGATCAAAAAACTAGAAGAGCAATTATGAATTTTCAAGCAGCTACTGGTGCCGAACAAGATGGTTGTGTTGGGGATGAAACAGAGGGCAAGATGGTCGAGGCAGGTCTTTTAGCCAAATTAACGATACCTCGCTCTTCCTCCGCGTCAACCTATCAATCCTCTCCTTCATCGGCCGAGAAAGAAGAAGACTCACAAATAAAGACGTCAGATTTTAAACCTAGTCAGATACACAATTACAAACCTGATGGAGTGACCATTTCCATAAAATCCGATGTCGCGGGATACAAACCATCACCGCGTCTTAAGAAACCAAATCATCATGGTTATGGGAGAGACACGGCAACTCATGGAAACACCTCGAATGACTCTTATTTCATAAATGGAAAAGACTTCGCAAAATTATTATCAGGAGTAAAGGGTATTTCAGTAATTCCGAAACCCGGCCGTCAACACGGTAATCAAGCATTGGCAAAAATTATTATCGCTGCAGCCACTGCAGTGTACGCCGCTGTTCCAAAAGACGATGGATTAGCAGGAGTTGCAGACGTGTCTTTGTCCAGATGTGTCAACAAGAAAGAAATGAGAAAGAACTCTAATGTCCCTTGTATACAGGGTGGCTGGGGTCCGATGCTTGGTAGACACCGCTGGGGACACCAATCCGGATTAGAAGTGGATATAGGCTACTACAAGAAAAAGGGGAACAACTATTGGTATAATGCTAAAGCAAATAAAGCGATTTTCGATTATGAGAGAAATTGTATTTTTACAGAACAACTGTTGTCGTCTAAACAGATAGAAATGGTTATGGTCGGACCCGCAATTAAACAAATGATGCAGTCATGGGTCCGAAAAGACCCACAGCGTGTAGAGAAATTCCCAAATATTTTATCGTCAGAAAAATTAATACCAGACACCGGGAAAGGCGGCCATGATAATCATTATCACATAAGAGCTGAATTTCCAGAAAATTCATTTAAAAGCATGAAACAATTTAAGATCTCAATACAGAGATCCAAATCGCAATCTTCTAATAATCTTGCAACATACCTCAAAGGACCCAGAAGATTTCAAAAATTAGCAAATCTCAATCAAAACCAATTAAGAAAATTGTATCCTCGTAAGAACCAATTTGCGTATGTTTTAGGTACAATCGACGGCAGAATCATAGAACAATTTAATCAAGATACTTTGTTCTATGGGGCATCAATGCCAAAAACTATGCTTGGTTTAGCTCACTTAGTAACGTTTAAAGGTGACGCACAAATAACAGATAACGAACTTACTTCTATGCTTACTTATTGGCGCCGATCAAAACCCAAAGCAGGGTATTTGAACTCAAACGTTGTAGCAAGAGGTATTTCTTCGAGATTTGTCGGAAAAACTAAAAAACTAAACCGCCCTGGCATAGGAAGGTTAACGCCCGAACACATAAAAAATGTTTCTAAACATTTTGGAATAGGAAAGAGTACCTTTCAATTCGGCGGTGGTATGAACAAACAAACAGCAAAAGATTCTTTTTTGTTTTTTGCAGGGTTAGCGAGAATGGATCAGGAAAAGTTCAACATGGGAGACCCATTAAAAGAGTTTTATAATCAAAATAAAAATGAAGTCAAAAGGCTGATAAAAACACAAAAGAAGAGAATTGGTTATTACAACAAGCGACTTGCACCATCTGGGGCCCTCTCGCGCACGCATTGGGGTAAAGGAGGCTTGTGGAACGGGTCAGTGAATTTTGTATTCGTAATCGACAATAAATATGTAATTTCAGTTTTTACTCAAATTCACCGCGCACTACCAAGGAATAGAAGTTCGGAAATACACCAAAACAATTTGGAAGGATATGATTTGATGAATGCAATAATTTATAAGTTATTGGCAAAGATAGATGGGAAATAAGATAAAATGAAAAGGGTTTATTTAAACATTTTAAAAGAAGATGCATCGATAGAGGACGAAATTCAGAAGCAAAAAAACAAAATGAGTAAACTTATCGTTGCCGGAGATAGCATCGCTGTAGGTATGAGTATTTATGGCTTAAAGCAGAAGGGCGCCCGCTGTTGTGGGGTTACTGGGTTTGATAACATAGTGCCAGTCTTTCCCGCAGTAAGAGGAGGGATGAACACAAAATGGATTAAAAATAGTTTAAAAAGACAACTCAATTCAGGGTCTGGATTTGTTGGCTATAAATTGATTATAATCGCAGGCACAAACGATAGCCTTAACTACGCATTATCTCCCTCACCTTCGGTGTTAACTAATGCAATTGCAAACGTAAAAGATATGATTTCTGCTGCAATTAAGAGCGGCATAAAACAAGAAGATATAGCAATAATGAAATTGGCAAAGTACGAGCCAACAACCAAAAAACTGAATTCAATGATAACCAATAGGAAGAATAGGGGCTGGTACCCAAAAGATAAAACAGGGGAGCAGTTTAAGGAAGCGCAACATTATTTTGTGAAACAATTTAATTCTTCACTTCCTGTAAATTTTGAAATGGCACCCGTTGGTTCCGACGGGGTACATACTGGTGCATCCGGTTCTCGAACCCTCGCTAAAAGAGCTTTGGAATCTCTAGGTGCTGGATCTATAAAAGCAATAGAAATTCCAATTTCGAATTCACCCGGAGCATCTCATATAACTCCGGATAATAAAAAATCATCAAATGATTGTCATGTCAACCAAAACTGTTCTTGTATTGATAGGTCAGTGAAGAATGAAATTCATTTATTATCACTGCAGCGCGCTCTTAATGTCTTTGGTATAAAAACAAAAGAAACTAGCGCTTGCGATCAACAAACAAGAGATTCAATTCAGATTTTTCAAAAACAACAGCAAGATAAGGGTTTTAAACCACCCGACGGCCGAGATTTTCTTAGGTGCGACGCATGCGTCGGCCCAAATACATTAGCAGCTATCAATAAAGAGTTGTTAAGTAGGAAAAAGAATTTAGAAGGCCTATTGACTGCAGATGAATTACGATCTGCTAAGAGGAGGATAAAAATAAAAATGAGCTACACAAAAGGAAAAATAGAAGATTTACAAAATTTAGAAAAAATTCCACTAAAAGGAGAAGTCCAGGAAGTTACGTACTCTCATAATTTTCCGGATGGAAAAAAAGAATTTACAATTTCTTTCGTTATGAACACCATTAAGAAAAGAAAAAGGGTGAAATTGATGTTAGATTCACTGGTTAATTTAGGGATAACAAACCCTTTTGTTCTTATGGGTATTTTGGGCTGCACCGGCAAAGAATCCGGATTTCGCATTATCTTCGAAGGTGCGGGCTATAGATTTAAGCGAATTAAGGAAAAACGCGGCGCCGTAGCTAGAAGGGTTTGGAAACGCTTTGAAGAGCAGGGGTTTGGAGCTCCAAAAGATAAGCACCTGAGAGCCATAACCGGCGGCGGCCGCAATGGGATCGCATTGTTCAATATAGCTTATGGTTATTCTCCGAATCAAAAAGATGAAATAATTACTGACAAGGTTCTTAAAGATGATGAAATAAATCCTAGCCTCTATGACGAAAACAAAGCCGGCTGGAAATATCGTGGAACTGGACCGATACAGGTAACATTCAAGGCCGGCCACGTCGAGTCGGCAAATCTTTTAAAAATACCACACAAAGAGGTTGTGAAAAAATTAAAGGATCCTCAAGAGAGAGAACAAATGGCTATGCTCCTTTCATGTGCTTATATGAAAAAGACATACCCATGGGCCCTAAAGAAATATGGAAAAGAACCAGAAAGCATTCAAGAAGGTCTCGAATGGGCCCAAAATTGCGTCGGAGGAATAGGGTTTGACAGCCCGGCTACGCCGGGGAATGTGTTGCATGCGGGATTCTTGAAAGCGATACCCTGGATAAAAAACAACTTCAGATTAGAAATAAAGGATGCAACAGAAACACCTTTTGTCTAAAAAAATAAAGATCTTGACAATTTAACAAAATAGACTTATACTTATTTTATGATTCGTATAATTGGCAAAATACCCTCTAAAGTTGTGCTGGCTTGTTCAGGTGGAATTGATAGCATGGTAATTGCGCATTTTTTATTACAGGGAAGAAGAAATCTTCGTTTAGCTTATTTCAATCATGATACTGCTCACTCAAAACATGCTCAAACTTTTGTAGAAAATTATGCCCATAAAAACAATTTAGATTTACTTATTGGAAAGATGCAAGGAACAAAAGGCAAGAGATCAATGGAGGAATTTTGGCGAGATGAAAGATACTCTTTTCTTGATAAAATTGACACAAAATTCTTAATAACGTGTCATCATTTAGATGATGCAGTAGAAACATGGGTAATGTCAGCAATGCATGGAAAATGTAAACTTATCCCGTACAAGAGGTCTTCTAAAATTTATCGCCCGTTTTTGATGACATCAAAAAATACAATAAAACGTTATGCGAACAATAAAAAGGTAGAATGGTTCGAGGATCCTTCAAACATTAGAACAGAATATATAAGAAACCACATAAGACACAACTTGATGCCAGGTATTTTAAAGGTCAATCCTGGAATTCGAACAGTGATTAGAAAAAAATTAATTGAAACTTATTTGTAAGGCGTGTTATAAATAAAAAAGTCACAAGGGCCTATAGCTCAATTGGTTAGAGCAACAGTCTCATAAACTGTAGGTTTCTGGTTCAAGTCCAGGTGGGCCCACCAATTTTATAAAAGGAGTAAGAAAATGATTGTTGAAAGACTTAAAAAAATTATAGAAATTTTGTGTGAAGCAGAAGAAGATTCACGGAAATGTGAAGAAGGGAACGCTTCTGCCGGAAGGAGAGTTAGAAAAATTTCAATGGAAGCAATAAAGGAACTAAAAGACTTGCGCTCGATGATCTTGGAGCATTCTAAAAAATGAAAGATTATTTTTGGGGATCAACTGAAGAAATCCCCGCAGAACCACCAACAGTACATGATTTCGCATCGGAAACTAGAGGCCACGCGTCAACTGATTTCAATGTAGTAGACAGTAGTCATAACAGAGTTTATTTTTATTCAGGAGTTACAAGACCTAAAATCCTGCAGTTAAATAAACTTATTTTTAATTTAAATGTAAATATGTTGTCCAAAACTGTTCCTCTTGAATATGAACCCCCACCTATTAAATTACACATAAACAGTTATGGTGGTTCTGTCTTCGCCGGCCTCGCGGCATTGGATTATATAAAAAAGTCTAAAATACCTATTCATACTATAATTGACGGTTGCGCCGCCAGCGCCGCGACTCTTATGTCTTGCGTGGGAGCACACAGACAAATGCATAGAAATTCTTGTATGCTAGTACACCAGCTCTCGGGAGCCATGTGGGGAAAATTTCAGGAGATGGAAGATGATTTTGAAAATTCAAAAATGTTAATGGATAAGATAAAAAACATTTATAATGAACATACAAAAATTCCCAAAAAAGAAATGGATAAGATCTTAAAGCATGATCTTTGGTGGGAGGCGGAAAAGTGTCTACAGTTTGGATTAGTTGATGAGATAATATAACATGAGTATTTTTGATAATTTATTGGGATCTAGTTTAAAAGAAAGTGAAAAAATAAACACAGCACGCGAATCTCTAAATCTCATAGAACAATACATAGGTGAAGAAGACAAGATTCTTATGGATTTACAATCTCATAACCCATATACTAAATTTAAAAATAGAACAAAAATGTTCAGATTCACTACAAAATTGTTATCTCTGGAACTTATAAATAAATTAGCAAAAGATAAAAGAGTTAAGAATGTTTATTTTGCATCAAGACACCCTCACCCAGGCGGCGGCGCAGACTCAATTTCATTGAGGCATAAAATTATTGTCGAATATCATTAAGCTTTTTTCTAGCATCTTTTAAAAATAATAAAAACGATTTGTGATTTGTCATAAGAGATACATGGTGAAATATCGGATTCGCTGCGAAGACCACTCCTACTATTTGAGACCTTCTGTTCAACACGGCACTACCAGAGGCCCCACCAATGGCCGGAAAGGTCGCAATTGCCGCTGCCGAATTTATGTTACCGCTGAAAATGCCTTTGAAAATTGGAACAGTTGGAGGGTGATGAATTCCCAATGGCGCGCCAACATAAATTACCTCATCTCCTACCTTTGGAGAGTTTCTTGAAAAATTAACTTTTGGGACATCTAAGGTGGGAACCCACAAAATACAGAGGTCTCCTCTACTTTTAGTTGTATCAACTGGCTCATATTGAGAAACGTGTACAGGCCACGCAGGATGCACAGTGCCTTGAAAATCAATGACATTAACAACCTGTGTAAATTGTTTGATTTTCTTATCAGGTTTTGAATCACAAACATGACCAGCAGACAAAACAACGCTAGTTTTACCATCTAAATTGATAGCCATTCCAGAGCCAGCCTGTGTCCATCTTCCTTTTGGACAATCCTTTTTGGCACTTTTATCACATGATAAAATTTCTATAGTTGTCAAGACTTTTAGAAAACTTTCGGTCGGTGGGCGAAAGTCTTGACTATTTAAACGAGTCACTGTGCAACCTAAAACAGAAAAGCACACAACCAAAAATGTTAAAAATTTTTTATTCATATATATATTAAATACAATTAAAAACTTTATTTTTTAAGGAGAAATGTAATGTTTATTACTTTAAGTTTGATTTTGGCCTTGTTTTCGGTGGATGATGCCCCTCCAAAACAACAGAAAACAAAAAATGTTTCCATAATCCAAAACATGGAATTTGCCATAAATGGCGATAAATCGACACTTTACCAAAAGATGCCCACAAAATTAATTAAAATTAAATGAAAATCTAGTTATTATAGAAATGTAAAGAAAAGGGACCAAGTGGCAAAAAAGACATATGTTTTAGATACCAGCGTTTATTTGACAGATTCAAATTGTTTGGAATCATTCCAAAATAATGATATTTTAATTCCGTTAAAAGTGTTGGAGGAAATAGATAAACACAAAAAAAGACAAGATTCTGTAGGATCTCAGGCGCGCTCTACAATAAGAAAGTTAGATGAACTTAGGTCAAGAGGTAGTTTATCAAAGGGCGTACGATTAGCAAAGGGAATGGGAATAGTAAAAGTGTCCTCTTATAATCCTTTATGCCTCCCAGACGATCTAGATTTAGATGATTCGGATAATCAAATCATCGCGACAGCTTTGTCGGAGTCGGAATTTATAAAAACGAAAAGAAGAGTTGTCGTCGTCTCTCGCGATATCAATATGAGGGTTAAATGCGACGCGTTAGGTCTTTTAACAGAAGATTACCATGCAGAACAAGTAGTTGAAAGTTCCGATGGCCTCTATACGGGCAGGTGCGAGATTTTAGTTGATGAACAAGAAATAGATAAATTTTACGCAGGGGACCCGGTGTGGCTAGAGAAAACATTAGAAATTTATCCTAATCAATTTATTATGTTAATTTCAAACAGTAATGAGAAAAAGACGGCACTGGCGCGCTTTTTGGATTTTAGCGCTCCGTTGAAAAAAATAACAAGCTCAAATAACAAAGTCTGGAACACCACAGCTAGAAACAAAGAACAACAATTTGCGTTGGAGCTGTTAATGGACAAGGAAGTTCCAGTAGTGTCTTTGGTAGGAAAAGCAGGATCAGGAAAGACTTTGTTGGCCTTAGCGGCAGGCTTAGAACAAACTTTTGAAAAAGGAATCTATAAAAAATTAGTAGTTACAAAACCAGTGGAACCTGTTGGTAAGGACATAGGCTTTCTACCGGGAACCATGGAAGACAAGATGTTACCCTGGTTGGCACCTATACAAGATAATCTTCAGTTTCTTATGGGAGATGATAAGTTGACTCTAGAGATGTACCAAGACAAGGGGCAAATAGAAATAGAGGCAATGACATTTATTAGAGGTAGATCGATTTCAAATGCATTTATAGTTATAGATGAAGTACAAAATATGACACAACATGAAATAAAAACAGTTTTGACAAGAGTGGGGGAAAATACTAAAATAATTTTAACTGGAGATATAGAACAAATAGATAATGTCTATATTGACGCCACTAATAATGGGTTATCTTATGTTGTAGAGAGGTTGAAAGAAGAGAAAATAACAGGACATGTCACGCTATTAAAAGGGGAAAGATCAAAGGTGGCAACGATCGCTGCAACAAAGTTATGAACAAAAATCCAGATTTATCAAAAAAAATATATCCTCACAATTCAGAATTAAAAGAGATAATAGTAAATTATGTTGGAAACGCTTTGAATCCTGAAGATGAAGAAATAACAACAGAACAAGTTATAGAGGTTTTTGCAAGAGAATTTCCAGAATTTTTATTGTGTGTAGCAGAAGAGAATTGGATTAACGGATACACTCAGGCAT
>MDSY01139107.1_pt1 | contig 16313 bp, 10 predicted proteins | sample 811131 | NCBI WGS metagenome assembly MDSY01 (sample SAMN05326643, study PRJNA326480) | marine metagenome | isolation source: seawater | place: Atlantic Ocean: South West | collected 2010
CGCCGCCGCCGCCGCCGCTGCCGCCGCCGCCGCCGCCGCTGCCGCCGCCGCCGCCGCCGCCGCCGCCGCCGCTCCCTCCACCTCGATTGCCTCGTTGGGCTGCGAGGCGCGCACGCGGCGCGCGGCGCCTTTGAGGAGCTGCTGGAGGACCCATAGCGCCTGCTTCCTCGGCGCGTACTCTCCGCGCTCGCGAGTGATGAGGTCGACAAGGAGATGGACGAGGGGTAAGAAGAGTCCACGCTCGCCAAGCATCTGGCAGAGTGCCGCCATTGCATCGACCACTGCGAGATCCTTCAGGTGCACGAACGGCACCGGATTGCTCCTGAGGAGCGCGAGCCTTTCTCGCGCGCTCTGCCGACTGGAGGCCCTCGTGAGGTACGCCGCCCGCCGCTGCTCCACCGCGAGCCCCGCCTCCTCGAAGCTCAGCGCACTGAAGAGCGTGCTGAGTACACTCGAGAGTCGTGGCGAGAGGATACCTTCTAGAGAGCTCGAGAGCGAGAGCATCTCGAGCTGGGCGGTGAGCGTTCGCAGCTCGAGCACCTTGGGCGCCTCGGCCGCCGCACGGAGGATCTGAGGCAGACCAGCCAGACGACGCTCGAAGCTCCCGAGCACCATCTGCGCGAACGCGAGGCTGCTAGTCCTCCCTGACGCCGTCGGGTCCTCGACCGGCGCAAGCGCGGCGGCCGTCGCATCAAGGAGCGGCGGCATCGTCGCGGAGAGGCTGAGGAGGGGTGCGAGTGCGGCGCGCGCCGCCCCGTCGATCTGCGCGTACGGATCATTCAAACCGCCGCAAAGAAGCTCGACGAGCGTCGGCGCGAGCGGACGCAGGGCGTGCCCGCAGCCGCGCAGCAAGGAGCCGACCATGAGCATCAGCCGGAGCCGGACGCGCGCGCCGCCGCGGAGGCTGGCCTCGCCGAGCGATCGGAGCAGCGGTGAGAGACGCGTCGCCGTCTGACGCACCCACTCCACATCGAGCTCCACGCACAAGGTCGAGCGCTCGCGCGTCCGCCGCGCACTGACGCCACTGCCACCATCGCCACTGCCGCCAGCGCCGCCGGCGGTGGCGATGCGCTTGCCGAGACGTGAGCGACCCCCCCATTCTGCTCTCGCCCCCTGAACCAATTGTGCGAACCCCTCAGCGGTCAGCGCGTGCGTCGAAGGAGACGGTGCGCACTGGTCGTCAGATAGCACGGCCGTAAGCAGTCTATGCACGCAGCCGATGAGCGCGAGACTGGTAGCAGTGTGGAGGCGTTGGCCATCAGCGACGTGGGCGCTCAGCCCCACCAGCTGCGACACCACCCCGGGAAGCATGTACCCCACAAAGGCGCGTGGGAGCGGGAGGCGGAGGAGGTGCCAGATCGAGTGGATGCACCGCGCGCGTCGCGTCGACGGCCGCTGGGCCGCAGCGGCTAGGAGGAGCTCGGAGATGAGCTGGCAAGTGGAGGCGCGTGCCGAGGGCGCGCCGAGTAGCGTCGCCGCCTGCTCGGCACCACCGCCTGGGACGCTCTGGAGCGGCGCGTCAAGGAGCGGCGGCAGACACTCGAGCGCAGCGTCAAGACATTCCTCTCCACTGCTCGAAGCGTCGTCCCACGAGCGGACGACGCTGAGGATGTGTGCGAGCTGCTGGATCAGCACGCTGAACTGCAGCGGAAGCAACGGCGTGCGCGTCGCCACCGCGCTCCGCAAGGCCCCTCCCAGCAGCGAGAGCGCTCGCAAGCCGCGCGAGCGCGCATCGTGAGCGAGCGCCTCGGCAGGGAGCGACGGCGAATGGGGCGGGAAGACGTTGCGGAGAGTATCGACGGACTCGAGCAGTACTCCGTGTACCTCCGCTCCTTGCTCCAGCACCGCCGCCTGCTCGAGCACTTCAGCCGGCAGCGGTGACATGCCTGCCGAAAAATCTAGAATCCTAAAAACAATTCCTAGGAATCTTTTAAAACAGAACTAGGCCTTCGAGTCTTGGCGGGATTTTTCTGATGACGCCGGCGACAACACGCTACGTGGCCGTGCTGGCGATGAGCGGCGCGGCGTTGGCGGCAAACCCGGTTGCGGTGATGAACACCTCAATGGGTGTCTTCAAGGCCGAGCTCTTCATCGGCCAGATGCCCCTCACCGTGAGCAATTTTATCGATCTCGCTCAGGCAATCCAACCGTAGTCACCCCATGCCAAGCGAGCGCTCCGTGAAGCTCGCGTTGCGGTGCAAGTGTGCCCTCTGCCCAGCCGCTCCCCAAGCTCTGCCTCTCGCTCACGTCTCATCCGCTCTCGCCTCCCGCGCCTGCAGCAAGGATTCTACGACGGTCTCCACTTCCACCGGGTGATTCCTGACTTCATGGTCCAGTTCGGTGCGCTGCAACCACCTACCCAGCGAGCAATGCGCCGCCTACCATGCACCGCCTGCCACATATTGCTCACTCTCACCCCACTCTCTCTCCACTTTCTCCCCACTCTCTCCCCACGCACCCGCCCACGCACCCGCCCACGCACCCGCCCACGCACCCGCCAACGCACCCTCCAATTGCGTACGCTTCGAACGCGCACAGGGTGCCCGTATTCGCGCTACGTGCCCTTCGACTTGGACATTGGAACGGGTGCTCCCGACCCGCACTCTTCGTTCTTCAACCTCAAAACCAACCAGAAGGTGACACGCTCCAAGTTTGGATCCATCCAAGATGAATTTGTCTCTCGCGTCAAGAATATGCCCGGCACTCTCGCAATGGCGAATCAAGGTAAGCCGAATACAGCGGGCTCTCAATTCTTCCTCAACATGGCCGACAACTCATTCCTCGACTGGTGGGACACGCACAACCAGTTCGCCGCCGAATCCCGCCACGCAGTCTTCGCAAAAGTGATTGAGGGGTACGATGTTGCCGTCGCCATCTCAAAGGCTCCGGTTCGAATACCGGGCGAGGACATCCCGAGAGTGCCGATCGAGATGCTCTCGGTGAGTATTGAGGGTATCGATGCGCCAAAGGAGAAGAAGAGCACCAACAAGTACAGACGCGGCTGCGAAGAAGACGACCTGCGCCGGCGGCGGCTCGAGGGCGGCACGCTTGCCGGTTGGCGCGAGCGGTTCGAGTGCTGGCTCGAGAGCTCAGCGCCGCCGAGTTCGATGGTCGGAGATGACGAGATGGTCGGAGATAACGAGATGGTCGGAGATGGCGAGGCGCAAGTGGCTCGCGCGAGCGAGCACGGGAAAAGTGCATGGACGCTGCTCTCCGCCACCGCGACAGTCGCCGCTGTGGGGATGCCGCTTGGTATGCTTCTCGTGGTAATGTCTTCTCGATCGCATCGATCGCATCTCATGAGAAGTAGAAGGCGCGCCGCTGCTTTGAAATGACCCACGACTCGATCAAGTATGGCATGCGTCGCATGATGGTTGAACGTCGGTCCCTAGGAGCTCGACTGGTGGTATATCATTTCAGTCCGGACCAACGCGTAGTCAAGGCTAGAACATATTCCGGATATTGCAATGGAACATGATTTTGAAAGAGTCAAAATGGACTCATATATTTTTATTGGCGAAGGCCGGCACATATGGATCTCAGCTTGGTGTACATGAACTTTGCGGAATTGAACACCATGCACTAACAGCGCGCGCGAACAAAGTGGTTCTAAATGAGCCCTCAGCCTTGAGCATCCTGATCCTTACACTTGATCCATACTCATTTCGAATGGTTCTAGAATTGCCTCTGAACGAGCGCCGAATTGAGACTCCACTTGCAAATGAGCTTGAGCCGCGCCCAGCGCACATTCCTTTTTTTAGCGAATCGATGACTAGGAACCTAGTCACCCACATACATGTATATCTCGCTACGAAATGGCCGAGAATCACCAGAGCCACGGTTGTGAGATACCCGCCTGCTGCGCTGCAGAGATGGAGAGTGCATCCTGCGCATCCCTCAGCGACGCATCGAGCGGCAAGAGCTCGCAATACTCGGGGAGTGCATCCGGATCGAGCCCATCGGTACTGCCCTCTTGCCGCGCCCACATGCGTGCGTAGATCGAGTTGGCGTCGCAGAGGAGCGAGTAGTGCGTGCCGCGCTCGACGATGGCGCCGGCTTCCATGACGAGCACCTGGTCTGCATCGATCACCGAGCGCAGCTTGTGCGCGACCACCAGCGTCGTCATGTTGTTGAAGGCCGTATTGAGGACAGACTGGACCTCCGTCTCCCTGATCGAATCGAGTGCCGAGGTCGGCTCGTCCTGCAAGACGACCGTGGGCTGTTTGAGGAGGGCGCGCGCGATGGCGACGCGCTGGCGCTCGCCTCCCGAGAGCGCCATCCCACGCTCACCCACTCGCGCCCTCAGGTTGCGGCTCACAGCCTTGGCCTCTGCGCCGCCTCCGCTGTTCGATGCGCCGAGCCCAACACGGTACGCCGCCTGCATCACGGCACCCTCGTCTGCGTCGAGGTCTCCGTAGCGGATGTTGTTGAAGACGGAGTCGTCGAAGAGGATCGTATCCTGTGGGATGAGCGCGATCTGCCGCCTGAGCGAGCCAAGAGAGACCTGACGCACGTCCTCGCCGTCAATGTACACAGCGCCCTCGTCCGGATCAATAAGCCTAAGGATCAATTTAAGTACGGTCGACTTGCCGGAGCCGGAGCTGCCGACGATGGCTGTCTTGGTGCCTGGCAAGAGCTCGAACGAGACGCCGCGCAGATTCCCTTCCTCCGTGTACCCGAATGAGACACTCTCGAAACGGACGGCGCCGCTGCCGCCAGGTGGCATCACCTTTGCGTTCGGCAGCGAGACGACGGTCGCGCGTCGCCGTAGCAGCGCGAGGAGCTGTCGCATGTCTGTTAGGGATTGTCTGATCTCCTGGTAGGTAAATCCCAGCGCCGTGAGCGGCTGGGGCAGCTGTAGAATCAGCCCGTTGATCGCCACCGCGTCGCCAACCGTGAGCGCGCCGGCGGCGACACGGCGCGCGCACAATGCCATCATCGCTCCAAGCCCCGCCCAATAGATGATCGCCTGTCCTGCGTTGAGTACGGAGATGGTGTTGACGTCGGCGGTGGCGAGCCTTTGCCCCCCCTCCAGCAGCGCATCGTAGCGGCGCACCTCGTGCTCCTCGTTGACGTTGACACGCACCGCCTCCGTGCACAGAAGCGCGTTGAAAAACGTGGCAAAGAGCTCATTGTCATTCTCATTGAGTCGTCCGAGGAGGCGGACGCGTCGCTGGACGACGAGGAGCGACCAGGCGACGAAGCAGACCACCGTCGTGAGCGAAGTCCACAGAAACGGACCGCCGTACCGCCGGCCGAGGATGGCTATCGCGAGCGACGCTTCGAGTGCCGTCGGTAACACGTTGAAGATCAGCAAACGGAGCAGCGTATTCATCCCTCGCATGCCGCGTGCGAAGACGCGGGAGAGTTTGCCGGTGGACTGCGTGCCAAGCCAGAGCGTCTCGAGAGACTGCACGTGCGCGAAGGCGTCGCGCATGAAGCATCGGAGCGCCGACTGCCCCACGGGAGTGAAGAGCACGTACCGGCCCTCCTGAAGCAGCGTGTATATAGCACGCGAGAGGCCGTAGACGAACATCCACGCGGCGGGCCCGAGGAGAGAGGGAGGGAGAAGAGCGCCGGTCGGAGATACTCCCGCCGTGCCCACTGGAAGCCCGCCCGGGAGCGCTTCGATCGCGCGCTTAAAGATGAAGGGCACGCGCACAATGAAGAGCTTCGCGACGACTAGCAGGAGCAGAGAGAGCGCGACGCGGAGCTGGGCTCGCCAGGCGTGGCGCGCGGGCCAGAGGTAGCCGAGGATGAACCCAAGGGAGAGCGGCCGCTCCTCGTCCGAGGTGGAGGGAGAAGGCACCACCGAGAGTGGCGTGGCTTCCGAGGAGCGCGACGCGCCCGCAGGCACGGCACAGGCCCTCGCCAGAGACGGAGCCACGGCGGGTCGGCGAGTATGCGTGGGGTGCGGTATTCTCGGCACCTCCACCCAGCAGTCTGCTGAGCGAAGGCAGCACCCGAGCAGCAGCCACACCAGCGACGCGGGCACGTGCCGATTCATCGCTGGTGATGACCTCGGGGTATGGTCCCAGTCCGTCATCAAAATGAAAATAGTTTTTTTTTCAACCAAATACCTAATCCTACATATGGAACCTCGTCTCACCTGATTTGGATTTTGGGGGCCTTTTGGGAAACATGCGGCGAGCGTATAGCGCCATCGTCACGGATGTTGTCTTCTCGGCCATCGCGGCAATACTGTTGCTGCTCTCTGGCCTTGCAGGCAGGCCCATCAACTACTCTTGGGCCGAGGGCCACACGGGCGTGACCGTCGGTCTCTATCCATTGAATGTCCAGCTCCGTTGGTCACTCAGCAGGTTCTGCATCGGGAACGACTGCGAATTTATCGATTCGTTTCCGTACACGAGCGACCAGGAGGGAATCTGTTACCCGAGTCCCAGCCGGGAACACGTCACCGCAATGTGCGCCCGCCGCCCTCTGCGTGCGCAGGATGCCCCACATAGCAAGTGCCTTTTCAATTCGATCCCCACGTCTCACACGGAGCCTTCCCACTGCGCAGGTTTGCCCTGAACGCGTTTGCGGTGCTCCTCGCCGGAGTGAAGCTCGCACTCAGCTTCTGCCGCCTCTTCGACGTCCACTGCTTGGCCGACAGGTGGCCTTCATTCATCATGAGCAATCTGGCATTCGCGTGCGCCGCCATCTCCACGGCATGGTTTACAGCGTGCAAGGAGACGTTGAACAAGGATGTGTACGATCTCGAGTATGGGTTCGGCTGGATCGCTGCGGTCCTCGGCACCGTGGCCCTCGTGCCCACGCTCTGTGTCAGTAGCTTCGTGCCACGCGTGGCGATCGCGGCGGCGGCCGCGGCCGCAGCGCCCGCGGCCGCAGCGCCCGCGCAAAAGGAGTGGCCAGCCGCTGCCAAGCCCATGCAAAAGGGGTGGCCAGCTTCAGCGCATCCTGCTGAGCCACCGCACAGGACGAAGAGACGTGAGCAAGCCAAGCCGCACAATCTCGCCCCGCAGCAAGACGCGGCAGGTCTAGTTCGGGTATGAGTGTGCCGCATTTGCACACCCATCTGGGCGCATACAGCATACCGCAGGGTGCCTAGTCGAGCCGCAACTGCCAAACCCTGTCAGGTCCAACCAAAACGGCAAACGCGCGCGCGCGTCAGCCTTTGAACAGAGAGTATGATGAGTCCAGTCGTGGGTAGCCAAACCTCCTAGAGTGATTGATTAGTATTAGATAGTCAGAGTGGTGTCAACTAACTACATATGTAAAAAGGAAAAGAGCACAAATTGAAATTCAAATTGGAGGTGTCGGTTTTTTACCAAATCGTTTAACTTTTTAGGAACCCTTTTAACACGTCAGCCTTCGAGACAAGAGAGAGACTGACTGACCTGCAGACCTCAACGCGAGCGTCGTTCAGCAATCAGCAGTGGCGTCTGCCAGAGTGGCTACGCCGGGATGGGCCGGCGCTTGTTCTGGCTGGTGTTCGCGCTGGCGGCGGTGCCATCGGAGAGTGGCTCCGTCGTCTCCCGCCTGCAGCGTCCTGCGGTCGGTAGCAGTGCACTGGGAGCAGCTGGCGCGGCCAGCGGCAGCTCGTACGACGTCGACGAGTTCCGCCAGCGGTTGCAGTTGCTGCTGACGCGTCCTCGCGCGCGCGAGAGTGTGCGCGCATTACATGGCTACATTCAGCGCTTCCTCCTCCAGCCCCGCCGCTACCGCCGCGTCTGCCTCTGGGAACCAGCACTCGCGTCTCTGCTGAAGGAGTCTCCGACACTCCTCCAGTGCCTCCAAGCAGCGGGGTTTGCGGAGGATGTGGGAGCGGACGGTGCGCCGTGCCTGGTGATGCGCCGAGGCCGTGCCCGCATCCTCCGCCGGCTCGCCTCCATCTGCGCCCAAGAGCTCGAGGCCCTCGGTGTCGATGGCGATTCATCACTTGCACCGCCCGCCGACGCCTCGACCGTCGACGGTGCGACCGCCGAGGGTGGTAGGGCGGAATCGGGCGGTGTGAGGCGGCCGTCGCGGAATCGGCGCCCTGCGGAGGCTGCCGATCCGGAGACCGCCGCATCACAGGCGGAGCGTCAGCTCATCGAACAGCTCCAATCGATGATCTCGAGCTTGATCGGAGAGCTCGAGCAACACGGCGTGCCATCGCCATCATCGGATTCGGGCGGGAGTAACGCGACTGGTGAGGAGGGCGGGGAGGAGGGCGGGGAGGAGGGTGGATCACGGCCGCCCATCCACTTCCGTGTCTACCGCGGCTCTCCCTTCCCCGGCATGCCGCCGGGCCTCGGGATGCCCGGCGGCATGTTTGGAATGCCGGGAAGCGGCGGCGGCGGAGACGACGGCGAGGAGTCTGAGCTCTCTCAGCTGGAGCGGAAGCTGCAGGCGGCGGGTCTGCCGGCAGAGGCGGAGGAGGTTGCTCAACGCGAGCTCAAGCGCCTCGGCCGAATGTCCCCCATGCACTCCGAGTACTCCACCCTCATCGACTACCTCGAATGGCTCGCCGATCTGCCTTGGGGTAAGTCGTCAGCCGAGCAGCTCGAGGTGCAGGTGGCGCGCACGCAGCTGGAGGAGGATCACTTCGGGATGGAGAAGGTCAAGGAGCGCATCCTCCAGTTCCTCGCCGTCTGCAAGCTCCGTGGCGACACCAAGGGATCCATACTCTGCATGCAGGGCCCCCCAGGGATCGGAAAGACGTCGCTCGGCAAGTCGATCGCCTCGGCGCTCGGCCGCGACTTCCAGCGCGTATCCCTGGGCGGCGTGCACTCGGAGGCGGAGGTGCGCGGCCACCGGCGCACGTACGTTGGCGCCCTCCCGGGGCTCGTCATGCAGGCCATCCGCAAGGCGGGCTCTAATAACTGCGTCATCATGCTCGACGAGATTGACAAGCTCGGGCGCAACTCGCTCAACGGCGACCCGTCGTCGGCGCTGCTCGAGGTGTTGGACCCGGAGCAGAATGTGGCCTTCCGCGACCACTTCCTCTCGCTCCCCTTCAACCTATCCAAGGTGCTCTTCATCTCAACCGCCAACGACCTCGACACCATCCCACGGCCCCTCCGGGACCGCATGGAGCTCATTGAGATGAACGGGTATACTGTAGAGGAGAAGGTGCAGATCGCCAAGCGGCACCTGCTCCCGAAGCAGCTCTCGCAGCATGGGCTGAGCGCGCGCCAACTCGTGCTCACCGAGGACGCCCTCGATATGCTCGTCTCGAGGTACACGCGCGAAGCCGGAGTCCGAGAGCTCGAACGACAACTCGCAGCGCTCTGCCGCGCGGTCGCAGTCGACGTGACTGAGAAACGAGTTCACGATGAGGCGCCGAATGCGGCCGCGCCGCCGCAGGATGAGATGGCCGAGGCGACAGAGGAGGCTGCGGCCGTCAAGACGGCCGACGCCAACGCGGCCGACGCGACCGCCGACGCAACCGCCGACGCAACCGCCCACGCGACCGCCAACGCAACCGCCGACGCGACCGCCGACGCAACCGCCGACGAGGATGGCGTCGAGGATGGCGTCGAGATGGATGTGGAGCAGATCGAGGCGATTCTTGGCCCGCCCAAGTTCGACGGCCCCAAGGACCACGCAATGCGCCTGAGCAAGCCCGGGATCGCCATCGGACTCGCGTACACGCCGTTTGGCGGCGACGTGCTCTTCGTGGAGACGGAGCAGATGGGCGGCAAGGGACAGCTGCAGCTGACCGGCCAGCTGGGTGACGTGATGCAGGAGAGTGCCAAGGCTGCGCTCAGCTGGATCAAGGCGCACGCCACCGAGCTCGGGTTGACCACGAGCCGCACTGCAGAACTCCTCAACGGCACCGACCTCCACTTGCACTTCCCCGCGGGCGCCATGCCCAAAGACGGGCCCTCTGCGGGCGTCACGATCACGACGGCACTCGTCTCCTTGCTCACCGGCCGGCCGGTGCGCCCCGACCTCGCGATGACGGGCGAGGTGACGCTGCGCGGCACCGTACTCCCTGTCGGCGGCGTCAAAGAGAAGGTCATCGCCGCACACCGCGCCGGCCTCCGTATGGTTGTGCTTCCTGAGAAGAACGAGAAGGACCTGCGCGAGCTACCCGTCAAGGTGCGCGACGCCATGGAGTTCAGGTTCGTCACCGACGTGCAGCAGGTGCTCGACATTGCCCTCAAGCCAAAGGAGTCGGCCGCCGAGCCGCCTCCAGATGCTAAGCCCCTCTTTGAGGGCTTCCAGCCACAGCCCGCGCCTGCAGCCTAGACGCGGCGCGCGCCTCGCCGAGAATACAATGAGCCGAGGGAGTACAGTGCTCACTTGCAGAACAAGGAGCGCAATGCGCCTCTCATCAACTCTCACCGAGCGAGCGAGCGATAATGGCCCCATATTTGTACATTTCACGGTGCCCATACAGCTGTCGCTAGTACCACGAGCATGTGACATGTTCGCCGCTGAGTAGTGTAGAAGATGTGCTACTCGTGTATAGAGTAGAAAATACAGTTCCTCCTTGCGAGCAGTACAAGCTTCGGACGTGGGCAAAACACACATCGGCCGTCGGGTGGCCTCGCCGCCGCGCTGCGGGTAGAGGGCTGCCACGGCGCCACGGGCTCGCTTTGCATGGTCCCATTTTACTTCTGGGCTTTGATGGCTATTTGGGCTGAACTAAGTGTACAAACTGAGGCCTTCTTTTGACACCGCGTTTTGATCCAGTTTCTGAATATATTAATGATTCTCATTCTGCATATGCATTCTCCCCCGATTTTTTTGAATAAAGGTGGAGTCAAGAGTCAGACTTGTCAGATCCAGGCGTTTCTCATGTCGTTTGGTTTATGTTTCTACTCGGATCGGCGCCAATGTCGCGACGCGTCGTGGTGCCTGCATTCCTCTTGTGTCTGCTGCAGCTCTCCCAGGCGGCCGTGCCCAGCGACTCGGTCCGCCTCATCTCAGCTACGAGCGCCACCGACCTCCGCGACGTCTTCTTCTCCGGCGCTCCATGGCTCGTCCAATGCGCGACTGCCAGCGCGACTGCCTCCGTCGCATCAGGCGAGACCTCCGCCGTCGCCGCGCTGCACGAGGCGGTACGACTTTCTTTGTCTACGCTGCCCAAGGAGGCTAATGTCGGAATCCTCGATTGTCGCGCCAAGCTCCCTTCCGGCAAAAGGAATACGATCGATCGCTTTGGGCTCGACTCGAACGCCTCGCCCGTTCTCTTCGCTGTAGCCAACGCGCGCAATCCGCTGCAGGTGACCGCGGAGGTCTTGCGCAGCTACACAGCCGGTGGTGGGACTGCACCGCTCTTCCCCACGCCATCCCAGCACGCGGCCGCACTCGCGGCAATGTTTGCTGCGAAGACTAAACCCAAGGCGTCTGCACTCACGACGACTGCACAGCTGCACTCGAGTTGCCTCCGTCGTCCCAAGTGCGCGCTGGTGCTGCTGCGTAAGGGTGCGGAGGCCAAGGGCGACGCAGGTCGCGTGCTGGCGAAGCTCATGCTCGAGCACCGCAACGTGAGCTTCGTTACGATCAATTCGGCGAATTATCAAATTAGCCTCGAGGGCAAGATGCCCGAGCCGACTGCCTCGAAGCCAGCGCTGCTTGCTGTCCGCAGCAGCGGCAGCGGGAAAGGCAGCAAGCATGTTGCTCTCGCAGCGAGGGCCCACCGAGGCTCTTGGGAGATTGACGAGCTCACGAAATTCCTCGGCAGTTTCGTGAGGGACGAGTTGGAGCTGACCCCCCTCACAAAATCGCCCTCGATCAGGTGGCGCAAGCAGGGGCAGAACGGCGCCAAAAGTGGCGCCAAAAGTGGCACCAAAAGTGGCGCCAAGGGCGGGAGCGGGGGTCAGGATAGGGATGCTCGTAAGGGCGGTCGCACCAAGGGAGGCGGCGGTGCGGGCGGTAATGGCAAGAGCGGCGGCGGCAGGGGCAGTGGCGGCGATGCGAGCGCCTCGCAATCCCCTTCGGCGCGCGAGGCGGAACGGCGACGGCAGATGGCCGAGGAGGAGGAGGCGTATCTGCGTGATATGTTCGAGGAGGAGGGGGGTGGGGGTGATCAAGCTTTAGATGAGGACGGGTTCGATGGGGACGAGTCGGATGGAGAGGAGGAGGTGCTCGACTTTGATGAGGACGTCGATGGGGGCGGTGAGGCGGAGGAGGACGCCGCGTGGGAGGGCACGAGCGACACTCTCAGCGACAAGGATGAGGTTTGAATCCGTGTAAATTCAAGTGATGTGCATATATATACAATATGAATATTTAATTTGATATCTTAAGTATGAATAGGGTTCCTATCATCATATTTTTATTTAATATCAATATGAATATATCAATAATCATTTTTCATTAAAGCACTACCACTAAGCAGATGACTCGTGCAGCCGATTCGTGATTCCTACGCACTCATGTCATTCCTCTTCTTCGCTCTGTGCAGCATCGTCCAGTCGTTCCAGTACGTCGCCCGGAAATTGGCCGTCAAACTGAATATGCATCTGGCTATTTGGTGTTTTTGCTCCCCTGCGAGGGTTAGGGGTAGGGTTCGGTCGGGGTCAAGGGGGTAAAGGCCAGTGGGCGCTTCGGGGCTGCTTGATTCTACACTTGATCATGTGTGGGCTGGCCATGGTGCGAGCGGCCTACCACTTGCGCAGCCGGCGCACGTCGGAAGTGAACCATAGCGCACAGAAGGCAACGACCATCATCTGCGAGAGTGGAACAAAGACAAAGACGCTGAACAGCTCTCGCTGGGCAGAAGCATGCGGCGTTTCCTTGTTGGAGGAAAATGTGGCCCGTAAGAGAGCGTGGTGCAAAGCTTAATTGATGGTCGCAGCTTGGGCAAGTCTAATCAGAACTCTCATCGTGTCTCACCAGGCACATCGAGAAATGATAGAAGAGGACAACATTGCGGTATCTCCGCCAATCGGAGCGTCGGAGGGCGATCTGCCAGACCTCAGAGCTCGTGGCCTCGTCCCACAGGCTCCGCGCCGCGTCCATGGCGCACTGCAGCGAGGCGCGGGCCTGCTCATCGCCATCCCCCATGCTTCATCCGCGTAAAAGCAAAAGGACAGTGTCTTTTTCTTTTATTGAATTAACCCCGGTTTGAATTCTAATCAGGCCTCCCGCTGGAAAGGGGTACCACGCCAGTTAACGCCCGAGCTGCCCACTCTCTCGCCCCGATGCGGTCGCTGCACGCCTTGGTGGCGCTCGCGTCTGCGCTGTGCGCCGGCGGCGTCCCCGTTGTCCTCTCGCCGGAAGACATTGGCCTCATGGAAGAGATCCAGAAGGTTGCAGAGGAGGCCGCGCTCCGTGCCTCCAATCTGGTCGTGGAGCATCTAGGCGCAGACGCGGTGTCGACCAAGTCGAACATGCACGACCTGCTCACGGAGATCGACCCAAAGGCACAGGAGATCATCCGCGCCTACGTGCAGACAATCTTCCCCAAACACGGCTTCCTCGGTGAAGAAGACGTTGAACCCGGCGTCGACGCCGCTAAGAAGGCCATCACGAAGGCCATGTCCAACAAGACGTACGAGTGGCTGTGGGTGGTGGATCCGATCGATGGGACGACCAACTTTGTGCAGGGCCTCCCCTTCGTCGCCATCTCCATCGCTGTCGTCAAGCGGCTGAGCGGTACGGAGAAGTGGACCTCGCCCTCCAGGCGGTGGGAGTTTATGGTCGGTGTCGTGTGCGACCCGTTCCGTCGGGAGACGTTCAGCGGTGCGCTGGGCCTGGGGGCTGAGCTGAAGCTGCGCGGTGCCCTCCTCGGCGGCAACCGCCCCGGCGTCCCCATCATGGCGGGCGACGAGACTCTCGAGTACGCGGTCGTCGGCACCGGCTTTGCGCCCAAGCGAGAGGCCGTGCTCTTCATCACCAAGGGCGTGGCGGCGGTGGGCCTTGAGGCGCGTGCGGTGCGCATGTTCGGTTCGGCGGCGCTCATGCTTGCCTGGGTCGCCGCCGGCCGACTGAGTGGATTCTGGCAGGACGATCTCAACTCGTGGGACGTGGCGGCGGGAGTGCTGCTCGTGCGAGAGGCCGGCGGCGTCGTCACAGATCTCGACGGCGATGATTTTGAGCTGACGACGCGCTCGATCATCGCGTCGACGCAGTTCGCGCACGAGAAGCTGCAGGCGACCCTCGCAAAGGCCGCGGGCACCACCGCCGCCAAGGAGACCACCGTGTCGCAGGCGGCCGCCGTTGACAAGGCGGCGCCGTCGCCGCCGAAGCGCGTGTCCGCCGCCACCAAAAAGAAGAGCGACCCACCGCCAAAGTGCGACGAGGAGGGCACGTCGGGCAAAGGCAAGGGCACGACGGGCAAGGGCACGACGGGCAAGGGCAAGGGCAAGGGCAGGGGTCGCCAGCTCTCGATCGCCGCAGCAGAAGCAGAGGAGGACGCTTGGCATGAGGCGTGGAGCAACCGCGTCGAGTGCTGGTGGCTCAGCCTGCCGATGCCGACGCAGCAGCAGCTGGGGCAGTGCATGGGCGCCTTCTCGCTGAGCCTGGGGAGCCGCCTCGACACCCTCATCGGACGCGCCCCGGGATCCTCCGCCGGGAAGCTCTCGGTCGCAGAGCCCGGCTGCGAGTGGCTTGAGGAGGGAGGTCTATTCGAGCTCCCAGATCTCCCCGAGATCAGCTCCTTCGAGATGAGCCTGCCGGCGCTGCCGAGGCTCCTCCCCAGCTGGGAGCGGCTGCGGTGGCTGCAGTCGGGCACCGACGCCGACAACACGATCGTCCAGCTGCAGCAGCGCAAGTGGACGCCCGTCGCCGCAAGCTTTGCCGGCGGCGCGGGCACTGCGCTCGCCGCTGTCTTCGTCGCGATGCGGCTCGCGCGCCAGCCGAGCCGCACGTCAGTCCGTCGCACCCGCCGCCAAATCGACAAGGCCGCCGCGGCAGCCTCAACAAATGCAATGTCCTCCTGAGCCGTCCCCCCGAGTGGGGGGCGGCGGCGGCACGTGGTAGTGGTGGTGGTTTTTGCGCTTGGGGCGCGCGCGGTGGAAGGGGCTTGGGGACAGGGATAGGAAGTGGTCTTCTGGCGGGGGGGGGAAAGGCAAAAACCAAATGGCAAAGCTCTCCATGTGCAACTGCCTCCTCATCGACATGCTCGCGTCAGCGCGCGAAAGCTCTCTGCTGGTGTCACCGGCGCCGGCATCCATGCTCTTCAAGTGTATTTTGCTCTTAAACGTGTGTACACACTACTATTTGCTCTTACGGCCTCACGCGGATCGAGAATTGACTACTAAGTAGGAGACTACAGCTCACATCACGGCCACATCAAACGACATGTCCAGCAGCCTGCTCTTGGTCTTGCCAAACAGAGCATCCCAGCATGCGGCTATCTTGTATCTAGCTAGAATCTAGGGAACATTTGTAGATATAGGTTCCTATATGTATACAGTATTCGAAATGTGACAACTGATCATTAGAATTGAGATATTCACATTGACAATCTCATTGAGTCGAATCTTATGATTTCATCGGTGGCGGTGCGCCTCGGAAACGGAAGCCAGGGGGGCTGCCCTCTGTGTCAGATAGATCATAGATGCATGTTCATGAATGGCTAAATTGTTAATTTTATATAGAGAGGGTAAATTATTATACTTTACCACTTTAGTTAAAGTTGATACTTTATACCAATTACCAATGACAATGTCAACGTGAATCACTGAATGCCAAGTCTTCTTTCTAGCCGCCCACAGTCAATTCCTTACAAACAATATTCCTCATATAGGAATACATAGAATCGAGTAGAAAAACGCGCGGAGCGCCGCAGCCTCGCGACGTCCATAGACAGGAGCGCCGCACATGTCGGCGAGTATTGTGGCGCTGCAACCGTTGTCGTTGATCATCTCCGTGGGTCCGAACCCGGCGCTCCAGAGGGTGCTGCGCTTTGACGCACCCGTGGCAGCCGGTGGCGTCCCCCGTGCCGCCTCTCTCACTCAGTACGTCGGCGGCAAAGGGCAGGGGATGGCTCTGGCGCTGCAGCGCTGGTCACCCTCCGAGTCGCACGCGTGCGCCTCCTTCTTGGGTGGCGACACAGGCACCTTCTGCGAGGCCTCACTCCGTGCCGCTGGCCTCGACCTGATCACCCAACACGTGTCAGCGCCCACGCGTATCTGCACAACCCTTCTCGCTCCCGCCTCGGCTGGCGCTGCACCGGTCGCCACTGAGCTGATAGACCCTTCAGGCGCTGTGAGCGAGGCCGAAGTCGAGGCCCTCGCATCGGCGGTCCTTGCGCGCGCACCTGCAGCCGCCGCCATCGCCCTCTGTGGCACAATGCCCCCTGGCGCCCATACGCTCTACGAACGGCTCGCAAAGGGGCTGGAGAATCTGGCGGAGGTACCAACCCCCCCCCCCCCCCCCCCCCCCCCCCCCCCCCCCCCCCCCCCCCC
>MDSY01042313.1_pt1 | contig 16308 bp, 17 predicted proteins | sample 811131 | NCBI WGS metagenome assembly MDSY01 (sample SAMN05326643, study PRJNA326480) | marine metagenome | isolation source: seawater | place: Atlantic Ocean: South West | collected 2010
ATACTATTCTTTTCACCTAACTGTGGCCCTATCGTCTAGGGGTTAGGACACCAGGTTTTCATCCTGGCAGCCGGGGTTCGAATCCCCGTAGGGCTACCATTTATAACAAATCAATATTTTATCTACCTAACATAACTAATCTCGTCCCATATTAATTTAACTCTTTCATTACAATGTATTACAAACTAATAAAATCAACTACACACGCTAGCATTAACAAAATCGTTTACTAAAACCATAGCGCCACCATAACACCAACAATAATTACTACTAAAAACCTTTTTAAAAAAAATTACAAATAATTACAACCAGTATCAAAATTCATAAAAAAATTGTTTACCAGCAAAAAAATCATTAATAATTGCCTGATTAAACTCATAAATAGAATCTGGGTTCCAGACAGAAATAAAAAAAACATGACTAAGACTAGAACAACTAGAATTTAATTGTGAAGCAGCATTATAACTAGCATTACTTGTACTTTCAGCTAACTTATGTCCAAGAAAAACAACGTCCAAAGTATCACAATTATTACCCGATTTTAACGTAGAAGCAAAATCAGTAACCGTAAACATCAAATCATCACCAGCTATACCAAAAACAGCTAGATTCAAATTAGTAATAAGACTATTTATATCAACAAGAGAACTAGCTAAATCAAAAGATAAAAACAAATACAAAGATGACAATTCAGGAAAAGTATCATCAATTAATGATAATTCCCAAGATGAATTTATAGTTAAACTAGTATCAAACGAAAAATTACCATCAGAATCAACCAAATATTTATCAATACGATCCCCCTCAAAATAAAATACTGATGAGCTAGACATATCAAGCAACGATGTAATCTGTGTTTGATACAAAACACCATCACTATTAATGACCTCTTTAGTAATTTGAGGCAAAAATTTAATAGCAGAAATAATGGTATTATCATCCAAATGATTGACTAGAAACCAATAAGACGTATTACTCGAAAAAATCGTTGTCTTATAATTACTAGCCACATCCAAACTAGCATAAGCTCTAACATTAACACTCAAAGAAAATTCATCTTCTAAATAAGTATTAAGATCCGTTAATGATCCTGAATAAGAACTAGATCTAGAGGACACCGTATCAAAATTTAAAAAGGGATAATAAAAATAAGAATTATCAGCCATTGTATTAACACAAAACACAAAAAACAAACAAACAATATTAATATAAAACAATAATCTCATATCTAATATTATATACGATAATTATTAAATAAATCATGCATTATTATTGTCCACGAAAACGCCATAACAAATCACAGCCTTTTGATATACCAATACGAGAATAAGAATTAATACTACTAAAATAATTAATATCATTAGTTTGCGCAATATATAAAGGACTTTTATGATAAGGCAATAAATTCATAACAGCAGAAATCCCAAATGCTTGAACTAATTTTGCAGGACCATTAGCTAATTGATTAACAGCAACATGACGATTTTTTTTCATACTATCAATACCATGAAGAGGAACAACATCACGAATTAAAACAGCACAACCAACACCTTTTTTCTCACACACAAAATTAAAACAGTAATGCAACCCATAAATCATATAAATATAAAGTGTCCCAGGCGATTCAAACATCGCTAAATTACGCTTAGTTTTTTTACCTAAATAACTATGACTAGCAGGATCTTCTTGTGTATAAGCTTCTGTTTCTTTAATAATACCCGCCAAAATACCATCAGAAGACTCATGTACTAACATCTTGCCAATCATATCTCGTGCAACCACAACTGTATTACGATCAAAAAAAGAACTAGATAGTTTTTTCATTACCCATATCATACCCAAAAGAGGTATAATAAAGTAGACAAAATGGATAAAGCAACGTTTGACAATCATATCAAAACTGAACATAGCAGTTCAACATTATCAACCTATCTAGAAGAATGTGTTTATGGTGGAACAGATGGAATCGTAACCACATTTGCTGTAGTAGCCGGATTTTCAGGAGCAAATTTAGGTGAACAAACCTTAAATTTATCAATTATTACCGTATTATTATTTGGTTTAGCTAACTTAATTGCCGATGGAGCAGCCATGGGCCTTGGCAATTATTTATCCATAAAATCAGCAAAATCACTTTATAAATCAGCCTACCAAAAAGAATTATCAGAAACCCAAGAATCCTATGACTATGAAATAGAAGAAACAGAATTTCTTTTCCAAGAACAAGGCTTTAATGAAAAAGATTCAAAACAACTCACAAAAATCATCTCAAAAAACACTGATTTTTGGATAAAATTTATGATCCAACATGAATGTAATTTAGAAAACATGGATAATGTTAGCGCAACAAAAAATGGTTTAGCGACATTTTTATCATTTATTATCTTTGGTTTTATTCCCTTAACCCCATATTTTTTTACATTAAATCAAGCTAATTCATTTAGCTTTTCAATAGGTTGTACCGGGCTAGCATTAGTAATCTTAGGGATAATCAGAGCAAAAGTAGCTAATGAAAACATGCTAAAATCTATTATCGAAACAAGTCTTATAGGAGGACTAGCTGCATCATTAGCATTTATAGTAGGATCACTATTTAAACATTAACGAACATCAAATATGATAGACGTTAAATCTCCATAATCAACAATATAACGCCCCTTTTTACCTGGAAACATAGCTCCTAGTGATCCAGTAATAATAAGATCATCCTTAGTTACTTTCCAACCTTGCTCCAACGCTCTGTTAATAGCCCACATCAATGACGTTAAATAAGTATCCAACAAGAAAGGTTTATCATAATTAGATACAATATCACCTGAATACATCGCTTTAACAACTAAATTAGAAATCAAGTCCAATGATAATTCAGGGCCCAACAAATAAGATGATGATAACGCATTAGCCATAATCAAATCACCAATTTGAATATTATTTTTTCGTGAAAAGCGAAAGTCAATCACTTCGATAACAGGATGCACGGACTTAATATACTTTTTTAAAATATAAAGACTAGTTATAGGCTTGGTAATATCTGATTTTAAAACAAAACCAAACTCTGTTTCAAACCATAAATCTTGAAAAGAGTTTTTTGGAATAATAGAAAAATTTTTATAAACCTGATCAGCAACCAAAACACCTAAAATAGGTTCACCAATATTATACTCTTTCTGTTCTTGTGCAGTCGTTAACGCTACTTTAAACCCACGCTTAGGTTGTTTTGTTAACATATTCTGTACTAATTTTTGCTGAATATCATAAGCTTGAGATAATGTTACAGAAACATTTAATTCTGATAACGTTTTATACGATTGTTGTGTATTATAAGAATTAGTATAATGAGAAAAAATTAATTTTTCGACATCCCCATAAGATGAAACATTTAAACCAATTAAACACAATAAAATTCCTAACAATCTCATGGAAAAAAATTATACAATTTTTTTTAAAAAATTTCAAAAATCCTCATACATTCTATATTAGTATTATTATAGGTAGTATCAGCCTCATATACCTAAACACATTAACATTTCCATTTATTTGGGATGATTTAGAACTAATTATCGCCAATCCTTTTATTCAAAAGGTTACAAATATTATTCATATTTTTACAAAATCTGCTTTTGGAGAACCCTTTTCTAGTAAAAGTTTTTATCGCCCCATACAAATTGCCAGTTATATGCTAGATTATAAACTTTATGGATTAAACCCTACAGGATTTCGATTAACCAATATTATGATAAGCATATTATCAGGAATAATTAGTTATAAAATTTTACTTAAATTACAATTCTCAAATATCATTGCTTGTTTATTAAGCTTATTATTTTTATTACACCCACTACAAATAGAAACAATCACCTATATATCGGGTAGGGGAGATGCCTTATATATTTTATTGTGTTTATTAACCTGTTTATTATTTTTAAGCCCATCAAAAACAAAACTAATTCTGGCAAGTATAACCATGATAATTGCTATAATAACAAAAGAAAATAGCGTCTCGTTTCCTTTAATATTATGGATCATAAGTTATCTATACAAACAAAAAAACACACTAAAAACAGCGAGTATATTATTAATAATAAGTAGTGCATACAGCTTATTTCGAATTATCTATCCTAGTACCCATAAAACCTTATCATGGATAGAACAAGCTAGTGTTTATGAACAACTAGCAACCATTCCCTATATTATAACCAAATATATTGCCTTGGTATTTTTCCCATACCCACTACACATGGAATATCACACCGTTATAAGTTCATTAATAAACATCTATAGTCTATCAAGTCTTACATTAATATGTTTATTATTACTACCCATCCTATTCATAAAAAACAAAAATTTATATAGCTTAGGAATTGGCTGGTTTTTTATTTGTTTACTACCTGTTTCCCAACTAGCAATCCCATTATCAGCAACCTTACGAGAACATTGGGCCAGTTTAGCCTTGTTTGGCTTTATTATTAGCTATGGCGTTATTATGCAAACACTTTACAAAACATATCCAAAAATCATTTTAAATCTATTACTAATACAAATTATCTGTTTAGCCGGTACAACCTGGCAACGAAATCAAATTTGGAAAGACCCAATAACACTTTATAACAACGATCTAAAATACGAACCTCGAAGTTTTATTATGCTAAATAATTTAGGTTACAATTATTTTATGAAAAAAAATTATCAAAAAGCTAAATACTATTTTAAAAAGTCTATTTATAACTCCCCAAAGCATAGCTATGACATCGCCTTAAATAACCTCGGTGCAATCTACGAAAACGAAAATAATATACCTATGGCAAAACACTATTATCAAAAAAGTATTAAAACTGGAAAATATAACTTAGCGACCCAAAATTTAAAACGAATTTCAAAACAAAAAAATTAACAAATTACTTACAAAAACAATGGATAACCATCATTATCTGTTTCATCAAAAAAAGTATATCCAATCGCTACTAATAAAGCTGTAAATTCTGATAACTCAGAATCATCAACCTGAATTCCCACCAAAACTCTCCCATAAGCAGCCCCATGATTTCGATAATGAAATAAACTAATATTATAATCTGTTCCTAACGTACTTAAAAAATTTAATAAAGCATTAGGACGTTCTGGAAACTGAAATCGATATAACCGTTCATTATGTAGATCCTGTGGCTTTCCTCCGATCATATAACGCAAATGTAATTTAGCAACTTCATTATACGTTAAATCAACCGCTTGATATCCATGTTGATTCAAAACACCTAAAAAATCAGCGGACGTTTCGTCTTCTTGAAGTTGAATACCGACAAAAATCTGAGCAACACTATCATGTTGATACCGATAATTAAATTCTGTAATCGACCGCCCTGATAAAACCCGACAAAACAATAAAAAACTACCTTTTTGTTCATCAATAGCAACCGAAAAAAGAGCTTCTTTTTGTTCACCTAACTCAGCTCGTTCTGAAATATGTCGTAAACGATGAAAGTTAACATTAGCACCACATAAAATACCAGCAAAAACCTTGTTTTTAATATCATGACTATGCAAATATTTTTTGATACCCGCAAGAGATAATGCTCCAGCAGGTTCTGCAATAGCCCGAACATTATCATAAATATCCTTCACACCTGCACAAATTTCATCTGTCGTTAATAAAACGGTATCATCAACACAATCACGAACCAATTCAAAAGGATACCGACCAATTTGCTTCACAGCAACTCCATCAGCAAAAATACCAACATGATCCAAAACAACACGATCTTTAGCTTGCAAAGCCTCATATAAACATGCCGAATTTTCTGGTTCAACAGCAATAATCTTAATATCAGGCTTAACATGTTTTAAATAAACACACATACCAGCCAATAAACCACCCCCACCAACAGGAATAAACATATAATCAATATTAGCTAATTGTTCTATGATTTCTCGAGCAATGGTTCCCTGACCAGCAATCACATCAAGATCATCATAAGGATGAATAAAAATAGCATCAGAATCATTAATAATAACTTGAGCCTTTTCATAAGCATCATCATAACTATCACCATACAACACAACATCAGCACCAAAATTACGAACAGCCGCTACTTTAATATCAGGCGTTGTAACCGGCATCACAATGGTAGCCTTAATCCCTTTTTTCATTGCAGAATAGGCAACACCCTGAGCATGATTACCCGCAGAAGCAGCCACAACACCTGCCTGTAACTGAGAATCCGTAAACAAAGACATCTTATGATAAGCACCTCTTAATTTAAACGAATAAACCGGTTGTTGATCCTCACGTTTAAGATAAATATCATTACCTAAATCAACTGATAAAGTATCTAGGTAATTTAAATCTGTTTGTTTAGCAACATCATAAACATTAGATGATAAAATTTGATCAATAATATTGTGTTTCATAAAAAGCCACCTAACATATAAAATAATATGATTATACAATATCAATGATTTTGCAAAAGAAATACCCCATTTTCTTTTAACCAACGCTTTTTATCTTTATAATCTGGCATATAATGTTGAACCAACTGCCAAAACCGTTTTGAATGATTAAAATGAACCACATGACAACATTCATGTAAAATAACATAATCAATAACCTCTATAGGTGCTTTAATAAGAATCCAATTTAAAGTAATTACTTGATTTACAGAACAACTGCCCCAACGCGCTTTGAACTGTTTAATTTTAAATTCAGCAATATCAATATTCATCAAAGATTGCCAATAACGAATTCGATCCTCAAAAACAGAATAAGCCATTGCTTTGTACCACTTTACTAAAAACAAATATAATTTAGCTTGATCTAAAACATGACTATAACAAACCACCAATCTATTATCATCAAAAAACACATTGTGTTCAGATGATGTTAATAACGTTAGTTGAAAAGAACGCCCTAAATAATATAACGGACTACCAAACACAAGTGGCTTAGGAAAAACCAAATGAACAGCCGTTTTATATAAACTCATATGTTTATTAATCCAATCACGCTTAGAATCAACAAAATCCATAATTGTTTTTTTAGAAACATGAAACGGTGCTTTTACCAAAATTGTAAAATCAGGACAACACATAAGCTGTATATGCTTTCGTTTTTGTTTTGTAATTTGAATAGGGTATAAATCCTGAATCATTACGACAATTCAGTCATAATTGCCTTAAATGTTTGCTGATAATCTGAAGTTGTAAAAATAGCTGATCCCATAACAAACGTATCAACACCAGCAACAGAAATATCCTTAATATTATCCAACGTAACCCCACCATCAATCTGCAAACGAATATCAGCACCTGAAGCATCAATCATCTGACGTACATCAATAATTTTTTTCATAACAGATGGAATAAAAGCCTGACCAGCAAAGCCTGGGTTAACAGACATCAATAAAACCATATCTAAATCCGTTAAAGTATGATCTAACCAAGTAATAGGAGTTGCCGGATTTAAAACCAAACCAGCTTTACACCCTAACGATTTAATCAAACGAATAGATCGATCAACATGAGTAGATGCTTCAGGATGAAACGTAATATAGGTTGCTCCTGCTTTAGCAAAATCATGAATCAAATTATCAACAGGATCACACATTAAATGAACATCAATAGGGGTTTTAATCCCCGATGAAACTAAATCCTGACAAATTTTTGAACCAAACGTTAAATTTGGCACAAAATGATTATCCATCACATCAAAATGAATTAAATCAGCACCTGCCTTAATAACAGAATTTACTTCATCACCTAATTTGGTAAAATCAGCTGATAATATTGATGGAGCAATCCAATTTTGTTTCATTTAACACATTCCCTTTATTTTATTTATATAAAAAATCATAGAATTTTTATATTACACATTGAAAAAATCTCATCAAAAATATAATATTTAAATAATTATTCACATATTTTATAAATTATAAACTAAAAGGGGGTTCTTTAAAATGAGCCAAAATCAAAAAAAATATACAGTATATGAAATCGAAAAATTATCAAAAGGAAAATTAACTAAATATAAACTTACAAAAGCAATTCTAGCAGGAGAATTACAAGCTGAAGAAGTTAAAGAAAAAAAACGAGGACGAGGCTTACCCAATTACTTTATCTATGAAAACAACCTCAATAACTATTTAGAAAAAATGGAAGAAAACAAAAAACATCATATTAATATTCCTCAAGATACAGTTCAATCAAAATACTCGGTTAATCCAGACAACTTAAAAGAATTACATGACTTATTAAAACAAAACATAGAAAATTTTAATATGCTAGAAAATCGATTATCAAAAATTCAAACTGACTATGATCTAATAATTCCATTGCTTGAAAAACATAATATAACACCAACACAAAGCATCGTTGAAAAAAGAAAAGAAATCATTGAAGAATTAGCCAATACACCTGCCTTTCAAATGGAAAAAAGAGAAGAATTAATAAAAAAATTAGATAAAATTGGGTAATTGCTAAAAAAAACCAATATAATTTGGAATTATTTTCAAAAATATTGTTTACCGCCATTATGTAGCAATTGTAACAAAAGGGTTGGATATTTATGCCAAATATGTACCCAACAGTTAACCTTTACAATCAATCATTCTCGGATAGCAAACTGTAATCATTATTATTTTTCTAACTACACCCCCCTCTTAAAAACTATTATAAAAGCCATCAAATACGATAATTACAAACAAGCATTACGTCCCATTTATAACCATTTAAATCAAAACCCCCGCATACAATCATTACTAAAACAATATGATATATGGATACCCATTCCTTATCACCCAAATAAATTATACCAAAGAGGCTACAACATCATCGAAACGATGTTTAAACCCATCTTTGATCAAAATAATGTTCCCATTCAATATAACTTAGAACGAAAAAAAAACACTAACCCGTTAGCAAAGCTATCAAAAGTAAACAGAAAAAAAACACTAAAAAACGCCTTCAAAATCAAACAAAAGCAAAAAACAAATAAAAAAAATTTAAAAATAGCGCTAGTAGATGATATTGTTACAACACAAACAAGTATGAAAGAATGTATTAACATATTACAAGAAACATATTCCATTGATAAACTAGACTGCATTAGTTTAATCAAAGCCTAAAATAATGAAACCATTAATACTCTCATTAGAAAAAAACTATTCACAACAATACCTAATTGAACAATTGATAACATTACATTACAAAAGAACAAAACTAGTATTAGAAAAAGGTGAATTTGCTATTCGAGGTGATGTTATTGATATTTTCCCAGCAAACGCAATTCAACCCATTAGAATTGAACTAGACTTAGATTGTTTAACCCGAATCAATACATTTTCATCTCATACACAACGAATCACTAAAAAATTAACCCAAATAAGCATAAAAAAATTTGATAAAACAAATCATAAATCACAAGGCATCAATTTAAACGAAAGTTATGTTGATCATAAAATAATTGAAAATTTATTTGAAGATGACTACATCATTCACGAAGATTATGGGTTAGGAAAATTTAAAGGTTTACAATATAAAACATTTCGAAATTCACAAGGTGAATATATTATCTTAGAATATAAAAAAGGGGATACCATCTACATTCCTATTACTCAAATTAACCGAATACATAAATACGAAAAAACAACAGAAAACCCACCTCTTAATAACCTTAATGATGCAAAATGGCGATCCCAAAAGAAAAAAGCAAAGGCAGATACACTAAGACTAGCGGAAGAATTATTTACAACCTACAAAACAAGAAACAAACAACACGGGTTTGCCTATGCACCTGATACCGAACTACAACTAATTGTTGAACAAGAATTTCCACATCAACTAACCCCTGATCAAGAAAAAACAATGCAAGCTATCAAACATGATATGGAACATAGCCGACCTATGGATAGACTAATCTGTGGTGATGTTGGTTATGGGAAAACTGAATTATTAGTAAGAGCTACCTTAAAAGCACTTGATAATCAAAAACAAGTTGCTATTTTAGTACCCACAACACTATTAGCTGAACAACATTTTCAAACATTTACAAAAAGACTTAAAAACACCCCTTACATCATTAAATGTTTATCACGATTTATACCTAAAAAAAAACAAAAACATATTATTAACCAACTAAAACATAATCAATGTGACTGCGTTATCGCAACGCATCGATTATTATCAAAAGACATATCATTTAATAATTTAGGCTTATTAATTGTAGATGAAGAACAACGCTTTGGAGTAAAACATAAAGAAGCCATAAAAATGATCAAACCAAACGTTGATATACTTAATGTAAGTGCAACACCCATCCCCAGAACACTTTATTTATCGCTTAGTGGCAGCAGAGACTTCTCTGTCATAGAAACACCGCCAAAAAACAGAAAACCAATCTTAACCTATATTAATCCCCTTGAGGATCAAATCATCAAACACGCTATTCAAAACGAAATAAAGCGAAAAGGGCAACTATTTTATGTATTTAACAATATAAAAAACATTCATAAAAAAGCAAGCTATCTAAACACATTGCTACCTACATTACGAATTGGAATCATTCATGGTCAATTACAAGAATCTCATATTAAACACATGATGACCGATTTTAAAGAAAAAAAATACGATTGTTTGTTATCAACAACTATTGTAGAAAATGGTTTAGATATTCCTAATGCCAACACCATTATTTTAGATAGTGCCGAAAGTTTTGGATTAGCACAAATCCATCAATTACGCGGTAGAGTAGGGCGATCTAACCAACAAGCCTATGCGTATTTACTATATAACGACACGAAAACCTTAAGCGAAAAAGCAAGTAAACGATTAGATGCTATCAAAGAATATGTATCACTAGGATCAGGCTATGATATCGCCTTAAGAGATCTAGAAATCAGAGGTGCCGGTTCTGTCTTGGGAAAAGAACAACATGGTCATGTATTATCCATCGGATTTAGTTATTATTGCAAATTATTAGAAGAATCTGTTAACGAAAAAAAAGGTATTAACAAAACAACTCATTACCCTACATTAGAAACCAAAAATATTACAATTAGTGACACCTATATTAGTGAACCTCGCGAACGAATTGCTATTTATAAACAGTTACTACAATGCCAAACAATAACTGACTGCCAAACTATTCAAGACGATCTACAAGACCGCTATGGGCGCTTTGACACAAGCATGACAGCTGTATTTAAATATATTAGAAAAAAAATTGATGAAATAAATACACTAGAAAATTAAACATCCCGTACAAAAGAAACTGGAGAAAGCGCATTAAATTGCTCTATTGTAGGCATGTTGTCACATGAATCTTCTTCATAATCAACCTTGATCTTTAATGTAGTATCATCTTCTAAATAAAGTAAAATACGAATATGCTGTTCATTACCTTCACTCGAATTTTCTGAATCAAGGCTAATCTTATAGGTCTGATCATCCGAAGATGAATAACAATAAACATTACCCGATACAACCTTATCAAACGATTGTCCTCTAAAACTTGTTTCATCAGTATTAGGACTAAACTCAGATCGATAGGCCTTATTATTAGCAATAACTCCACTATCACTACCAATTGAAAACATATCTTTAGCTGCATCATAATTACTTTCGATTAACGCAATATGATAATCCTCTTTTTCAAAAGAAGTTTGAGTTGGCAATAACCAATTACCTTTTGCTGTCCCAGCTACATCTTGCATAAAAACACCACAAGCAGGTTCACCTTGACGAGAAACAAACTCAAGACCCTGTTCTTTAATACCAAATTTAGCAATAATATCATAAGTAGCCTTAAACTCAGCTGAATAATAATCCCAAGGACACGTCATATAATAAAAATCACTCCAATAATAATTTTGGTCCAAAAAGTCTAAGCGAGTTCGTTTATCAGCAACCCCAAAATCAAAATTTGCTTGTTCTTGCCCATCGCCTCCAACCGTTCCAATAACATCTCCTGAACTCACATTATGAGATAAACTATAATTACAACGTTCAACATTCTGATCACCAGCATCATAAGCGTTACAACTTTTAGCAATAGTCTCTAACAAATCCTCAAGACTGGACTCAAGACCCTTCACATGTTTATAGTACCCAATAACAGAAGAACAACTTTGAGACTTAAAATTAATAGAATAATCCGCACTTTCTACACCCGTTGTTTTATGAGTATAGGTCATCGTTTCAATCGAAGTAAGCGTAATATCACCAGGAGCCATAACATTATAAACATCCAAATCCGTATTACCTTGTTCATCAAAATATACATAATTATGTGGCGTTGGAAAAGTATGACCACCTCGAGGATTAGAATTACCTAAAGGCACAATACTAACCAAAGGATCAACGGGTAAACTATCAAATAAAACAAGCGAACAAGTTGCAACATCAGATGTACTTGTCGTCGTTGTCGTATCAGTAGAAACTGATGATACAGAATCCGAAGTTGCTCCACAGCTTAATAAGAAACAAAGTAAAGTACTAGCAACACTAATCGATAAAAAATTATTAATCATCATAGCAAACACAACAAATAGTCGATCACTTTTTATGTTTCTTACGTTTAATCAATTTTAACGCTTCAAAAATATCTTCAGCAATTTCATCACCGTAAGATTCTTCATCATTAGTCTCACCATTAAGATAAGCCATTTTAGATAAACCACGCACAATTTTTTGCAATCTAGAATATGTAACCACAACCTGTTGTCCATTAACAGTTAATGTAACCGACTGTGCATTCATATTAGATCTATTTTGAATTGGTCCATTACTATTAGGATTAATATTAGACGGGCCCATTATTTACTCCAATTATCTGTATTATAAACTAATCTTTCCCTTTGAAATAAAAACTTAAACATTACTTTTTAAATGTATTAGAAATAACACCAAAATTAGACTGGTGAATATTTAATTTTCCAGGCTTATAAGTAGGAACAACTTGCCCAATCAAAGCCTCTTTAAATTTAGCTGAAAACAACTGTTGATCAAACCAATGATGAATATAAATAATATCAACCCCTTTATCATAACGAATCATTTTTTGAATATTAATAGCTACCTGTTCATCTAATTGATCAAATAAAATACTACTTGAGTAAGCAACAAGATTTGGAAAATAAATATTATCTCCAGACAAACAAAATAACGTTCTCTCATCAAAAGCTAACAAAGAGTGTTTAATATCATTAAAAAAATCAGTATCAAGACTTTCCTTTAAATAAACAGCCTCAATCATTTTAATATTATAATAATTAATTAAATACGTTATATACTCAACTTGAGTTAATTTTTGATAATCGATCTTAGATAAAACACGTAATAATAACTGAAAATTTTGAGTCTTAGCCATTGAAGCATAATCAACATATACATTCGACACATGTTTATATTTTTTTACCTGAGTATAATCAGTAACTAAATGAGACCAAATAGTTTCATACGGATGCTTTGCCAACATAACAGAAGACATAAATAACAAACAACATAACAAACTAAAAAATTTAATTAGCTTCATAGTACAATAATAGGCTAGTATAATATCAAAATAAACATTTAATGGAGAAAAAAATGACAATAACTGGTAAAAAAGCACCCGAATTCACATTACAAAACCAAGATAATCATACCATTAAATTATCTGATTATCGGGGAAAAAAAGTAATCCTATACTTTTATCCAAAAGATGACACATCAGGTTGCACCAAAGAAGCCGAAGAATTTACACAAAAAAAGAAAGAATTTGATGCCTTAAACACAATTATTTTAGGTGTATCAAAAGACTCCACACAATCTCACGAAAAATTTTGTAACAAATATAACTTAGGAATCACATTACTAAGTGATCCAGATACTGAAACTAATAAAGCTTATGATGTCTGGAAAGAAAAATCTATGTATGGCAAAAAATATTTTGGAACAGAACGAACAACTTTTTTAATTAATGAAGAAGGCATCATCCAACAACGCTGGTCAAAAGTAAAAGTAACAGGCCATGTTGATGATGTTTTAAACGCTTTATCTAAATAATAAAGTTATCTTATTATCCTCGATAAAAAGCAAAATTATTTTCTGTTTCAATAATTTTAACTTCGTATAACAAATCACCAAGGTGATGAATAAGTCTATTCCAAACAACAATCACAAGATTTTCAATACTGGGTAGTAAATCCTTAAATTCAGGAATATCATCATTTAAAAAACGATGATCCATAGGATCTAAAATATGTTCTTGTAAAATTGTTTTTAAAGTTGATAAATTCATAATCATACCAGTAACAGGATCCGGAATTCCCTTTAAGGTGACGAATAATTCAAAATTATGACCATGCCCTTTTTCTCGACTACACTTATCAAACACATCCCAATTTTCTTGATCTGATAATTGCTTAGAATAAAGACGATGTGATGCAGAAAACACAACACGTCTGGTAATATAAACATAATGTGACACAATAATCTCCTTTTCTAAGTTCAAAAATTATACTTGGTTAAACTGAATAATTAAATATATAATCAAGATCATGTTAGGTGAAATTATTATTGATGAATTACAAGTAACAACCATTATTGGTTGCATGGACTCCGAAAGAACCACAAAACAGCCCCTAACCATATCCGTGGCCATTCAATATAATATGCAAGACGCTGCAAAAACCGATACTATCGAAAAAGCACTTAATTATGCTCAATTATCTGAAGACATTAAAACATATGTAGAAACAAGCCAACATTATATTTTAGAAGCCTTAGCACAAAAAATCTTTGAAATAATTTTTAATTATCCTCAAGCACTCAAAGCATCCTTATTTATTTATAAACCGAATGCTATTTCCTATACAAAACGAGTAGGTCTTAAAGTATCACAAGAACGAAATCAAAATCAAAAAAAAGTTGAAACAAAATTTTTACAAACACATAAGCTGTCTTGGGATTAAAATAACGTCCTCCAAAACATTCACTATACACTAAACAAAAAATCAACGCTTATTAACAAAACCAATACTAATTCTATATCTAGAAATTACTAACGCTTCTATCTATTTTCAGAAAAGCTATATTAAGATTCAAGTCCTAGAGCGTTTAGCTGAAATATATGCAGATGTAGGAAGTAGAGACTATACATATTTAACAGATGACTTAAAGCATCTATTTTGAGCATTCATATCCCGATAAAAAGCATCCTTCCTATATGATTCCAAATCCCTAGCTTGATCGCGTACAGCACGCTGATAGCGACTATAATCTTCTTCCCTAGCATCTTTATGTTGCAAAACTTTTTTCAAAGGGATCAATTCAAACGGATCAAAAGTTTGAATACTACTTTTATAATTTTCGTACCGTTCCGCGCTAACTTTGTCAGCATCCCATACATGACCAAATAAAAGAGGAAAAGCTTTAGAAGAAGGTACTGAATTAAAAGGTAATAACGAAGAAATCGCTCTCAGATTAATAGAATCATTTTCTTCAAGACAATATTGTAAATAACCAAGCTCAGAGACAAAAACCCTATGCCGTTCTGATAATGTTCTCAAACCAACAGATTTTAGATACCATCTAGGAAAGTTAGATTCTAAAGAATAATGATAGCTAATATATTCCTTGAGACTACGACTATCCATAAAATTTGAGGCCCTCAAAACTTTATGCCTAAACAAAGAATCTTGTTTATAAGGAATATCAAAACCAGAACCTGGATCTCCATCTCGAAAACAGGCTTTTGGTCCAAAAAAAATATTACCAGGATGAGAAAAATAATACATACAATACAAAGCTTGGAAAAAAACTTTGTTCTGCTCTGTAATACCCCCTAAGGTAAAAATCGAGGATTCAAAAAAAAAGTTTTTACTCTTTAAATGTTTACGATACTCCATAAAAAATTCTTGCATCAAATGACCTTGATCATTACTAAATTCTATCAATTTATCAACATCTAAAGAACTAAAAAAATCCTGAAGTTTTTTCCGTGAAAGAATATGATGAGTTTGAAGATTATTATTATCATACAAATTCTTATAAAAAGATTTAACATCATCTCCAATAACACGAGACTCATTTAACTGCTTTACTAATTCATCTTTTTTATCATCAATCATTTTATGTAATTCATAAGTTTGAATAAAATCACGTAAAGATAAAGAATAACTAAAAGAACCAGGAGAAAGAGTACGAAAACTAACAGGCCTAATAGGACCAAAAGAAGTAGTAACAGGACTATCAGGACCAGAAGAAGTAGTAACAGGACTAACAGGACCAGAAGAAGGAGTAACAGGACTAACAGGACCAGAAGAAGGAGTAACAGGACTA
>MDSY01089471.1_pt1 | contig 16306 bp, 9 predicted proteins | sample 811131 | NCBI WGS metagenome assembly MDSY01 (sample SAMN05326643, study PRJNA326480) | marine metagenome | isolation source: seawater | place: Atlantic Ocean: South West | collected 2010
ACATATATGCATGCATATTAAGATACGCAAATAGAAGTGTTACGTTGTCACTCAGCCACCCACGGCAAGGCGGCCATTGACACCTGACCGCTGTGCAGGCAAGTACACTAAACGGTATGCAACCACCGCCCAGTCTCATCCCAGGAATATCCGAACAGCCTGGACTTCGAAAAATTAGCGGTGCGTCTCCTCCTCCTCGTAATCACCACACGTCGCTCTGCTTGGATCCCGCGGCCCTGAACTAAGCCATTTCGAAAGCTGATTCCAAGATCTGGCGCGTGACCAGCGTTTGAGGCCACGTTCGTCAGCCTGCCACCGTGTCTTACGCATTTGGCATACAATTATCACCCGATTAAAACCACAGGAGCATCCTCGGGAACCTCGACCGATCCTGGGCAACAACGTCATCTAGGGACGGTAATGCCAGGGCCTCCGGGTACCGGACCCCCTCGAAAGGGGGCACCTCCCGGTGGAGGGAACGAGATCCCACAGGGCGGCCTGGTGAGCACCAGTAGTTATCCGCATATTTCAGGGGCGGCCGCGATGGGCGCTCCGACCAGGATGATGCGACCATCGCTCCCCCATGTGATGGGCGTACCACCTGTTCCGGGACCCCAGCAAATGGAACCACCTCTTGGTGGCCCACTTTCTCGAGAGGTCGCACAGCCCACTGCCCCACCAACCGTGCAAATGCCAAACTTCGGAGCCGGAGGTGTGCCCGGATCCCGTAGTCATCCTGGACGCACCGTTCTTCCTGTAGCCCCTCCAGGAATGCTTACCTCGGACAGAAGTTCAGTGGTGTCTCGCCTTCCCAGCGGTATGGGTGCGCTGATGCCTCCGGTATCAGCTCCCCCACAACCTCAGGGCGTGGGTGTTTCTTCTTCTTCTGCTACTTCTTCTCCTATTAGCAAAGGGGCATTGGGAGGGTACCCTGGGGCGGTTGTGCCGGGTTATAGCGCGTTTCCCTCAACTCCTAGCTCAGGAATGGTAGCGGGTGTCCATGGAGGAATGCCACCATCTATGGGGTTGGCAAGTGGAGCAGCCACGCAGCAAAGCTCATTTGTGGAAGAGTTTTCATCTTTGCAGCTCGGAGGGACTGGATCGACGGGGGATCATGGCATGGACCCCAGCCAGTTTCCTCGCCCTGGGGACGATGTTCCGGTACCAAATAGTGAGCTAAGCTGTGACCCCCGATACTTGCGCCTCACTGTAAATGCCTTGCCCGCCAACCAAGCACTGAAGCAAAGGTTTGCTTTGCCTATTGGATGCATGGTTCGCCCACTTATTCCCGGAGAAAAAGTACCCGTGGCGCAGTTTGGCAGCACAGGCATTGTTCGATGCCGCAGATGCCGAACTTACATCAATCCGTTTGTACAGTTCATCGACGGCGGTCGAAGGTTCCGCTGCAATGTCTGTCAGCTGCCCAACGAGGTGCCAGTGGACTACTTTTGCACGCTTGACGCAAATGGGACGCGGAGGGATATAGCGGACCGTCCTGAGTTGAGGCATGGAACAGTTGAGTTCATCGCAAGCCAGGAGTACATGGTTCGTCCGCCCATGCCTCCAACGTTTTTCTTTGCATTTGATGTCTCTGCCAACGCAGTATCCAGCGGCTTCTTGGCGAAAGCCGTCAATACAGTAAAGGGCGCACTAGACGAACTTCCGGGAGGAGAGCGCACGCATGTAGGCTTTCTTACTTACGACAATACCATTCACTTTTACGGGCTCAAGCCTGGAAGCGAAACCCCACAGATGATGGTGGTGGCTGAGCTTGACGAGCCGTTTTGTCCGGCACCTGATGACCTACTGGTTAACCTTGGAGACTCGAGGGATTCGGTTGATGCGTTGTTAGACATGCTTCCTAACGCGTTTGTAGGCACTTCGCAAGTGGATTCATGTATGGGCCCCGCAGTACAGGCAGCTTACATGGCAATGAACCACATTGGTGGAAAGTTGATGATGTTTCAGTGCACCTTGCCATCATTGGGACAGGGTCGCCTATTGAACCGTGGTGACGATCACAGAAACGCTGGTACGGACAAGGAACATCTAGTTCGTGCTCCCGCAGACCCGTTCTTCAAAAAAATGGCAGCAGAATGCTCCAGACAGCAGATATGTGTGGATATATTCGCCTCGGCATCACCATACGGAGACCTTGCGTCACTATCCATACTGCCACGATACACAGGTGGTCAGCTGTACCATTACCCGGGTTTTCGGGCTGAGCGCGACGGATTGAAACTTCGAAACGAGCTCAGGCACAACCTCACACGCTTCACCGCGTGGGAAGCGGTTTGCAGGGTCCGGTGTAGCAAGGGGTTCAGGGTCTCCTCTTTCAATGGCCACTTCTTCGTCCGATCCATGGATCTCCTTGCACTTCCAGCCACAAATGCCGATGCTGCATATGCGGTGCAAATTGCTCATGATGAGCAGCTACCAACAAGCAACGTGTCTTACCTACAATGCGCATTGCTGTACACCACTGCAGACGGTGAGCGAAGAATTAGGGTGCACACAATGTCAGTGCCTGTGGTACCGGACATCGCACAGATGTTCCGCAGCATTGATGGTGGCGCAATGAGCGCATTTCTCACGAGGCTTGCCGTCGAGCGCTCTCTCACTGCACGTCTGCAAGATGCGAGGGAGGCAATGCAGCTAAAGCTGTCACAATCAATGCGGGAGTTTCGGCTGCTTAACACAAGCGCAGCGAGGGCATTCAACTGCCTAATATTTCCAGATATGATGCGACTAATGCCCCTATTCACACTGTGCGCAGCAAAGTCCCCTTCGCTTCGCGGACAGACGCGTGATGTAAGCGTGGACGAGCGTATTCGCTCAACATTTGAAATTTTGTCCGCACCTACTGAGGCCATATTGCGCAGGCTGTATCCCGCTATGTATGCCTTGCACGCCATGCCCCCCGAAGCGGGTTTGCAAAATGAGGCTGGTGGAATCGTGATGCCTCCGAGAACGGTGCTGGCAGGGGAGAGAGTGGACGCGAGAGGCGCGTATCTTGTTGACGATGGACGTCAGTGTTTGATCTGGCTCGGCAAAATGTTGGATCGCGGGTTCATAAATGCAGTGTTCGGTGCACAGGGCCCGCCAAACCCGGACGTAGATTTTGAGCCCACACTGGTGGAGGAAACACAGCTCAGCAAACAGGTATGTGGCGTGATCGCCGAGGTACGACGGAGGGCTGCAAATGGATGTCATTGCACGCTGACTGTGATCAAGCAGGGCGAGCCCTCGGAGGCCCTGTTGTTCCCGTTGTTGGTAGAGGACCGGGGCGCAGGGGGTGCAGGTGCAATGTCGTATGCAGACTTTCTGATCTTGCTGCACAGGCAGGTTGCACAGACTGGCGGTTTGCGATGAACGTGTTCGGTGTCCTAAAAGGAACACTCAAGCTGGAGTTACAGATAGAGATAAGAGCATTGGCTTGTGGCCCATGGGGAATCTAATCATTCATCGGCGGCACCAAAATTCACTCTGGTGAGGGCTTCCGCGCTTGTTTGTGTTGTAAATGAGTTAGTTTTGTGATAGTCTATGTATTCACGTATATCGCTAGTAGTGAGCGTGTGTATACACTTGATAAACTTGACGTGCTGTCGGATCATTGTTTATCTCGGTGTTTGCTCATCATATCTTCTGGTATCCTCATTTGGCAGATCTAGTTCATCCTTAAGATGTGTCCACAAGAGCAAGGTCTGTGTTGAAAAGCTTGCGCCACCGTTCCCGGTCACATCCACCGTCACACCTCCCGGCTCTGGCCACTTGATTGAAGGGGGTTCAACCTTAACCAACGCAGATGAAACGAAATACACGGGTATGAGAACAAAGTGCTTCTGTTGGTTGACGACATTTGCACCTCGCCCAGCAACTCGTGTGCGACGCGATTCGATCATTGACGACTGCGACTTCAACACAACCACATCAGCCCCCCGTAAATTGCCACCAAATCGAACCATCGTCCCTCGACCGTCTCTGAAATCGACACCCGCGACATTAAATGGCGGGTTAACTGCCCCTGTGCCCAATAAATGCGACCACTCGGAACTAATTTCAATTGTGTCGGCGTTGTTCTTCCTCCCAGAAGGATTAACATTGCTGTGAGGCCAAAAGTCACCATCGTCGTCGTCGAGAACCTCATCTCTGACGCCAACTCGCGATGTTTGAAGAGCTGCATTTCTCGACAGAGTCCAAGCACCTGAAGCTACGTGGAGACCACGCCCCCCGCGCATGCTAACTTCGACAATATTGGTCGGGACAATATTTCTGTGGGTGATGAGTGATAACAGCTCCGGGGACGATGCGTACTCAAATTCTACGGATAGATACACAGTGGCATGTTCGTCACTGATAAGTCCCACGAATATGGAATAAAATCCTGCGTTGATGTTCATGTGAGTAATGGGCAAAGAGCACCGACTGAATGACGAGGCGGTCCCATGCTTGTATAGCGCGCTTACAGCGTGGGTGCGCTGCAATAGTGTGCGTGTGCTACCAGATTTATTGACTATCGCTGAACGATCACGGGCAGGCACTGCACACGCGATGTTGTGCATGAAACCAAGAGCGTCAAGTGGTGAACTTTTCCGGCGGAGAGATGTGAGCGAGGTAAAGATTTCCAAAGTCGCCCCGGGCGCCCCCTTTTGTGGCGCGGGTGATCCAATTGGGATGCCAACAATCCCTGCAACAATCGGCGCGAACAAGATGGGGTGCAAAGTCGTGTTTGAGCCTATTAGACCAGATGGGTACGCTGGAGCTACACGTGCGCGTAAGCCTGAATTCCGCGCCATTTGAGTCGGGACGAGTGCCGGCGTCACGCACTGCATAGTGACCTGATGTAGAGTAGCCTTTAAGTTTACTGGCCGGGTCACCATATCAAAACTTCCTATGCGGCACCTCCCGCGTTTGAAGCGATGGAAACCAGTGAATGAATTATGACCAGTCAAGTATAGTGCCAGTCCGCCGGAGGCAGGCAGATGCGCCGGGCGGATGACGTCTAGAACACTAAGTGGCCTGAATAGGAATGCATTTGCACCACCACTTCCACCACGCACCAAGGTTTGACCATCCCAGCCCCCAGGTACGCCAAGATAAACACCAACAGTCTGATCGTGAAATGGTTGCTCGTCCACATCGAAGACGACACTGTCTAAATCACGGATCGCACTGTCGATGTAGCTGGTCATAGAGGGCTGGACTTGCCTCGATGTAGTAACCTCAGATGCCTCACAACGAATCAAGGTCGAACTTATAAAATATCCCGCTATTTGATCGCTGCGAGTGCCTCTTCTTTGGGAAATGAGAACGCACCCGTCCCCTGGTAAGAATCCCTCTCCGATAATGGCGACAATCCACCCTCCGTCGGTCGATCCAGAGTCAGCGCCCAACGTATGAACGGCGGGATCCGTTCTGAGCACAACGATGGGTTGCGCTTTGCCGATATCCATTCGGTTGTCAGCGTTAGGCGCAACATTGAGCACCACAGCGAAGAATCCGGCAGCGAAGAACATACTGGATGATCTGCAGTGAACCAAACTGTACGAGACGGAACTCGCGCACAGCGGAGCGCTGGTGCGAGATACCCAAGCACTCCAATCGATGAGCTCGTCATGTGCGCACACTGCTTCAATGAAATCAGGGTTGCAAGACAACACTGATGTGTGCAACTCTTCCTCATCAGTAGCGTCGCGCAGAGGGCTCATTCCGAGCCACCCTGCGCCTGATGTCGGAATTTGAGTTGCGAACACCATCAGATTCGCATGTTTGGGCCTGGATATCGTCACAGCCGGGCCTCCAATCCGAGAGTAAACTGGATCGTGTCGACTACCATCTGCAAACATTGTGAAGCGGAATTCAACTAGATGGGGAGGACAGTGACCCGATGCAACAGGAATGATACATTCTACGAGATAGGAATCTGTATACCTTCCAAGGACCTTCACGGTGCCGAATTGACATGAAGGGTATGCTGCGGGGTCTGTGAGCGCGGTAAATATCGACACTACTGTGCCTCCATCGCGCGTGGCTACAAGCACACCATCTGAGTCGTGGTCTGCTGCTAGACGCGTGACCCGAAGATCACCAGGGAAAGCCGCACGTATAGGCAAGCCCAGTTGCGGCTCCACATCGACGTGCGATGCGCCACTGTTAAACACAAGTGAGACGTGGATTTCGGTAACATATCCCGTTGGGGTGCTAAGGGAGGTAATCACAGGGGTCTCACAGATAGCCTCTGCACTAGAAACAACATATGCCGGAACAGCAAACCATCGCACAGATCTGTTTGCATCGTCCCTTTTTTTTGAGTTGTTGAAATGACTGCTGACGCCTGAATGTTTTGCGCGAACTACATAATCCGATCCCAACCGAGAGAAATCATTTGACATTGGGATGTAATACGTCTTTTGCTCTGTTTTAGCGGCTCCGGAAGCATTTGCGAAGAATGGGGAAGTGGCAGCGTCCAAGAGCGATGTCGTAAAGTTGCAGAACATCCCATCATCATGCAGAGAACCTAAAGTGGAACCTTCATTCGGGGTCGTAAAGCCCCTGCCTTTGATTGTTATCATAGTGCCCATATTCATCTCGAAGTTGAATGGCCGCGCGCTTGTTGCCTTTGCATTCCTGTACAACATTTGTGCAGTGTTAACACTTTGGTCATTCATATGTGGTGCTTTGTAATTTTCCGGGTACAAGTTCTGCCTCGGCACATCGAGGGTAACTGGCAACGAACAGCAGCTCATGCCAATATCGCAATACTCCACGCTAATGTATCCACGCATCAAACTCAAGTTTGACCAGGTCACTACCGGACAAGTGAGGAGTTCGGGACTGACTACGGTGGCAGGCACAATGCGCAAATTGCCACCAGTGCCGTGAAACCGGAAGCGACACACTGGCTTCTTGCCAACCCGATGGCGCGTGGGCAATTTGGGTTTTTTTTTGTGCGGATCTTGATCTGATTCAGGGTCCTTGAATCCAGAACCGTAAATGGTTACCATTATGCGACCACTTGGAGGTATGTGGTTGGGACTGACAGCAAATATCTCGCCGCAGTGTAGCATGCCAGAAGAACGTCGCTCCCATGTTGCATTGATGAGGTTGATGTCCCACAAATGCCGTCCTTGGACGAGAGCACCGACCGATTGATCATGCGTAGTGTTTCCGCATCCTTCCTCGAACATTAGGTATGAAACTAGACCGGACTCGTCACCAACTTTGAGAAGTCCTTTCTCGCGAAACAAATCTGTTGGAGATCTAGCGAAAGACCAATACTTGACCTCGTCAATAGTAAACGCCGCCCGTCCTGGAGAGCCGATTACACCAAGAGGCATGGGCATTCCAACATCCGGACCAATAGTGTCAATATGCAGACCGTCAACATATAGCCTAATGAATGAATGTGGGGATCGGTATGGCTCACCCTCAGGCACGGCAACAAAGGCAAGATGCGTCCATTTGTTGATCGGTAGTGAATAGTTCCACCGGGCGCATGATGCCTCAACTGCTGCAATATTTGCAGCAGCAATATTTGCAGCTGTATTGTTAGCTGCAGAGTTGAAGTTTTGGCGCGCTCGTTTGCGGGCTTTCTCCTGATGAGGAAGCATCACGCCAGCAATACCCGTACCCGGTGCCAGACCGATCATGATTGCACCGCCAGACATTGGATCAGAAAATAATGTCTGCTCATTTGTAACTGCGTCTCTACGAACCCATGCCTCGACAGTCCAGGGAGGGCTCGTGACAAATTGTCCTGCATCGGTGTCCACTCGCATAAGCACAGATGCATTCCCATCATACACTGGGAGACGCAGCGCAGAACCATGTTCCGGTGGACAAAATGGCTGAAGACTCAATTCTTGCCTAAGACGCTCAAGCTTGGTGTCCCGCAGATTGGCACGAGCGTAAGTGGTATATTCAATGCCATAAATTTCGATGTAAGCCGATGCGATAGTCATTGAGTGTGACCCACCTGCATCAAACGAAGTGGCGTCGTAGTAAATAAACATTTCTGAGATAGGCGTCATGTTAGACATTGAAGGCAACGATTGGTTGTTGAGTGGGAGCGAAAACTGTCCTGATGGGGATGGGATTGACGCCGAGGTAGAATATGTACCAATGTACCCAGCAGCCGGATAATGAGTTGTATTTGCAGGATAACCATTGCTTGTGAACCACTGTCCACGGCTTCCAGTGCCGTGACCGGATACACCATCCCATGCGCGGAACGTGATACTCGCTGTCCACGCCACATCATCCAGTGGCATACCGCTCTCGACCCTTGGAAAGTATCGCACCCTGTCCTCTAAACCAGCACGGACTAATAGTGGTCTAGCAGGACTGAGATCCTTTGGGAAATGGTGCCAGTTCCTGCCTGAGCTATCAGACCATTGCCAGTCGCCCTGTGTGTCATCTGCGCTGAGTATGACCATGCCCATGTTAGCACTTGTTGCTTTGTAAGGCTCATCAATATCAGAGAAGCCCTTGTTTACAATTTCAAATACTGAGTCTCCCCAGTTTGTCACAGTACTGACAGCATCGTAAATGTATAACCCGGTTAGGTGGTAATCTTCATCTGGATCGAGTACAGGCGGATCATTCGCACTCAACACCGTGATATGCACAGTGACCGGGGTGTCAACCAGTGCCCGATCATCAAAGGATCCTGCAGACCTGACCGTGAATGAAAATTCAGGATTTGCACCATCAAGCAACACAGTCTCGTTATTTAAATCTTTCGATGGAAGAAACCTTAAGCCGTAACTCACATTGTCCGCCAAAACGTAGTCGCCGTCAAAAATCTCGGTGACACCGTCTGGCCAGAAAAGCTGACCATTTATAATATCTGTGAAAAGGTATGCATACGCATCAACAGATGGAATGGTGCTTGTGATATGAAGCTGACGCTTCCCAGTGTCTGTGTTGTTCACAGAAGTCATAATATCCTCCAATGTCGTCGCTGGAGAAATGATAGGCGTCCCAGGAACCTTTTCGCTGAGCTCAAAGTAGTAGTGGTCATACCCATGTGGGTCAGTTGTATACTGCGAGTTGCCAGCTTTATCAACTGCCCGGGCACTCAACACGTACAATCCATCTGACAAGTCGGAGATATTCGAGTCAAGCGAAAACTCTGCCTGAACCTCCTTGAAATTATCCGCAAGCCGCCAATCAAAGAGAGGAGGTGGAAAAGTTGCGCTGTCGTTGGCACGCATGAAACGCACCCAAATCTCTTCAATTCCAGCGCTGGGCAAAACAGTTGGATCTGTGTCGTTGCCAAATACTACGAATCTAATATCTGTCAGCTTGTTCACCATCGATCCGTTCTTAACTGCAGATGTGGTCACGTTAGCATAAGGCGCAAAAATATCATACACCCAAGTGTGTCTTGCCACAGTCGCAGAAATTTCCCCCTCAGCGACTGCCCTGGCCGCAAAAATATTCTCGCCGACACTGCCATTGACCTTAACCGTCGTCACTCCGAGAGGCAAGGTCTCGTAAGTGGGAAAAATATCAAGAGAATTGAAGCTATACTCAAACTGCGCCTCGGGTTTGTTGCTGCTGAGCGAGAACGTGAGGTCACTCCGATTCACTGAAGCAGGTGGAACCTCTGCCGTGTTGAAAAATATCTCGGGCCTATATCTTATCGTCCACGTATACCTCGCCGGAGTGCTGTCTGGCACGCCATCACCGCCCAAACCCCGCACAAAAAAAATATGCTCCCCCTGTGGTAGCGCAAAATATACCTTTGGGGATGTACACATCGCCCAAATACCAATATCAAGCTTGCACTGTGATATACATTCTGTGCACTCAGTATCGCCGAACCACACCTTCCACTGGAACATGGCCTTGTTTGTTCGCTCAGGCTCCTCCATCAGCTGTCCAGGTATGCTTCCATCGTCTGTCATCGGGTTGGTTCTACCTTTTGGGCGATTCTTCGATCCAAGTAGTATCCGTGTGTCCGGCTCGCCTGATAACACAAGGTCACTCACCCCTGATGGGGCGCCTCCAATTGTAAGGTTCCCAGATGCAAGTGCGCTGTCCACAGTAGTGGTAGTTGCAACGTCGCTCGCACTGAGGGGCGTCACAGACATCGTTACCATCATGTAACCTGGATAGTTAAGCGAGCGCTCCCATGACAGCATTGCCACCTGCGACGCAGCCACGTTGAGTTGCTCTGCGACGGACGCTTTCAATGCGTCCCTGTTCTTCACCAGCTCCCTTCCTGTTGTCCGAACACGCAATGTGAATATTGCTGGCACCACACATTCGCATGCACTGCCTCCAGCTAAAACCATAAGTGCCGGACAGCTCATGCAATATTTCGTGAACATTTGAACGGTCTGTACCACTGGGTTAACGTTGCCATGTTTATCAGCTAAGGTCATGTAAATCGTGTATGCAACCCCGGGGGACATGTCGCCAAAAAACGTCAAGGAGGTAATATTAAAGAACGGAACAGAGCCTGAATCCTTAAACACTATCTCTGAGTTTGCTGCATTTTCGGCTAAGACTCCGGTGTATACCTCAACCGCTGTCCTGGGTGGCGAAGCACCGCTCGGTAGGATGACGACGTGATATGCTGAATGATGCTCAGACGCAGCAACTGATACGGATAAACTTTTTGGACCGTGGCCCTCAGCATGCGGGGTGCCCATCACAAATAGCGGCGGAGTGACATCGCCAATCTCTAAAACTTTTGTCAGCAATATCATTTCAGATGCAGGTGATGCAACACCGGTCCCTGAAACATCCGGTTTACCAGTGTGCGTGGCAAAGTACACGTCAAACGTAGACTCGTCTGGAAGGTCACGAACAATCATCGTGCGCTCTGTGTTTGGGTCAGTGAACGCGAGCGAGCCCGCTGCCGCAGCTATTTCACCTGCATTGACACTGGCACTGCCCGCAAATATCTCGTCTGTTGTGGGTATCGTGGTGTTTGAAATCTGGTCTACCCGGGGAACGGCAACGAAATACGCGACACCCGCGCGATCCAACGCTACGAAGAGCTTGAACGTGTTTGTGCCGTTGCGATACTCCACACGAGGATATCCCGATGAAAACGTTGCGTGCGAGGACTGCGCACAAACTGCACGCGGGGCGCTAACCAAGCAGTAGGCGAGCACCAGGTGGAGGATGCGCAACGGTGCCGAGGTGACCATATAGTACGTTTAAAGCCCTCTCTCCCTAATGCCCAGAATCACAAGGTACCTTCACGACTAGTCTAGATGCGTTTGAACGCCCCATCATACCTGGTCAGGGTGCAGGGCCAGTGTAAGGTGCTTTCAGAGCTTGACGAACAAACTACCTACATACTTCAGGCTTCATGTCGCACGCCATGGCTATACTACGAAACCAACGAGTTTCGTATCACCGTAAAAACACTGCCACTTAAATGTATTACACTCTACCTCTTAAAAAGAGAATGATGATTAGTCTTTTTAACATAAGACTCTTAATGATACAACATATATACTTGAAAACATACTTGAAAACATACTTGTTACCTTCGAAGGTAAGTTACAACACGTACTTTTCATATTAAACATGGGGTTGTAATGCCTAACTATTGCCCCCGTGGTCGAGGGTTAGTTTAATTGGAGTTTGTACTTTCATTTCCGTTGTCATATCATATAATAATTGTTTCTCTTTTTGTACAATAGGCATAAAAATAAACAAGAAGATATTTAATACACATATAATATATATCGACCAGCTGAAAAAAGTTAACTCTAATAAGAGTTACCTTCGTATTTAATAAGGTTTCGTTCGTTCATAGATACTGTATCGTTCATATAGATACTGTAGCAATAATAATCTACATATAAATCATATTTAGAAGAGTACACTTTCTGAAAAGGCAGCTTGCTGTTATTACGCGTGAGGCTCCGTAATCGGACAATTCCAAATCTGTCCAGGCCTGAGGATCGGTCAGTACTCGATCGGGCGAAGCTGACCTTATGGGCTATGTAACGCCAGAATATAGCTGGAAAGAGACGGCCGATGAAGTTTACGTGCGTGCATATATTCAAGGCGTCCCCAGGCAGTCCTTCGACGTCTTCGTCACGTCTTGCTTTCTCAAGGTAAATGCCCCTCCTTACTTTTTTTCATGTGATCTCGAAGGCGAAATCGACGAGTCCACGTGCGTGGTGCTACTTGATAGTAGCGGCGTCGAGTTCCAGTGCAAGAAATTTCAGCCTGGGAAACTTTGGGGTCAGCTCGTGCGCAATTTGACATCGGAGACGAAACACGACATCGCTCGGCGGCGATTTGTCTCGGCACAGGCAACATATGGGCGCGCCAAACTTCAAAGATCATCCGAAGTTGAGGCAAGAGCAAATACGGACAACCTACAACTGAAGAAGCAGTGGGAGCTCGATCAGAAGCAGCAGAGTGTCATTTACGAGCGCATGGAGGCCGAGTTGACTGCTGAACGCGATGGGGTGCGCAGCTGGAGGGGGCATGAGAGCTACAGAGTTTCAAAAGCACACTTCTGCGCCGAGATCGACGAGAACATCGATGACGATGTTGAAAACGGCTATAAAACCGAAGTAATGCTCAAACGGAATAATTCTAAAGACGACAGGACACCTGATGTTTGCGTTGACCGCATCCAATTGGCATCATGTAATACGCAATCCAAGCCGGCTACTGCAGAACTCTGTCCAGATGCGACGATTTCTGCAGGAAACAAGAACGCACACACCAAGTCACAAAACCATACCCCGTCACAATCTTTCGAAATAAATGACAGAACATCCGAGGTAAACGAAGTTAGATGGTTATCACCCCGCTCACCAATCAGGGTATGCCTTGACTTCACAAAACTGGAAAATGATCACATGCCTGCCAGAGAGTCGCGGGAACTTAAGTTCCACCAGTTGAAGCAGAAGGATGACATCGGAAAGACAGTTGACGATGACCATGTAAAGTCATTAACCGCAGTTGATGTTTCAGAACATGAACCCATTTTTGTTAAGGACAAAGGCGACACATTTTTTCGAGCTGGAAATTATCTCTCTGCAATCAGTGCATACACACAGGCAGTAAACGTTGAAAAGAGAACAAAAGGGCCTTCAGAAACACTTACTAGGTTGTATGCGAACCGCGCCGCATGCTTCCTGAACGATAACCAGCCACAGGAAGCGATAGATGACTGCACCGCGGCTCTCTATCTGCTCGAGTCTATTGACATCAGTTCTTCCTCGCGGGAACAGGTTGTCATAGACGCGCGACGACAAAAGCTTCTCGTCCGCCGGGCTAAGGGCCACGTAGAAATCAATAAATTACACCACGCGAGAGCTGACCTTAGCGCCGCGCTTAATGTCGGTGAGTATCGCACAGATGTCGCCCGAGACCTGGAAGAGGTGCGTCTCTGTTCAATTCTGCTTGACTCTTCAAGCCTGCGGTGTCTCGGTGACGCAAGATACCGTGCAAAAAACTTCACCGGAGCAATACATGCTTACAGCTTGGCCCTAGCGCTTGCGGAGGATATCGAACATCTAGTAAAAGCAGAAATTCTCGTCAATCGAGCCGCATGTCGCATCTCCCTGTCAGATTATGAGGGGGCATGTGGTGACTGTGGCACTGCACTGAATCTCATTCTTTGTGGGGGAGTTGATACTTTGAAAAAGCACGAAAGACTGCGCAGTGTTCCTTCGTGTCGCGCTGGACTCATACACGATGATACAACATATGGAGAAGTCAATATCGCGGATAGATGGAACAGTATGCTCGACGCATTGCTCATTAAGGTTCTGCACTGTCGAGGTGCAGCAGCATTCCATATGCAGCGATACCATCATGCTATTTCTGACTATAAAATTGCTGCGGGTCTGATGATTGAAGAGACTGCAGCTAAAATGAACAGTGATATCAGCGCGATCAAGCGTGTAGCCGTCAAATGTGCAGAAGAGAAGTTCCACGTGCGACCTCACACTTTGAAAGGCTGAGCTTCTGGGAAAGAAAAAGTTTTGAATGCTGTTGTTTTTATTAAAGCAAGAAGGTAAAGTGCGGGATGCCGAATGTTCGCAAGAACCAGGACCTGGTCAGGGACGGCGATGGGAGCGACAGTCACCAGCGCAGCGCCCTGTGCGTGGTACCTGAGCGGGTGATGATACTTCGCTCGCGGAGGGCCAACCGGTCCAGGCTAATATCCGATATTGGGGTCTGCTTTTTAGCGGTTGAGTATCGATCGCTGTGGGGATGAAACAGACCATAAAAGAGTTCCGCAGAGACATTAACCCGAATGGAATAGAACTCATCATTCGAGCACAGAGAGTGCCTGAACTGTGCGCTTCCCCGTGTGATGTTCATGTTCAAGTCATGCAGTCATTAGCCTGTACACTATGATTGTGCCTGGCTCGAGAATAATGCCTTTACCTGCTTTTTTTGTACATCGTCCAGGATAAGAGGAAAATCAACATCATAAGTCACGAGAAGATCACCGAATTTCCCCTTATCTGTGTGCACTGGCATTCCCTCGCCCAGGACTATTTCAGTTTGACCGGGGACAGTCACCCCGAGACGTGCAAGATGAACTTCACGGCCATCAAAATGCACGAATGTTTTGTTAAAACCCGTGAGTGCGTCGACGAGGTTGATCTTGTAATTAACGCGGATGTCATTGACATCACGCTTGAAAAAGTCGTGTTGCGCAGTTGCAATTCGCAGACGCAGGTCTCCTGTGTCTCCGTCGAGAATTGCCTCTCCCTCTTCAACGAGTAATATTTCGAGTCCATCTGGCATGCCTGGCTCAATTTCCACACTAACTCCTTCTAGATCGCGGGAAAATTTGACATTTGCACACTCATCGCACTCCTCCTTGGCATACTGCTGGAACATCCCTGGGCCAATCTGCCGGGTTACCATCCGCTGTTTACAGTTGCACTTTCGGATGCCCTTCGCCGGTTTCACAAAGCTTTTGTCTCTCCCAAGACGTATTACGCGGCCAAGATATAAATCTTTTATGCTGACTTCTAGGTCCACGGCAAATGTATCTCCCTGCGGAGTCTGAGACTCTGTCTCCTGTGCACCAAAATGACCGAATCCGAAGCTACTCCCGAAGAAGTGTGAAAATATGTCTTGTTGCCCAGCGCTTTGACTGCCTTGGATATGTTGCTTTAAACCGTCCTCGCCGTGACGATCATAAACAGCGCGCTTGTTTTGGTCCGAAAGTACCTCGTAAGCGTTCCCAATTTCTGCAAACCTACTTGCCGCCTCAACGTCGCCAGAGTTTTTATCAGGGTGGTACTTCAGTGCGAGCTTCCTGTACGCTCTCTTGATCTGCTCCTCCGAAGCCTCGCGCTGTATCCCTAGAGCTTTGTAATAGTCCATGCTGCATGCGAAAATAATGATATACAGGATGAAAGGCGAACGAAAGACATGACAATACCGAAGGTACGTCCAGGGTCCCCGATCGTCTCGAAGGTCCCCAGCGTAAAGGAACGCACATACGGAATAAGTGGGACAGGCACTCACCCTACCGCAACGATCACCAAGTTGCAGAATATGAGAAGACGGATTCCCAAATGGAAGCCATTAGTCGCCATCGCGCGAATTTAAGTGATTTTTTCGAATCCCTCGGCGTGATGATGGTGTTGAGGTCCTTCGAACCGGGCAACTTACCCGTTGACAAGGTTGCCAGCAGCCGGGGGAAAGGTTGAACCGTACGGAATTTTTTCGCATGATAAAATATGTGTACGGAAGCTTATTTAATATATATATGATACTACTATATGACAACGGAAATGAAGGTACACGTTGTACATACTTGAAAACACACTTGAAACATACTTGTAAATAAAGTTACAACGTGTACCTTCATTTCCGTTGTCATATGTAATAAAAAGAGTTACGTAATAATGTAATAAGTTTCGATCTTGTAATGTATCTATATTAAATACACTCTAAAAAGAGAAACAGCTGAATAGATGTAGGGTTTTGGTGAATCTATATATGCGGTACATGATCATACAGGTCGGGTTCTGCGTAGCTTTCGAGGGGCTACGCGTGAATTACGCAAGCTTCGTAATAAGTTTTAAAACTATTATAAAGTCCCCTTAAACCGGTAGTAATTACGAAGGTAATATGTTATCACCTTCGAAACTTACGAAGGTATTAAATATTAGTTACCTTCAGGTATTAAATATTAGTTACCTTCGAAGGTATAGCTTATTAAATAAACTTATTATTTTACAGTATATATATAATAATATGATATTCGGCATATAGCCGCATCTGCACAGTTCAGAAAATTTTTGACTGTAAAAAATGTCACACTCACCTGGTATCGTTTATCAGA
>MDSY01064054.1_pt1 | contig 16299 bp, 8 predicted proteins | sample 811131 | NCBI WGS metagenome assembly MDSY01 (sample SAMN05326643, study PRJNA326480) | marine metagenome | isolation source: seawater | place: Atlantic Ocean: South West | collected 2010
AAAACCGAAATGCCAAAAACGAAAAAGGCTTTCGTTGGTCGTCGGGGCTCCAAACCTCGTGTCTCGTGGCGGCGCGTGTCGCGATGGACGCGGTGTACCGTGCGCTTGACGGGTCTTCGACCCGCGTGGTGCTTTCCGAAACCGCGAGGCGACGGAAAGACCGCGATGCGCAAAAACGCGCGCGGAGAAAGGGCTACGCCGCGGGCCTTACCTGTGCAGTGCTGGACGCGTGGTGGAGGGAAGCCACCGACACCGGGAGCGGGGGACGAGGTACACAAGGTCAACTCCCTGGTGACGCCACGATGTCTCCCGAACAAGCCAAGGCGTTCTTCTCACGCACAGGGCTTCCAAACGGTAAGAGGAGACGTGAGATGCAAGGGCTGAAGACACAGGCGTGATGACAATGGCCTGTTTCACCCACCGCCGACGGGACTCGAAAACGAAAACAAAAGAAAACAACCCTAAAAACTATATCCCGTCTTTCTCTTGAGAATTATTTATCTGACAACCCTTCCATCCCTATCAACCCTACCTATCACAAGACGCCCTGGCTTCCGTTTGGGAGCTCGCCAAGTCCGGTCGCCGAGGCGACCCAGCCGGTTTGACTAAAACCGAGTTCGAGTGCGCGGCGTGCCTTGTGTCGCTCGGGATTCACGAAAATTTACAAAGTCTTAAAAGAGCCAACATCACGTCTTCCCAATTAAGCACGCACCAAAAGAAACGCTTGCGGTACGCCATCGCGGGTTTGTTCTGGAAATTCGAAGCGTTCGACGTGAAGCCGGAGGGGGGGGTTGGTGGTGGTGCGGGCGCGAATGGTCAGAGGCGAAGCGCTGAGGAACCATCTAACCAATCTTCAAAAAGAATAGAAGAAGTTCCCAAAACAAATGGTACTGAACACATGCGGCCACTTACTCAGCCGATCACTTTGAACGTTCCCGTGCGTGCGAAGCAAACGACCGAAGAGTTTGACAGCGACGGGGGCGAAGGCGGGTGGGCGACTTTCGATGGTAGTACTACACGGACGGATGAGAAGACGGATGAAAAAAGAAAAAGCAGTCAACCGTTGCCTGACTTGTTTTCGGGGTTGGGTTTGGGGGCAGCGTTAGGGGGGGAGGTGACTAATTGCTCACTGAAGGCGGAACCACCTGGTGTGGTGGGAGGTCACGTTGGACAGCAACAGATAATGTCTAACGCTACTCTCTCGATTCCTGTCCGTACGGATCCGAGCCTTGACATTTCTTTCGATCTTCTTAACCTGGCGAGTCCGACGAGAAATACTGAAAGTACTTCTCACGCTGGAAAAGAATACGAAAAAAACAAAACAATCGACTCGTTCGAGTTTGACGTCCTGAAAGCTTTCGATGACGTCGATTTTGGGGGCGACACTGACACTTTCGAACCCCCGAACATGGACCCTTTCATCACAGAAGACGTGTACGCGAGTGATTCAGCGAGTGAATCTGACACCGCAGCTTCCTCCGACGCGACCGACAACGTTCACACTTTACACAAAAAGGAAAACGAAAGAAAAGAAAACGAAAGCGTCGCGTCCGTTTCCTTTGACGAATTTCATGAAACTGATAAACAAAGTCAGCCCATAACTCAAGTAAACCCGGAGATGGAGGAGTGGTCCACGGCATTGAGTGCGTGGCCGTGGCTGGCGGAGACACAGCATAACATCGATTCGGAAAAGGTGAAAGAGGGGGAGAGAGACGACGAGCAGGGGTGGGCGGCGTTTTAGAATAAAAAACACGTGTCCAAAAAATTATTCGTTTCAACGAGAGCTGAGTCAGAAAGTACAATTACGCGTCTTGTCACATCGCGCGGCGTCGCGCCATGGCGAGCATCGCCGCGGCCGGCGCTGCCGCTGCGGCCATCGGTGTGTGGTACACACAACGTAAGTCCCCCGCGTTGTCCGACTTCACGGAACCCCCGAAAACGTGGGGCGAGTCCATCGGCCGCCTGCACGAAGTCGTGCGCGTTTCCTGGAAAGAAGCGCTTTCCAAGCTTGGCATCTGGCGGTTGGACCATTTACTCGCGATTCGGCACCTCTCCAGCCGGGACATGAGTCATGAGATTGCTGAAGAGGTGTCGAGCATGGGCGTAAAAGTTGAAGGGTCACACGAGTGGCTCAAACGACTGGAGTTCATCGATTTAGCGATGCGGTACAACCGATTGTTAAGGGGCGCGCGATCGATTGAGCAAATCGAGACGAAGCTACAATCCATGGTTGATTCCGGCGAAACCAGGGGTTCCTCTGATATACTCCTCTCCCAGCTTCGCCCGGCGATTCTACAACCCGCGTACATTCTAGTGCGAGACAGCGAAAAGAAAGCGCTGTTCTTCGTGATCAGAGGGACGCACTCGGTCCGGGACACGGTGACGTCGCTAACGGCGCATTCAAAGCCGCACCATTTAGTGGACAGTAACGGATCTGTGGTTTTAGGCAGGGCGCACGCGGGTTTTCTCAGCACCGCAAGGTGGTTGGCCAAGACTATTAAGAACGACTTAATAGACGCGTTAGACTCAAATCCTGGGTACGAATTGACTATTGTGGGCCACAGCCTGGGCGCAGGCACCGCTGTGTTGGTGACACAAATTTTGCGCGAACTGGACGGCGGAGACTCTAAAATCAATAAGTTTGCAAACACCAAATGCTTAGCCTTCGCGTGCCCTAGCGCTCTCAGTAAAGAGCTCTCTGAGTCGTGCAAGCCCTTCGTCACGACCATGGTGACTGGCGCGGACATCGTCCCAACTGTATCGTTTTCAAAGGTAACCGAGTTACAGCAACAAATCGTATCCGCCGCTTGGGAACAACAAGTGTTGAAGAAATGGAAACAAACGACGCGCGCAATGGCGAAAGCGTGTACCGCGCCCAGGCCGTTGAAGGGTACCCTAAGGCCTCTGAAGGGGTTGGAAGGACTCGAAGGTGGTACTACGGGTCAAAAAGACGTTTCAAAGTCCGGTGCACCGGTCAACTTAGCCGACCCTTACCCAGGGTTACTGACCAGGGTTCCGGGCGCGCTGCTTTGCGGTTTCGGCGGACGACACCAAAGAGTTCCTTTGAACGCCGAGGAAGCGGTGGTTTCAGAACGTTTCAGAGTGAACGGTGTAGACACTGGTGCGTTGGTCACCGGTTCTGCCACTGATGATGCCCTAATCGCATCCGCGGTGGACCGGGTTGCGCACCTTCCAGGCGCCGCCGCGCGGGGTGGAGGTGTAAAAATCGTGTTGCGTCCGCGGCGGTGGCTCGGCGCACAGATGAGGTCGCTGCGACAGAACTTAGCGGGGGCGCCGGTGACACGCGGACGACCGGTGGTACCGATCGAGGGGAACAAACTCACGAAACTCGCATCTATCGGCACCGCGCTTCTCGCGTCGTGCGTCACGCCGAGGCACGGGAAGCGATTGACGGAAGAAAGCGGTGGAAGTAGTTCGTACGGGCAAACAGTCACGTCGCAAATGCAAAGCGATTCCCCGCACGCGCCGCCGACGAGTGCGCGGTCCATGGACAGGGGCGACGAGAACACCTTTCCAAGCTCCTTCGGCCGCGTCTCGCCGACATTGGCGCAAACCGCGTCTCTGGAAGCGGCGAGGAATGCAGGGAGTACTTCGTCCGCTTCTCCTTCCACCGGTATGGACAACAACTTGGAGACTGGATACTCACCTGAGTACTCACCGACTGACGCGCCCGACGACGGCGTGTTGAGCGACGACCTTGATCTTGAGGATCTGGATTCCTCTGTGTTGTTGGAACAACTGGAAGGCGAAGCCGCGCAGGAAGTTCTGAAGCTGCAGGAGGAGCTGGCTGTGATCCAAGCCGCGGACGGGGAAGGGGGGTTCGGGGTGGGTGGAGTGGGGGATGTTGGAGACGATGAGGATGACATGGGCGACTTCAAAACTCGACAAGACGGATTGGATACCTCAGTTTTGCCTGAGCCCACCGCTACTACTTCGGACCCGGTCGCGCTGCTCGGCCCCGGGGCGCCTGAAGAGATTCTGGAAGCCGCGAGGAGCGGCATGGAGCGGGACAGGGACGAGTTAAACCCGCAAAATTTGAGTGAACCCACAGGTGAAACCGTCGACGCGTCTCTGTTGAAATCCCGGATAGAGACGGGCAAGGGCGGAAGCAACTGGAACGCGAATTCCGCGAAGAACAAATCAAGCGAAGTAAAGGAAGACCCGGACGCGTTCAAGGTGAAGCTGTACCCCGCTGGGGAAATTCTGCACATGGTACTCGTTGATGAGAAAGTTCTGGAGGAAGTCACTGAAGTGAACAACTCCTCCCAAGGCCAACCTCAACGCCACTACGAGTTGTACGCTGATGTGGACGTGGAGGCGTACGACCGGATTCGGCTTTCAAAGACCATGCTTTCCGATCACTTCTTGCCCAAGTACCTAGAGGCGCTTACCGAAGTGAGGGCGAGATTGACAGGTTTAGGGTGAGTGCTTTGTGTATACAGACGAAAGAATTTAGAATCGCTAAAACAACCTAAGACTACCACCTTTTCGGCGTGGGTGGATCCGACGCGTTTGCCCATCCTCCCAGGGACGTTACCGACGACCGAACCGATAAGTGTCCCAAATCAGAAGGCGCGATCGACGGTACCGCAGAGTACTCCCCGACTACACCCGAACCACTTCCTTTCGTGCTTCCTTTCCCTTTCTTCACCGCATTTGAACCCACGAAATCATTAAAGTTCAACCTCAAAAGTAGCCGCCTTAAATACGGCGCCTTCGGGTCGTTCGCCAGCCGGTCGGATTTCAACATGTCGTACAACTCTTGTGAAACCTCAGCGAATAGCTCCGCGAGTTTTTCGACTTTTGCTACGACGGTGTCTTCTTGTTCGTGACTCGAAAACACCCCCTCGTCCCCCTCCAAATTATCAACCACTTGACAGATCGTTTTACTTAAACTCAAGGTAGCCTCCACGGATTGCGAAACCCCGGGCAAGTCCAGGAAACTCTGCGCCCCCAGGTTTGCTAAAAACGTTCGGTGTAAACGAACAGCGTGGTCAAAGTCGTAATGTCCGGAATTGTTTGAGTCAGAGTCATTGTCATCATCCGAGTCTCCATTCTTTGACGAGTCAGGAACCCCTAAACCCGCCCCATGTGTCATGTCCTCCAGCTTGCCCATCATCTCCACAAATTGCGCCTCGACGACGTCCGTCTGTAAATACACGAGCCAGTTGTTGACGAGAAACGCGATGTCTCTCCGCGCGCGTTGGCACGCTTCGTGCGCGCGAGAGCCGGTGGATGTACCTGACGTGCTTGGATACTCAGAATTAGCACTCCTTCCACTCATCCGCACCCTCCTCTGTTCCCTCTCCTCCTCCGCGCGTAACGCCCCTGGAGTCGTAGTACTCCTTGAATTACCTATCCTTCGCAACACAACCCACGCTTTGTCGAGCGCGTTCGCGGCTCGTTTTAATCGCAACAAGTATTTGAACATTTGGTTGTACCGTCGCATCGAGTCTTTTGTTAGGACTAGACCTAGGGGCCACGGAACCGTGTACTCCAACGATAGAACGTCCCAACCGTCGTACTTTGGGATGCGAGTAGAGGTAGATTCCTTGTCATTTAACTCATTGTTTAAACCCTTATCGTACCCGTCCAAAAATAACCTCGGGCGAAACCGTCGGTGCATGTCGTCGTCGCTCGCGCTTGATTTATTTGCGGCTTCCCGGAACGGCAAAAGCAAGTCAGCCTCCGCGGTGCTTACTCTAGGCGCAGATGCAAACAACGAATGCGCATCCTCCAAAAAGGTCTGGTAAAAGTCGCCTTTCCCCAGTAAAAAATACGACCGAAGCCCGGTGAGGTGTTTGCGTAAATTCGCGTCCTTCACTACTAGTTGTCCGAGCCGGTCCGCCACCGGTCGTTTGATTTGTTCGACGACGTGCTCGAAGGAATGGCGGTCGAATTGAGAATCGCCGGAGGCGAATTCACGGATCAGCCGTGTTGCTGTTTTAGACACCGTGTCGGGTAGCAAACTCTGTCGTATGGACAAAGAGTCTCTTTGAAAATTCCCGCGCGAAAATCCCCTGGGCTTTGACAAAATCCTCACCGCCCTGCCCGTGAACAAAACGCTCTCCGCGATTTGGAGCTCCACGCCGGGAGGTAGCGCCTCTAGGGATACCTGAAACCCTCGGTGCCACTCATGCTCGCCGCCGTCACGGAGTCTGTTTTTACCCGAGTTATGGATCCCGTTGAAGTACCCGTAGGAGGTTTCGGAGGTATCACTGTCGGAATCAGATTCATTCATAAAATCCTCCGAGGAGTCGTGGCTGTTTGCTCCATCACCAAACTCCTCCTCTCCAAGCCACACCCCCCCGCCACCCCCCGCCCCCCGCACAGGAAACACCCAGAACTCACGGTGCGGGTCCACGAGGCGGCCGTGCACGGTCCAGGCTAGAAGTTGCTGGTATGCAGCCCTGGACGTCCGCGCGCAGAGCGCGCGCATGGCTTGCTCCACATCCGGCGCGCCCGCCGATAAAGCGCAGGCGTGAAGGTGGTGCAACAGCTGCGCGCCCTTCATGTCGCTAGATGCGATGGGCTCAATAGTTGTCGACCATATTGATGGCAATAACAGTGCGTATTCCGATAAAGCTGATTCCAACGCCGCGGGTAACGCAGGCACGGCGCCTCGCAATATATCCTGCTCCAATCGGAGAATAACAGATTCGTACTTCTCGAGCACTGAGTTGACACCCGAGGCTAACGCGTTGCGATAAAGGCTCCCGTTGTTGCCTCGTCTCGGTCCGGCATTGGACGCGCCCACCGCGCTCAACGCACTCGTTTCGTATTCCCGGTGCACGAACTTCTCCAGCTCACGGAACGCGTACCCGATCTGCACCAACCGATCTAAACTCACGCGCTCTGGAGGTTCCAGAATGTCAAGATCCGTGCTTACCCCAAACCGCTCTGGGGAAGTCGCGGTTCCGGGGACCAGCACGATGACCTCGCCTGGCACGCCGAGAAGCGCCAGGAGCACCTCGGGGACCATCTCCAGGTCGTCCACCTCACTGCAGGACCTCTAGAAGTGGAGTTGGGCACACCTGGAGGTGCGTTTCGTGCAATTCAAAAAAAAAAAGGTTTCTGGGAGTGGACGTTCAAAACTCGGAAACAGTTGACATTCAAAGCGCGTCGCCCATTGGATCTTGAGCTGGACGGCGCACTTACGGACAACACAGTTACGGACTGCACTTCACGCACGCGATGCCCTCTGTGCAGTGGAGGGATGACGCGGATGTCGCGGTCCGGGACGAGGTTGCTGGTGTGCTTCATCGTTTGACCGCGGAACCGGCGCTGGGGCGTGACGGAGGTCGTGAAGGAGTTGACGCAAACGGCCCCCCACGTGACCGCGGGGTGGGCGGCGCAATCGACCTGGATGCGGTGTTTGACGGAGCCAATGACCACTCGCTACCCACCACCTCGTACCTGCACCGCACTGCGGTGGATGACGAAGTCCAGTCTGTGCTGAACTCGATGCGAAGGGCGACGTTGAACTTGACCCCTGGAGATTTACATGCCATGAAGGTGCGACGCGAGCGCCACGATGACGGCACTGTGGATGGGGGGCACTTCGACCGGGATGCGCAAACCCCGTACGTCATAGACAACGTGCACCCCCCGTGGTACGCAAAGACGTTTTACAAAGTGGTCGCGGTGGTTGAAGGTGCTGGGTATCAAGATGAGAGGGACGTTTCACTTGCGTCTACGCACTCACAAAAAAATAAAAACTACGTCTCCGTGTACGACGGTGTGACGCGTTACGCGGTGAACACCACGGTGTGCCACCCGTCGGGGCCCAATCACACCGGCGGGTTGTACGTCTCGCCAACAATAGAAGGGTGTTTGAGACGCGACCGGGATTTGTTTCCGGAAATGTCCGCGTTGTTGGGCGCGAAAAGAGCAATCGCAAAGGTTCGCTGTTGGAATCCCGACCGCGAAGACGACCCCATTTTCTATGGAAGCAAGTTAGCATTCACCTGCGTGCACGTCGACGAGATTCTTCCGTATCCCGTAACCTGGGGGATAGGCACGCCGCCGAAGAAAGGACGGGTGGGTGTAGGGGCGAAAGTAGGGTCGCCTTCTCCAGGAAAGAAAGGACACGGAAGCTCTCCCGGGACATCTGGCCGAAAATCACAATTAAATCAATTCGAACCGTCTGTGTACTCTCCTGGTTCCTCGCCCGGGTCGGCGAAAAAGAAAAATAGTCCCGCCGCGTCGCCTTCGGGTGCTGATGTGGCTAGAGCAGAGCAGCAGTACCACTCCCTACTCCGCACGCAGGCGAAAACCGTTCAGTTGGAGGAAGAAGTAAGGGCCATGGAACGGAGACTGGAACGCACCAAGTTTGGGTCAGGGAAGATTTATCGATAGACTCGTTTGTTTGAGTAAATGTGTACTACACTCTCCATTGAGACAACTTACTCGTACTAAAAACTTCACGCATACTCCTGATTATTAACTCCTCCTCTCATGACCCTACCTCCTCACATTTTCTCGGCCTCCCCGAACGCTTTCGGGGGGGCGTTACTTTTCGGAGTGGGCCGGCGCATGGGCTTGACATCCCAGATATCCTCCGCGTATTCCCTGATTGTTCGGTCGCTCGAGAATTTTCCAGAACCCGCTACTGATAAAATAGACATCTTGTTCCACCGAGCTTGGTCCGCGTACGCCTCGTCCACTCTTCTTTGCGCATCGATGTAGGATTCAAAGTCGTTCGCCAACAGGTAGTAATCCGCCCCCCCACACACCGCGTCGCACACGGGGTGGAAGAAATCCTCCCACCCGAAATAACCGCTTCGGATTTGGTCCACGATTTTGTAGAATCCCTCGGGGACGTTGAAGTACTCGCGTTCGTTTCTGAGACTGGGCACCACGTCCGCCCTTGCCCCGAAAATGAACATGTTCTCCTGGCCAATCTCCTCCGCAATCTCCACGTTCGCGCCGTCCATGGTGCCGATTATTAAACAGCCGTTCATGGCGAACTTCATGTTCGACGTGCCGCTCGCTTCCGTTCCGGCAGTGGAGATGTGCTGGGATAACTCGGCGCCCGGGACGATCACCTCCGCGGATGACACGTTGTAGTCAGGAAGGAACACAACCTTCAACAAGTCCCCAATCTCCGGGTCTTTGTTCACGATTTCGCCCACCGCTGACACGAGCTTGATGATCCTTTTGGCCATGTCGTACCCTGGCGCAGCCTTGCCGCCAACGATGCACACTCTGGGTACAGCCTTTTTGCGCTCAGACGGTGACATCTCCTTCAGCGCGTTGTACCTGTGGATGATCGCGAACACGTTCAGGAGCTGCCGTTTGTACTCGTGAATGCGTTTGACCTGGATGTCGTAAATCGCATCGATCGGTATCGTCTCGCCTGTTTTCTCAAACACCAGGGCCGCTAACCGCTGTTTGTTTTGTCGCTTAATATCAGCCCACTTGTTTTGGAATTCCGGGTTGTCCGCCTGGTCGCGTAACCCTTGCAGTAAATCAAGCTCCTTGACCCACGCGGACGTGCCCAACGTCTCGGTGATCAAATCGCTAAGAAGAGGGTTGCAGAACGCGAGCCACCGTCTCTGCGTAACCCCGTTCGTCTTGTTCTGGAACTTCTCGGGCATCACGTTGTAGAACTCTTTGAAAATCGTGGTTTTGATTAATTCAGAGTGAATAGCGGCGACCCCGTTGACAGTGTGCGACGCGACCAACGCGAGGTGCGCCATGCGTACGGACTTCTCAAACCCTTCTCCTTCCTCGATGATGCTCATCCGTCCGATCTTCTCATAATCCTCCCCGATGACCCCTTTCAACTCTTGAGTGAACCGCCAGTTGATGTCGTAGATGATCTGCATGTGTCTGGGTAGGACGTTCTCAACTAAATCCACAGGCCACTTCTCCAGCGCTTCCGGTAACACGGTGTGGTTGGTGAACGAAAACACTCGGGTGGTGATGTCCCAAGCCTTGGTCCACCCAAGGCCGTGCTCGTCCATGAGGAGGCGCATCAACTCAGGGACGCCAATCGTGGGGTGCGTGTCGTTGAGTTGGAGGGCGACTTTTTCGGGAAACTCGTCGAAGGTATCAGAGTGCGTCACTAGGTACCGGCGAATGATATCCTGCAGCGTCGCGCTCACCATGAAGAACTGCTGCTTCAACCGTAATTCTTTGCCTTGGTACGTCCTGTCGTCGGGGTAAAGCACCGCGGAAATCGTCTCCGCGCGTTGCTTCGCCAAAATAGCCTGCACGTAGTCCCCGGTGTTGAAAGACTCGAGGTCGAATTCACGCGAAGGTTTCGCTGACCAAAGCCTCATGTTGATCGTGTTTGGCGTGTTCCACCCCGGGATGGGGGTGTCGTACGCAACAGCGGTGACCTCCTCTCCGCTGTCCCACTTGAACACCTGGTGCCCCTCCACGTCAACCGTGGCGACATGCCCGTAGAACTTGATTGGGTACGCGATGTTTGGGCGTTCAATCTCCCACGGGTTGCCAAAGTTGAGCCTGCGGGTTTTGGAAACAAGGAAGTCAGATTTTGTATGAAGGGCAGTCGGGTGTGATGTATTGGGCAGTGGTATTCATTGGGGGTGCGTTCTTCGTATCGGGATGACGAGGAATTCCTCACAGGATCGCACTAAAAACCGTTAGAATCAACCCTCACTACGCAGTACAAGGCGAGAAGGATTTTACGGGATAAAAAGACATACCAGTAGTCTGGGTTTTCGTGCTGGAACCCGTCGTGCATCTCTTGCCGGAACATGCCGTACTGGTACCGGATGCCGTAGCCCCAGGCGGGGAGGTTTTCGGAGGCCATGGAGTCTAAGAAACACGCGGCGAGACGACCTAAGCCTCCGTTCCCCAAAGCTGCGTCCCGCTCCTTCTCCACCAAATCTTCCATGTTGTAGCCGAGTTGACGTAAACCTTCGCTGAACGTACCTTGCACTTCCAAGTTGTACAAACTGTTCGTCAGACTCCGCCCCATCAAGAATTCCATGCTGAGGTAATAAACCCTTTTAGGATCTTGTTCCCGAAAGTACTGCTGCGTGTCGTTCCAACTTTCGATCAGTCTATCCCTAACAGATAAACTCGTGGCTTGGTACGCTTCAAAGTCGTCGAAGCGGTATCTGGAGCGGCCGAGGGTATACTCCACGTGATTCACGATTGAGTTCTGCACGGATAACACGTCGTTCTTGATGTAGTTGTCCATCAGAGAGTATAACAAGTCTTTCTGTCGGGGTTTCGTGCCATCAGGGCCGCTGGTGCTGCGCTCCTTGTCATTGTCCACCGGGCGAGGGGCGCCGGATGACTTTAAAAAGTGCGCATTCAACACCACGGTAATCACCTGTTCGATGTTCGCCAGGTCGTATGGGTCGTCCACGCGTTTGTTATCGTCGCCGGTGACATAAAACGTGTCGCTCGTAAGGTCGTTCTCCATGTCGACTTCGGTGCGCTCGACGTTCAAACCCAAGTCTTCTAACGTGGACTTCAACAGCTGCAAAATACCAGGCCGGTTCGTCGCCTGGATTGAAATCACGGTGAGCTTGGGATCGGACGTGCCATCCACGGTGACACTCAGGTTGCCGTCGCCCTCCAGGTTCGGAACGCACGCGTCGAAGGACTCATTGTCCTTGGAAACCGCGCGCGAAGGAGCAGCGCCCACGCGGGTCGTGAAACCGAGTCGCGTGGGGCGCGCCCTCGTGCTGAGACGCGGTTTTGATTGTTGGATGGATCCTGCCGCACAATGCGAGGCCGCCTTCACAGCGCAATTGCTCGAAGACGCTCGGCTCAAAGCCGCGGGCGCGAGCGCCGCCATCGACGACATGACGCCGTTATGCGCGTGCCAAACTCGGGAGTTCTATCGACGGACACAAACGCGCCGTTGAATGGGAGGACGGAGAGGGAAGCGAGCGGGATGTGTCTTGCCGCGGGGCGATCGCGCTTTTTGACTCGGCGAAAATATCTGCTTTTTGAATCTGCGTAATCTGGGATGTCACCTCGTGTGACTCAGTAATTGACGGTCTGTGGACCATGGCTAGTTCCGATGGTGGTCGAAGCGCAGTCCGTCAAAAAGCAGCAGAAAACTGACATTCCCGCGAAGAAATCCCGGACTCATCAATCGCCACCAATTCTCAGCCGTCTCCCGTTCGTGCGCCACACCGCTTCGCCCTTTGTCACCTCCCACACGCCTTCGGCGCCATGCCGAAGGCAAGCACACGCACCCGAAGAGTGGACCAAACCCAGGTTTGCCTCGATGGGTTCCTCTCCCCGGGGATCTCCAAACGCGCGTCCCGGGAACTAGGCACCTTTGGCAACTCACACAGCCGTGGGTCGTCGTTCTCTCAATGTCCCGTGTGCGGCACAGAGGTTGCGACGCGGTTGATGAACGACCACCTGGACAGTGTGAAGTGTTTGTCGAATGAACACCAGAAGCTCACAGAGGTATCGAATGCCAATGGCAAGTCGTCGGAGTTGATCTCCGATGAGATCCCCCAAAAAGTCATCAACGAGAAAAAGTCCCCAGACGCGTTTGCGTTGATGCGCGCGGCGGCATCTGCGCCTTCCACGTCTGCACACGATGACACACCCTCTGGTACACTTCCTGGTCTGTTTCTGATTCACGACTTCATCACCCCAACGGAGGAAGCTGCGTTGATTCAATTTCTGGACGATCCGATTCGATCGGGCGCTGCGTGGAAGAAGAGCAACTTCAACGGGACGCATATGGGCAAGAAGTGGGGCGTCGAGTGCGATTTGAAATACCGAGTCGTGACCCCTGGGAAAAGGGCGATGCCGGATGAGTTGCTTGTACTGGCGGAAATGATGCGGAACCTCCCGTATGAGCATTTAGTCGGATCCTTTACTCCGAACGAAGCCAACGCAATTGACTATCGCCGTGCACAAGGAATGGAACTGAAACCGCACTGCGACGACCGACAGCTCAGTTCTGGTACCTTGATTAATCTATCGTTAGCGGGGGATTGCGTCATGACGTATACCAAAGATGTGAATAGTGCTAAAAGTAACGCTCAATCGGTGGCCGTTTTCTTACCGCGAAGGTCGTTACAAATCCAAAGCGGGTCGGTGAGATACAATTACCGCCACGGAATTAAAAACGGAAATTTATTACACGACAGGCGCGTTTCCGTGACATTCAGGGAAAGCGCCAACCCTAGTACGGAAACAAAAGTAAGAGGGACGTAATTAGTTAGTTTTAGGATTACTATAGCATAAATAGAAAAACTTACTTCAACTTACTACTACTTCAAGCTTAGCCACGTGAACACTTGCGGTCCTATTTGTAGCCGCAGGAGAAACGCGATCAGGAGCAACGGCCACGCCAGTTCGAATCCTTGAGTAGCCGTGATGCGTCGAAGGGCTGTATGCGCGCCTCGCGCGACGTGTTCCACGTCACTCCAGTCTCCCTTGAACGAAACTGGTGTCGTTTGGGTGTCATGTTTTGATCTTGCGACAGGGTCATATCCGCTCGTACTCGAAACGATATCCCCACCTGAATCGCCAACCTCGCGCGCCGCTTCTGCCGCGATAGACGCGACGGACAGAGCGTTATCAGTACCGCCCATAGTCGCCTGTCCCAATTTCTTTGTCGCTTCCTCTCGTCCCATCTGCGATTTCGCCAAATCATCCCTCAACACCTTAAGCTGCTCGCGTAACCGACTCCGATGAGAGTCCTCCTGTGTTAGCCAGTTGATGAATTTGGACCGCACGTCGGTGGCGTGGTTTGTGAAATCACCCGACGTCACCAAGTCTAATTGCTCTGTGCCGTTCGTATTCGCATTATCCCTTCTCTCCCGCACGTCTCTGATTTCCTCAACCAGCAAGACGAGGTGCATCTCCACCACTTCATTCAACACAGAGCGAACTTGCTCGGCGATTGAATTCACCAGCGGGTTGTTCGGTTCCGGCGCTACGCCGAAGTTCTCGCGCGACGCTCTTTCCATCGCGCTGGTGACAACTGTCTCCACCCCGTCCCTCAACCGTCGCTCCCACAAACGCACGGCTTCCTCCGACCGTAGCTTGCTGTCCTCCTTGGCACGGGCGAGCTGCGCGGATGTCAACGGGCGCGTATGTGTGGAATATGAATCGTCATTCGTGTTGTCGCGATGACGCGCGTCATCTCTGGGTTGGTGCGAGTTTTGGTGTCGAGTTCTGTGCGCTGGCGTACCGTTACCCCAGCCGTTTCCGCTTCGGCGACTGCCGTTGCTCCTCCCCCCGTCTGACCCCGGCCCTCTAGCAGACCCCCCCACCACGCTCCCCCCATACACACTCCCCTCCCTCACCTGCATCACGGAAAGCAAAGCTTGTCTCAGCTCCCCAATAATCTCCGTCGCCTCCCGCAGCTTCCGCTCCTGCGTAAAAAACTCATCTTCGGTTAATCGTTTGTGCGCCGCGAAGTTCCGTTGCGACGTTATTCGAATGGAACGTTCGGTGTCTAATTCGTTGGTGGCTTTCTCCAGTCCCAACTCATACGCGTAAGCCTTGTCCCGTTCACTGGTGATCATCTCCAACAGCGAGTGCACGGTTTCGTCCATCTCTTCCTGGGACGGGGTTAGAGCGTCGTCAGGGATGTCGGAGTCGTCTGTTTTTTTCCTGTCTAGTTTCACCCCTACACTCTTCCTCGTCGCCTCCTCCAAATCTCTCACAAGTTGCCTTTTATCCGCCTGCAGGGCTTTCACGTTCATCTGCGCCTCGATCAGCGCCTCCTGAACCTCGCGCAACTCCGTTTGAAGACTGGCTTGGAACTTCAGTTGCGCATGAGGGTTGTTTATATCGAGCGCCTGGACAGAAGTTTGCGTTCCAGATTCTCGGAATATATTCGCCGCGCGTTCTCGCTGTGCTTTCCCCGGCGAATCGCTCTCCCTGATTTTATCCAGCGCTGTTTCTGCTTTCACAGTAGATTGAAGCACGTCCTCGACGCGCACCCACAGTTTCGGGTCACGGCGAGACGGCTTTGAGGATTGGCGGCGCGACGTTGATTTTTTAGCATCACCATCATTGTTTGAATCACGTTCTCGTCTTCGGTCATCACCCAAACTGGCTTCATGTTTTGTTACGTCGAACGATGACCGCATCGGTGAGTTAGGGTAGCTTGCTCTGTGCTCACCCCACAGTTCGTCACTCGCGTCGCTGGCCGCTCGTCTAGAAGCCTCGCCGTAGTACGCCACCCTCGGTTGTGACTTGAAATCCTGTCGGCCGTTCACGTCCTCACGCTCCGCACCATGCGCGCTCCCAGCGTACGACGACCCCGTTTTTGACTTCGCAACGTTGTGTAACCCGTTCGAGGTGGCGAAAATGCTCCCATCGCCGTACCCACCGTTCCCGGGCCGTGTATTCGAGGTGCTGGACGGCACATTTTGGCGCGTGGAGTGGCTTCCATTTCGCTGAATAGGGCCGAAGCCACCGTCGTCCACTAACGACCCGCCGCTCGTACCAGCCACAGGGCCGCGGCCGGACCCTCGACCGTACATCCGGAACCGGTCGTCCGCCGACGACCACGCCAGCACTGGGCCGTTCACGCGCCCACTGCTGTAGCGAGACAGAGTTACTTGCCGCGGGCCAGTTCATTCTTCATCACATTCGTGCTCTGCAATTTTTTTTGAAAGCGCAGTTGATAAGTAGAGTTGAAACCAATTCCGCGACCGACCTTTGAATATGTACTTTGAACTGATCGGTCAAACGCATCTCGCTTTCAAGGGGGCAAAAACGAAAACAAAACGAAGACGAAAACGACGGGACAGGGAAAACAGGTACCGTCGTTTCATTCCCGGACACTTATCCCTTGTGCCGGCAGCTGCGTCGCACCGAGACCTCGACCTCCCGTCCAATCTCTTGATGTCCGCTACGTCCCTTCGCGCCACGGTGGCGCTCGCCACGCTCGCCGCCGTCTCGGCGTGCGAGGTGTGCCACCTGCACTACTTCCACAAGGTGAGCGAAACGCCGACATTTGCGTCGCGTCGCGACACTTTACGCTTTTCCGCCGTCGAGTCCGCCGGAGTACTGACCCCCGTCCTCCCGTCGCCCCCATTTTCCTTCAGGATGTCGCCTCCGCCACCGCGATGACGGAAAACTCGTACTGCAAGGAATACCAGGAGCAAGCGTGCTGCACCGCTGAAGTCGCCGCCGGGTACGTCGCTTCCTGATCTCCCGAATCCAAGTTTTAGGTTCCAGTGATGAGACGTCGAAACGGTTTTTTGATGGGTTTTTGAGAGGAATTGAATCCTGTTCAAGTCATCACGCGCGCCGCTAACCTTTACATATCTCTCACTGTCTCTCCTGTAATATGACAACAGC
>MDSY01110116.1_pt1 | contig 16299 bp, 14 predicted proteins | sample 811131 | NCBI WGS metagenome assembly MDSY01 (sample SAMN05326643, study PRJNA326480) | marine metagenome | isolation source: seawater | place: Atlantic Ocean: South West | collected 2010
CCACTGGTTAAAATATCATCCATTTTAGCATGACCAATAACATAGCGGAGTGCACTGTCGAGTGATTGGTTTAAACTGTCATCCGCATCGGTTACGCTAAATATGTAATTACGGGCCTCAACAACACGATATTGAATTTGCATTTCAACACGCACAACGTTTTCATCTTGTGTTAGCATAAACCCTTCTGAACGCATGGCACGAGTGCTTTGCATATCAACAGGTATAATTCGATCTATAAATGTCCATTTCCAGTTTATGCCAGGCTCGACTGTGCCTGAATATTCACCAAAACGAAGAACAATACCTTGCTCTGCCTCTTTAATAGTGTAAAAACCACTAAAAGCGTACACAACTGATGCAATTATCAATAGTATACTGATACCGATACTGGAAAAGCTTTTGCCTGAGCCAGAGCCACTTTTAGTCGTTTTACCGCCAAAAATACCTGTAACTTTTTTACCTAGGTCATTTAGCAACTCGTCTAAGTCAGGTGGCCCTTGATTCTTGTCACCTTTATTTTTCCAGGGGTCTTTTTCATTATTCCCCGGTTCATTCCAAGCCATATTGTTCTCCACTATAATTGGCGAATATTAAATGTTCGCCCCTACAATTAAAATAAAATTTTAGTTAATGTTCTATGAAACTCTCTATGTCATTGCTGTCGCTGGCAAGAAGCCTCTGCCATTCTCGAGAAGGTAAATTAACCTCAACATGACAGTAGCCCTTGTCATCAAAATTTTCACTGGTAATACAATTTAATTTGTATAATTCACCACGTAATTTCCCTTCATTTGGGGGAATATTCAAAAAGTGATTAACAACTTGAATATCAAGACGTTCAGCTAGCGCCTGATACAAAAGTTCTGTACCAACATTAGCTTGTGCAGATAACCAAACTCGAATGGGTAAGCCAAGCTCATCCCTATCTATACGTGGCTCAATGTCATCTAGTTTATCTATTTTGTTACAAATAATGAGTTGTGGTACATCACTCGCTTCAATTTCTTTAAGTACATACTCAACTTGTTCAATATTTTCACTTCGTCGCTCATCAGCAATATCAACAACATGTAACAACAACTCAGCTTCTCTAGTTTCGGTGAGTGTTGCTTTAAAAGCCGCAACCAAGTCATGCGGTAAATGGCGAATAAAACCGACAGTATCAGCAATAATAACACGCCCAACACCAGCAAGGTCTATTTTTCTTAAGGTTGGATCAAGTGTTGCAAAAAGTTGATCTGCTGCATAAACCTTAGATTCAGTTAAGGTATTGAATAAAGTAGACTTACCTGCATTGGTATATCCTACAAGAGATAGAGTAGGTAATTCTGCTCGGGTTCTTGCCCTTCGTCCTTGTTGCCTTTGTACTTCAACTTTATTCAAACGCTTACGTATGCTAACCATACGCTCTCGAAGCAAGCGCCTATCTGTCTCTAATTGTGTTTCACCTGGTCCTCTAAGACCAATACCACCTTTTTGCCTTTCTAGGTGAGTCCAGCCTCGAATCAATCGACTACTCATGTGTCGCAGTTGTGCTAATTCAACTTGTAACTTACCTTCATGTGTTCTTGCACGTTGTGCAAAAATATCAAGTATGAGTGTTGTTCTGTCGACAACTCTGCATTCACACATTGCTTCGATGTTTTTCTCTTGAGAAGGTGTTAGGCTATGATTAAATAAAATAACATTGGCATTGACTAAATTCACGGCATCTCTAATTTCTTCTGCTTTACCTGAACCAACAAAAAATCTTGGGTGAGGTGTATTGCGTTTCCCCGTAACAACATCCAAGGATTTTACGCCGGCTGAAGAAACTAACATTTTAAATTCGCTTAGATCCTCTCTACTGCTTTCATCGGGAAAGTCTACATGAACAAGTACAGCTTGCTCACCAGCTTGATAACGTTCAAACAATCGAGTTAAATCCTTGCAGTTTAGCTGTCATTTTAAATATGTGCATTATGCCTCTGAAGATTGCTCTTCGGCGTTAGATGCTGTATTGACTGCTCGAGACGGAACAACAGTAGATATGGCATGTTTGTATACCATTTGGCTAACTGTATTTTTAAGAAGAATGACAAATTGATCAAATGATTCAACTTGCCCTTGTAATTTAATACCATTTACTAAATATATTGCAACTGGAATGCGATCACGACGTAATGCATTTAAGAATGGGTCTTGCAAAGACTGCCCTTTTGCCATTATTTGGTCCCTTTATTATAATAACGTAGTTGGCTAAAAAAATAACCAACCAATAACATTTGAAAATTTAGCTTAACAATAATTCAATAAGATATTGTATTACCTAGCTAAGAATTAATTATACATTAATTTACAACTATTGCTTTAAATTTACAGCCCCTTATTAAAGGGTTTTAACAATGTTAATACTTTTGCTAAATTGGTTTTGTCATCAGTAGTTAACCAATTTAGACTCGGCCAACTTCTTAACCAAGTTAACTGTCTTTTTGCCAATTGACGGCTTGCGCAAATACCACGAAAAATCATTTCATCATGACTAACTTCACCATTAAGGTATTGCCACATTTGCCTGTAACCCACACATCGCATTGATGGTAAATTCTCATGTAAATCGCCTCTAGCTTTGAGAGTAAGCACTTCATCCTCAAACCCTAGTTCGATCATTTGCTGATACCTAGCGGCAATTCTATCGTGTAATGTACTGCGTTGCTCAGGAGCTATCGCTAATTGTAAGACATCACCCTCAAGCTTTTTACCTTTAACTTGTGTTAACTGTGTTAGCGTTTTTCCTGTTAATCTAAATACTTCAATAGCTCGAGTTAACCGTTGTGAATCATTTTCATTTATTCGGGTTGCTGAAATAGGGTCTATTTTAACAAGCTGATCATGCATGGCTTGCCATCCTATTGAGTTTGCTTCGACCTCAATAACCTTTCGTATTTCTTTGTTTGCTGAGGGTAGCGGCGAAATCCCTTCAATGAGACTTTTAAAATACATCATTGTGCCGCCAACCAACAGTGGTATTCTGTTGTTACTTCTTATTTTTTCGATTTCTAGTAATGCATCCTGACAAAAGTCAGCGGCAGAATAACTTTCTCTGGCATCCCGAAGATTAATGAGGCGATGAGGATATTTTACTAATTCTGGTTCCGTTGGCTTAGCCGTTCCAATATTCATGTCTTTGTATATTAGAGCAGAATCTACACTGACAATGTCGCAAGGCAAGGTGTCATGCAAAGCCATTGCTAAAGCAGTCTTACCTGATGCTGTAGGTCCCATTAAACAAATAACAGGCAGCTGATTTAATTGGTTAGTATTTGAAACGGTCACAAATAAACTCTTATTTAACTTATTTAACTTATTTAACTTATTTAACTTATTTAACTAAACTGCTCAATATGTGAGGTAAGGTCAAGAGGCACAGAATTCAAGGTTAATTGTTGACTAAGTTGCTCTTTAAACAATTTATCAGCTAATTCTAATAAATTATCGGTACACGCTTCATCATATACACTTTTCACCAGTGCAGCAGCAATAGCTTGAAAAATATCATTCTCTTCAATTACAGTTTGTTCTTCAATACATTTTTTTTGATAAAACACTTCAACTATACAGTTAAAAGCTTTACTCACATCACATTCACGTAATAGTGCTGGGAACTGTCTAATTTGAATTTTGTTTTTATTTTGAGGCACAAAGACAATACCTGCTTTATGCAGTAAAGCCTGCTCATCCAAAGTAATACGTAATAATTGTTCCGATAAAGTTAACATAACAGGCAATAATAATGGTTGCGAGACTAACCCTTCATTATTATCACTCAGCACTTCACCCCCTAATGTCCAGCTATGCTTTACTTGGCTTTCATAGGTGTTTTGCGCTAGTGAAAATAAAGATAACACCCTAACCGATGATTTATCCCTGTAAAGTACATAACCAGGCTGATAAATACTTAACAATTCAACAGTAACTTTGTTCTTTATATTTGAAGGTATGGGCCCATTACTGACTGCATCAGGCTCTTTATTCGTTGCAGAGTAATTAGGGCTTGAGTCGTAATCACTGACCGTCATTAAACGTTCGTAGTTAGCTGATGACTTTGGATAAACCTTGCTAGCAAATGACCCTTGGCTAGAAGCATAAGAAGCTGAATCTAATCTTTGCTGAGTTATGTTGGTCACATTTTGTAACGGTCTTATATAATCTGGTCGACGCTGGCTATCACTCATCAAGTCTGCCAACAACGGTTCTTGTATTTTTGATTCCAGTCGCTGCGTCGTTAAAAAAGTGCTTTGCTGTGACGCTTCATCAACAGTTGATGAAGCCAATAAAGAATCAGTCGACAGAGCGGAGGTTAATGCTTTATGACAAACAGAATAAATGAAATCATGAACATAACGACTCTGATGAAAGCGAACTTCATGTTTAGCTGGGTGAACATTAACATCTACCTCGCTATGTTCAAGCCCTAAGAATAAAACAAAAGCAGGGTAAGTATCTGGTGGTAACAAATCCGCATAAGCTTGCCTAATAGCATGATTAATCAATTTATCTCGCATCATCCTACCATTTACATAACTATAACAAAGATCATTTTGATTACGTGCAAAACTGGGTTTAGCTAACCATCCCGTAATTTTCATATTATCATGTGGGCAATCAATCTCTAAAGCATGTTCAATGAATTTAGTGCCACATATTTTAGCCACTCGTTTTGCAGACTGTTCTTTCGTATTAGCCATTCTAAATTGACGGACAATATTATCGTTATGCGTTAGGGTAAAACCAACATTAAAGTGCGCTAAGGCAATTCTTTTAACTACTTCATCAATATGATGAAATTCAGTTTTCTCAGTACGCAAAAACTTTCGACGAGCAGGTGTATTAAAAAAAAGATCAAGTACCTCAATAGTCGTACCGTTGGGGTGTGCTGCCGGTTTGACATTAACAGACATATCTCGGCCTTCCGCTTGTGCTTGCCAAGCAGTTGCCTGTTCTGCTGGTTTAGAGGTCAGCATTAGTCGTGCTACCGCACTTATACTTGCTAACGCCTCGCCGCGAAAACCTAAGCTATTTATCGCTTCTAAATCATTTAGATCTTTGATTTTGCTAGTCGCATGACGGCTTAATGCTAAAGTGAGTTGTTCTTTGGCTATACCTTGACCATTATCAGAAACTTTTATTTTTTTTATACCACCTTTTTCAACAACTATATGAATTGCGGTGGCGCCAGCATCTAAACTATTTTCAATTAACTCTTTAATCACCGAGGCAGGTCGTTCGACTACCTCACCAGCAGCGATCTGGTTTGCAAGACGTGCTGGTAATATCTTAATACTCATAGACATTAACCCGCGCGTGGAATTTTTAAGGTTTGACCAATTTGCAATGCATCAGACTTTAATTTATTGACAGATTTTAATTCTTTCATCGAAATATTATAGCGTTTTGATAATACTGATAATGACTCTCCACTTCGAACCTTATGCTGTTTATAACCTATTGAAGCAAAATAAGATCCAGTCAGTGGATGTGCCAAAAAGTAATTCTTTATACCTTGGTGAATAGCGATGGCCAAGCGCTGTTGATGTTTAGACCAAGTCAGATTTTTTTCTTCTTGATGATTTGAAATAAACCCAGTTTCAACCAAAATTGAGGGAATATCTGAGGATTTTAATACACCAAAATTACCATTTTGAGGAGTTTTCTTATGCATCTTAGTAATTTTTTTTAATTCTTTAACTACGTTATTAGCAACACCAAAACTTACGCCTAAAGAGTGTTCTTTACTCATATCTGCGAGGGCTAAAGCAAGGTGGCTGTCTGAGGTGTTTTTAATCACTCCGCCACCGCCGCCAAGTAGTTCAGATTTTTTTTCACGATTGACTAACCATCTTGATAATTCAGACTCGGCTCTTCGCTTAGTAACTACCCAAACGGAAGCGCCGCTGGGTATCGACGTCTGAAATGCATCAGCATGAATTGACACGAAAAAGTCTACATTTTTTTCTCTTGCTAAACTGGTTCGGCGATTGATATTGACATAATAATCGCCACTCCGAATCATGATCGCCTTCATACCTTTTTCTTGGTTTATCAATTTCTGTAATTTCTTCGCTATCGCTAACGTGACTCTTTTTTCGTAAGTACCCTTGTTTCCTATAGAGCCTGGGTCCTCTCCGCCATGACCAGCATCAATACCAATAAGAATATCACCCGCTTTACTAACCAAATCTGAGGTGTTTTTTTTGCTCCGATTTTTATCATAAAGGTCAATAACCAATCGATGCCCATACTGCCCGGCAGGAGCAAGCGGGAATACGGTAGGCTGATAAGATTTAGTTAACTCTAAGACGAGGCGAGTTTTACCTTTGATTGTACTAGAACGAAAGCGCTTAACGCGCGGGTCATTAGCGGCAAGTTGTTTTAATGAAACTGTATTTTTAGTGTTTTTAAAATCAATAACCAATCGATTAGGTTCAGTTAATGTGAAGTACTTGTAATCTGCTTTTTGTTTCACATCAAACACTATCCGGGTATTTTCAGGTGCGGGCCACACTCGAATACCGTCAATTTTGTTCGAGGCAAATACAGTATCTGAATATAAAACTGCTAAAATTAAAATCACCAATAAGCTATTACTGCGAAATAGTGTTAGTTGCATAATAACGTTTTGATACATCTAACTTACCTCAGTTTTATAACGTGATAATCTCTGCAAGTGAAGTAACTACTTGTTCGCCATAAGACGATTTAGCTTGTAGTGAGATGACTCTTTGTTCATCTTTGTAGGCTATAGTAATGGTTAAATCAGCGTTAGCCAAGAGTCTAGCCCCTTTTTCTGGCCATTCTATAAAACAACAGCAATCATTATTAAAATAATCCCTGATTCCCATGTATTCTAACTCTTCAGGATCAGTAAGACGATAAAGATCAAAATGAAATATTCGCCATGGGGGTAATTCATAGGGCTCAACTAGAGTATAGGTAGGGCTTTTTACATTTCCACTATGTCCCATGCCTCGAACAAATCCACGCGTTAACGTAGTCTTTCCGGCACCCAAATCGCCATGAAGGTAAACAACTAGGGCTTGTTGATGAATGTTGGTTTTAACAACGTAAGCCAAACTGTCACCTATTGAAATGGTCGAATTTTCGTCAGGTAAAAAGTAGTCTAATTGCATCATGATTAATGTTCTATATCGATTAACTAAAAATTTGATTTAGCATTTACATAATGACAGTCAATAAATACCGAGTTGAAAAATTATCAATATAAGATTTTGTGCCATTGTCAAAGCCTTAACCTATGATATCAGTACAAGCGCTGCGAATATAGTATCATCAGTCCTGCTAGACTGTTTTACTTGAACTCTTCGCTTGCGGTAAAAGAAGCTAAAGAATAATTCACCTTATGTAAGTTCACTTGATGAGTAATTATTTAAGGCTTTTTGTGATAAACTTTCAGTAATTGTATGAGCCTTTTGTGATGGCCAATAATGGCTTGATTATTTAGTAAAAAGTTAACTGTATTTTCATGACAACATCTCCTATAAACTACCAAGCTTTGGCTGAAAAAATTCAATGTTGGGGTAAAGAATTGGGCTTTTCAGGGTTGGGCATTACCGATATTGATCTATCTGCTCATGAAAGCCTTTTGAAGCGATGGCTTGCTAATAATTACCATGGCAACATGGATTACATGGCCCGCCACGGATTAATGCGAGCAAGGCCTGCTGAATTGGTCCCCGGCACAATAAGGGTTATTAGTGTTCGTTTAGACTATTTACCACATGATGCTAAATTTTCTAAAATACTAAAAAATAAAACTAAAGCCTACATCAGTCGCTATGCTCTTGGTCGTGATTATCACAAATTAATGCGCAAGCGCTTACAGCAACTCGGTAAAAAAATCACTGAGCATTGTGCTGACTTTAATTTTCGACCTTTTGTTGATTCTGCCCCAGTAATGGAAAGGCCACTTGCAGAAAAAGCTGGCTTAGGCTGGACAGGTAAACATTCGCTAATACTAAATAAAGAGGCCGGTTCTTGGTTTTTTTTGGGAGAGCTCTTTATAGATATTCCCCTACCCACTACCAAAAATGAATACAGTATTAATGCCTTCCCATCTGTTGATCCTACAAAAAAAACAAATCACTGTGGTAGCTGTGTCGCTTGTATTAAAATTTGTCCCACTAAAGCGATCGTCGAACCTTATACTGTTGATGCTAAAAGGTGCATTTCTTATTTCACGATAGAATCACCTGATGCAATCCCAGAAGAGTTGCGGCCCTTAATGGGTAATAGAATTTATGGCTGTGACGATTGTCAATTGATTTGTCCATGGAACAAGTATGCAAAACTCAGTTTGGTAAATGATTTTCAAGCTAGAAATAACCTCGATGATATTAGTTTACTTGAGCTTTTTTCTTGGACAGAAGATTACTTCCTTAACACTCTTCAAGGATCCCCAATAAGACGAATAGGGTATCAAAGTTGGTTACGTAATATATCTGTTGCTTTAGGTAATTCGCTCTACCATAAAGACGTTGAAGCAGCATTAACTGAAAAATTACCAAGTGTTAGTAATATGGTTGCAGAACATATACAGTGGGCTATTGAGCAGCAACAAGCTAAGAAGTTATTATCTGCACAAGAGGCAGAAAAACAGCAAAAAAATCATCGTTTAACACTACGTTTAGTACGTTCTATTGAAAAAGGCTTGAGCAGAGATGCGTAAAAATAGACAGTTTATTTTCAGCCTAGTAAGCTTGGGTGTTTATTTTTACAGGGATTTTTTTGGTCTTCAAAAAAAGCCAATAATCTTATAAAAGTATCAACAAACACTATCAGAAGTGTTAAGCTAAAACCCATTATTCACTTGCATATAAGAGCACCATAAACGCAATTAATAGCTAAATAGACTTTAAGTTAACCCAAAGACTTTAACGCTAGAACCTCTTTACATCGTTGCTGACAGGCTGACATAATTTGTTTTTTATCCTGCTCAGAAAAACCCTGCCAAGCAATTATTTCATCAATATGACGAAAACAGCCTAAACAAATATTTTCTTGATTTAAACAGCAGTTTCTAGAGCACGGGCTTTCTATATTGCTAATACTCTTATTCATTTCTTTACTCAGATTATTTCAAGCTATTTACGGTTTAGAGTATTTACTAACGTTTAAGTTATTTACACGCGTTTGCACTATTCTCATCAACACAATATATGATTAAATTTCAAATCAATAATATTCTTTTTTCACTTTCTTGGTTTAGCTAATCAAGTGCGAAATTAATCAATCATCGCTGCAGCCTTTTCTAGGTGCGAAACAGTTTGAGTAATAAGACTCAAGAGTTGCCTTTGACTTACTTTCCGCTCGAATGAATGCAGACTTGCCTCATTTAAATGCCATTGCTTACACAATTGCTTTAATTTCGTTGCGGCAAGTATCTTGGCATTTTTTGCTAAACTATTAATATTATCTTTACTGTTGACTATGTCATTATCCTCAAAAGCATTATTTAATGCCTTAACAAACAGTTTATTTTCTTCAATATATTGATCCAACATAAAGAAAGCTAATTCTACACTACCTTGGTTGTTAATATAGTCATCTAGATTAAAAATAGATAAATGGGTTCGTTGTATTTGAGGTTGTAGCGGATTATGTTGAAGAGGTTTCTGCAATTCATTAACGCTTTTTATTTCTATATCATTGGTTTTAGCTGACTCAATAGCCAATGTTTGTTTATACGCTACTACCTTACTTGTTATATTTTCTTGCTGAGTGTATTGAACTCTCTGAAGAGATTGAATCAAGTTTTCAATTTTAACTTGTGATACTTTTAATGCCGTTTTAAAAGCACCTAATCGATTATTAAGCAATAAAAATAAACAACAAAGGCTAACCAAACTTAGTACTAACAATATTATTAACCAAACGGGTAAAAATATTGTATTAAAGTTTTTTGGTTGGCTGATATTCAACGCCTTACTTGGGCTATTTTGTCGTAAATCAGGTGTAAGTTGTGCCGATAAAATCCCTTCTAATTCGCGTTGTTGCCCCCTCAAGTTTTTCTGATACTTTTCAAGTAAAAAAATATTTTCTTGAAAGTTGATTAAGCCTTCCTTCCTCAACAAGTCATCTTTAAGCAATTGATAACCTCGAATAATACTTGCCAGATTTTGATCCACATTATTTTGACTCCTCAAATCATCTAAAAAGCCTTTAACTAATAACGACCTAATAGCCTGATAATTTTTTTTATATTCGTTATGTAACATAGGTAAACGCATATCTGTTATTAATTCTGCTAATACGTTGAATTGCTGAATCATGTTAACAATTAACACTGTTTGGTTTTTTGGAGTTAACTGATTATATTGCACAATTTTGCTAGCTATGAGTAATTTTTCAAGTTTTATTAAAGATTGTTCCTTTACGAGGACGTTACTTTTATACTTGTCAGCAATACGTTTTAGTAATTTTGTTGATGATAAATTAACTTCAAACCATTGCTGATATGTATCCTTATTTTTGCTATTAAGTAGTGACAAAGACTCACTTCGCAAGGTGATTTGGGCGTGAAACTCTGGTAAGTCATTGATTTGATTTAGTTCTAAAGTTTTACTAATAAGTTTTTCAAGGTAAATCAGGTGATTTTGTTGTGCTAACTTTACTTTCAATGGCTCTAATGTATTGACTGTTAAATGATGCAAAGATTTAGCCTGCTGCCAATTAAAAGCTAACAGACTTACTATACTAATAACCACACAAAAGAAACCTGCAAGAAGTATAGAACTAATATTTTTGTTGGCTAATAATGCATTAACCTTTCGCTTGTCTTTTTGTAAGTCGATTAACTTGTTTAATTGAATATCCATAATACTTTACCTTAAGATCGGTAATATAATTCCTTTATATTTTTTATAATATTTATCTTAGCACCATATTTACTTAAGAACGCTTTCTCACCCATGCCCACTCCATATAGCACTCTATGGGTGCTTGTTCTGATTCATCAGTGATAGTTACAAGTACAATAACACTACCTTTTTCATCATCACTAATGGAAGATATTTGAGTATCGGTCAAACGTGCAATCGCTTGCAAACTTCCCTGCATACGTCGTTGGTAATCAATTTTCATGGTTTTCAATAATGGTAATTTTGAATCAGGTACATTCATACCAAACACAATTCCTGTCGCGGATTCAGCCAATACCGCAGCAGCGACAGCATGGATACCGCCAATATGATTTTGTACCTTTGTTTTATTTTCTAACCTTATAATGACTTCATGATGAGAAACTTTTTGAATAGCAATACCGGTTGTTCCTGCAAATTTAACCTTAGTTGAAAACAGCTTGGTTAATAAAAAACTGCGTAAGAAGGGTGGAGCTTTATTTGCTTTTTTGATTATAGTGCTAAATTTATTGGCCATAATTATTCCTATTTTAATCGAAGCTTAATTCGCTAATATTAGTATGCCCACTAACTGGTCAGATCACTATATTTTATTTGTTCAGCCATTTTTTCAGCCATTTGCTCAATAGTATCTTCACAATAAACTTGAATACCATTTTGACGAAGCAAAGAGGTTGTCAAACCTTGACCAACGATTTTGGTTTGTGAAAAACTACCATCATATATGCTATTGCTTCCACATGAAGGGCTCGATTCCTTAAGTAAAGCAAATTTTATTTTATGTTGCTGGCAAAACTTTAAGGCTAATTCTGCACCCTTTTCAAAATATTTAGTAACATTCTCACCTTTTACAGTTACAAATTGACCACTGATTTGATTAATTTCAGCTGCTGGCCTGGGCACAGGTAAGCCTGATATAACTTCGGGGCAAAGTGATAATAGACGCCCCTGCTCAAACCAAAGATCAAGTAACTTATGAACAAGAGGTTTTATTACACCGTTATATCTTACACGCTCTCCTAAAAAACAAGCGCTCACTAATATTTTTTGTTTAGTCAATAGCTTTTTTTTAGTCATCTACTTAGCATCTCGTATAAGGTTAATAAATATTTTTTACTCAGTTCATCCTGCCCCTCAATCCAACATGACTGACTATAAAACTCAAAATTTACAACAAAATGATGTTGATGCCAGTCAAACCTTGTATTTACTCGATCAGCACCGATTATGCTTTCTTGAATGTTCAACGGCATAATCGGCTCAAATAATAGTTCTACAAGATTATTAACATCCTCTTGATACCAGTTAGCTATAAATATTACATTGAGATATTCGTGGTTATTCTCTATTAACTTAATGTTTTGTATGGGTAATTTTATACTTTTCATTAGTCACTTCAGTCTCTCAGAGTTTAGGGTTAATTATACGACTAAATTTAATAACTAATCTGTAATTTTTATAAAAATAAAACGACAAGATAGCTTATTTTTCATATACTCATGAAGGATTCCATCTATGTAATTCAATTTAAGCCGTCACATTTTATTGAGTTATTTATATTTTCTGACTAAAGAGAGTGAAACTATGAAAAAAAGTATGTTTGCTGTTGTAACTGCAACAATGATGATCTCGTCTCCTGTTTTTGCTGGTGATGCTGAAGCTGGAAAAGCTAAAGCAGTTACTTGTGCAGCCTGCCATGGTGCCAATGGTATTTCAGCAATACCGCTTTACCCCAACCTAGCAGGACAGAAAGAGGCTTATATAGCCCAACAACTTAGACATTTTAAATCTGGTGAACGAAATAACGCGATAATGAAAGGCATGGTTATGGCGCTTTCTGAAACTGATATGGATAATCTAGCTGCTTACTACGCCAATATGAAGTAACAACGTATTTGTCCTGTAAAATCCTTTAAAGAAAACCCTGCTGATTATTAGTAAGCGGGGTTTTTCTTTGAAGGGTGTTACCAAATAGAGTAAACAGCAAGAATAAACTAACCATTATCGGAGGTTATTAAAGTTTAAAATTTGTTTCCCCATTTTTCGCTTACCAATATTAGGGTAAGCCTTCAAATGCAATTATTGCGGAGAAGAGTTCCTATATTTTATATTAAGCTACGTTCATATTACGTTAGATAACAACGTTATATCTACCGAAAATTTTAACGGGAAAAACCCAACAACACTTAGTAACTGACAAGTCAAAGGGCTTTCCATAAAGTGCTAAAACTGCTCTTGTAATATCGCCTTTTTCTCTTTTTGTAGCTCAGTAATCACTCTAACCCTAGCAAGTAAATCTTTGGCATCAATCATTCGGCTATTCGCTATTAAAGCCTCAATATAGTTCAATTGAATATCTACATCTTTACCTTTCGCTAACGTTGAAGCTTCGCGAGCATGACTTAACGCTGCTTTTTTATTGCCAGAAGCAAGTAAAACTTTACCGTAAGTGTCAACAATATTGGCTACTTGTGGCGCTAAAGCAAATGCAGTTTCAGCGTGAACCAGGGCTTTATCAAGTTTATTTCGTTCAAAGTATAGCCAAGCCAAATTATTATGAGCAATAAAGTTTTTTGGTTGCTCTACCACAACATCATTATAAATACTGATTGACTTGGGAATATCACTCTCAAGATAAATACTAGCTAACATGGTTTTGATTTGATTATTGCTATTATCAATTGTTAAATAGTTTTCTAAAACGGCACCTGCACCATCATTGTCTTTGTTAGAGACATAAGCACTCGCTAAATAAATTGCGTTTTGGCTGCTAGAATAAGCATTGTACAGAGTGGTTAATTTAGGAATTGCTTGAACATACTTTTGCTCCAATAATAATATTCGACCTAGCATACCTTCTTTAAGCGCTTCATTTATATTCTTAACAGATAAGGTTTTATATAGTTTTTTAGAGGGGATAATTTGTTTACTATTTAATAATAACTGCATTTGTATTAACTGCAGTACTAAATTGTCTTTATGATTATCAATACCGCGCTTTACTATCACTAATGCTCTTTCATAGTTGCGATTCCTTGCATAAACCTCAGCTAATAATACTACTGGCTCTATATGGTAGGAATTGGTCTTCAACCATTGCTCTAATGTTAGTTTTACTTTGTCGTCATCTCTATTTTTCTGGTGAGTTAACAGTAATAATTGCCAATAGCGCTTAGGAAGTTTAACCGCTTCTGCTTTGGCTACCAATATATTTTCTGCTTCATTAACCTGACCAAGACTCAGCATTGCTTCTGCAAGGAGCACAGCTTTATCAATATCATTACTATTAACATCATAAGATTTACGTAATTTTTTTAATGCCATTTCATTCTTGTAAACACCAAAATATGATCGTAACACTCTGTTATTATTTGGGTACAATTCCAATAGATAATCAACTCTTTGCTTGCTCAAAGGTTCATTTTTTTGTTTTAGAGATATACGTAACTGCTCAGTTAACGCAAAAATATTATCAGGTTCTAATTGTAAACTAGTTGCTAGCGCTTCTTCTGCCTTTTGAAAATCTTCTTCTTCAAACGAAATACTGGCAAATAAATTATAACTGCTTGCTTTTTTTGGGTATTGAGTTTGCCATTTTTTTGCTATTGTTTTAGCCTTTTCAATATCACCTGTTTGTAAGGCTGCAAAAGCCAAAGCAAGCTCAGCTTCAATCAATTCAGGATCTAACTCTACAGCATCCTGCAAGTTTTCAATACCTGATGGATCGTTCATCATTAATTTTAAAATACCTTGCCGAGCATTGTGTGTAGCAGTCTGAGGGCTGGTTAGTTCACTTTGAGTAAGGACTTTTTTAGCTTCAGATGTCGCACCTAAAGCTAATAACTTGTAACTTAATGAAGAAAGGAATTGGGCATTAACTTCAGTATCATCACTGAATGAAGAAATACTGTCACTAACTTCATTAATTAACCCTAGTTCTAATTGAGATACTGTGAGCATTCGCCTTGCTTGATGATCAATAGGTAAAAACTTTACAATAGAATTGAGGTGGTAATAACTTTGTTGCCAATTCTCTAAATAAAAAGCGCTAGCGCCTGCAACTAATTTTAAATTAAATTGATTAAAATTTGCTGACAATGCTAATTCAGCATGTTCGCTGGTTTTCACAAAGTCTTTTGCTTCAAAGCGCACCATAGCTTTAACATAGTTAGCAAAAGGTTGATTCGGTACCTTAGCTAACATCGAATCAGCTTGCTTCTCTGCTTCTTGATATTCCCCAGCCTTGAGTAGTGCATTTGCCAAAAAAAGCTTAACAATAGCAAAGCGAGGTTGCAGCTCATTAAATTTAGTGAAGCTTTTTACAGCAAGTTTATAATCCTCTGTGGCCATAGCCACTTGCCCCTGTAATAACAAGGTGTCTTTCTGATCAGGGTCAATGCTCAATATATGAGAAATTGACGCACTGACTTCTTCATAGTTAGTTTCTGATAGCGCAAGGTAAGCAGATGCAAGCATACTGTAAATGCCCTGATTAGCAATAGATTCGGCTAATTCTACTGCTTGAACGGCTAGCTCAGAATCGCCACTGCGCAGTGCAGCTAAGGTTTGATAAGCTAAGTATTGACTCTGTTGTTCTGCTGCTAGTGTTTTACTATCAGCGCTCAATGATAGAACATCAGCGTTGCTATCCGTTAAAATATAGGCTCTAGCTAGTAATGGCAGCAGTTTACCATCGGTAAACTTAAGTTTTTTTGCTCGCTCAAACTCTTTGGTTGCTGCGAGACCATCACCCAAATTTAAATAAGTTTGGCCCAATAAAAAGCGTGCTTCAGCATTTTTATTATCAACCCTAATAGCGTTTTTTAATTCAATAACACTGGCATTTAAATTGTTAGTATTAAGATAATCTTTAGCATTTTTAATATGCGCTTCGGCAGTTAATTTTTCACCGCAGCCTGATAACGCAATACCAATACAGAGATAAAGAGCAGCTTTTAAAAATTTCATGTTGAACTTCCTTTTAAAGTTTTCAGCATCGAGCAACTGATTCGTATTGTCGCAATAGTAACATCAATATTCTATTGAGTAAGCCTAACCTACTAAACGAGTGTATTAACTAAATTTAACAAAAAAAACGCCTATTAACAGTCATGAAAATAGGCGTTTAGTTAAGCTCTGGTATTCAGTAATGGCGATATGACAGTTAAATTATTGTAACATTCATGGTCGGTAACTAAGATAAGTATATCAGCCCATTGGTCCAGTTCCTGAATGCTTTGTTGACGTTCACAATGCCAGTTGGGGACGAATGGGTCATGGTAATTAACCACTACACCAGCTTGTATAAAATGCTTAAATATAGGATCGGCTGGAGATTCCCGACAATCATCAACATTAGCTTTGTAGGCAACGCCTAACA